>VYLP01000196.1_pt1 | contig 33830 bp, 29 predicted proteins | sample 5114311 | NCBI WGS metagenome assembly VYLP01 (sample SAMN12291775, study PRJNA351875) | freshwater metagenome | isolation source: freshwater lake | place: USA: Michigan, Lansing Lake | collected 2013-08-14 | reverse complement strand
CGGCAGCAGGAAGGTCTTGGGCTGGGCCGTGAACAGGAGGCCGCCGAGCGGTTCATGCTGGCCGGTGACGTCGTTCTCCAGCGGATAGCCTTCGCGGCGATCCTCGCGGCGCAGGTAGAAGATCAGTCCGGCAAAGAAGAGCCAGAAGATCCAAAGGCTGAGTTCGGCGACGTCGAATTCACCGAAGAGGTACGAAGTGGGTTCCATGTCAGGCTCCTTTGCGAACCGGGATCAGGCGGGCAGATCGGCGAGGCCGAACCGTTGGTTGGAAGGCACTTGTGAAGCGGCGGGCGCGTAGCGGGCGAGGGGCCCGATGGCGACCAGGGCGGCGAACAGGAGGCCGATCTCCAGGTGGTAGACGACACCATAGGCGGTGAAGGGCTGGCTCATCGCCGGACCGAGCAGGCCCGTTGTCGACAGGGCCGACACGAGGTCCCTGATCGCGCCCCCGGTCAGGATGGCCAGGCCGACGGCGGTCGCCTGCACCGCACCCCAGGCACCGAGTGCAATTCCCGAACGGCCGTCCCGGGCCAGAGCCATGGCGCTGGTCAGGGTGCCGACCGAGAACAGACCGCCTCCCAGACCAATCAGGGTAACGCCAGCGCAAAACAGCGGTGCGGATGCGAACGGACCCGCGCAGATGATGGCGGCGAAGGCCAGCACGCCCAGCAAAAGGCCATGACCCGCAAGCCGATGGGGCTCGGCACCCCGGTTCAGGCGACGGGCCGACCAGGCGAGCCCCACAAGGGTGCCGATCGACCACAGGGCCGTCAGACCGGTGGTCTGTCCGACGCTGAGCCCCAGGATCTGGCCGCCATAGGGTTCAAGCAGGACGTCCTGCATGGAGAAGGCCGCAGCGCCGAGGCCCGTCGCGACCAGCAGGCGGCCTGAGCGGCCCCCGGCGACGAAGCCTGCCCACGATTCCTGGAACGGCTGGCGAGGCTTGGACGGCGAGGTCAGCACCAGGTCCTGGGCCTCCTGCTTCCACAGGGCGATCATGTTGAGCACGATGGCGAGGACGGCCGCGCCCTGGACCACGCTGATCAGCTTGAGCTCCTGGAAGTCGGCCAGGATCAGACCCATCAGGATGCCCGAGATCAGCATGCCGACCAGCAGCATGACATAGAGCAGGGCCACGACCCGGGGCCGCGCGTGCTCGGGGGCCAGGTCATTGGCCAGCGCCAGACCGGCGGTCTGCACCGTGTGGATGCCCGCGCCGACCAGGAGGAAGGCGACCATGGCCGCGACGAGCCCGATCCACTCCGGGCCGGTGCCGAGACCACCAAGGATCAGCAGGGCGAAAGGCATGATGGCGAGGCCGCCGAACTGCAGCAGCGAGCCGAACCAGATGTAGGGCCCGCGCCGCCAGCCCAGGTGGGAGCGGTGGGTGTCGGACCGATGCCCGATCAGCGCCCGGAAAGGCGCGAACAGGAAGGGCAGGGCGACCATGGTTGCAACCAGGACGGCCGGGACGTTGAGCTCGACGATCATCACCCGGTTCAGGGTGCCGGTCAGAAGCACAGTGGTCATGCCGACCGAGACCTGGAACAGCGAGAGACGCAGCAGTCGCGACAGGGGCAGTTCGGTCGTGGCCGCGTCGGCGAACGGCAGGCAGGCGGCCACGATCCGCGCGAAGGCGGCCCGGTTGGCGTCTGCTTTCTGCCGCAGGTCGGTCATCGGCGCACGAGCTCCAGGGCCTGGGAGGTGTAGAAACCGGCCGAGACCCGCCGCGTGCGGGTCAACTGCCGACCGGGCAGCCCCGACAGTCGACGCGCAAGGATGTCGATGTCGGCGGGAGCAATGGCCGGGGCGCGGTCGGCGCGCGGGAACAGCTTGCCTGCCATGAGCATCAGCATCAGCGCGGGCGTCCGGGGCGTGACGGTGAAGACCATCGAACCGCGCGTGCGGTAGCTCAGTGCCGCCACCACGTCCTCGATCTCGCGGGTCGGATAATGGATCAGGCTGTCCATCGCCACGACGTGATCGAACTGGCCGAGCTCGGGCTGCATCATGTCGCCCGCCTGCCAGTCGATGCTGCCGGCCAGATCGTTCGGGGCCCGTTCGCGGGCGATGTCGATCAGGCTGGCCGAGACGTCGATGGCGACGACGTTCGCGCCGCGCCGCGCAGCCTCTACGGCGAGGGCCCCGGTGCCGCATCCGGCGTCCAGAATGCGAAGGCCGGTCAGATCGGAGGGCAGCCAGGACAGGAGCAGGCTGCGCATCTCGTCGCGGCCCGCACGCACCGTCGCCCGGACCTTCGAGACCGGGGCGTCACTGGTCAGCTGCGCCCAGGCGTCGAGCGCGGTGCGGTCGAAGTAGTCCTGGAGCCGGCCGCGATAGGCCGCCCAGGTGGAGTTCTGAGGATCTTCGACCGTCGCGCTCATCTCAGTCGAACCCCAGGAAGTCGAAGATCTCGCGATCCTTCATCGGCATGGCGTCGATCGGCGTCGTGCCGACCCACAGCGAGGCGGCCAGTCGCATGTATTCCGCCTTGGCGGCCTCCAGAGCAGGCGAGCCTTCCATCTCGAAAACGACGGACTTCTTCAGGCGCGAACGACGGATTTCGTCCAGGTCCGGGAAGTGGGCGATGCGGTTCAGGCCGATGGCGGCGTTGAAGCGGTCAATCTCGTCGGTGCCGGCGCTCCGGTTGGCGATGACGCCGCCCAGACGCACCTCGTAGTTCTTCGACTTGGCCTTGATGGCCGCCACGATGCGGTTCATCGCGAAGATGGAGTCGAAGTCGTTGGCGGTGACGACCAGGGCCCGTTCGGCGTGCTGGAGCGGTGCTGCGAACCCGCCGCAGACCACGTCGCCCAGCACGTCGAAGATCACGACATCGGTGTCTTCCAGAAGGTGGTGTTCCTTCAGCAGCTTGACTGTCTGACCGACCACATAGCCGCCGCAGCCGGTGCCGGCGGGCGGTCCGCCCGCCTCGACACAGCGCACCCCGTTGAAGCCCTCATAGACGTAGTCCTCGGGGCGCAGCTCTTCGGAGTGGAAGTCCACCGTCTCCAGCACGTCGATAACGGTCGGAACCAGCTTCTTGGTCAGGGTGAAGGTCGAGTCATGCTTGGGATCGCAGCCGATCTGGAGCACCCGCTTGCCCATCAGCGAGAAGGCGGCGGACAGGTTCGACGAGGTCGTCGACTTGCCGATGCCGCCTTTGCCATAGACGGCGAAGACCTTGGCGGTGTCGATCTTGAGCCGCGGGTCCATCTGGACCTGGACGGAGCCCTCGCCATCGACGGGACGACGCTTCAGCGTCTGGGGCATTTCGAGGGTAATGCTCATGCGGCCTCCGCGGGGCTCAGGCCCTCGAGTCTGTCTTCAAGATCATCGGCAGCGTCGCGCAGCGCCTGAAGCGTTGCGGCGTCGGGTGCCCAGTAGGCACGGTCCGAGGCTTCCAGCAGGCGGTTGGCCATGCGGGCCGAGGCCTTGGGGTTCAGGGTCGCCAGTCGCTCGCGCATGGCGGGGTCCAGGACGAACGTCTCGGAGATTTCCTGGTAGACCCAGGGTTGGACCTCGCCGGTCGTGGCCGACCAGCCGAGGGTATTGGTCACCTGGGCCTCGATCTGACGCACGCCTTCGGCACCATGCTTCAGCTGGCTCTCGAACCAGCGCGGGTTGAGGACCCGGGTCCGGCTTTCCAGCGTGACCTGTTCGGACAGGGTGCGGACCTTGCCTTCGCCCTGCGTCTGATCACCGATGTAGACGGCCGTCGCCTTGCCCCGTGCGCGCTCGGCCGACTTGGCCACACCGCCGAGGGTATCGACGTAGTGGTCGATGGTGGTCACGCCGAGGTCGACAGAGTCGAGGTTCTGATAGGCCAGGTCGATGCCGGATAGGGCGCTGTTCAGAAGCGCCGGCTGCTTCATCGGCTTGCCATTCCGGCCATAGGCGAAGCCCTTGCGGGCCTCGAAGGCGTCGGCGAGTTCGCCTTCCTCGGTCCAGGCCCCGGAGTCGATCAGGCTGTTGACCGAGGCGCCATAGGCACCCTCGGCGTTGGAGAAGACGCGCAAGGCCGCCGTTTCCATATCGCAGCCGAGGCGGCCCTGATGTTCCAGAGCGCGCTTGCGGACGAAGTTCTGCTCGACCGGCTCATCTGCCGTGGCGGCCAGGAAGGCCGCGTCGGCCAGCATCTTTATCTGCAGGGGCAGCAGGTCGCGGAAGATGCCCGAGACGGTGGCGATGACGTCGATCCGGGGACGGCGGAGGTCTTCCAACGGGATCAGCTCGGCTCCGATCAGGCGGCCATAGCCGTCGAAACGGGGACGCGCGCCCATGAGCGCCAGAGCCTGGGCGATCGGACCGCCTTCGGATTTCAGATTGTCCGTGCCCCACAGCACGATGGCCATCGATTCCGGAAGTGCCCCGGTCTCCTGACGATGGCGCTCCAGCAGGCGCTCGGCCTGACGACGACCGTCGGCGACAGCGAAGGCCGATGGAATGCGGAACGGGTCGAACCCGTGGATGTTGCGGCCCGTGGGCAGCATCTCCGGCGTCCGGATCAGGTCGCCACCCGGTGACGGTTTCACATAGCCGCCGTCCAGCGCCGCGATCAGGGCGTCCATTTCGGGATTGGTCGACAGCGCGATGTTGGTCGCATGCAGATGGCGGAAAAGGTCCAGCCCTGCCGCGTCGGAGGTCAGGCCGCTGATGCCAAGCGCGGTGCGGGCATCGGCCCCGTCGACGATGGCCTGAACGGCCTCCCGGCCGGGCTGGGAACCCTCGCGGCCCCGAGCCACGGCGAGCAGCAGATCGACCCGTTCCTCTGGTCCAAAGGCCTGTCCCAGCACATGCAGGCCATTGGGGATGAGGGTCTGCTCCAGCTCTTGCAGGGTGCCGATCAGGGCCTCGATGCGGGCGTCATCCGAGCCATCGATCAGGTCCAGGTTCAGGTTCGTCGCGGCCTCGACGATCATGGGGACCAGCTGGGACCGCTCGGCCGCGGCCTCGGCATCCGTTCCGCGCCAGCGTTCGACCAGGGCCTTCAGATCCAGCAGGCCCTTGTAGAGTCCGGCGTCCGAGATCGGCGGAGTGACGTAGGACACCAGCGTCGCGTTCGAGCGCCGCTTGGCGATCATGCCTTCGGACGGGTTGTTGGCGGCGTAGAGATAGAGGTTAGGCAGATCGCCGATCAGGCGGTCGGGCCAGCAGGCTTCGGACAGGGCCGTCTGCTTGCCGGGCATGAACTCCAGCGCCCCGTGCGTGCCGAAGTGCAGCACGGCGTGGGCGGCGAAATCCTCGCGGATCCAGCGGTAGAAGGCCGAGAAGGCGTGGGTCGGGGCGAAGTTGCCCTCGAACATCAGCCGCATCGGGTCGCCCTCGATGCCGAAGGGCGGTTGCAGGCCGACGAAGACGTTGCCGAACCGGGCACCCAGGACGAACAGGTCAGACCCGTTGGTCAGCGACTTGCCGGGGGCCGCGCCCCAGACCGCTTCAATGTCCTTCAACCAGGTTTCGCGGCGGACGTGGTCATCGGCAGGGATGCGGACATGGACATTGCCGTCCGTGCCGAGCCGGGCGGCGTTGCCTTCCAGCAGACGCTCGCGCAGTGCCTCGACGCTGGCCGGAACCTCGACGGTGTAGCCTTCGGCCGACAGGCGGATCAGGGTCCGGTAAAGGCTCTCCCAGACCGACAGCTGGGCTGCGGTGCCGGCCGCGCCGGCGTTGGGCGGAAAGTTGAACAGGACCGCCGCGATCCGGCGCTCAGCGCGCTCGGCGCGGGCCAGGGCGATCATCTTCGAGACGCGGGCCGCCAGCATCTCGGCGCGCTCGGGGCAGGCGACCATGGCCCGGGCGTCCGCGCCGGGGAAGGTGCAGCGACGCCGGCACCCGGTGCAGGGCTCGCCAGAGCCGTCGGTACGGCCGCCGAACACGGTGGGGGCGACGCCGCCGTCGAGCTCGGGGATGGCCACCATCATGGTGGCCTCGAGGGGCAGCAGGCCGCGATCACCAGCGCTCCACTGCTGGAAGCTCTGGAACTCCAGCGGATGGGCGGCAATGTAAGGGACGTCAAGGTCGGCGAGCGTCTCCGCCGCCGAGGCGGAGTCGTTGTAGGCCGGGCCTCCGACCAGCGAGAAGCCGGTCAGGTTGACGATCGCGTCCACCGCCGGGCGACCGTCCTTCAGGAACAGCTTCTCCATCGCCGGGCGGGCGTCCAGCCCATTGGCGAAGGCAGGCACGACGCGGATGCCCCTGGCTTCGAAGGCCCGGATCACGCCGTCGTAGTGAGCCGCGTCGTCGGCCAGGACGTAGGAGCGCAGGACGATCAGGCCGACGGTCCCGTTCGCGCCGTTGGGAGCGGGCAGGGCCGCCGAGGCCTCGGCCATGCGGCCAGCCATGTCAGGGTGGTAGACACCGATCTCGGGATACTCGATCGGGGCGGCGGCCTTGACCGCGCCGCGATAGATCCGCCGCTCGCCATCGGCGTAGCGATCAACGAGGTACCGGACCATGCCGACCATGTTCTCGGTCGAGCCGGCCAGCCAGTATTGCAGTGTCAGGAAGTAGGCCCGCACGTCCTGGGCTGTGCCCGGGATGAAGGCGAGGATCTTGGGCAGGCGACGCAGCATGGCCATCTGCTGGGCACCGGGAGGCGCTCCCGCTGTCGACTTGCCACGCAGCTTCTTGAGCAAGGCCAGCGGACCCTTGTCGGACCCGTCCATGCGATACGGGCCCATGCGGGTCAGGCGAACGACCTCGGCCGCCGACATCATGCAGACCATGGCGTCGCAGCGCTCGGCCCTGGCACGCAGCGCAGGCAGGACCATCTGGATGTGATCGTCCACGAACAGCATCGAGGCGACGACGATGTCCGCCCGGGCGATGTCCGCCAGACAGGCGTCCAGCGCCGTGGCATTGCTGCCCCAGTCCGAGGCCGCATGCAGGTCGATGGTCAGGCCGGGAATCTCGGAGCGCAGACGCATCTCCGCGCTCGCCAGCGCGCCCGCCAGATGATTGTCGAGCGTGACGACGCAGACGCGCACCTCGGGCGTCATGGCCGCCGGGCCCTGCCGGTCAGCGGCTGTAGTGCGATTTCGCATCGTACAGCGTCTCCACCCCGATGGTCGCCAGGCCGTGCTCTGCGGCGAAGCGTTCTGTGTTCTTTCTGGCCTTGCCGCGAACGAAGAAGGGGATCTTCTTCAGCTCGGCCTCGGCGTCGGCGGCCCAGACGATCTCCGAAGAGACCGTGGCGACCTCGGCCGATGCGACGCCATCCGTCGCGGCCGGGACCGTCGTCTTCGCCGCGCCCGCCCCGTGTCCGCCCAGATGCGAGGCACCGGCCTCGTCCGAGAACTCGAAGTCGTCGCGGAACATGTGCAGCAGGTGCTCCTCCAGCCCCATGACGAGCGGGTGCACCCAGGTGTCGAACAGGACGTTGGCACCCTCGAACCCCATCTGGGGCGAGAAGCGGGCCGGGTGGTCCTGGACGTGGAAGGGCGCCGAGATGACGGCGCAGGGAATGCGCAGCCGCTTGGCGATGTGGCGCTCCATCTGCGAACCCAGCACCAGTTCGGGCTGGAGCGCGGCGATGGCGGCCTCGACCTCCAGATAGTCGTCGGTGATCAGGGCGGTCAGGCCCAGGTCGGCTGCGGCGGCGCGGACCTCGCGTGCGAACTCGCGATTGTAACAGCCCAGGCCGACGACCTCGAAGCCGAGCTCCTCTGACGCCACGCGGGCGGCCGCCACGGCATGGGTGCCGTCCCCGAAGACAAAGACCCGCTTGCCGGTCAGATAGGTGGAGTCCACCGAGCGCGACCACCAGGGCATCCGCGAGGGGACGCCGTCCAGGACGGGCGCCGGGTCCAGGCCGCCGAGCGCACAGACCTCGTTGATGAAGTCGATGGTCGCGCCATAGCCGATGGGAACCGTCTTCGTCGAAGGCTGGCCGCACTGCTTCTCAAGCTGCTTGGCGGCTTCTCCGGCGATCTCGGGATAGAGAACGACATTGAAGTCGGCAGCGCCGAGGCGGCCGATATCCGAGGGCGTGGCACCAAGGGGCGCGGTCACGTTGATCTGAACGCCCAGACGTTCCAGCAGGCGCGTGATCTCGACCACATCGTCGCGATGGCGAAAGCCCAGGGCAGTAGGGCCCAGGATGTTGCAGACGGGCTTGCGACCCGCCCTCGGCGTCCGCTCCACCGGCGTCGCCAGGTGGCGGACCAGCTGGCGGAAGGTCTCGGCGGCCCCCCAGTTTTCCTTCTTCTGATAGCTGGGCAGCTCCAGAGGGATGACCGGGATGGGCAGGCCGATGGCCAGCGCCATGCCGGCGGGGTCGTCCTGGATCAGCTCGGCCGTGCATGACGCTCCGACGATCATCGCCTCGGGCTGGAAGCGCGCATGGGCGTCCATGACGGCGGTCTTGAACAGCTCGGCCGTGTCGGTGCCCAGGTCGCGCGCCTGGAAGGTGGTGTAGGTGACAGGCGGCCGGGCCCCACGCCGCTCGATCATCGTGAACAACAGGTCGGCGTAGGTGTCGCCCTGGGGGGCGTGCAGGACGTAATGCAAACCTGACATCGCCGTCGCGATCCGCATCGCGCCGACGTGGGGAGGGCCTTCATAGGTCCAGACGGTGAGCTGCATCAGGCGGCTCCCCGGATCGAGGGCGACAGGCGGCCCTTGCGGTTCATCGGCCGGGCGAACAGCTCGGCCAGATCGGCGGCCTGGTCGAAGCCGTGGACCGGCGAGAAGACCAGCTCGATCGACCACTTGGTCGTCAGGCCTTCCATCTCCAGCGGATTGGCGAGACCCAGACCGCAGACCGACAGGTCGGGCCGGACGGCGCGGCAGCGATCCAGCTGGCGATCCACGTCCTGGCCCTCGCTCAGCACCGTGGCCGAGGGCAGCAGCGGCAGTTCGCGCGACAGATGGGGACGGTGCAGATACGGCGTGCCGACTTCCAGCGGCACCATGCCGAGCTCCCGCGACAGGAACCGCGCCAGCGGGATTTCCAGCTGGCTGTCGGGGAAGAAAAAGATCGACTTGCCGTCCAGCGCCGGGCGGAACCTCTCAAGGGCGCGGGCGGCGCGTTCGCGACCCGGCGCGACCACCGAGCGGAACAGCATCTCGTCGACGCCGAAGGCCTTGGCTGCCGAATGAAGCCAGTCGGTCGTGCCCTCTGCGCCGAAAGGGAACAGGGCTTCCAGCCGTTGCGCGCCCCGGTCGGGGCCCACACCCGGCAGATCCTCGATCCGGCGAGCGGGCAGGGCGTCGACGTGCTGAATACCCATCTGGGCGAACAGGCGCCGGAACTGGTCCTCGACCACATCGGGCAGGGCGCCGACGATCAGGAGACGGGCCGGGTCCGCTGCAGACAGCGTCGGCATCTGGGGCACGAGCGCGGCCAGGCAGGCGTCCTCGCCCTGGGTGAAGGTCGTCTCGATACCGCTGCCGGAATAGTTCAGCACCCGGGTGTGCGGGGCGTGGATGTCGTTCAGACGTCCGGCGGCACGCGCGAGGTCCAGCTTGATGACTTCGGACGGGCAGGAGCCGACCAAGAACAGCAGCTTGATGTCCGGGCGACGCTCCAGCAGGCGGCCGACCACACGGTCCAGCTCCTCGTTGGCATCGGTCAGGCCGGCGAGATCCTTCTCCTCCATGATGGCCGTGCCGAAGCGAGGCTCGGCGAAGATCATCACCCCGGCTGCGGACTGAATCAGGTGGGCGCAGGTTCGCGAGCCCACGACCAGGAAGAAGGCGTCCTGCATCTTGCGATGCAGCCAGACGATGCCGGTCAGGCCGCAGAAGACCTCGCGCTGTCCGCGTTCGCGCAGGACCGGGGATTCGGCGCAGCCCCCCGACGCGGGGGAACGGTCGAGAAGGGCTGCCGGAGCCGTCATGCGGGCAGGCCTTGCGGCGGCGACTGGGCGGTACGCTCGCCCTCCAGCCGCGCCTGGCGCAGCTTCCAGACGAACTGGCCAGCGTTGATCACATAGGTGGCGTAGGCGGCGAGGGCGATCGCCATCTGCTCGCCGGGCGAACCCCAGCCGGTCAGAACCGCGGCCAGATAGGCGGTGTGCAGCGCCAGCACGACCATCGAGAAGACGTCTTCCCAGAAGAAGGCCGGAGCGAAGAGATAGCGTCCGAAGACGACCTTCTCCCACACCGCGCCGGTCACCATGATCAGATAGAGCAGGGCGGTCTTGACCAGGATGGACGCGGTCGCGGCGGCTGCGCCATCACCTGTCCACAGGTATCTCAGCACCAGAACGAAGCTGACGCCGAAGGCAATGAACTGGATGGGGGCGAGGATTCCCTGAACCAGGGTCCAGGGCGTGGAGTCGCGCCGGGCGCGCTCCTCGGGCGTGTACAGCGGCCGGCTGGCGCGCATGGCCCTCAGGCTCTTGAGCGTCAGACGATGATCGCCGGTGTGTGCCGTCCAGGGGCAGGCCACGAGGGCGTCGAACAGGGCTCCAACCCCCCGATCCAGCAGGCTGGTGCCTCCCCCGAGGCTGGCGTCACGGCGGGGGTTTTCCCCGTCCGATGAGTGGAAAACGCTCGATGACATCGACCGACTCCGGTCGCCCCGAGATAGGGACGATGTCGCAGCCTAGGTCCGTCAGGCCATAAGTGTCAAATAGATTGGACGTAAACTGAAATTGACACAGTGGAGCTTTCGCGGCTTGACTCTGGCTTGAAACAGGGGGCGAAATGTCTCCCGTGAGTTGAGAGACGCGCGTGCGTCGCGAGGCTGGGATCCGGACCTTCGATCGGTCGGAACCTGGCCCAGGATGCGAGACGACCCGGCGAGGCGACAGCCCCGTCGGTCAATTTGAGAACGCATCGCCGGGTGGGTGGGGATCACACCTGACGTTGGACGAAACTCCGGGGAGGAGGATCGATGGCCGAAACTCACCGCGACGCCGGACGGCGGCCCAGCCGTCCGCGGACGCCGAAGACCGACAGCAACGTCGTGTCGCTCGGACTGCCGGATCGGTCGCTGATTTTCGACCCCTCGCCTCTGACCCTGGCCCAACTGATTGAGGGCGAGATCTTTCCCAGGCTGTTAATGGCCCATCGCGACGGTTCGGACCCCGATGTCATCTCGATGACGACCGGGGTGATCGGCGCAGCGGAGCTGGACCGGTTCTCTCGGCTGATCCTGACCTCGGATCTCGGCACGCTGACCGAACACGTGGATCTTCTGACCCGGCGCGGCGTTGGCATGGAGACCATCTATTTTGATCTGCTGTCGCCTGCAGCCAAACGGCTGGGGGAGATGTGGGAATCCGATGAATGCAGCTTCACGGACGTGACCGTCGGCCTCTGCCGGCTGCAACAGATCGTCTATGAGTTCGCTGACCGCATGCATGTTCAGTCTGGCGGAGGCGACGGGCGCACGGCCTTGTTCGCCCTCACGCCCGGCGATCATCACTCCTTCGGCCTTGTCATGGTCGTCGAGTACTTCCGTCGCGCGGGCTGGCGCACCGTCTGCATGCCCTCCGCCTCGGCAGACGATCTGGCCGATGCCGTGAGTTCGGAGTGGTTTGACCTGATCGGCTTCTCCATGGCCAACGACCGTTGGCTGGGTGTCCTGCCGCCCGTGATCGCGTCCGTGCGCGAGGCCTCTCTGAACCGGGAGGTCAAGGTCATTGTCGGTGGTCGCGCCTTCGAAGTGGATCCGTCGCGTGTGGCCCTCGTTGGCGCGGACGAGACGGCCGACGATGCACGCGATGCGGTGCGCGTCGTCGACGCCCTCTTTCAGCGCCAGAGAACGGTTGCTTGAAGATGGGGTGCCGGACCGATAATGCCCCCCGATGAGCATTCAGCCGCCCTCCCCGGCAGCCATCCCGTTTCGAGAGCCTGACCAGGCGTTCGGCGGGCTAGGAGCAGATGCGGCGGCGGGACTCGTCGCCGCTGCCAGCGATGTGGCCCTGATTCTCGACCGCAACGGCGTGATCCGCGATGTCTCGGTGTCGAGCGACGATCTGGCGAGTCATGGCATTGGCGACTGGCTGAACCAGCCCTGGATCGACACGGTCACCGACGAGAGCAAGGGCAAGGTGGCCGAGATGCTCCACGCCGCCTTCAGTGGTCAGGCGTCGCGCTGGCGCCAGGTCAATCATCCCTCTGATGACGGCATCGACATCCCCGTTCGCTATTTCGCCCTGTCCGCCGGGGACGATGGTCGGGTCATCGTCATCGGTCGCGACCTGCAGGCCTCCGCCATCCTGCAGCAACGGCTGCTTCAGGTGCAGCAATCGGTCGAACGCGACTACCTGCGTCTGCGCCAGGCCGAACAGAGATACCGTCTGCTGTTTCAGAGCGCCTCGGAGGCCGTTCTCATTCTCGACGGCGCGAGCCGCCGCATTCGGGAAGCGAACCCGGCGGTCAAGAAGGTGACCGGACGGGACCCGTCGGCCGTCATCGGCCAGCCCTTCACCACCCTGTTGCACGCCTCCAGTTTCGCCGACGCCGAGGAACTGCTCTCCTCCGCCAACAGCGCGGCCGGGGGCGCGGGCTCGCCCGTGCGGCTGACGGGTGGAGCGACCTGCCTGCTGTCGGCCTCGCTGTATCGTCACGACCGGGCCGCCTCGCTTCTGGTGCGGCTGACCCCCGAGGCCCTGGCTCCGGTGGCCGATCCAAATGCCGCCCTGACGGCGGTTCTGGCGCGGATCCCGGATGCCTTTGTGGTCACTGACACGGACCTGCGCATCCTGACAGCCAATCCGGCCTTCCTGGAGCTGACCCACCTGGCGAGCCGCGAAGAGGCTTTGCACCTGCTGCTCGACCGCTTCCTGGGTCGGCCGCAGATCGATCTGAAGATCATGATGGGCCAGCTGAAGGAGCACGGGTCGCTGCGCAATTTCGCGACCGTGATCCGTTCCGGCTTCGGCGACCCGGAAGAGGTTGAGGTGTCCGCCGTCGTGGTCCCCGATGAGGTGCGGCCGACCTATGGCTTCAGCATCCGCAACGTTTCACGCCGCATGGCTGTCACCGACAGCGCGACCCCGGCGGGCCTTGGGGCGACGGCGCGATCCGTCGAGCAGCTGACCCAGCTGATCGGTCGGGTGCCGATGAAGGAGATCGTGCGCGAGTCGACCGATCTGATCGAAAAGATGTGCATCGAGGCGGCGCTGACCCTGACCCAGGACAACCGCGCCTCGGCGGCGGACGTGCTGGGTCTCAGCCGCCAGAGCCTCTACTCCAAGCTGCGCCGCTATGGCCTGGGCGATCTCGACGACTGATCTGCGACCGATTTTGACGCAGGCGTCGGCTAGCCTCGTTGAACGGGCCAGCAAAAGCTGGGCACAGGGATGCATCAGCCGAAACTGACTCGGTTGCGATTGGAGAAAGTGGAGTCTGTTTTTCCAGACTCCAACGCCCTGCTTTTCTGCTGGCGAGTGTCCAATCAAGTTGACACTTGACCTTGTCCAATCCTACCGTCGGATATGGACAGGACGCTTCCCGCGCCGCCGCCTTCCGCGCCGTCTCTGGCCGCTGTGCTCGAGCTGTTCAAGCCGATCACCTGGTTTCCGCCCATGTGGGCCTTCCTGTGCGGGGTGGTCTCGTCCGGAGCCTCGTTCGAGGGCCGCTGGCTTTTCCTGATCGCAGGCGTCGCCCTGACCGGGCCGCTCGTCTGCGCCACCAGCCAGGCCGTTAACGACTGGTTCGATCGCCACGTCGATGCCATCAACGAGCCCCATCGGCCCATTCCGTCGGGACGTATTCCCGGGCGCTGGGGGCTCTGGATCGCCATCGTCTGGACGGGCTTGTCGCTGGTCGTGGCCGCCCTGACCGGACCGTGGGTTCTGGCGGCGACGGCCCTGGGGCTGGTGCTGGCCTGGGCCTATTCCGCGCCGCCCCTGCGGCTCAAGGTGTCGGGTGTCGCCGGACCGCTGGCCGTCGCCCTGTCTTATGAGGGGCTGACCTGGTTCACAGGGGCCGCCGTGATGGCGGGGGCCTTGCCGGGTCTGCCCGTGCTGATCCTCGCCGGGCTCTACAGCCTCGGTGCCTACGGCATCATGGTGCTGAACGACTTCAAGGCCGTGGAGGGGGATCGGGCCATGGGACTTCGGTCCTTGCCGGCGGTCCTGGGCGAGGACCGGGCCGCGCGCATCGCCTGCGTCGCCATGGCGGCACCACAGGTCGTCGTGGTGTTCTTGCTGTTCCTGGTCTGGGATCGACCCTGGCACGGCCTGGCGGTCGGCGTTCTTCTGGCGGCCCAGATCGGCTGCATGGTTCGGCTGCTGGGCCGGCCGAAGGATCTGACGCCCTGGTACAACGCCACGGGCACCACTTTGTACGTCATCGGCATGATGGTCTCGGCCTTCGCGGTTTCGAGCCTGTCGGGAGGATCATGATGGAACGCGGCCAGGAAAGCGGCCTTTCGTGGCTGGGCATCGTCCGGCTGGGTCTGGTGCAGAGCGCGCTGGGATCCATCGTGGTGCTGACGACATCGACGCTGAACCGCGTCATGGCGGTAGAGCTCGCCCTGCCGGTGGCCCTGCCGGCCGCCCTGGTCGCCTGGCATTACGTCGTGCAGCTGTCGCGGCCGCGCTGGGGCCATGGCTCGGACGAGGGGCGCATGCGTACGCCCTGGATCATCGGCGGCATGGCGACCCTGGCACTCGGTGCGCTGATGGCCACAAACGCCACCGCCTTGATGGCGGTATCGACGATCGGCGGGATCGCCCTGGCCATCCTGGCCTTCACCATGATCGGCGCGGGGGTCGGGGCGGCCGGGACGTCGCTCCTGGCGCTTCTGGCCACCCGGGTCGCGCCGCAGAGACGGCCGGCGGCCGCGGCCATCACCTGGATCATGATGATTGTGGGCATCGTCCTGACCGCCGGGATCGGCGGCGGCCTGTTCGATCCATTCTCGATGGCAAGGCTGTCCCTGGTGGCCTCGGGCGTGGCCTTCATCGCCTTCGTCGTGACACTCCTGGCCGTGTGGCGCATGGAGCCTTCGGCCCCCGCACAGGTCATGGTGTCAGCGCCCAACACACCATTCCGTGAGGCCCTGAAGGAGACGCTGGCCGATCCCAAGGCCCGTCTGTTCGCGGTTTTCGTGCTGGTCTCCATGGTGGCCTACAGCACCCAGGAGCTCATCCTTGAGCCCTTCGCCGGTCTGGTGTTCGCCATGACGCCCGGCCAGTCGACCCAGATGTCGGGCATCCAGAACGGGGGCGTGCTTCTGGGCATGGTGCTGGTCGGGGCGCTTGGCGGCTTCATCGGTGGCAGGGGCAGGGGCTGGATGCGCGGCTGGACCATCGCGGGCTGCGTCGGTTCGGCCGGGATGCTTGGCCTTCTGGCCGCTGCGGCCGCGATCGGACCCAGCTGGCCCATCCTGCCGACCGTGTTCGGCCTGGGCTTTTTCAACGGCATGTTCGCCGTCGCGGCCATCGGCTCGATGATGGGTCTGGCCGGTGAAGGCGAGGGACCCCGCGAGGGGATCCGCATGGGCGTCTGGGGCGCGGCCCAGGCCCTGGGCTTCGCCGCCGGAGGCTTCTTCGGTGCTATCGGGGTCGATCTCGGTCGGGGGCTGATGGGCGCAGATGCCCCGGCTTTCGGTCTGGTCTTCGCGCTGGAGGCGGGACTGTTCCTGGCCTCGGCCATCATCGCGTCCCGGATCGGAGCGCCTGCCGCTCGTCCGGCCCTTTCTGGAGCCCGTCATGTCCAGGCCTGAACTCGGCGTTGTCGCCGAAACCTTTGACTGCGTCGTTGTGGGCGGCGGACCGTCCGGGGCCACGGCGGCGCGCCATCTCGCCGAGCAGGGCCGTACCGTCCTGCTGCTGGATCGCCAGGGCCGCATCAAGCCCTGCGGCGGGGCCATTCCGCCCCGGCTGATCCGGGACTTCGACATCCCCGACAGCCTGATCTGTGCCCGCGCCCAGGAAGCCCGGATGATCGCGCCATCGGACCGGAAGGTCCGCATGCCCATCGAAGGCGGCTATGTCGGCATGGTCAATCGCGAGGCCTTCGACGAGTGGCTGCGGGTCCGTGCCGAACGGGCCGGGGCTCAGCGCCGCACGGGAATCTTCACGACGCTGGAACGCGACGCTGACGGATCGGCCCTGGTGCTTTATCGCGCGCCGGGTGCCGACAAGGATGCCCCGCCCATGGCTGTCCGGGCGCGCATGGTCATCGGCGCAGACGGCGCCAAGTCGGGCGTCGCGGCCCAGGCCATCAAGGGGGCCGATCGCCAGCGCTATGTCTTTGCCTATCATGAGATCATCAAGGCCCCCAGCCGGGGGGTGGCGGACTTCGAGCCCCAGCGGTGCGATGTCTGGTACCAGGGTCAACTGTCGCCCGACTTCTACGCTTGGATCTTCCCCCACGGAGACACCGCCTCGATCGGGGTCGGATCGATGCAGAAGGGCTTCTCGCTCCGGACCGCCACTTCGGCGCTGAGGAAGAAGACGGGTCTGGATGCCTGCGAGACCGTGCGAACCGAGGGTGCGCCCATTCCGCTCAAACCCCTGAAGCGCTGGGACAACGGCCGCGATGTGATCGTCGCCGGCGACGCCGCCGGTGTGGTCGCTCCGGCGTCGGGCGAAGGCATCTACTATGCCATGGAGTGCGGCCGTCTGGCGGCCGAGGCGGTGGAAGGTGCGCTGCTTCACCGCGACCCGCGACTGCTGAAGAGCGCGCGGTCGAACTTCATGAAGGCCCACGGCAAGGTCTTCATGGTGCTCGGGATCATGCAGCACTTCTGGTACCGCTCCGACAAGCGGCGCGAGCGGTTCGTCAGTCTGTGCGACGACCCCGACATCCAGGAGCTGACCTGGCAAGCCTATATGAACAAGGAGCTGGTGAAGGCGAAGCCGGCTGCCCACGCCCGCATCTTCTTGAAGGACATGGGGCACCTGCTGGGCCTGCGTCCGGCCTGATCCCATGCAGGCCTTCTTTGCCAGCGGTCACGCCGTTGACGTGGTGCTGGTCGTCATTGCCCTGGAAGCCGCCTGGCTGATCGGCACGCGGCGCATGCGCCCCTGGCCGGCTCTGCTGGTCCTCGGGCCCGGCGTCTTCATCCTGCTGGGTGTCCGGGCGGCTTTGGTCGGGGCCGACTGGTGGTGGATCAGCCTGGCGCTGCTCGCCTCGTTTCCGCTGCACCTGCTGGACCTGAAGCGGCGGCTTTCCACGAGCGCCTAGACCCGACCGGCCATAGAAAAAGGCCCCGGTGTTTCCACCGGGGCCTTCATGTCTTCAGGTGATCTGAACGATCAGGCCTGGGTCTTGAGATAGGCGATGACGTCGGCACGCTGCTGCGGATCGCGCAGGCCGACGAAGGCCATCTTGGTGCCCGGCATGAAGCCGCGCGGGTTTTCGAGGTAGGTGAACAGGGTCTGCTCGTCCCAGGTCACGCCGCTGTTGGCGTTAGCGGTCGAGTAGCTGTAGCCCGCAACCTGGCCGGCGGTGCGGCCAACGATACCGTGCAGCGACGGGCCGACGCGGTTCACGCCCGGCTCGACCACGTGGCAGGTGCGGCACTGGCCGAAGATGCGCTGGCCCGCAGCGGCGTCGCCGGTCAGACCCGCGAGCGTGACGGTGGCACCGGCGGCAGCGGCCGGAGCAACGGCGGGTTCAGCGGCAGGAGCCTCAGCAGCCGGAGCTTCGGCGGCAGGCGCTTCCGCGGCGGGGGCCTCAGCGGCCGGGGCCTCAGCCTTGTCTTCACCACCGCCCGAGCAGGCGGCCAGACCGAGAAGGGCGCTCGCCGCAACGACACCCGCGATACCAAACTTACGCATACCCGCAGCCTCCCTAGGAATACACTTTCGAGCGGACCATAGACCCGGCGGTTGGCCTGTCAACTGCGCCGCCGGCGTCAAGTTCCTGCCACGGCGCGACAAAATGGATCAGCCGTGATCACCGGTCAGCGTCTTGCGGAACGACCGCAGCCAGTACCAGACACCGGCGACCACCACCGGTGCCGCCAGGCCCGTGGCGAGGGTCGCGTTGAAGCCGTCGATGGAGGCTTCCATGGCCTTGAGGGGAAAGCCCAGGAGGGCCACGGCGTAGTAGGAGATGGCGACGGTCGACAGGCCCTCGACCGTCTGCTGCAGCTTCAGCGCTGCCCCGGCCCGGCGGTCCATGGAGGCCAGCAGGGCCGCGCTGGTGGCCTCGGCGGCGACCTCGACGCGGGTGTTCAGCATCTGGGCCATGCGGGCGATTCGGCCGATGGCGGCGCGCTGGCGCTCGGCGACGGCGTCGCAGGTGCGCATAGCGGGATCCAGTCGCCGCTGCATGAACTCGCCCAGAGTCAGAAGGCCGTTGATGTGGGTCTCGCGCAGCATGTCGATCCGCTCGCGCACGATGCGGTGGTAGGCGGCGGCGGCGTCGAAGCGAAAGCCGGTGCGGCCGATCAGGGCTTCCGTCTCGCCGGCCAGGACGGACAGCTGGTCCAGCAGAAGGCGGTCGGCCTCCGGGTCGCCGTCCTCCGTCAGCCGTTCGGCAAGCTCGCCGGCCCGCGCCTCGATGGCCGAAAGCTCGTGGCCGGTCTGCCCGGCGACCGGAAAGGCGAGCAGGGCCATCAGCCGATAGGTCTCGATCTCGATCAGGCTCTGCACCAACCGCCCGGTCTGGGAGGCATCGCCGGCGTGCGCCAGCATCAACAGCCGTGTCATCCCGCGCCCGTCGGGGCGAAAATCCGTGAAGGCGATGGCGGCGTCATCGGCCATCCGCGAGCCGACGACCTCGACACCGAACATGGCGGCCGCTGCGGCCGGATCGACGGCGGGCCACACCTCCAGCCGGGTGGCGACAAGAACGTCTCCGGGAAAGTCGGCCAGCCAGTCCTGGGGCACCAGGTCGAAGGCGGTCTCCTCAAACGCGATCGTTCCCGTCGGCGTCCGAAAGCCTGTCCAGGTGGACAGTTCGGTGTGGCGCTCCCAGCGCAGCCGCCACGAGCCGCCATCCACAACCGCCCAGCGCGCGGTCGGTCCGGGTTCGGGCTGGCCCAGGCGGCGGCAAAGCGCGGCCATGTGATCGCGGTCCCTGGCTTCGCCGTCCTGCCCCGACAGGGTGGCGATGCGGGTCACCAGCGCCGGGCCGGTCAGGGGCGTGAAAGGCCTGGCGTGGGCCTCGGCCAGAAGGGCGTCCCTCTGGGGGTGATAGCGCCACCCCGTTGCGGTCGATCCGGCCATGGGGCCCTCCGCCGGGCCATGCGCCCACACGGCACGATAGTCAGAATCCGGCATCGAACTCAAATGACGCTGCTCCATGGCGGGCGCGACGCGTTGACCCGGACGCGCAATGGTGTGACCGTAAGTGTCAAACTGAATGGACACTCATGCGCCTCGTCTTTCCCTTCTCGGCCATCGTCGGCCAGGCGGACATGAAGCTGGCGCTCCTGCTCGCCGCAGTGGACCGGACGCTCGGCGGCGTCATGGTCTTCGGTGACCGGGGCTCGGGCAAGACCACTGCTGTGCGCGGTCTCGCGGCCCTGCTGCCGGCGCTGCCGGTAATTCAGGGGTGCCGCTTCAACTGCGAACCCGATGCGCCGTCCTCGGCCTGCGTCGGCGTCTGCCGCCATGAGGGACCGGGACAGATGCCCGCCCCTGTCGTCGACCTGCCTCTGGGAGCCACCGAGGACCGCGTGGTCGGCTCACTGGATCTGGAGAAGGCTCTGACGCTCGGCGAGAAGGCCTTCGAGCCCGGTCTGCTGGCGCGCGCGAACCGGGGCTTCCTCTACATCGACGAAGTGAACCTTCTGGAGGATCACCTGGTCGACCTGCTGCTTGATGTCGCCCAGTCGGGCGAGAACGTTGTCGAGCGCGAAGGGCTGTCGGTCCGCCATCCCGCCCGGTTCGTCCTGGTCGGGTCGGGCAACCCGGAGGAGGGAGAGCTGCGACCCCAGTTGCTGGACCGCTTCGGCCTGTCGGTCGAGGTCCGCACGCCCGAGACCCTGGCCGAACGCATCGAGGTGGTGAAGCGGCGAGACGCCTTCGACCGCGATCCCGCCGGCTTCGCCAAAGCCTGGAAGGCCAAGGACGCCACCATTCGAAAGAAGGTCGCGGCGGCTCAGGCCATGCTGGATGCCGTGGTCGTGCCCGACGCGGTGCTGGAGGCCGGATCGCGTCTCTGCATGGCGGTCGGGGCCGATGGTTTGCGGGGCGAGTTGACGCTGTTGCGCGCCTCCCGGGCGGTGGCGGCCTTCGAGAGCCGGGATACCGTCACGGAGGCTGACCTGAAGCGGATCGCGCCGATGGCCCTGAGACACCGGCTGCGGCGTGGTCCTCTGGACGAGCAGGCGGGGACCAGCCGGATCGAACGGGCGATCGACGAGCTGCTGGCCGCATGACGCCGGCGCTTCCTTTTGGGGGCGCGAACCGGACGGAAAGCCGGTGACCAATTCTCCTGAGCACACCTGCGATCGCTGGGCCGACGCCATGCTGGCCGCGGCACTTCTGGCGGTCGATCCGGGGCTGGGCGGAGCGGCGATACGGGCCGGACCGGGACCGGTGCGGGACGCCTGGCTGACCGGGCTGCGCGGACTTCTGGCACCGGACAGGCCGTGGAAGCGGCTGCCGCCCGGGATCGGTGACGACCGGCTGCTGGGCGGGCTGGATTTGGCGGCGGCGCTGGGGTCCGGGACGCGGGTCTTGCAGAAGGGGGTTCTGGTCGAGGCCGACGGTGGGGTGCTGGTCGCGCCGATGGCCGAGCGTCTGGAAGGCGGGGTCGCTGCGCGACTGGCCGGAGCCATCGACGAGGGTGCCGTGCGGATCGAACGGGACGGTGCGTCGGAGCGCGCGCTGACGCGGTTCGTGCTGGTGGCTCTGGACGAGGGGCTGGATGACGAGCAGCCGCCTGAGGCCCTGCTGGAGCGGCTGGCATTCCGCATCGACCTGGACGGTGTCGGCTGGCGTGACGCAGAGCCGATCAGCGCAACGCCGGACGACATAGCCGAGGCCCAGGCGGCGCTGGCCGGGGTCGCCGCGCCGGATGAGGCCGCCATCCATGCGGTTTGCGCGGCGGCAGAGGCGCTGGGCGTACACTCGCTGCGGGCCCCCCGGCTTACACTTCGGACGGCTGCGGCGCTGGCGGCTTTGGAAGGCCGCGACGCCATTGAGTCCGACGATCTGACAACCGCTGCGCGGCTGGTCTTGAGCCCGAGAGCGACGCGTCTTCCGCCTGAGCCCGTGCCGGACGACGCGCAAGAGCAGCCCGAGCCCGATCCTGCCGAGGCTGAAGGCGCAGACGACACGGAGAGTTCGGACCGGACGCCGGAGGTTCTGGATGATCTTGTGCTGGAGGCCGCGCGCTCGGCCCTGCCAGAAGGGCTGGAGGCCTTCTGGTCAGCGTCTGGCCAGACGGTGCGAGGCGCGCCCGCGCGTTCCGGGCCCGCAGGAGCCAAGCTGCCCGCGGCCAAGCGCGGCCGGCGGATCGGATCGAGGCCGGGACGGCCGGACGGGGCGTTGGCCCTGGATCTGGTGGAGACTTTGAAGGCTGCCGCCCCCTGGCAAAGGCTTCGCGGGGCTCGCCCTGGTGAGGCGCGCGGTGCCATGCGGGTCCGACGCGACGATTTCCGCGTCCGGCGCTTCGAGCAAAGGGCCGAGGCCACCGTGATCTTCGTCGTGGACGCCTCGGGATCGGCGGCGCTGCAGCGTCTGGCTGAGACCAAGGGTGCCGTCGAGCTGTTGCTGGCCGAGGCCTATGTGCGGCGCACCCAGGTTGCCTTGGTCGCCTTCCGCAAGGAGGCGGCGGAGGTGTTGCTGCCTCCGACACGGTCGTTGGCGCGGGCCAGGCGAGAGTTGGCGGCACTGGCGGGCGGCGGGACGACGCCCCTGGCCTCCGGACTGGAGACAGCGGCGGCGCTGGCGCTGGGCGAGCGGGCCAAGGGACGCACGCCCCTGCTGGTGGTCATGACCGATGGGCGCGGGAACATCGCGCTCGATGGCGGCGCCTTCCGTACGCGTGCCGAGCAGGATGCTCTGACAGCCTGCCGCCGGATCCGGGCTGCGGGCGTGTCGGCCGCCCTGATCGACGTCTCGCCCCGCCCACGTGGTGACGGGGCGAAGCTGGCCGAGGCCATGGGGGCGACCTTCGCCGCTCTGCCCTATGTCGAGGCCGAGCGGGTGCGAGACCTCGTCCGGTCGCTGGACACCTGAGCATGAGTGACCGTCCGGACTGGGCCGTCGAGGGCCGGGACTGGCCGAACCGTGAGGCCAGCCGGTTCGTCACGGCAGGCGATCTGACCTGGCATGTGCAGACGATGGGGCAGGGGCCGGTTGTGCTGCTGCTCCATGGGGCGGGAGCGGCGACGCACAGCTGGCGCGACGTCATGCCCATGCTGGCCGAGCGGTTTACCGTGGTGGCCCCCGACCTGCCGGGCCATGGCTTCACCGCCATGCCGGGCGACAATCGACAGTCGCTGTGGGACATGGCGCGACGAACCACGGTCCTGATGGAGACGCTGCAGATCCGTCCCAGCCTGGTTGTCGCCCATTCGGCCGGGGCGGCGATCGCCCTTCGCATGTCGCTGGACGGACGCTTTGGCGAGGCGCCGATCGTGGCGATCAACGGCGCGCTCCAGCCCTTCGCCGGGCCTGTCGCGCCGCTGTTCCGGGGGCTGGCGATGGGGCTGTTCGTCAATCCGTTCGCGGTCCACCTGTTCGCCCAGGCTGCGCGCGATCCCGCCCGTGTGGCGCGACTGATCCGGGGAACGGGGTCCGTCATCGACGATCGCGGGGTAGAGCTCTACGGCCGCCTGCTGAGAAAGCCCGGCCATGTGGCGGGGACGCTCGGCATGATGGGCAGCTGGGACATCTCTGACGTGCTGCGCAGCCTGCCTCAGCTGATCGCGGAGCTGACGCTCGTGGTCGGCACGCGGGACCAGGCGGTGCCGCCCTCGGTCGCGCAGGAGGTGCTTGCATCCTTACCTGAGGCGCGGATCGTAACTCTGCCCGGGTTGGGTCACCTCGCGCATGAGGAACGACCGGACCTGATCGTGGCCATCGTCGAGGACGTGGCGCGAAGACATGGGCTGATCGAGGAGACCCAGGGGTGAGTGGACAACAGTTCTTCATCATAGAGATTGTGGCGTTCTTTGGCCTGTTCCTGGGCTGGGCCGTCTGGGACCTGTACTCGACCCGGCGCTCGCTGAAGCGCGATCGCGAGGCCGCAGCGCAGCGAGCGCGGCATGGGGAAGGCAAGCAAGACAAGGAGGATGGGCGATCTGAGCCGCCGCGCTGAGAGGCATTGGCGCAAGGCCAGTATGGGCCTTGGGCATCCAGCACATGGTTAGGGCAGGCCGACCCAACACGATGCGGCACACTCGGTTGCCGACCCGTTCGCGTAAGCTTGCCCGCCCTTCGCGTCTTGCGAGAGGGGCGCTAAAGGTGTCCAGTTAGATTGACACCAAGGGACGTCGGCAGGCCAGCCATGACACTTAACGACCGATGGCGCGCGTGGCGAAACGGCCTGGTCGGTTCGCCCGCGTTCCAGAGGTGGGCGGCGAGGTTTCCGCTGACCCGGCCCATCGCCCGGCAGAAGGCGGGAGCGCTGTTCGATCTGACGGTCGGGTTCGTCTACTCGCAGATTGCGCATGCATGCGTGACCTCGGGCCTGCTCGAGCGGCTGGCCAAGGGGCCGATGACAGTCGCGCTTGTCGAGACGATGCTGGAGCTGGATCGCGAAGGCGCGCTGCGGTTGCTGCGAGCGGCGGCGGCGCTCAAGCTGACCGAGCCCGCAGGGGAGGACCGCTGGGCGCTCGGCATCGAAGGCGCGGCGCTATTGGGAGCGCCCGGTGTGGCGGCGATGATCCGGCACCATGCCCTGCTCTATGCCGACCTCGGCGATCCGATGGCGCTGCTCAGGCGGGGCGGCGGGGGCGGGACGCTGGCCCGCTACTGGACCTATGCCGAAGGTGGGCCGCCGGATGCCACCGAAGCAGAGGCCTATTCCGGGTTGATGACCGACAGCCAGGCGATGGTCGCGGCTCAGGTTCTGGATGCATATCCGATCGGGCGGCATCGTCGCCTGCTGGACATTGGCGGCGGCGAGGGGACCTTCCTGCGGGCCGTCGCCGCCCACGCCCCCGGATTGGACCGGATGCTGTTCGATCTGCCCGCCGTGGCTGAGCGGGCCCGGACGCGTTTCGCGGTCGAGGGGTTGGCCTTGCACGCCACTGGCGGGGACGTCTTTCGCGATCCCTTGCCGCCAGGGGCCGACGTGGTCAGCCTGATCCGGGTGCTGCATGACCATGACGATGCTCCCGCGTTCGAGATTCTGAAGGCGGCGCGAGCGGCGCTGCCGCCCGGTGGGACGCTGTTGATCGGAGAGCCGATGGCGCAGGAGCGTGGGGCAGAGCGGGTCGGCGACGCCTATTTCGGAATGTACCTGCTGGCCATGGGATCCGGACGGCCGCGACCCGCCCGAGAAATCATCGCCATGTGCCGAAAGGCGGGATTCGCCCACGCTCGCCGCGTCCGGACGGGCATGCCGGTGATCGCCAGCCTGATCGTCGCGCGGAATTGACAGAACAAGGTGTAATCAAAGTTTGACAACTCTAACTGTCAATCTAAGCTGACAGTCGGGAGGGTGCCTATCTTGGCCCGTCCTCCCGAGGTGCAAAGATGGACACACTGGCTGTCGTGATGGAGGAGCCCCGCCGCCTGGCGATGCGGCGGCTCGCCCTCAAGCCAGCCGGGCCTGACGACGTGGTCGTCGAGGTCAATGTCAGCGGGATTTCGACGGGGACAGAGCGGCTTCTGTGGGATGGGCGCATGCCGCACTTCCCCGGCCTCGGCTATCCGCTGGTCCCCGGATACGAATCGGTCGGCCAGATCGTGGACGCGGGAGAAGCCGCGCTGGACCGCATTGGTCAGCGGGTTTTCGTGCCCGGTTCCTCTCACTTCATCGACGCGCGAGGCCTGTTCGGCGGTGCTGCGCGAACGCTGATCGCGCCTGCGGCCCGCACGGTCGCCCTGCCCGACGGGTTGGGTGACGAGGGCGTGCTGTTGTCGCTGGCGGCCACCGCTTATCACGCCATCACTGGCGGAACCGCCCCGGACCTGATCGTCGGTCATGGAACGCTCGGGCGTCTTCTGCTGCGCCTGACCGAAGCGATGGGTGCCGAGCGTCCGACGGTCTGGGAGACCAATCCCGTCCGTCGTCATGGCGTGGCCATTCACCCCGATGCGGATGATCGCTGGGACTATCGATCGATCTACGACGCCTCGGGCGCAGAAGACCTGATGGACTTCCTCGTGGCGCGCCTGGCGCGCAGCGGAGAGATCGTCCTGGCCGGGTTCTACGAAGCGCGGGTGTCCTTCGCCTTTCCGGCCGCCTTCATGCGCGAGGCCAGGTTCCGCATCGCTGCAGAATTCCGTCCTGAGGATGTCGTCGCCGTCACCGCCCTGATCGAGGCGGGTCGGCTGAGCCTCGACGGCCTCATCACCCACCGCATGGCGGCCAGCGAAGCCAACGACGCCTACCCGACCGCGTTCGGCGATCCTGCCTGCCTGAAGATGATCCTCGACTGGAGGAACTGCGCATGACCGTGACGTTGATCACCCACAAGCATCTCCGTGAAGAAGCGAGGCAGGAGCCGCCGCCCGTTCACACCGGCGAGGTCACCAAGGAAACGCAGATCATCGCCATCTACGGCAAGGGCGGTTCGGGCAAGTCATTCGCCCTGTCGAACCTCAGCTACATGATGGCCCAGCAGGGCAAGCGGGTCTTGCTGATCGGCTGTGATCCCAAGTCCGACACGACCTCGCTGCTGTTCGGCGGCAAGTCCTGTCCGACCATCATCCAGACCTCTGCGGCCAAGAAGCTGACCGGCGAGGAAGTCCGGATCGAGGACGTCTGCTTCCAGCGGGACGGTGTCTTCGCCATGGAACTGGGCGGGCCTGAGGTCGGACGCGGGTGCGGCGGACGCGGCATCATCCACGGCTTTGAACTGCTGGAGAAACTGGGCTTCCACGACTGGGGCTTCGACTACGTCCTGCTCGACTTCCTGGGAGACGTGGTGTGCGGGGGCTTCGGCCTGCCGATCGCGCGCGACATGTGCCAGAAGGTCATCGTCGTCGGGTCGAACGACCTGCAGTCGCTTTACGTCGCCAACAACGTCTGTTCGGCGGTGGAGTACTTCAGGAAGCTCGGCGGCAACGTCGGCGTCGCCGGCATGATCATCAACAAGGATGACGGCACCGGTGAGGCTGCGGCCTTTGCCAAGGCGGTCGACATCCCGGTCCTGGCCTCGATACCGGCCAATGAGGACATCCGGCGCAAGTCCGCCAACTACCAGATCATCGGTACGCCGGACGGCGAGTGGGGCGACCTGTTCGCGGGCCTGGCCCAGGCCGTGACCGACAGCGTTCCTCAGCATCCCAAGCCCCTGACCCAGGACGGGCTGCTCGGCCTGTTCAGTCCTGATCAGGTCGGTGGCGAAATCCAGCTGGTCCCCGCCAGTCAGAGCGACATGCGCGGCGCGAGCTACGTGCCCAAGGCGTCGCTCGAAGTCATCTACGACGAGGCGGTGTAGTCGATGGCCGACGGTCCCGCCCGCATGGATACGGCCACGCCCGAGCCCGTCTCGGTCGATGGCGGCTGCCATGGCGGCAAGGCAGAGCTGCAGGCGGCAGCCGCCCGCGCGGGCAAGTCCGAGATCCTGGCCAAGTACGCTGCGGACTATCCGGTCGGGCCGCACGACCAGCCCCAGTCGATGTGCCCGGCCTTCGGCTCCTTGCGAGTCGGTCTGCGCATGCGCCGTACGGCGACCATCCTCAGCGGGTCCGCCTGCTGCGTGTATGGCCTGACCTTCACCAGCCATTTCTACGGCGCGCGCCGCTCTGTCGGATACGTGCCGTTCAACTCCGAGAGCCTGGTCACCGGCAAGCTGTTCGAGGACATCCGGGACGCGGTGTTTCAGATGGCGGACCCGGCGCTGTACGACTCGATCGTGGTGACAAACCTGTGCGTGCCGACCGCGTCGGGCGTTCCGCTGCAGCTGCTGCCCAAGGAAATCAACGGCGTCCGTATCGTCGGCATTGATGTGCCGGGCTTCGGCATACCGACCCACGCCGAGGCCAAGGACGTCCTGGCCGGTGCCATGCTGAACTATGCCCGCAAGGAGGCCGAGGCCGGCCCTGTCGCGGCACCCAGGGAACGCAGCGACAAGCCGACCATCACCCTGCTGGGCGAGATGTTCCCTGCCGATCCGATGATCATCGGCCGGATGCTGGAGCCCATGGGTCTGGCGGTCGGGCCGGTCGTGCCGACGCGCGAGTGGCGCGAGCTCTATGCCGCCCTGGACTGCGCGGCAGTCGCGGCGATCCATCCCTTCTACACCGCCAGCGTGCGCGAGTTCGAGGCGGCAGGCCGCAAGGTCGTGGGCTCGGCACCCGTCGGCCGCGACGGCACGGCCGCGTGGCTGCAGGCCATCGGCGAGGCCTGCGATGTGCCACAGGCCAAGATCGACGCGGTCAAGAACGCCATGCTGGGCGCGATCGGCGCGGCACTGGCCGCAACCCCGATCAAGGGACGGATCACGGTTTCTGGCTATGAGGGCTCCGAGCTGCTGGTCGCCCGCCTGCTGATCGAGAGCGGGGCAGAGGTCGACTATGTCGGCACGGCCTGCCCGCAGACCCGGTGGTCGGATCCTGATCGCGAGTGGCTCGAGTCCAAGGGCGTCACCGTCAACTACCGCGCCTCGCTGGAGCAGGACCTGTCGGCGGTCGACGCCATCAAGCCGGATCTGGCCATCGGCACCACGCCGGTGGTGCAGCACGCCAAGGCGATGTCGATCCCGGCGCTCTACTTCACCAACCTGATTTCGGCGCGGCCCTTGATGGGCCCGGCGGGCGCGGGGTCGCTGGCCCAGGTCATAAACGCCGCCATCGCCAACAAGGCGCGCTTCGACCGGATGAGCGCCTTCTTCGACGGCGTCGGCTCCGGCGACACCTCCGGCATCTGGTCCGAGACGCCGGTCGCCCGTCCCGAGTTCAAGGCCCGCTACGCCAAGCAGATGGCGGCTGCGGCCAAGGCCGAGGAGCACGTCGGGACATGACGCTGATCCTCGATCACGACAGGGCCGGGGGCTACTGGGGGGCCGTCTACGCCTTCACCGCCATCAAGGGCCTGCAGGTCATCATCGACGGCCCGGTGGGCTGCGAGAACCTGCCGGTCACGAGCGTGCTCCACTACACCGATGGCCTGCCGCCGCACGAACTGCCCATCGTCGTCACCGGGCTGGGCGAGGACGAACTGGGCCGTCACGGCACCGAAGGCGCCATGAAGCGGGCGTGGAAGACGCTCGACAAGGATCTGCCCAGCGTCGTCGTGACCGGCTCCATCGCCGAGATGATCGGCGGCGGGGTGACGCCCGAGGGCACCAACATCCAGCGCTTTCTGCCGCGCACGATCGACGAGGATCAGTGGCAGTCCGCCGACCGCGCCCTGACCTGGCTGTGGACCCAGTTCGGGCCCAAGAAGATGCCGCGTCCGCGCGATCGGGCCGAGGGCGACAAGCCGCGCGTCAACCTGATCGGCCCGATGTACGGCGTGTTCAACATGCCTTCGGACCTCGCCGAAATCCGCCGCCTGGTCGAAGGCATCGGGGCCGAGGTCAACATGACCTTCCCGCTGGGCAGCCATCTGGCCGACGTGAGAAATCTCGCCGACGCCGAGGTCAACATCTGCCTGTACCGGGAGTTCGGGCGCGGTCTGTGTGAAGCGCTCGAAAAGCCCTATCTCCAGGCACCGATCGGGTTGGACTCCACGACCCTGTTCCTGCGCGAGCTCGGTCGTCTGACGGGGTTGGACCCCGAGCCCTTCATCGAGCGCGAGAAGCACACGACGATCAAGCCGCTGTGGGACCTGTGGCGCTCAGTGACCCAGGACTTCTTCGGCACCGCCAGCTTCGCCATCGTCGCCAACGAGACCTACACGCGCGGTGTCCGCAAGTTTCTCGAGGACGACCTCGGCCTGCCTTGCCAGTTCGCCATCTCGCGCGTGGCCGGAAGCAAGACCGACAACGCCGCGATCCGCGACCTGGTGCGCGAGACCAGGCCTCTGGTCCTGTTCGGCAGCATCAATGAGCGCATCTACCTGGCCGAGGCCGGTGGCGGCGGACACGGTCCGCAGGGCGTGTGGGTCCCAGCGTCCTTCCCCGGCGCTGCGATCCGCAGGCACACCGGCACGCCTTTCATGGGCTACGCGGGCTGCACCTTCCTGATCCAGGAAGTCTGCAACGCCCTGTTCGACGCCCTGTTCGCCATCCTGCCCCTGGCGTCGCAGCTGGACGCTGTCGAGGCGACGCCGGCCCGGCCGCACGCCGAGATCGCCTGGGAGGATGCCGCTGCCGACGAACTGGAAAAGCTCGTCGCGGCCCAGCCCATCATCGTGCGAATTTCGGCGGCCAAACGCCTGAGAGACGCTGCGGAGCGCGCCGCCCGCCAGGCTGGGGAGGACAGGGTTACGCTGGACCGTCTCTTCGCCGCCAACGCCATCGTTCTGAGCGGGAGGGCCGCATGACGCGATCCCCCTTCCGGCTCGGATGCCGGTTCCGTCGTTCGGCCCGTCCGGGCGCCGGAAACGACCACGGGATTTCCCCGTGGCCGACGACCCGCTCCAACGAAAGGAGGAGAGATGTCTAATCTACCTGAGTCAAACGGTGGGTCCTTCACTGGACTTACGCCGGAAGCAGCCAAGGCATTCCATGGCCACTTCATGGCCAGCACCGTTGGGTTCACGGTCATCGCGATCGTGGCCCACACGCTGGTCTGGTTCTGGCGGCCCTGGTTCGCCTAGGTCTCCACTCTACCCAGTCGTCAAGGTCTAAAACCTTGCCGTCGCCAACAAAGCCACACGATGGCTATGGAGGACCACAGTTATGTGGAGAATTTGGCTTCTGTTCGATCCCCGTCGGGTGCTGGTCGCAATGACCGTCGCCCTGGTTACGATGGTTCTTCTGCTTCATTTCATCATGATCAGCGGACCGACGTACGACATCGACACCTGGGCGGGGGGCCCCCCGCAACCTGCGGCTTCCGCCGCAGCACCCTGACGGGTTCTACCGCTAGTGCGGCGCGCGGGCGGGCCGGAGCCATCCGACCCGTCCGACGCGACCCTCGAGACTTTTAAGCCCAGACCGCGGGATGCGGCCATACGGGCGAGGAGACGGTCATGGCCTTGCTGAGTTTTGAGCGAAAATACCGCATCAGGGGTGGGACCCTGATCGGCGGTGACCTGTTCGATTTCTGGGTGGGGCCGTTCTATGTCGGCTTCTTCGGCGTAACGACGGCGTTCTTCGCCGCGCTGGGGACCGCCCTCATCTTTTACGGTGCCGCCCTTGGCGACACCTGGAACCCCTGGCTGATCTCGATCAATCCGCCGGACGTTTCCTATGGCCTGACGCTGGCGCCCCTGCGCGAAGGCGGAATCTGGCAACTGGTGACGATCTGCGCGGTCGGAGCCTTCTGTTCCTGGGCGCTCCGGGAGGTGGAGATTTGCCGGAAACTGGGCATCGGACTGCACGTCCCGATCGCGTTCGGCGTCGCCATCCTGGCCTTCGTGACGCTCAACGTCATCCGGCCGTTCCTGATGGGGGCGTGGGGCAACGGCTTTCCCTACGGCATCTGGACCCACCTCGATTGGGTCTCCAACGTCGGGTACCAGTACCTGAACTTCCACTACAATCCCGCGCACATGATCGCCGTGACCTTCTTCTTCACGACGACATTGGCGCTGGCGCTTCACGGCTCCCTGGTTCTGGCTGCGGCCAACCCTGGACCCGGCAAGGAAGTCCGGCAGCCCGAGCACGAGGACACCTTCTTCCGCGACTTCATCGGCTATTCGGTCGGCACCCTCGGCATTCACCGGGTCGGCCTGTTCCTGGCGCTTCAGGCCGGGATCTGGAGCGCGATCTGCATCGTCATAAGCGGTCCCCTCTGGGACAAGGGCTGGCCCGAATGGTGGGACGGCTGGCGCAACCTGCCGATCTGGCAATAGGGGAGGGCGACTGAAATGAACGCCTATCAGAACATCTTCACCCAGGTTCAGGTCCGGGGGCACGCCGAAATGGGCGCGCCGATGACCGACAGCGATGAGTGGCGCGCCGGCAAGCCCTTCTTCGTCCACTGGATCGGCCGTATCGGCAACGCCCAGATCGGTCCCGTTTATCTGGGCTGGACCGGCATGATCTCTCTGGTGACCGGGTTCCTCGCCTTCGAGATCATCGGCCTGAACATGCTGGCCCAGGTGAACTGGAACCCGTTCGAGTTCGTCCGCCAGCTGCTGTGGCTGGGCCTCTATCCGCCGCCGCCCGAACAGGGCCTCAACATCCTGCCTCCGCTCGACCAGGGCGGGTGGTGGCTGATCGCCGGCTTCTTCCTGACGGTGTCGCTGATCAGCTGGTGCATCCGCAGCTATACGCGGGCCAAGGCCCTGGGCCTGGGCACCCATACGACCTGGGCGTTCGCCTCGGCGATCTGGCTGTACCTGGTGCTGGGCTTCATCCGCCCGATCATGATGGGCAGCTGGTCCGAAGCCGTGCCGTTCGGCATCTTCCCGCACCTCGACTGGACCGGGGCCTTCTCGATCACCTACGGCAACCTGTTCTACAATCCGTTCCACGCCCTCTCGATCGTGTTCCTCTATGGCTCGACCCTGCTCTTCGCGATGCACGGGGCGACCATCCTGGCCACGACCCGCTACGGCTCCGAGCGTGAAGTCGAGCAGATCACCGACCGCGGCACCGCGGCCGAGCGGGGTGCCCTCTTCTGGCGCTGGACCATGGGCTTCAACGCCACGATGGAGTCCATCCACCGCTGGGCCTGGTGGTTCGCCGTCCTGACCACCCTGACGGGCGGCATCGGCATCCTGCTGACCGGCACCGTGGTCGACAACTGGTTCGACTGGGCGATCGCACACGATTACGCCCGTTAATCCGGACGCCGGCTGATCCCTGCCCCTGCTCTGGGCTCAGTCGGCCAAGGCCCCGCGCGTCCCGTCGCGCGGGGCCTTTTCTTTGCGCCAGGCTCAACCATAGAGACGCGGTCATATAGCGACGATATGGTCACTCATCGCCGTCTTGAGGGGCAGAGTCTTGATCGGGAGCCGTGCTGATCTGACCCGCGTTTTGGTCCGCAGCGGAACAGTGACGCTTTTGGCGCTCGGCATAGCCATGATGCTGGCGGCGCGCTTCCAGAACGTGAACCCCGTCGTCCTGCCGTTTTTGCAGAGGGCTGCGGATCCCGCGCTTTATCCCCAGGATATCTACGTCGGCACCGCCATCGTAGGGCGATCCTCACCCATATTCGCCCTGTTGGAGGCACTGCGGTTCGACATCACCGCGCCGCTTGCTGTGATCGTCAGTTATGTCGCCGCTTCCGCGCTGGCTGGCTGGGGAGTCTGGCGGATCCTGTCTGGTCCCCTGGGGGTGCGAGCGCCTTTGATGGCGTTTGCGCTGTTGTTCCTGGCCATCTTCGCCGACTTCAAACTGGTCGAGTTCAACAAGGGCAGCTGGATCTTCGAGCACAACTTCAGCCTGACCATGCTGGCCGCGGCCGGCCGGGTCTGGTTCCTGTATGCCTTGCTCACCTGGCGGCCGACGCTCATGGCTGCAGTGCTGATCCCGATCAATATGCTCGCCTTCAAGGTCGGTTGGCCGCTCGTGCTGATCGCCGGGGCTGTGCTGCTCTGGCGTCGCGAGCGCTCGCTCTCGGCTTGGGGTCTGCTGGCGGCCAGCATGATCGTGCCTGTGTGGACCGCCCTGATGCAATCGGCACGCCTGCCGACCGAGGAGGCTCGCGCCGTTCTGGAGGTCTTGAAGACCGCCTACACCAGAGAGGACGATCCGTTCGCCATCTCCTGGGTGTCGAAGGCGTTGCTTGGGGCCGGGTTGGGATTGGTCTGGTTCAGGGGGCCGACATACGGACCGGCGGTCGGTGTAGGCCTTCGCTGGATCGTGCTGGTCACGGTCGCGATAGCCATCGGCGGCGGGATCTATTTCGCTCTGTCAGATTGGCTTCCGCCCGTTCCGGCCATCGTCTTGCTCAGCCCGGCGCGTGCGCTGGAGACAGCGGGGCTGGTGGCCTACCTTGTGGCTCTGGTCGAGGTCATCCGCGCCAAGGCGCTGGGCACCACTGAAAAGGTTCCGCTGCTGCTTTCGCTGGCGGTCCTGAAGGTGACGCCTGATCTGACCTGGGTCTTCCTGGCCGCGCTTATGGCGCTCTCGGCCGTTGCTATCTGGATGGTGCGGCGTTGGCTGGAGGGGCGCTGGCCGGTTTTTGGAAGGTTGGCCGATGGCCTCAGCCTGACGGGTCTGATCGCGCTGGCCGCACCCCTGATGGCCGCAGTTTTCCTGTTCAACCTCGCAGGCGTGCGGTCGGTCCAGGCCTATGATCCAGGCCTCGGCTTCCGTGACAATACGATCTCGCCCGAAGCCGCCGACATGCTTCAGATGGTGCGCGCAGAGACGCAGGATCGCCGCCTCGTCTTCCTCCAGTTCAATGGCCAAGACTGGAGTATCGTCCGGTGGAACGCGCTCGCTCGCAAGTCAGGGCTGGGCGGCGATCCCTACTACCTTCCTCGGCATGCGCTGATGGAACGGCAGGCACGACAGAACGACCTGATCCGCAGCCTGTCTGTCGAGGTTGGAGCTGGGCAGGTGTCTCCGGAGACGGCGGCCCAGCTGTCTGCCTGCCACGCGAACGTCATCGCACCTCGATCTGCGCAAGCCGCGCTCGGTGAATGGTTCGTGGCGCGGCGTTACGGCGACTGGGTCGAACTGACGCCTCCGAAGGCGACGCCGCTCGACCCGATCTGTCGCTGATCCGTCACCCCTGCGCGGCAAAGCCCTTGCCGCCGTTGGAGGGACGGCGGCGGCGCGGACGGCGGCGGATTTCGCCTTCCGTCACCGGCTGGGCGGCCGGGCGGGCGTC
>VYLP01000404.1_pt1 | contig 35610 bp, 36 predicted proteins | sample 5114311 | NCBI WGS metagenome assembly VYLP01 (sample SAMN12291775, study PRJNA351875) | freshwater metagenome | isolation source: freshwater lake | place: USA: Michigan, Lansing Lake | collected 2013-08-14 | reverse complement strand
ACCCCACTTCCCCATCACCCCACACCCCATCACCCCACACCCCACTTCCCCATCACCCCACTTCCCTCAATTGACTGATCACTGAATTGGTCCGTGGATACTGCCGGTAAAAAATTGCTTGAGTACGGGGATTTCGGAGTGATAAGCCTCTTGAGTCGGTCCAACCCATTGAAATTGACCTTTATAGAGAAAAACGATGCGATCGGTGGTATTTTCGATGGTGCTGTGGACGTGGGTGACAATGAGATGGGCCCCACAGGCTTTTTTTAGCTTGAGAAGTTCCATAATTACCGTCTGGATGCGGGTAGAAGCGACGGGATCGAGTCCAGCAGTGGGTTCATCGTAAAGGAGAATGTTCGGTCGATCGGCGGCGATCGAGGGATCGCTGATAATTGCTCTAGCTAAACTGACGCGTTTTCGCATCCCTCCGGATATTTCAGAGGGATAGAGGTCGTAGGAACCGGACATTCCCACTAAATCGAGTTTTTCTTCCACTAAATCCCGGATTTCGGCTCGTTTTAGCTTTGAGTTGCGATAGAGAGCAAAACCGACATTTTCTCCAACAGTGAGGGAGTCAAAAAGGGCCGATTGTTGGAAAACTAGACCAACACCGAGGGGATCTTCCCCCTGTTCTACGGTTCTCTGCCGTTTTGTGCCGTAGATGTACACTTCTCCCCGATCGGGTGCCAGTAATCCGGCGACTAACCGCAAAATCGTCGATTTTCCCGTCCCCGATGGACCGATCACGCCGATCGCTTCCCCTTCGTACACTTTCAGATCGACGTTATTTAAGATTACTTTCTTGCCGAAAGCTTTAGTCACTCCCCTTAATTCGACGATCGGTTCGCGCATCACCATCTAGAATATCTTTACAAAAATGTCCTTTTATTGTAGGGCAACGACCCGATCTTTCTTTTTTTTCTTTTCTGGTTTTATGGTTCGCGATTCTATCTGCATTTCGGGAATCTCTCGCAATTCTTCCGCATCTAAACGATATTGTTCGCAGACAAGACTGAGACGAATACCAGAACAGCTAACGGGATTAACTGAATGGGTGAGATCTCCTTGAAAGAGGATCAGGGTGTTAGCACAAGGACGAATCTGGGCCACGGAACGATTACGGTTTGCTAGTACCAGTTCCCCCCCTTGAATATCCCTAGGAACCTGCACATAAAGGACGCTAACTAGGAGCGGGGGATCGATTGTTTTACAATAGGAGCGCAGGGAGCGATCGATATGGGGATCGACGCGTGAACCGGTTTGTAGGAGTAAGGGATTAAGATAAAAAGCGTTGCAGTCAGCTTGTAAACTGCGATCAAGATAGGGTTTAAAATAGGGAAACATTCGTTCGACTTCGCTGATTTGTGTGCGTCGAAAAGCGATAGAAAAGCCTTTGGTTTTAACGAAATCTCGATTTAAATTGTTAACTGTGAAGTGGGGACAAGCGAGGATCTGTCCTTGTAGTTCGCTCAGATAACTGGGAGTAAAAGCGTCGGGATATTGGGAATAGTAAGGCACGGATAGAATCGCAACGGTATGGCAATCTTTAGGATACATTTTTAGTCAAACACAAAATCAGAGTTTTTGCCGCTCCCGAATACAGGTTTATTCAGAATCAGCTTTTGTGACTTATAGTCCGTAGATTAATAGTCATCATAGAAGGAAAATGGACTGTAGAGAATTTCAATATCTTCTTTGGTAGTTTATATATGGCAGGAAAGCTAGTCACTGCTGTTGCTGTGACTGTAAGAAAATTGCGGAAGAAACGTAATCTGAGTCAAGAAGCTTTAGGGTATAGAGCTAATCTTGACAGAACCTACATATCTGGAGTTGAAAGGGGAGTAAGAAACATTACTTTGGACTCCTTAGAACAAATTATTTCAGCTCTGGATATGGATATTGTTACTTTTGTCAATACTGTTGCGGAAGAAATTAATGAGTTATATCATAAATAAACATTCTGATACCAGCTTTTTCTCAAAACAGGGTCAGAAAATAACTATCGATAAAGTCATATTTGAGCATTCATTAGTTGAATGTCATTCTGTTGTTAAAAAAATAGTCCAAGATATACCAGTAGATATATTTAGAATTCTAGGTATGAGAAATCTTTCTGCATTTATTGGTGAGCTATTTGCCATAGAATTTGCCAATAAATCCCAGGGATTATTTATCAACAATCCGCATCAAGACGGCTATCCAGATTTGCTGTTAATGGATAAAAATGGCAAAGTTTTTTTTGAACAACTTTCCCAAGAAAGACGAATGCGAGATAAGTCTCCATTTAGTCCATTTGCTAATGGGGGAGTAGAGGTTAAAGCCACTTGTGGCAGTGTTCCTACACCAAGAGAATTAAAGAAGACTGGAAAAGAAAAACCCGATATGGGAGACACAAGAATCGAGGTAATGAAAAGCTATGATTGGAAGGCTCACCATAGAGAAACTAACAATCTTATTGGCATTCTCTGGGATTTTGAGAATACTATACCTCAAATAGTTGCTGTATTTTTTGGCAACAACTTAACTGACAATGATTGGGGGAAAATTGTTCAGCCAAAAGAAGGCGGTGGAAGAACAACTAGCGTCTCAATTATGTCACGACAAGGCGTTAAGAAAATGTATAAAAACTGGATTATGATCAAGAATGACGATAGATATATTAATTTTGTCAACAAATATAACAAAGACAATTTAATTTCAAAATAGACAGAGCTGCTGATATTTTTCCTTGATTTGCTCCTCAAGAGAACAATCATCATTGAGGATGGATACTAAATGATCAAATATTTTTTGTAATCCAGCAGGTGGGATACTTTCGCCAATTAACTCTCTAATTAGTTTATCACTAACTCTTTTGTCATCTGCCCGTTTCCATGAAAATGGGTATTCGGTAATTGTATGAAGAATCATTGCTTCATACAGAGATAATACTCTATTTTGAATAGGATGTAGTTTATTGTCACTACAAGCATAGGAGAGATTTCGTGTAATTGTACTGGCTGGTGCGTCCCAACTCATTCTTTTATAGGCACTGGTATAACCTTTCATCAACCTGTATTTTCCATCTTCTTTAACCCATGGACGAGGAAGAATGTGTCCACATTTAAGGCAGTAAAGGGGGGTTTCTGTACTAGCTCTATTAATTCCTTCATTATTTTTGCGTGCGCTGTGTGTTGGATTACCATTATATCTACAAACAGGATTAATACATTGATTATCAAATGAACTTTTTTCTTCTGGTGTATTACTGATCCAAAAATATTTTTCTTCATCTAATAGGGGTACATAGTGATATGGTATATCATCGGATTTAGCAGTTTCTGTTCGTTGAGAGTCAAGTGGTGGTAAATGATATATTGCGTCTCGAACAGTTTTCCATCTAGGAAGTTCTAATCCTTCTTTACTATGAGTTGGTTTAGGAAAAAGAGAATTGTTCTTTTTTAAATAATTCTTCAGTTTCTCATTTTTAGTAAATATTGAAATAAGTCGTTGACGATTCTGCGGGACTCCATAATCAGCAAAATCTATAATGCTAATCGAACTCAAAAATTTATCACCAATACGCTGTTTTATATAACATAAAATATTTACTAAATAATCGTCTTTCTCGGTCAAGGGTATATAAGTATTTTGCATTTCTGGCACATTTTCCATGACCAGTGTTTCTGCTCCACTAGCCAGAAAAACTTCTAGGGTGGGAATGATTAATAAATTTCTCTGGTCGATTTCATTTTTTGAGCCTTTACGAATAGAATTAAGCAGCTTACCTCTGCCATTTCTAGACATACCTTGGCAGGGAGGAGTCGCAAAAACAATGTCTAAATTTTGTCCAGAGAGTCGCTGCTTTGTTTCTGCAACTATCTCATTTTTTTTATCCCATATATCCCCAATAATCATTAATGATTCTGGGTGGTTAAATTTAAATACTTCTGCACGATCTTTCAATAATTCATTCGCCACTACAACTTCAAATCCCCCAGAGCGAAGAGCCATATCTCCAATTCCACCACAGGCAAATAGACTGATTGCTTTCCTCATCGATTTTCTTACTCCATGTAACTTATAGTCTATAATAACAATTGGCTGAAGGCAACTTTTAAAAATGAGTATCCCCAGCAAACCTGAAAGCGAGCTTTCCTGCCAACCCGGTCGCGGTGACAACCCACGGTTTACAATAGTTAAGAACCAACGGCAAGCAAGAATTAACGATGGGGATTTCGAGCAACTGGGGGGAGGATTAAGCCTACCAAAAGTGAAATTACGGGAATTTTCCCCTAAAAAAGATTTATCTCTGGAAATATCAGAAAATAAAGCTTGTCCTGCTTATATTGGTACGGTGATCGAGGGGGTAAAAATTCGCCCATCTCCGCTATGGTTGCAACAGCGTTTACAGGCTGCCAGATTGCGATCGCTCAATAATCTGGTCGATATTACTAATTATGTCCTCAGCTTGACTAACTCTCCTTAATTCTCCGAGGGATTTATTGTCGAGCCGATTTTCTACCGTAGCGGTTATTATTGTTAACTTTTTAGATTGACTAATCAAATACCTCAAATTCCTGTCCGATCTTGCCAAAATATTCCCCCAAACGTTGTTGAATGATATTAATATACTGAGCTTCAATTTCAATACCAATAGTCTGATAACCTAATTCTAGAGCGGCAATTAAAGTTGTACCCGTTCCAGCAAAAGGATCGAGAACTATATGACTGTTATCCTGTGGTAGAAATAACTCGAGCAGTTTTCTAATCAATGATAAAGGTTTAATCGTACAATGCTCATCAAAATTTTCATCCCGTCCTTTAGAAAAGCCCTCTAAAATATTGGATTGAAAAGAGCCGTCACTTAGTATAGCTTTAAAGGGACCTAATCCAGTCATTTGTAGAGTTTCAATATAATTGTTTTTTAGAGGCTTCTGCACAATAACTATAGCTTCCCATTCATTTCTCAAGCAAGTATGCCAACCTTGCCATTGTTGAGCATTAGTGTCACCAATTTTGTCAAGTTTTTTCTCAATATTTAATCCTTTGGGAATGCCTGAATGTCGTCTATAAACCAGCACATCTCTAGCATAAAAACCGGCATTTTCAAGAGCAATCTGAATATGAGCTAGTGTTCTTGTGCTACTAAAAACAGCGACAACAGCCCCGCTTTTACAAACACGCATTAGTTCCTTTGACCAATCTGTTGCCCATTCAATATAATTGACCACATTTTCGCGATTGCGTTGATACCAACGCTGATTGCGAACCCCACCAGCTAACCCACTTCCATAGGGAATATTTTTGACCAGTGTGGAACTGTTTTGAATACGTTCTCTGCGTCTTTGGATTTCATCATGATCCCAATTTCTGCCAATGAACTCATAATTATAGGGTGGATCTGTGATCACACAAGATATACTAGATTCTTCTAGTAAAGTGAGAAGTTCTCTACAATCACCGTGCAGAAGTTGCCATCTTTTTGAGATATTCATCGGGCAATATAAAACTCCTGTGTTTCAGAAAATTTATCAGAAGCTTTCAGCAAATCGAACCCACTGCGATCAAGTATATAATCAAAACTTTGTTGGCCCTGCAAAACAGTCCAGCCACCCAGATGACAAGCTTTAATCGCTGCTGGTAAGTTATCCTCTCGCACAATCAGTAAAATAGGTCTAAGTCCTCTTTCCTGTAATAGTTTTCCATACTGTTTAAACTTTTTAAGTGTGCCAGAATCTCCCGAACCAATTCTATATTTAGTATCGGTGGCATCTCTACCTAAAATGCAGTCACAAGGTTGATCATCTGCAATCTTTAAAGCTGGTTGATAATCTAAACAATTAGCCTTAAAAACTTCTGTCACCAGACGTTGCCAACACATTCCTAGTTCCCTGCCCCAATACTGACGATTTTCCCTTTTTAAACTAGGAGTAATTCCAAATACCCTCATAAGCGAATCATAATCATCATTTTCTTCTCCATAGATTTTGTCACTAAAAGAACTTTGGTATTGTCTCAAAATTCCCTTGAGGAGGTTTTCTATTTGATCGGGTGGCATCAATAATCCTTTTTGATATAGATAGCTAACTACTGATTATCTCCCCAAATTATCGGTAATCTGTTCAAAGATAATATCACTCCTGGCCAAGGAAAATGAGCGGTTATTTACACAGTTCTTCCATCCTCCCCCTAACATTTTAACAGCCGATCGGCCCTAATCTCTAAATCATTGACTACCCACGGTTTACAATAGTTAAGAACCAACGGCAAGCAAGAATTAACGATGCGGATTTCGATCAACTGGTTACGAGAATTAGTCAAAGTCGCCCAATCTCCCCAAGAATTAGCCGAATTATTGACAATTGCGGGAATAGAAGTGGAAGAGATCGAGGATCGCCGAGAATGGGCAAAGGGTGTGGTTATTGGTAAAATTATCGATCGCCAACCCCATCCCAATGCGGATAAATTAAGTGTCTGTCAGGTGGATATCGGTCAGGAAAATCTTAGTACAATTGTCTGTGGTGCGCCCAATGCTAGGGCTGATATTCTAGTTCCTGTGGCTACTTTGGGAACTTATTTACCCAAAATCAATTTAACGATTAAACCGGCTAAATTGCGCGGGGTAAAATCGGAAGGGATGATCTGTTCCCTCGCAGAATTAGGATTAACTAAGGATTCTGAAGGAATCCACATTTTTAGTCAGGAAAATCTCCCTTTAGGTACAGATGTTCGTCCCCTTTTAGGACTCGATGAGGTGATTTTAGATATTTCTCCCACCGCTAACCGTGCCGATGCTTTGAGTATGATCGGAGTCGCGCGAGAAGTGGCGGCTTTGACAGGAGGAGAATTAAGCCTACCAAAAGTGAAATTAGGGGAATTTTCCCCTAAAAAAGATTTATCTCTGGAAATATCAGAAAATAAAGCCTGTCCTGCTTATATTGGTACGGTGATCGAGGGGGTAAAAATTGGCCCATCTCCGCTATGGTTGCAACAGCGTTTACAGGCTGCCGGATTGCGATCGATCAATAATGTGGTCGATATTACTAATTATGTCCTCCTGGAGTGGGGACAACCCTTACACGCTTTCGATCGCGATCGTTTACAAAGTTTTGCCGGAGGTAAATCCGTTACTATTGGGGTCCGTTTTGCCGAGGAAGGGGAAAAAATTATTACTCTTGATGGTCAGGAAAGAAGCTTAAAAGAGTTTAATTTGTTAATTACTGCCAATAATAAGCCGGTAGCTTTAGCAGGAGTGATGGGAGGTCAAGATACGGAAGTTAACGAGGAAACCGTTAATCTTGTGCTAGAGTCGGCTTTATTCGATCCGATCGCCATCCGTCGTTCCTCAAAAGCGCAGGGTTTACGCAGCGAATCTTCCGGACGCTATGAACGCGGTGTTAATCCCGCCGCTTTGGAATATGCTTGTCAAAGGGCGATCGATTTGATTCTAGAGTTAGCTGGGGGAACTGTCAGCAGTCAGGTTAAAGCTGATTATCGCGCCGATCAGTCCAGTGGTTCGATCGAATTGCGTTTACAACGTTTGCAGCAGCTACTGGGTCAAGTTACCCTAGATAATGGTGCGATCGGTGAAATTATCGCCGAAGATGTGGAACGGATTTTAGGCAATTTGGGCTGTGAATTACAGTTAACCTCAAAAAATCCTGTTCTGTGGACCGTGACAGTGCCAGACTACCGTTATCGGGATTTAGAACGAGAAATTGACTTAATTGAAGAAGTGGCGCGACTGTACGGATACGATCGCTTTGTCGATACTTTGCCGGCAAAAACCGCAGCCGGAGGATTATCCTTTGAGGAAACTATACAGCGTCGGCTGCGGGAAGCTTTTCGCGCAGTGGGTTTGACGGAATTAGTCCAGTATTCCCTAGTTAAACCGGAATTAGCGGAAGTTGTCCTCGCTAATCCCCTTTTTGTCGAGTATTCTGCTTTGCGGACTAATCTCCTAGACGGTTTAATCGAAGCGTTTGAGTATAATCAGTCTCAGGGTAACGGGGCCTTAAATGGCTTCGAGATCGGGCGAGTTTTCCGCTTAGAATCGGATAATATCAACGAATACGATGCAATTGCCGGTATTTTTGGCGGTGATTTCTTCCCTGCTGGACGTTGGCTGCGATCGGGTAAAGAGGTAGCCATGACTTGGTACGAAGCAAAAGGCATTTTAGAAGCAGTATTCGATCGCCTTTCGCTGACAGTAAGCTACGAAAAAGATGCCGAAGATGCGCGTTTTCACCCCGGACGAACAGCCTCTTTATGGATTGGTAAACAACCCTTAGGAATTTTTGGTCAACTACACCCGCAATTGCGTCAGCAAAAGGGATTAATTGAGACAGTTTATGCCTTTGAAATCCAGTTCCCGATCCTGTTAGCAACTCTTAGCGATAGTGCCAAAATTACCCCGCGTTTACAGGTCTATTCTACCTATCCGGGGGCAGCGCGAGATATCGCCTTCTTTGTTTCTACAGATATACCCGTAGATAGATTGACAAACTATCGTGCCAGCGATCGAACTTTAACCGATGAAGAGGTGGAACCCTTAATGACAAAAGTGCGAGAAGCTTTAGTTAAACAGTTCCAAGTTTCTTTAAGAAGTTAAATTCAGCGCTCAGTTAACAGTTATCAGACATCGGCCTTATAATTAGGTAGACGTTAAAAATTATCAGATGCCCCCCTTATTAAGGGAGATCCCCCCGCCTACCGGCACCCCCCTTATCAAGGGGGGCAGGGGGGATCGAACCTAAAATCCATTTTTAATTTAATTATAACCAGCCATTTATTATCTCAAGAATAATCTCACACATCGCTATCAATATCGCTGATTGCCTCTAATTGTTACCAATCAGTTTGAGAGTTGCTCAAAGTAGGTTCGCTGTTCATATTTTATCGCTCCGCCACCTTTGAATTGTTAGATAGTAGTGAGGCGATTGCCATATTTTAGTACATCAGATATGATATAAACACATCATGGCTGATCAAAGCAAACCTTTAGCTTGGCTGCATGGTGAGATCAAGACCCCACCTTTCAGTTTAGAAGCACGGATCGAAGCAGGTGTCTTACTCAGGCAACTACAGGAAGGCGAACCCCTTGGTTTGCCACATTCGCGTCCTATGCCAAGTGTAGGCTATCATTGTCATGAGCTACGCATTAGAGACATCGATAAAAATTGGAGGATTATTTATCGAATTGATGAAGATGCAATCTTGATTATTGAGGTGTTTAATAAGACAACAAGAGCAACACCCAAAAGTGTAATTGAGGTTTGTAAGAAACGCTTGAGTAAATACGATACTGATCAGCAGGAATAAGAGGATGGAAGAGACTAAAAAAGGGCTTTTGGAATCAAAAGGCTGGAAAATCGGAACCGTTTCCGACTTTTTAGAGTTAACGCCCGAAGAGATTATCCTTGTTGAAATCAAACTAGCTCTTAGCAAAAGTTTGAAAAGTCAGCGGCAGAAGATAATGACTCAAAGTGAACTGGCCAATAAAATCGGCTCTAGTCAACCTCGGATTGCCAAAGCTGAAAATGGCGATCCGTCGGTTTCACTGGAATTGCTTATCCCCTCGCTGTTGGCAACAGGTGCCACTCCTCAAGACATCGGACAAATCATTGCCAGTGTCAAAGGCGTTGCTGAATCAAGACCTGAATGCTAATTTTGTGCATTCTATCCACTAATGTTAGTTATTGTCGTTGATGCGATAAATCCCTGAATTTCCCCAGCATCAATACGCTCAAATAATCTTGCTGCGTTTTCCACAAATGGCTCTCGTTCTTGTAGAAAATCAAGAATGACATTGGTATCAATCAGAACTCGCATTATTGATACTTCTCGATCAGATAGGTTACATAATCGGTTGGGGCGTTAGTTTCCCCTGTAGCTGCCGAAATCTCAGAAACACCTCGCAAGCGCAACAGATTTCCCCGCTTTTGCAATTGAATTTATTAGACTATAGCTTAAGTTAGCAATTTATATGAATTACCTTTTACAGATAACCACGCAATAACGGCTCTTCGGTTTGTGTTATGCAATGGACGGGGATTATAAGGGATGGAACCCTTATTTGTATAGAAAGGCATTTAGCGATTTTTGTCAATTGTTTTTGATCTAGAGCGAACTAATCAATTAAGTCTTTTGCCAGATAAGGATTTAGTCAATTTATGCCCCCTGATCGAATCATACCAAGTAACGAAGAACCAAAAATTTAGGTCAGGGGAGTTGGTTGGGTTGGTTTTATGTTAAAATCGGGTCAGGTGTGTCTTAATTAATAAAACTTAACAAGACAATGAATACTTCGACCACTTTTCAAGAAATCGCCGCCGAAATTCAATTATTTGATAATTTTGAACAAAAAGAACAATTTATTTTTGTAGTGGGTGCTTTGGTTTCTCGTATCATCAGTCTTCATAAAGCCGCAGAAGTCATAGAAATGGCTCCAGAAATATTCTTGAAAATTTTAGAATTAATCGGAATCGATTTTTCTTATCTTATTAGGGAAGACATAGATAGAGAAAAAAATTGTTAATCTCTATGAAAATTGTTTTTAATTCTTCTCCTTTACTCTCTACCAGTAAAAAAAAGGCAGGAAACGAAAAATTATAAATAACTGAAAATGCTTCAAGAAATCCATCTTAAAAATGTTAGCCCTGCCTCAGAGATTGATCTAGACTGTGCCTCTCGACTTAATATATTAACAGGAGACAACGGCCTCGGTAAAACTTTTTTGCTGGATATTATTTGGTGGTGTATTAACAATAAACAAGGACAAAACCCTGTTAGTAGTTATCACAAAAGAAATCGAACAATAGAAATAGAACCTCATATTTCAGACAGAAACAATAGTTTAAATATTTATTGTCGTGTTGATGGTGGCTTTTCTATCTATGTACCCTACAAAGAAAAAGCTTTTAAACTTTCTTCAACAGAAGTTTGGTATGGTCGAAAAGTCAAAAATAAAATTATTTCCTATGGTTTGCTTGAAGATTGGATTAAGTGGCAAAATCAACCCAACCAATCAAATATTAAATTATTAGCTGAAATTATTCAAAAACTTTCTGCAAAAAATGAGCAGATAAAAATTGGTGAACCCACACGAATGTCTTTAGATGATATTCGAGGTATTCCAACGATAGAACTTCCTTATGAAACAATTCCTGTTACTGAAGCATCGGCGGGAATTCAACGGATTCTAAGCCTAGCTTATATGTTAGTTTGGATGCAGTCAGAAAATTTAATTACTGCTCAACTATTTGGAAGAATTCCAGCCCGTCAACTGATTTTTTTAATGGATGAAACCGAAGCGCATTTACACCCTCGTTGGCAACGATCAATCCTACCCGCAATTTTGACTGTCTTAAAAGAATTAGAACCAATTATTGATATTCAACTCTTTATTACTACCCATTCTCCTCTGGTCTTGGCTTCAGTTGAACCCTTATTTGATCAAGAAAAAGATAAATTATTTCTATTTGAACTTAATGACAATCAAGTAACCTTAAATGAAATTACCTGGGCAAAACAAGGTGATGTGATTGGTTGGTTAACTTCAGAGGTTTTTGGACTTAAACAAGCCCGTTCTCAAGAAGCAGAACAAGCAATAGAAGCCGCCCAAGCTTGGATGAGAAAAGACGATATGAACCAATTTCCAGAAAACTTAAGAACCAAAGCAAAGAAAAAATTCATCAACAATTACTTAAACTCTTACCGGGTCATGATCCCTTTTTCCCCCGTTGGATAGTGAGAATGGAGGCTGATGATTAAATGCAGAAATTTATTCCGATTCCTGAACCCACCGAGTTTGATCAAAAATGTCGTCAAAAAGGAAATACTTGGTTAGCCGAAAATCCTGCTGCAAAACGCCCCAGAGATTACTGGTCTCTTTTTAGGGCAGATTTAGCAAAAGGATTTAATAACTTATGTGGCTATTCCGTTATGTATGACCCTACCGCCACTGTTGATCACTTTTTATCTTTTCATAATTACCGTCATTTAAGCTATGAATGGTCTAATTATCGCTATGTAGCAAATTGGATTAATAGTAGCAAACAAAACCTAGATGATCGCTTACTTGATCCCTTTGAAGTCGAAGATAATTGGTTTGAAATTTTGTTACCATCGTTCCCAAAATCGCTGAAACCCAGATAGATCAAGGAAAATCATAAATCGAGGTTAACCCTTTGTCCCGTAATGGTTTGAGCCTTTTTTGCTGCCCGAAAATGCCTAAGTCCCATTAACCGATAGCGTCCCTGATAATCAACGCCAAAAAGCTGAATTTACTCTGCAACGTCTAGGCTTAAATTACGATGAAAGAATACTACGCCAACGGGAAGAATGGTTAAGAATGTATGAACAAGGTGAAATCACCCTAGAGGGATTAGCAAAAAAAGCTCCTCTCATTGCCCGTGCTATTGAAAAGCAACAGAAAATCTCTTAAATCCTAGACAAAGAGAAACACATTAGTATTTCGGCATCTAGTCGGGTATTGGCTGTACCATTATTTAATATCAATTTGCTGTAATTCTGGTAAATTTTTTTTAAATAAAAGCCTAAATCTTTTTATACATATTATTTTAAACATCAATTTTAAAGCATCCCAATTAATTGCATCATAGCGGATCAATTCTAGGACAATTTTTATGTTTAATTTTTTAATATAAATCAAAAGCCAATGCAGGCAAATATAACCTTCTATAACTGACAATTCTGGTAACTTTTCCCGATGTTTAGGATGTACCATATCATAAATTTTTTGTTTGATTAAAATATTTTTTTTGTATCGCTCTTTTATTGATATATTTCTATTGCAACATCCCGACCATACTCTTTTAAAACATAGACACTTACCGACAAATACAGCATCGCCGTACTTGACAATTTCTATCCATGAGTTAATATCATCATAATTACCGTCAAAGTCTTTATCCCAGCCTCCCGATCGCAAAAATGCTTTTTTTTGAAAAGCAACTTGAACAGGTGTTCCCAAAGGACAGATATCCAAAAGCATACCGTAGTGTATGTCTTCTTGCCGAATACAAAGAGCTAAATTATTAAATTGAACTTGATGTTTATCATCGATAATGTTGCCTATTATATCAATTTTTTTTGCCTGACAAGAGCAAATAACAGCATCAGGAAAATAAACGAGAGATTTGCCGATAATTTCGATACATTCAGGCATAATATAATCATCATCATCAATCAGCTTAATCCATTCTCCTTTGGCAATTTTGACTCCAATATTAACACTTTCTGAATGTCCTAAATTTATCGAGTTGCGATGATATATAACTCGATCACCTAACTGCTTGATATATTCTTCAGTTTGATCAGAAGAAGCATCATCTACAACAATAATTTCACAGTTTATAGTTTGATTGATTGCCGATTCTAATGACCATTTTAAAAATGGTAAGCGATTATATGTTGTTATAACAATACTGAATTTCATGAGCATTTACAAGAATATTTAGTTTAGGTAAAATATTTTCTTTTTTTATTATTTGTTAAGCCATGAATCGCTGACAAAATCGACCAGGATATAAGATTGACTCTTTCATCAAAAATAGTAACATCAAAGACATGAAATAATATACAAGCAAAAAAAGCTGTTAAATAAGTAAATATAATCAATTTTTCTTCTGAGTTATCCAGATTTATTTTGGTTAAAAGTATAATCCCTTTTGCCAATATCCAGCCAACTAAAAAATAGAAAAAAACTGTCCAGGGAATCCCCACTTCAGACAGAAGCATCAGTGTTAAGTTGTGTGAATGTCCTATTACTATCTGAGATTGAGGCTGATAGAGATGTTTAAAACTTCCTAAACCCCATCCTTTCCAAGGTGACTTAAGGGCTAAATGCCAGGAGAATTTCCACAGAGTTATTCGGAGAGTTTCTACATCTCGATTAGGATAAAATTGATCGTTTATTCGAGCCCAAATAAACATTGGAACAATTAATCTAAACCAATCTCTTACTGGAGGATTGCCAAAAGCAGCGATAATAATCGCCCCGCTCACGATTGCTACTGTTAGCAAAATCCATCGCCAGCCTAAATAAATAGCAAAAGCAAGACAAGTTACTAATGTAGTCATCCAACCATTACGAGAATGAGTTAAAATTAGAGCAATAAATGTTAGGGAATTGATGACCAAAAGCAGACTAAGATAAAAAATTTTTTTATCAGTATTCGATTTTCTTAACTCTAGAATTATTAAGCCCAGTCCCAACACCCAAATAATAGTTAGAAAACTTGCTAGAAAATTAGCATGATAAAATAAAGATGACATCCTACCAGAAGGATTGCCCATTGCTCTTAAATACCATCCAGGGATCAATATATTTTGTATTTCTCCTTGTAATCCCCACCAAATTTGTCCAAAGCCTAACACGGTTATAGGAACTGAACCAAAGTATATTATCCTTGCTAATTGTTCTAATGTACTCACTGAGTAAAGTAGTTGGCTGAGTCCAGCAAAAATAATGAAGTAAGGGAAAAAATTTATCAATCCAGAGATGGCAGAAACCCGATCAAAGGCAAAAAGGCTGGTCATTATTAATGAGCCACCTAAGATAGCAAATCCCCAATTAATATATTGAGAAATAATGACTCTATATTTTAATCTAAAAATTATTATAATCGCTGTACAAATAACTAACATTCCCCATAAGGGGTTGATAGGCAACAGCAAAAAACTAATTTGAGTTAAATACCAAGGAATGTTTAGCTTCAGATCGGGATGTTTTGTTAAAAACATAATGTGTCATCTATTACTTAAATAACTTGCATTGACTCAATATTTCAAGATGCTATCCTTAGAGTATATCAACTCATCATGGTGTTGCCATGCTGTTAAGCTTTTCGACGTTTAAGTTGATCGAGTAATCGATGTCAGCCAAAGGCTTCAAGCATCGACAATCTAAATTTAAATGCGTCTGAGCTTACTGCTGGAATATACACCGTTCGCCGTCCCCAAAACCTCCCCAACTATTTAACCCGCAGTGCTGGTTAAGCTTAAAAACTATCAAATCATCAATTAATGGTTTCCATCATCCTAAGACCGTTTTTTTCTACCGTCAATAGGATATAAAATATGCTTATTTTTTTTTTTTTTTCATCAGGTTTATTCATGAATCAGAGAAAATCAAATTAAATTCGGTGCGGTTAAACCTTGATTTCTCCTACCAGCCACCTGATTAACTTGACTCAGAGTCGAGAAAACGGGTTTCTTTAAGAAACCCGTTTTCTCGATCCTATAGTCACATATTTCTTAACATAAAATTTGACAAAAAGAGAAAAGTATTAATTCCAGCAATTCTTTATAATTCTCTAGATGACTGGGAAAACCCGAACCCTAGAGTGATAGAGAAAAGAATTGAGGAATTCAAAAGGCGAACTCGGAGTGAATTGATGAAGTGCGATCGCTTTTCTGATCGGGTGCGATCGCCGATCTTGTAGGTTGGGTTGAGGCACGAAACCCAACATGATCAACTATTAATTTATTTGGTTGGTGTTGGGTTGCACTTTGTTTAACTACATTTTGGCAATAAAGAGGCGATTAGGGTTGATAAACGGCGAACGCTAATCTTGTAAGCTTTAAAAAGTGCTATATAAAAAACTAAACAAACTATAATTAAAATTACTGCAAAAATTTAGAGAGTAAAGAAGGAAATATGACAGAAATAGTTTTTTTAGTGGAAGATGCACCGGAAGGGGGATATACAGCAAGGGCATTAGGCGAGTCTATTTTTACCGAAGCCGATGATTTACAATCTTTACGAGAAATGGTAAAAGATGCCGTTAATTGTCATTATGATGATAGGGAAAATCGCCCTAAAATTATTCGTTTACATATTGTTAGGGATGAGGTATTTGCGGTATGAAGCTACCCAGAGATTTATCCAGTGATGACTTAATCAAAAAATTGTCTGAGTTAGGTTATGAAGTGAGTCGTCAAACGGGTAGCCATATTAGACTAACTACTTCTGAAAATGGTACACATCAGATTACTATTCCTGCTCATAATCCTGTCAAAATAGGCACTTTAAATAATATTTTGCGTGATGTCGCTCTACATTTTAATTTAACTAAAGATGAACTATTGAAAAGACTGTTTTAAAATGGCGATAACCTTTAGATTGAGTGCGATCCAAGATGATCAATTATTAATTTATTTGGTTGGTGTTGGGTTGCACTTTGTTTAACTACATTTTGGCAATAAAGAGGCGAACGCTTTTATTTTAATAATCTTTCCTATTTTTCATGACTTCCTATCCACCCCCAAATATAATCTTCACCATCTTTAAAAGCTAAAGATCTATAATTAATACCAAATCTTGCCGATCAAAATTCTCCAACTTTTTTAAAAGACAAAGAAGGATGGTTTAAGTCACTTTTTAAAAGCTCAAAATTCCTTCTTGCTAAAATTTGATTTGTTTTTCCCATTGTTGATCGTCTAACTTATTGATCCAATTTCTTAAATACAAAAATTCATCAGAAGTAAGGCTTTCAATTTCCGATTGAGTTAATTATAACTTTGTCATCTTACTATCTTTCCACAACAATAGTTCAAATTTGAGTTTTATATTATCATTTTTTCCGTAAAAATGGGGAACAGATATACCCCTATCGTGCCAGCGATCGAACTTTAACCGATGAAGAGGTGGAACCCTTAATGACAAAAGTGCGAGAAGCTTTAGTTAAACAGTTCCAAGTTTCTTTAAGAAGTTAAATTCAGCGATCAGTTAACAGTTATCAGACATCGACCTTATGTTATCTCAAGACTAAAAGTCGGCGTTGCTGAATCAAGATATGAATAGTAATTGTGCATCGTATCGACAACGAACACTTATTAGATAGGGTTTGCGGCAAAAAGTTTTTCGTGGGGGTAGGGTGTGGGCTTCGGCCGTGAGCTTTTGCGTTCGACAAAAGCTCACGCCGAGGTCCGAACGGTCTTCACCCCGACATTTGAGATAAAAAAGAGAAAATCTGATGATTACTATAGGCAAAGCGGAGGAAAGAGGCGACGCTAACTATGGTTGGTTAGATACCTATCATACTTTTTCTTTTGCCCAATATTATGATCCCCAACAGATTAATTTTAGAGGGTGTTTGCAAATTTGAAAAGGACTAATCTAAACAAACGATAAAGGGCGCAAACCTTACGCCCTTTACAGAATGGTCTTAAACAGATTCCTCTAGCAAAATTGTCTGTTTACCCGACGTTAATAATAACTGGGTTTGCTTAATTTCTCCCTTGTGGTTACGCCATTGAATGTCAACGGGTAAAGCGGTATTAGGGTCAATTTTGCCTAAACCAAAGTGTAGCACTGGACTTCTCACGCCAGAATGACCATTGCCCCCATCTACCTGCGCCACCAGCTGACTGCCCTCAGGTAGAGACACCTTAACCGCTGCCCCAATTGCGGGGATAGCCATTTTCCCCTTTTCTGAAGAGGGATTAGGGGAGAGCGCAGGGTTTAAAAGCTCTAATTCCAGAGATTGACCGATATTTGGACTATCATTGCGATAAAAATAAGAGGTTTCCCACTGATTTGCCACTACAAAGTCTAAATCCCCATCTCCATCCACATCGGCGGTGGCAATTCCTCTGGTGACAGAGGGATCATCTAAGCTTAATTGCGATGCCAAATCATAGTAACGTCCATCTTTACCCCGCACAAAAAAGGGATTATGTTGATGACCACTTAAATCGTCTCCATCTTGGAAATGAAACCAACTATTGGGGATTTTCAGGACTTGATCATTACTCATGGCTAACTCATGTAATTCTGGCCAACGATTGATGTCACCTTTACGAAATCCTGTAGCTTGCAACGCTTCTAACTCCCCATCATTATCAAAATCGCCGAATTTTGTTTCCCAACTCCAGCCACTACGAGAGACTCCCAAGGGTTCGCTTTTATCGACATAAGGGGCGATTCCTCGGGACATTTTCTCCGTTTCTCCCGTACTGGTAAAGAGAAAATGACTTTCCTCTAGGGCGTATTCCGAAGCAATATTACTCACATAGATGTCTAAGAGTCCATCATGGTTAATATCCCCGAAATCTACCCCCATTCCCTTAAAGCCATCATGGCCCAATACCTTAGAATTAGGTGTCGTTAACCCTTTTTGCCCTTCCAGTAAGGCAAATTGGAGATGTCCTCTAGTAGAACGATTATGTAAGAGGCGATCGGGTCCGAAATCATTGGCAAAATAAATCTCTGGCAATAAATCCCCGTCTAAATCGGCTGTTCCGACGGCCAATGTCCAACCATGAGCAATTTTCTCCTCAAAAGCATCTTGGACTTCTTGATAAGTCACTCCAGTGGTAGAGGCATCGGACCACAAGAAAACTCGATTTTTACCGCCATTATAAGCACGGGTCATCGAATCTTGCATTTTTTCGATTTTCTGGGAATTGACATCCAAAATCTCGGCATTATCTTGGAAGTAATTGCCAATGATTAAGTCTGGGTGTCCGTCCCCATCTAAATCCGAGAAGGTTGCCGCATTGGTGTACCATTTTTCCCTTTTTTGGCTGATTTGCTGCTGAAGATAACCTTGATCTTGCTTGATAAAAGCGATCGGTGTTCGTCCCCAATAATACACCAATAGATCCCTGAGTCCATCCTCATTGAGATCACTAGGAATACATCCCATCGGGGCCATGGTTTGGTCGTTATAGTCAAAATCGGTGACATTGAGGGTGAAGGGCTGATAACGATTGCCCGTACCCGGAACAGGGGAGATAATCACCTGATTGCTTTGGGTTTCTACATGACAGAGATCATTATCCCAGCCATCTCCATCGAGATCCCCCAGGGCAACTGCCGCCCCAACTGCCGAAATCCAGCCCGAATGACGGCTTAAACTGGGATTTGTCGGTCTTTCTACTTGATAGGGTTGATTTTCTAATTCGGGTAAGGGAAAACGAGTAAAGGCAAAGCGAGAAGCGATCGCATCTCTTTCGGCCATTGATAGGGCGGGGAGACGGGAAACAGAGAATAAGACTAAAATTAGCCCCAATGCCAAGATAGACTTACTATGGCCTCGGATGAATTTTTCCAAACGATTCATGGTTTCAAAGAAGTAACTACATTCAATCTAAGCTTAAGACAGTTGAGGGGATTAGGTGCGAAAATGACTTTGGATGGCTTGTCGCCATTGTTCATAGGCAGGGATTTGGTCGTGGTAATCTAAGCCGATGAGGGTATCATCAGTGATCTTGGCTGTTTCAGTCATAGCCATTCCACACAAAATTTGACAGGCTATTTCGGTATTTTCCGGGCAGTTTTCGGCTAGTAAACGTGCTTTTGCCGCAAAAGCTGCTCCCTGGGCTAATTCGGCCCTATAAGGTTCAGCCAGCTGTTTTAAATGTTGAATTTCTTCGGGAGACACTCCCCCCGCATAAGTACAAGCCAAGCCGATCCCACTCCATAAATGGGGTTGAAGCAGCGGGTCGAATTTTTGGATCTGATCGGCAATTTCGGCAATATTTGCCCCTTTCACAAACCAAAGACTGCGCCCTAACCCTTGGGCAAAGACAAGACGCGCATAACCCGATAATTCTTGAGGAGACTTTCTCTCTCGGATATACTTAGGCCAGGCAAAGTATCCCTGATGAAATCCATAGCCGTCAAGGGCTAACCACCCTAATAGAGAATCTGGAAAATGTTGGGCAGAATCTGCTAATTTTTGGATATAAAAGCGCAAAGAAAAGGGAATACGGGCTAATTGCCATCCTTTCCCTACATAGGCCATGTAAATATGCTTTTTCCCCTCGTTTGCTAAAAAATGCTCAAAGCGATTGCGCTTCCTCAGGGTTAAACAATCTAGCAAAGATAAAGCCATCGCCGCCCCTTCATAAGCAAATCCTCTCAGATTGAGGGTGACACCTTCAAGAAGAGGAAACAAGTCCGCGAGAGAATGAGCCATAATTGCTGCATTATAGCCATAGATAAAAGTTTGCCCGATCGTTTCCAAATATATCTGTTTTTGAGGCTGAACAGCCAGGCCGCCGCTTTGCGGATCACAGATGAATCCACGCTGATTAAAGGTTGCCGCTTGGGGTGAAAGGAGCAACAATCGTTGTGGAAAACGATTTACCTGCCTAGGAGAAAATTTGTGATCAAAATTGACAGCAGGATGCTCGAAGGGTGTGCCTGAGAAATTAGATGCCATTGTTAAAAAAAGTTGACAAAGTTGACAAAGTTGACAACCCTTGATGGGAGGTCTAAGATATGACCTCATGTTACCTTAAACAAAGTTTATTTGATGAATCCTTATCCCTGTTAACAACAATGGCTAACTTTCGCCTTCAAAATTCCCATTCTTTAAAATATTGGTTTTGGGGTCTTTTAGGAGCTTTTATGGGATTTAGCCTGGGAACAACCGTTATTATCTTCTATTTTAGACCAGAATCATCCTTGAAAGCTTCCCAGTTATCGATTTCCCCGACGGTTTCTCCTGATACTCCCGAAGCTGTTGCTGCCCTTGGTTATCTTGAACCTCAAGGTGGAATTACTCAAATATCAGCTACTGCCTTTTTGGAAGGAAGTAGAGTAGATAAAATACTGGTAAAACAGGGAGAAACAGTTGAAAAAAGCGAAATTTTGGCTATTTTAGATAATAATGCCCGTTTGCGAGCAGCCCTGAAACAAGCTCAAGCAAATCTGGGTTTAGCAGCATCTAAACTCGAAAAAGTGAGAGAAGGGGCAAAAAAAGGCGAAATTATGGCTCAAGATTCCCGTATGCGTCAAAGCAAAGCGGAATTAGAGGGACAAATAATGAGGCAAAAAGCAGCGATCTCTAGTTTGGAATCGGAACTTGAAGGGGAAAAACTAGGACAAAAAGCTACCGTTGAAAGAATTAAAGCAGAATTGAATAATGCTCTCACAGATTGTCAACGTTATCAATCTTTATACCGTAATGGTGCAGTTTCTCAAGGGGAAAAAGAGCGATTTTGTTTAGAGGCGACAACTACACAAAAAAGACTCCAAGAAGCTGAGGCTAACTTGCAACGCATTACGACTACCTTAGAACAAAAAATTCAGGAAGCCAGAGCCAATCTACAACGAACTCTTAATACTTTAGAACAACAAATTCAAGAAAACCAAGCTATGTTAAGTGCAGTTACGGAAATTCGTCCTGTTGATCTTCAAATTGCTCAAGATGAAGTAATGACAGCTAAGGCTAATGTAGAACGCGCTCAGGCGGAATTAGAATTATCCTATGTGCGTGCGCCCCATGCAGGAAGAATTTTAAAAATTCATACTTTTCCCGGAGAATTAGTGAAAAATGAAGGAATTTTAGATTTGGGAAACATCCAAAAAATGTATGTGACAGCAGAAGTGTATGAAACGGATATTAGTCGAGTTAAATTAGGTCAATCTGTAACGATAAAAACCGATAAAATGCTCGGAGATTTAGAGGGAACCGTGGAAGAAATAGGTTGGAAAGTGGGACGACAAGATGTTTTAGGAACCGATCCTGTTGTCGATACAGATGCTAGAGTTGTCGAGGTAAAAGTTAGCTTAGATCATCGCTCTAGTGCTAAAGTTAATCGGTTAACTAACTTAAAGGTTAATGTGATCATTCACCCTAACTAAATAACTCATTCAGAAGATGAATATTCCCACTGCTTGGTTACAATTAGCTCATAAAAAAACTCGTTTAATTGTTGCACTGTCTGGTATTATTTTTTCCACTGTGATTATTTTTATGCAGTTGGGAATTCGAGATGCTTTATTTGAGAGTGCTGTTCATTTACATAATAGTTTGGAAGGTGATGCTTTCCTGATTAGTCCTCGTTCTACATCCTTAATTGCCATGGAAAGTTTTAGTGAGCGAAGACTATTACAAGTCTTATCCTTTAATGAAGTGGAATTAGTCAGTCCAATCTATGTAGGCTATGCTCAATGGAAAAATCCCGATACAAAAAACTATTGGCGTAATATTTTTGTAATTGGAATTGACTTAAGATATCAAGCATTTAAGGCTGTGGGAATCAAAGAAAATTGGCAAAAATTAAAGATAAAATATACCACCTTATTTGACCAAAATTCTCGGAGGGAGTTTGGAAATATTGCTGAAGATTTCCAGAAGGGTAAAACTATTATTACTGAGGTGGGAAATTCTGGTAATAATCGAAAAATAGAAGTGGTTGGTCTCTTTGAATTAGGGACATCTTTTGGTTCAGATGGTAACTTATTAATGAGCTACTCTAACTTTTTAAGAATATTTCAGAATCGTTCATCTCGGTTCATTGATATTGGCTTAATTAAGTTTCAACCAGATATTGATCGGCAATCCTTACTCAAAAAGTTAAAGAAATATTTGCCGAAAGATGTCAAAATATTAAGCAAGCAAGAGTTTATTAACTTTGAAAAAAATTATTGGGCAACCAGTACAGCTATTGGTTTTATTTTTAATTTGGGGGTATTTTTAGGATTAGTGGTCGGGATTGTGGTTGTTTATCAAATTCTTTATACCAATGTTGCAGAACACTTAGCAGAATATGCAACTCTAAAAGCAATGGGATATCACAATCGTTATCTTCTGTGGCTCGTCTTTCAGCAAGCTCTGATTATTGCAGTATTGGGTTATATTCCTGGCTTTTTATTAGGGATGATTCAGTATTATTTTACCCAAAAATACACCTTACTTCCCATTGAAATGACCCCTACTAGAGCAATATTCGTCTTTGGCTTAACCTTGCTCATGTCCTTGATTGCTGGAGCCACGGCTATTAATAAGCTCCAATACGCCGATCCTGCCGATATTTTTTAGAGTATGTTTGAAAAGGGTTAGGGGTAGCGTAGTCATCTAGGCAAGCCGCCTCAACAAGAGTCGGCTCATACCGGGATAAATGAAAGCGGCGGAAGTTTCGGGTTAAGCTCATTTAAACCACTAATTGGCTATAACCAGTTTAGGAGAGTCATTTTTTATCGGTTATTTTTATCTCACATTCCTCGGGTTATCTTTTAGATCGGGATGTGATAGTTTTCTAAAGCTAATTTCAGTTGAGCAGGAATTGGAGTGGGTCTGGTTTCACTATCCTCTCGTCGCATACAGGCCGTCTGTTGTTCCCCTTTTGCCACTAATTCTTCCCCTTCATCAGTCACTCGCCAATATTCAAATAACATGGTAATTCGGTTTTGTTTAATCTCTCCTAAACGCATCCGAATAATAACATGATCAAAGGCAAATAATTCGGACAGATACTCACAGGATACTCGAACCGTTACTAAGGCTAATCCTTGGCATAATTCTGTGATAATATCTGGGGCATTATCTTTGAGAAACATTTCTCGACAACGACCTTGCCATTGCACATAATTGGCATAATAAACATTACCGACTAAATTGGTTTCTTGAAAACTGACAATGTGATGATATTCGTAGGCTTTCATCATGATTATTTAGCGATTTTTCGAGATTAACAACGGTTTTAAAAGAACGCTATTGACAATTGACCAATTTTGTCAGCTGCTTGTCCTCTTATTTGGTCGATTGTTGCTTAACAACTGCGATGGCAAATTCTACTCAAATATGTCTAAACCGCGCTCTGGGTAGGCAACCCATATAAAGTTCATTTTGTCAAGGATTGTTAAGATGCGCTTACCCTGAGGGGCATAAAGTAGGAATTTTAAGATGATCATAGGTTATCCTGATAATGGTAAACTAAACACAAGTTTTTTATTTTCTGATTATACCTCATGAATCAACCGTTAACTCGTTTTTCTCAAGAATGGTGGTCTGCCTATCAAACGACATGGAACGAACAAGAAAACTTAGGTAAAAAGTTCACTAAATTGGGAAAAGTAATTCTTTGGTTTAGTGATCGTCAGGGGGTTTCTGTTTGTTCAGAATGGGATGATCAGGGTCAGATTGTTAGTTTAGAACTGATTGAAGAAATGGATGAATCTTTACCGATTTTTTCAGCAACTAGAGAAAATTGGGAACGATTTGTTAATCAAGAAATTGGTGCAGTTAAAGCGGTAATGACAGGGTTAATTGATTATCGAGGATCGATGACGATTATTGTTAAATATGGTCGTCACTTTGATTGTCTAGCAGAAGTAGCTCAAAAAGTCAATTAGTTATTTTACCTCCTAATTTCTCAGTAGTGCATTAAATCCTTCTTGTTGAAAATGGCGATCAAAAGTTAAAACATCGGAGATATTTTGTTGTCTCATAATCAACATCGAAGCACAATCTGTTAAGCTATAGCTTTTATCTCGTCTTTGGCGATAAAATAGCAATGCTTCGGTAAATAACTGAGAGGTTTGAGGGATAATTTCTACTGATGAGTCTTGGTGTAATTTATCTACAATATCTAGGGCAGCATCCCTTAAATACCCACCCCTTCCAGATAAGGCATTGAGTAATTCAGTTAACACCATTTCGCTAGTAACAGATAGAAATATATCTAATTCGTCGGTAATAGCTACAGAAGATTGATGTAAACTATCACGAGTGTCAACCAGTGCTTGAAGATAAGCAGTATCTAAAAAAATCTTTCTCATTCGTCTTCGTAATCCTCGTCTCTGGGTGCGCCATACATATAATGTTCAAAATTGCGAGCAAAATCTTTAGGTAATTTGTTCCACTCTTCAATGGGAACTTTTTCACCAATTTCCACAATAGCTTTCCAAAAGGGTTTGTGGTTAGCGGTTTCTAAGGAAGAAGTATCACTATTTTCGCAGGGGATAGGAGTAGGGTTAGAATTGTCCATTGTTTTTGAAAGATTAGGATATTATTTATTATATAGCAATTAGGTGGGAAAGGCATGGCTGAGGTGACAGCTAATTACGACAAAACATGGAAAGAAGCGATTAGCACTTATTTGGCAGAGTTCTTAAACTTCTTTTATCCCAATATTTATCAAGAAATTGACTGGAATCAAACCCCTATTTCCCTTGATAAAGAATTAGAACAAATTACGGCAGCTGCGGAAACTGAGCAACGCTATGCTGATAAATTATTGAAAGTTTGGTTATTAGATAATCAGGAAATCTGGCTTTTAATTCATATTGAAGTCCAAAGTCAATATGATCTAAAATTCCCTCAACGAATGTTTATTTATAATTATCGAGCCTTTGATTTGTACCATAAACCTGTTATTAGTTTAGCTATTTTAGGGGATGAAAGTAGGTCTTGGCGACCTGATTTTTATCAATATGGGTTAGGGGGAAGTCAAGTGAGAGTCGATTTTTTAATGGTCAAATTATTGGATTATCAATGGGAAGACTTAGAACAAAGTGAGAATATTTGGGCTATAATAGTCATGGCACACCTAAAAACTAAGGCTACGACTAATAATCTCAGGGAGCGTGAACAATGGAAGTGGAACTTAGTCAGAGGTTTATATCAAAGGGGATTAACCAAGTTTGAGATTATCAATCTAGGGAAATTCATTGATAAAATGATGACCTTACCCCCGCAACTTCAACTTAACTTTAAAACAAAACTCAGTCAATACGAGGAGGAAAACAAAATGCCTTTTTTAAGTACCATAGAAGAAATGGCTCTCGAAGAAGGAGCTAAATTAACTAGCCAAAAGTATATTATTTTAGCTTTACAAAGTCGTTTTGGGGAGATTCCTAATTCGATTGAAACGATTAACCAAATTGAGGATGTGTCTGTCTTAGAGAGTCTTTTTGTTCCCAGTATTACTATTAATTCATTGGAGGAATTTCAACATTTAGTTAATGACTCTTTATCATAATATGAGAAGGAGAGCAATCATGCCTTTTTTAAGGACTAGAGACAACTTTTCAGCACAATTAACTAGAAGAATAGGGTAAATACTCATTTACCCCCATTTTCTTAATACTTTCTTTGACTTGGACTCAAATTTAAACTAATCTCCCCTCATTCATAGGTGGAAAACGATGATAATACATGGCAATCATCATGGGAATTAGAACCATTAAGTTATAGAAAAGATGCAGTTCTAACCGAGGAAACCAAATTTGTCCAATACTAATAGGAACGCGAGAATCCCATAAGTTTTGACCAATAATTGCCTGTCCTAAGAGTAAAGCGTGTTCAAAATGATGATAGAATTGTAATCCTAAGGCCAAATCCCACCAAAGACGAGCTTTTCCATGAAAAGAAGGCCGAAAAATAGCTAACCCTAATAACATAAAAAGAGCGTGTCCATAGTGTAGCCATTCCGAGCGCATTAACCAAGGTTTCCAGAGTCCTAATAACCCTAAACACTCCGGTCTCGGCCATCCTAAACCCCACAATTGATAAGCTTGAATAATATGTTCTGAGATGTGGGCAATAGTCACTATCATAAAGATTTGCATCCCCAATTTATGCCAGCGTCCATTCATCGCATAAACGAAAGAACGGATGATATTTGAAATCAGTTGAATAGGGTTTCTTTGGTTGGGAATTTGTCGAACTGTAGTCATGATTTGGTTCTCCTGTGGTTTAAAAAAGGGTAAAACTGGATAATTTTTATCAGAAAACCTTTAATGGTTCTGTCTGAAGTAAGTTCGATTTTTCTGGAACTGTTTGGACAAATATTGCCAAGATGAAAGCTGTCTTGATTTCTCGGAAAGAAACAGGTAAAGTGATGATTAAATCCTTTCCTGAAGATAACCACAAAATAGGGGATAAAGGGGTTAATTGTTGAGAGAAAGACGATAAAGTTAACGGGATATCGAGACTCAAACCCGCTTTCTTAATACTTTCTTTAGCAGACCAAATGCGAGTCGCTGCCATATTAAAATCCTCATGATTCTCTTGACTAATTACCTCCGCTAAATTAAAGGAATTTTCCCCCAATAAATCGCGCCACATCTGCACATCACGGGGGATAATCGGTTCCAGATCGCATCCTGACGCACCCTTAAGCACAAGGGTTAAATCTTCGGCATGAGATACCGAAACCGCCTCGTTATCGCTTAATTCGGGCTTGCCATCCCCCCGACGCTGAATTACACTAGGGGATGAGGTTAACATCCCTAAACTGCGATCGCTTCTGACTCGTCTTTCTACCGTTGCATCCCGATCGAGAATTAAAGTTAAATCGACATTAGGCATCACCTCCTTAATCTTTCGTTCTAAATAACAGGGTAAAAGGGCTGGAATCCAGGGATCTTGAGGATTTCTGTGTTTAATCACCTTTAATTCCAATCCTTGCCACACTTCTAAGAGATTGCCATCGTCATCCAATACCTCAAGATCATAGACAAAGGTATCTCCTTGATGCAGTCTTTCTTTGGCTGAAACAAACTGATTTTCGCCTAAATTGACAGAATATACCGTTAAGCGTTCTATGCCAGTGGGTAAAATAGTGGCATGGGGAACACAAGCTTGTAAAGCATGGATAACGGCATCTCTTGCCCCTGCATCGCCTAAAATCAGGGATTGAGGTAAATAACGACTAAACCAAGCAGTTTTTTGCTCAATCTTAATTTCTGCAATACATTCGGTTGCTTTGAGATGAGAATAACCCTTAATTCGTTGAAATCTTGCTTTATGGAACAATAAATGACCATATAAGTCCTTATCTGGGTTAATTTGAGGGTTATTTTTTCCTTCTTTAAGGGGGACAGGGGGGATCAATGGGCGACAGTCTGGCACCCCCACAGAAGAATGGCTGATGATGGCTTCAAAATGATCGATACTAAACCCTGTATTGGCACAGCGAATAACGGCCTTAACCTTTCCAGAATCGGTGATTAAGGTAGCAATTTGTATCTTTAAGGGTTGATCGGCAGAAACCACGATCGGACGGTTAAATTTAACCGATTCAAACGTTAATCCTCCAGTTTCCCCCTTGTTAAGGGTTTGATCCTCCTTCCTTGCTAAGGTGGGGAGTAATGCAGTGGCCACCTGCGCGATCGCTTCTAACCCCAGGACACCGGGGAAAATGTATTCTCCTTGATAAACATGATCTTGTAAATAAGGATCATTGTCTAAGGATAATTCTGCTTCAGTAATCAGTTCAATTCCCGTGTAATGAACTTTCTTTGTCTCTAAAAAGCGTAAAAAAGATAATTCTTGCGGTTTTAAGCTTAAAGTCGGCGGTTCACCAAAACGCCCGGCGATGATAACAGAGGCAGTGGGTAGGGATTGATTTAAAAGTAAATGTAAGTATTTAATGCCAATATCGGGAGAAATAGGGGTAATACCTTCATTTCTTAGCTTTTCAACTGTTCCTAAACGTTCTCCCATGCCAATACCGGACCAAACCGACCATTCTAGGTTTAAACAGCGACAATTAGGGTATTTTTGACTAAATTCCGCTACAATATTCCCTAACCATTCATTGGCTAACCCATAGTCTGCTTCTCCTTTCAATCCAGTCTCGGCAATAATTGAACCGAAGGTGATTAAATAGTTGAGAGAATCGGGGTTAATTTCCGTTAAGATATGTTGCAAACCCTTGACTTTTGGGGCTAAAGTTGCTAAGAAATCTTCTGGCTCAAGATGTTGAATTAATTTCGGTGTATTAACCCCTGCACCGTGTAAAATTCCCGTAATTTCTCCTAAATTTTTCTTAATTTCGGCGATAGTTTGCTGAACTGACTCAGCATCACTGACATCACAAGAATAATAATGGACTTGGATGTTTGCAGACTTCATTCTTGCTAAATTTTCGGCTAATTCTCGGTTATCTTCAGGTTGAGAACGTCCTAAAATCGCTAAGGTGGCTTTACTTTCTTTAGCTAAGGATAAGGCACATTCTGAGGCAATACCTCTCCCTCCCCCCGTCACCAAAAGAAGCTCCTTGATTTTGCTTTTATTTGACCTTTTTAGGGCTTTTTTCTGCTTAGGGTTATCGGTATCTTTTTCTAACCCTAACAAGTTTAATTGACGAACAAACCGTTTTCCGTTTTCATCATAATAAACTTCTGTATAGCTATCGGTTGCAGTGATTTCTGAGAGAATGATATTAACTGCATTGGGATGATGAAAAGGAATATCAATCACACAGGTAGGAATTTGACGATTTTCTAGATAAAAAGTTCTCGCAAAGGACGCATATCCTCCACCTTGTTGAATCAAAATTAAGGGTTTTTTCTCTTTTATAGATAATTTTGCTCCTTTTAAAAGCAAATCAATTTCTGATTCATCAGGATGGGGTTTTAAACAAATAATAATCCCTTTTTCCTGCTCACGCTTTAAGGTGGGTTGTAAAAGAGATAGGTTAGGTAATAAAGGATGATCAGCATGGGCGATAATATGCCAATTTCCCGCTTTTTCTCGATTTATTTGCTTTTTATCTGATTTAATTAACGGTTTTTCGATTAATTCAACCGTAAACGCACGCAGCCAATTATCAACACCCATCGGGATTGATTCTTGAGGAATTTGGGGATTATTTTTGCCTAATTCTTCTAAAGCTGCTGCTAGATCCTGAATAGTTGCATTGGCATAATCTGTCGGTGAATGGGGAGGAGATAAGTCTAACTGACGCGCTGCTTCGATCACTAATTGACTGACACTGATAGAATTAAGGTGCAGATCCGCCAGCAAGCGATGATGATTTTCAATGGTTTCTAGGGGTAATTCTGTTTTTTGTGCCACCAATTGACGAATAACTTCAATTTTTGAGGTTTCAGGTTTCAGGTTTGAGGTTTCAGGTTTGAGTTTTTGGCTATGATTAGGCAATAAAAGATCAATATTCTCTACTTTTGCCTGTTGACTTTTGCCCTTTGCCTTGATCTCACATGGATTGGCAATAAAATGGGGTTGATAGTCTAAATTAAAGGGACGACTAAATCTATCTTCAAATAACCCTTGATAGTTAACCTTGACACCATTAACAAACATCACTGCAACCGTTTTCAATAACCCTTGTAAAGACTCACTACTGCTATCGAGAGAAATTACGGGAATATCCGTTATATCTGCCACTAAACGGCTTAATATCGAACCAGAACCCACTTCAATGAATAAATCAACCTCTTTCTCTGCTGACTTGACTGCATCGATGAAGCGCACGGGTGAGGTGATTTGTTCTAACAAAAGCGAGCGCCAGTCGGTATTTAATGGCAATTTTTCGCCTGTTACGGTAGAAATAACCGTTTTTTGCAGGGAATTTAAGGGATAAGTTTGTAAATAATCTTCTAAGGGTTGCACAGCCCGGGCCACTAGGGGAGAATGGAAAGCGTGGGAGACAGGCAAATAAACGGTTTTAATACCTTTATTTTGGGCTTTTTCAACAACATCTTTAATCCCTAAGGCCTCTCCTGAGATTATTGTCTGATAGGGTGAATTTAATCCCGCAATCTCAACGATACGTCCATTTAATAAACTTTTAACCGTTTCTGCATCGGCGTTAATGCTGGCCATTCTACCTGTTGGGTGGCCCAGTTGTGCCATTGCTTGACCGCGAATTTTAGCTAGATTAATTAATTGAATGTTATCATAGGCATTTGCCCAAAATAAAGCGCATAATTCCCCTAAACTGTGTCCTATGGCTAAATCTGCTTTAATATTTAAGTTTTCTAGGAGTTGTAACCCCCCTAGGCAAGCCGTAACGATCGCCGGTTGAGCAATATTCGTCACCGTGTTATCCTTACCCTTGGCTAACTGAGCCTTGTTATATAATTCTTTAATCACAGGAAAACGTCTTTCCCAGAGTCCCCCATGAAGATAAACTGGTGCGGATTGCCCCGGAAAGAGAAAACCTATTTTATTGACCTGTTTTTCGTTATTGGTAAAGATATTATCTAAATTTTGACCGGGGGGGATCAATGAGTGCAAGCCTTGCGCTCCTACAAGGTGATTGGTTAAGCTATCGGGGGAAGATGCAATAATGGCCAGACGATAGGGTAAATGAGGATTGACCTTTTTCGCTAATTCAACAGCAAGATCCGTCATTTCTGACTGGGATATGCGAGGAACAATATTTAATAACCGATTAACCTGTGCTTGTAAGTCTTCTTGACTATTTGCACTCAATAGGAATAACTCCGCATCTTGGGGAGAATGGATTAATTTTTGTTCCTGTGGCGTTAAAGTGTGACGACGAATCTGACTTAATCCCTCTATGATAATATGACTATTAATGCCCCCAAAACCCATGGCACTCACTCCTGCCCGTAAAGGTAAGGAATTTGGCCAGATTTGCCCCTCTTTTAATACCTGTAACCTTGCCTTGTCTTCGGTTAACCGAGCCTGAGGGCGATCGCATCCCGTCACTGGTGGTAAAATTTGACGATGAACCGCCATAGTCGCCTTAATTAACCCTGCTATCCCTGCCGCCGCCTTAGTATGGCCAATATTCGCTTTAATTGAACCAATAACGGCTTTATTTACCGTATCTGGATGAATACGAGATAAGACTTCTAATTCGGTTCCATCACCCACCGCCGTTCCCGTACCATGGCCTTCAAAATAAGCTATAGTATCCCCCGTAAATTCAGCCCGTTTATAGGCGCGATTTAAAGCCAATAACTGTCCTTCCACTTCTGGGCGAGTAATTCCGCCTTTGCCATCGGAAGAAATCCCCCAACCCTGAATAACAGCATAAATCCGTTTATTTTGGGCTAGGGCATCCCCATGACGCATTAACACCAGAAAACCGCATCCTTCCCCCGGAATAAACCCATTAGACCCTTGATCATACACTTTCATCTCCCCAGAGGCTAAGGCCCCCGTTTTGGCAAAACCCACCAACTCAAAAGGGTCCATACTAATATCCACACCCCCGACTAAAGCGATATCTAAATCTTCAGCGACTAAAGCCGAACAACCATTCGCTACTGCCAGTAAAGAGGAACTACAAGCCCCATCGACGATATATCCGCCCCCTTTTAAGTCAAAATAATTACAAATTCTCCCCGCTATCGTATTCGCGAGATTTCCCGCTAAAGACTCCTCTCCAATCGGTTCAAAGGGTTCTTTAAAGCGATTTTCTAATTCATTTAAGAAAATTTGCCGTTCTTTGTCCGATAATCCTTCTTTTAATAATTGTTCTTCTACCCTATGACGCACATAGGGCCAACGCAGTCTTAAGGTATTAGCCCGCGATAACTCGCCTGTGAGGGTATTTCCCAGTAAAACTCCGGTTGTTTCTTTATTTAACCCCTTTCCGTTGGGAAATCCCGCATCATTCAACGCCTGAGACGCAATATCTAAGGCTAACCAGTGGGCTAAATCAGCCGAACGAAAGGTACTCCCCACCACTTTATAAGCAATGCGATCGAATTCATAGCCCTCAATAACGGCAGCTTGAGTCGAATAAATGACATCGGGGGCGCTTTTATCGGGAGAATAGTAGTCACTTAACGATAATCGCTCTGAGGGAAAGCGACGAAATGCCCGACGCTGAGACAGGACATTTTCCCATAATTCCTGTGGAGAATCGGCATCAGGATAAAGACAAGCCATGCCAACAATAGCAATTTGAGGAGAAGCTTTCATAGTCAATGACCAGGAGAATGTTACTGTAGGGAGTGCCAGAAACTTGCACCCACGAGTTTTTTGCTAGTACAAGCATCTTGGTGGTTAGGGAGTTGATAAAATGCCGGAAGCCTGTACTAGGGGTAATTTTGCTTTCAGGGGTTCAACCGCTAATATCAACCCTCTGAAACAACACACCAGCGTCAATCCGAAAAACATCCCAAAAACAACATGAAAGGACATCAAAATGCCATAAGCAACGGCTACAGATGCCCCGAAAATTATCTGCTCACGGGGGTTAATTGGTGTTGTTCCCGGATCCGTTACCATATAGAAAGTAAAGAGGACAAAAGCCACCCCTGTCATGGGTAATAGGGCGGGGATTAACGCTGTCTGAAAGATAGCACTTCTGAGGATTGCTTGTAAGATAAAAGCCCCTAACCATCCGGCAATTAAAGGCAATTTACGAGTAAAACGGGCATTTAAAAACGTTCCCGTACAAACAATTAAGACGGGTAAAATCCAATCTGCCCAACCGCTTAAATTCTCGGTAAACTGATAGGGGGGCGCGATGCCAATCCAAGGAAATAAGAGTAAGGTAACGCTAATACCAAAATTAGAAGGATTGAGAAAATGACGGGTTTTATCCGCCACTTTTAACCGAAAAATTGCTTTAGATCCGATAGCCACCGCTACTGCAAACATAATCGGAAATAAACGCTCATTAGCATAGAGTAACATAGCGATCGCTAATGAGGTAATATGGGCAGAAAGCAGAAAATCGACAAACTGACCGATACTTCCTAAATATCTAGGTTTAAAGCCATTTACCCTAGCATCAACGCTTTCTAATAATAATTCTACGCTGTAACCTGTTGCTAAAGCCACCAGAGGTTGCGCCCAAGATTGTTCAAATCCGAGGACAGTATGACCTAAAATATTGAGAAAGGTAATCGCTATAGCAAAGCGTCGTAATCCTGCTAAACGGTTAGGTTGATAGGAAACCGTAGAACGCTCTACTGAAGAGCTAAAATAGGGAAGATTAAATAATTGAGTGGTTGTCATGGTTATTGTTGAAGATGAGTTAAAGGAAATTATCTTTCCCAAAAGTGATTTACTGAGTGATGAACCCCCTATGGAAACAGAGTTACATCTGCGTCAATTGATGCTTTTGATCCAATCACTAGAGTTATTATGGAAAGACCGCCAAGATTTCTATGCTTTTGGTAATCTGACTATTTATTACAGCCCTAATCAACGTAAATCAGAATATTTTAGGGATCCTGATTTTTTTGTGGTTTTGGGAGTAGCAAGAAAACCGCGTAAAAGTTGGGTAGTGTGGGAAGAAGAGGGGAAATATCCCCATGTCATCATCGAGATTTTGTCTGATTTAACGGCAGAAACTGATCGAGGTCTCAAGAAAGAAATTTATCAGGAAACTTTCCGGACTCCTAACTATTTTTGGTTTGATCCCAATAGTTTAGAATTTAAGGGTTTTCAGTTGATGGTAGGAAAATACGAAGAAATTGCAGCGAATGAACAGGGCTGGTTATGGAGTCAACAGTTAGAATTATTTTTAGGGATTCATGACAGCCAATTACGCTTTTTTACCCCTGAAGGTAAACTTGTTCCCACCCCTGAAGAAGTGGCAGAAAAGATGGCTCGGAAATTACAAGATTTAGGGATAGATTGGCGAGATTTGGCTTAAGTTTGACCTGAAATCTCGCTCAAGCCAGCTGAACTGCAACTTATGAAGTAATCTGCCCAAATGCTACAGTTAGGCGTTTTTACCGCAATAATACACAAAAATCGAGCTATATTTGCCAGTTCTCGACATGATTTGCTATACTCCAAGAAGTAACTACATTCTTCCTCAGCCCCCAATTGGGGGCTTTTTCTTGGTAAAAAAGAAGCGATCAAAGGCTTATTTTTGCTCTTTTTTGCCTTTAAATCCGACTATTGAGCTTAAACCTACCGCAATTAAGCCTAATACAGCTGAAGGTTCGGGTACAACAGTGGTAATAATTGTTCCATGTCCATTGGGAAATCCTGGACTACCCTTTTGATGAAGAACAAGGGACAGTGGGAAGAAATCATCATCAGCACAATCTCCTGTTAAAGTGTGACAATTCGCACTTTGAGAAGCACCATCGCTCCGAACAAGTAGAGCATTAGGTGGGGGTGTATGACTCCAAGGCGCAGGAGCGAGTCCCTGACCTGGTTGTGTAAGTAGCAAATTATCGAAGAAATTACCGATAGCGGGACCTCCATTTATAGGAGTAAACTCAACTTGGTAATGAACGTCTAGGAAAGAGGTAAAAGTTCCCTGAGAAGTTCCACTATCGTCAAAAGGTTGACCTACTTGGCCCTGATGAGTAATTGTCATCTCTCCCTGGGTTGGGGTATTAGGATCGAGAGTAGCCAGTAAATTGTACTGAAACCCATTAATATTTACGGGAGCTACATTTATTAAGGAAAGAGCGACCATCTCAATAGGGATGGTGACAGTAGCTATATCTAAGATGCCATCATCATCAGTATCGAAAATGGCATCCTGTTGGCGTTCCACAATGGTATCAGTTGCTCCCGGTCCAATTGGTAGCCCTTTGAGAGCAATTGGAAGTTCCAGTCCTGGAGGAAGACCTAGACCTAATTGTGCATTTAGTTCATCAGTATTAAAAACAAAGGTAGAGAACCCTGCTGGGGATATAAAATAGTCAGATCCAGCTTGAATATTTGAAGCTTTCACCGCTTCTGGCATCCCTAATAAAGCAACCCCCAAACCCACAGCCCCAATGAGACCCGTAGTGACGGGTTTTAAGCGAGTATTAATCATTTGACTGAAACTCCTTCGAGTAACTACATTCTTTCCTGCCATTTTACAGTAATAATTTTTCTTGTCAAGTCATCAATCAGGATAATTTATTAAGTTTTATTACTGGACTTCCCCCGTATAAACATACTAGCTATGGCTAAAAGTCTTACAGAGCCTGAGTTAAAGCCATAAAATACTAATGAACTACTGGACACAAAATCCTGAAGTTCTTACGCCGATAGGGTTTGAGGCAAAAATTTTCCAATTTGACCTTTAGACGATTATAGCTTGTTTCGGGGCAGAAAACCGGCAAAAACATGGCTACAGAGGGAATCCCTTACTCTAGAGATTAATGACACTATCTGTTAAAATCAGGTTAGCGATCACTATACAGCCAACTCTACGGAATCGCTCTACTCCAGA
>VYLP01000132.1_pt1 | contig 36515 bp, 41 predicted proteins | sample 5114311 | NCBI WGS metagenome assembly VYLP01 (sample SAMN12291775, study PRJNA351875) | freshwater metagenome | isolation source: freshwater lake | place: USA: Michigan, Lansing Lake | collected 2013-08-14 | reverse complement strand
TCCGACAAATTTTTTACCTTTATTCATGGCTATGTGAAGTGTGGTAACTAAACGTAACCATAAAGGGCGACCTTAAAAAGGACGCCCTTTAAAAATTTTAGTCGGACAATAGTGTTTTATTAAGTATAATCATTCAGAAATATGGGTATGGAAACCTGTCCCAAATGCGAATTCGAAGAGACGGAAATAACTAAAGCTAAAAATCCGTACGTGTTTTTCCGGTGCCCGAAATGTGGGTATGAGTGGGATATTTTTGCACCAGATCCAGAACTTCCTATTCAATATGAGCCATTACTAAAAGTAATATCAGAACAAAATGAACTAGAGGAGGATACCGATGAAGATGATCCTGAAAACATTTTTAATCAATCCATGGCTTACGCAAACAGTGCAATAAGTGATCTACTAAAAAAAATAATTAAACGATTTGATTGGTATAGCATCAATAGCGATCAGCTTGTAGCAATTTGTAATATGTTTAAAGTAACCAGCGACTATAAGAAATATATTGTCAATGGCTACATCAGGCTTGATATAAAGGAAATAGAAAGCCCGGGAAACTATAAATTCCAAGAAATACTAGTAGATGTGGATGGTTTAAGCTTAACCAAAGGAGGATATGTCACAGAGAATAATGACGGAGGTGATAGTTACAGCGATTTGGTTTTTCCAATAGATGATGAAGATGAAGCAAATGACACCATATTTGTAATTGATGATTTTGTTTGTGCATTTCTCGAAAAATTAGACAGCGAAAATAAGGATTTTGATGCTTTTGATAGTGGAGATGGGATTGAAGAAACTGAGGAGTGACTATATCTGAGACAATAGTTGAATAAAATGTGGCTGCTTTACCAAATCCGAAATAAATTAAATAAAATTAACATTAAATGTTGTTACGAGTTGCGCGCGTTTGTGCCAATTATTCCATTTTATTAACCGCCAAGTGCCCACCAATCCCTCTAGGTTAATATTACATTTTGCAGCAGCTCGTTGCAAACGCGCGCTAGTAGATTACTTTGTCGTCTAGTCCAAAACCCTCCGCTCAAAATCACCCAATACATCATACTCCATCTGAGGCACATACTTATACACTCCGGGCTCGATTTTAATATCCGCATGTTCTCCCGTCCATACTTCTTTGCCTTCTTTTACAAAGGCTTCTTCCAGTAAATGCTTGATGGCCGCTTCACCTTTTACATCCAGATAAATCTCTCCGTCTAGCTCTAAAACCTCAACATCGCCAACTGCAATATGTGAATGCCCTGATACTTCACCGCGGGCTATAATATTGTTCTTTACTTTTTGTGCATTCGATAGATCGATCATACGGTTGAGTTTAAGTTTCTACAATTGGTTTTGAAAATTTCTTGTTTAGATTCAACAGGCCGACATCGCCATGCCTTATTTGAATAGGTTGATTTTTAAAAGTTGATGCTTTTGCTTGCCACACGTTACGGCTTTTTTGATTGGGCGGGTATAAAATATACTTCCTGCCAGTACTGGGGCATATCACTTCTAGGTATTGAATCTTTTCTCCAAAAAAGGGATCTCTTTTCCGACTGATAAACAATTTCATTTCATTTCCCTGAGCATCAAGGTCAGCGTCAACTAAGGTGACACCTCCGGTCAATTTTAAATACTTCTCAGTACCTAAAATCTCCAATAAACACCTTCTTCTCTCCGTATTCACCTCTTGGTGTATGACTTCCCAATTGATCAACTCCTTTCGTTCTATCCAGTCCCGGGGAATGGAGGTCCCGTGCCAAAAGAAAAGTTTGTACCCATCTTTGAAAGTCACTGCAGCAGAATCAGCACAATGCAGCCTATTGTTTTCATCTCGTGCGATACCTACTGGCATTTCTGAAATAATACAGAACTCTTTCAAAAATATGGCTTCGTGAAAACCTGAGGTGAGAAAGTTCTTCACAAGCGCAAATTCTTGATTCGGTGGTTTACTGTCAATAGTTTCAAAAGTTGACTCAGCCTGCGCAAGGAACTTAAACATGTTTACACCTATCTCTTGTTCAACTTCTCCACTCTTGGCGCAAAAAGATATCTCAACCTGTCTTCGTATAGGGTCGTAAAGGAGCCGATCAATCTTGGTATATAGGTCGTTGAATAGTAAAGAATTTTTAAATGCACCGAAATCAACAAAATCCACAAGGAAGGATTTGTTGAAAAACTTGATGACCAGATCCTTGATCGATTTTGTTGATGCTTCCGGATAGGCGTAGGTCTTTTGAATCTCCAAAATTTCTATTCTGGTCATCAAAGGAGAGCCAACAAAGAGAATTCTAGGTGGTAACAACCCGAGCTGGCCGTAGATCCAATTTACTCCAGCCATGGCCTTGTCCTTGTCAAACTGGGTTCTGCCTGAAAAGATGAGTTCTAGCCACGGTGTCTTAGGTATGGGGTTCATTGTTTTTGATGCTTCGTATTTCCGCCAATTCATAACGTAGGGCACTCCCGTGACGAACTTTAAATAGATAGTAACTCAAGTTAGCAAAATGGTTTAATCGGTAAGAAGAGATTAATTAATTTCTACTACATTTTCTAGGAAGTATTGCTTCCGCATAAAAAAGCTTAAAGCATAGGTTTAACCTCTGTCTATAACCCCGCAATTCTCTCAAATTAAAAAGTTAATTATATGAATTGGGCCTACTCAAGGTCAGAGATTCTTTCATAGAAATAAGTTTCAGCATAAATATTTTCACATTTTATTTTCACGTTTAAATGGTCGTTGTCAATTTTAATTGCAAGTTTTTTTGACCATAACTTCCTTGAGATAGTGACATCTACAATTCGTCTCTTTCTAACCACTTTCCCTTGCGTTACTTTTCCCACACCAGTACAAACAATAGTACCCATTCGGGTTTCAAAAGTATGGGGTTCCACGAGTCTTGCTATTCCAACTTTTACACCATTTTCGTACATATGGTAGTCTCTGTATTTCCTGATATTTTTGAAAAAGATCCTGATTTTATCTTTATCAAAGCGCTCAAATGAATGTGTGCTATTCTCAATGCAAAAGATTCCGTCACTAAGATCTTCACCGTCATTTTTATCTGGATTAACTGAAAAATATTTTTCAATCAATTCAGTTCCGTAGATGACTCGAAAAGGATTTTTAAATTTCATTGGTTTTTATAGGCTATCCTCGCGGTTTATTATTGCATTTGTACAAGGCATATTTCACGGATAGAAGATGAGATACCTATCATATAGAAAAATTTCGTCAGTGGTCAGTTCTCGCTTTGACTTGATGCTTTTTAAAACATTTCTTGCATACCACGTGCCGTCATACCTGCCCGGCATCCAATGAAACGCATTCAATTGGTGGAGTATATACAAAGAAAGCCGTGGCGTTATCAATCCGGCAAACTTTACATAATAGGTACCAATAAAAAGCAAGGACTGTTGCACGATAGTAGTGTGCTCGGCATTGCCCGGCTCATAATAAACACTCATGTAATGAAGCGCTTTTAAATGGTATTCAAGATAAAGCTCATTCACATCTCTCGAACAAATCAATCGCTGCCTTGCTTTTAACTGTTTAATCACCTTGTCTATTTCCTTGATCTGCACTTCCGGGTCGGTATAGTAATTCATAAAAGGATCCCACTGGGTGACATGGTAGTTCGCCAATGTGAACAAATCAAACTCTCTGAAGTCATCTGAGAATGTGATATAGGGCGCAACGGAGCCCTTTTTCTTAATGTATGGGGTCTTTAAGTAATACAGATAGGGGCTGGTAGAGGGCATTCCATAAGACGGAGCATACTTCGCAGTTGGTGCATAGGCTATTCCACTAGTTTGCTTATCTGCCTTTACCTCATCAAGCCAACTGTCGCTGTACTTTTTAATTCCTTGCCATGGTTCAGCTTTCATTGACTCACACGATACGTCCATATACTTAGTTAGGTATTGGAGGAATGCCAACTTGTTTAATATATAACCCCAGAACAGGAAATTTTGGGGGTAGTCTATGGCGCAGAGCGAACTAACCGGCAACCAGCCTTTTCGCACAAATTCAAATAGATACGATTGCATATCTACCAACTGTAACTTAAACTTATCCTGGTATAGCTTGTACTCTTTATCCTGAATAAGTGCTACTAAGTTGTTATGACCGACATCGAGCAGTTTACTAAATTTGTTAATCCTAAAATAAGCAATGCTTTGCAGTGAATCGCCTCTAACTTCCTTTTCAAACTCAATCAACTTATGATAGACAATTAACACCCTGAGGACCCCGTAACTTTTCGCCTGCTCAATCACCTCAGCAAATTGCTCCGCAGTGATAGTGCCCGTTTCTAGCAAACTAAATAGATAGTCAATCATGCCCATCACCCTGGCTTCTACCTCGTGTGGTTTTCTATTCCCAAGTGCTTTAGGATTTAGCCTGGCCTCCCACTGTGTAAAATCTAACTTGAATTGTTGAAATAGTTCATCGCTACTAAGTCGTTTTGACATGGATAGTTTTAGCACAGCCTTTCGCTGGCTTGTGAGGTATGGTTCAACAGATTCCAACAACTTGTCGTCAGTATTAAGCAACACTCTGATGCTATCACTATTTAAAGAAGCCAGCCAACTATAGGATGTAGAGCGAATATTCTCGCGGAACTGCTTATGGGCCGGACTTACAATAACCGTATCCAATTTGATGGGTTGATTGTTGTATCGCTGCAGGACGTTGATCAGCACATTCGCCCTCTTAATCTGCAATTTGTTGTTTCTTTCCTCGTTACCTTCTAACGAGGAGTATCCTTCAACAGAAGCATTGAGTATACTATAGTCGTTATTTTTGAGGTAGTCAATAACCCGTTGAACATCTTCCTGCCTGGAGTCGGAGCTGTTCTTATCAAAATACACTTCGAACTCTTGGCGGACAATTTGCCTTTTTTTCGCCTGATAGGTCTGATATTTAAACTTGTTGAGCCCATAACCATTCATTTTCCGAAGCCTATAAAACCGATCCATCGGCTCACACTTAGGCTCATCGATCGCTGGTAACTTAGGTGCAAAGCCAATGGGCAATTTTGCGGTGCGGTACTCCGCTTTTTTCGAAAATCCCTTGCGCAGTTGAAGTGTCAATTGATTGTTATTGCCCGTAGGCTTAAATTCCATCAAGGGTATCCAATTGTCCTTAAAAAAAGTCCCGGCTGTTTTGCCTTGAAAATAGCGGTTTGTGTTTTGTTGATAGTTGGTAAGACTTCGTGTTCTAATGGCTAAACTGGTACTGCTTAATGTATCGGCTCGTAATTCGGCTACTTGGCTGTCGATTAATGGCATCGCATAGGCGAAGGCCTTCTTACGTGAAAAGGAAATCTTATTGCTTGTATTGGCTTCCGAGATACGCAACCTTTTAAAGTATCCCGGAAGTTTGTCGAAATTATTTGAAGCCAGCACATATTTATTCTCTGAAGGCACAAACCCAAACTGCAGCCGGCCAACGGAATTTGTCTTCTTCTTTAAAGGCAAAGCCTGATAGGTAACAAGTATGCTGTCAGTTCGTTCTTGCGCATTTGAGGAAATAGAAGCCAACAATAAGATACTAGAGAGAAATAATATATTTTTTGAATAGATCATTCCGGATACAGATTTAAGCCAACTTGGTTTTTGAATTGATTTTATTCTTTCTCGATGTAATGTCATGCAACGAATCTAATATGAAATTATTTTCCAATAGAATGGGTAGTTTCAAATTCGCTATTTGATTCTCTTTTGAAAAGAGTCGGCAAAGGCTTTCTTAGTTCCATGTTTATCTTTCGTACCTGTTCCGTGTTATCCCCCGGGTCATAAGCCAATACACACGACTCAACTAATCTCTCCATTCTCCGCTTACCCACTTGCTCCATGGCGGCTACCCGTCTTTCGTAATTAGTTTCTGGCAACGAGTGCTTCATGATTATAACAATAAATTCAAGGGAGAAAAGAAAAACGGTAAAGACAATATATATGATCCCGGCTATCCAATTGCTGAATACCAACCCAAATAATGACATGATTCTAGTTAGGATCGATTTGCCATGGAGATTTGTCTCAATCTCTGGTTGAATGGCAGCAATTTTCTGATTCCACTCAGCATTTATTTTTTGTGTCTCCGATTCGATTTTGTCAAGCTCGTCTTTGAGTACATCGGCCTGTTCGAGTTTCAGTTGCGTGATTTTACTCACACCCTTATGCCCACTTCCACCAGTTCCATCAGCTTCTTTGCGCGCATCTTCAGCTGTTGCCATCCAAGAGTGTCTGGTCTTTGAAACTGTTGCTTCTAAAGCCTCAACTTTCGGCTTATAGATCGAATCGGTCTTTGCTCTTTTTACGTCAATCATTGCAGATCGCTCATTGTACTGACGCTGCTCAATGTCCTTTTCAAAAATCAATTCATCCATGAATACTGCACCCAGTGAGGCGATTACAAAGCCGATCACAAGTCTGAAACGTATGACCATTTTATTATGGCCAGACATTACTATGGCTCTCTCTAAGATGAGAATGATGGTGGCAGCTACAAATCCTGGAAGCATAGCAATCGTAACACTTGCCTCAAACATGCTGAAGGCAGTGCAGCTTGCAATTAAAAACCACATAATAGCAGGGATGAGCATAACGCTGCCCAGTGTAGCAACCTTTTTACGGCTGGCAGGTGTTTCTACTTGCACAAGTTTGTAATCACCTCCGGTTAGAGCACAGAATAGTCTTAGCATATTCTAATTATTTAAAAAGTCCGTTATAACTCATCAACAATAACTCATCATTGTTGTCATTCACACCACGTATGAATCCGTTGCGATATAAATGAATCGTCTTCATGATTAACCCCTCGTCCATGGCAGAATTTTCCTTCTCTGTCCCAAGTTTTGTAATAGTCTCCTTTATCTGCACAATTCTGGCATTTACCTTTTCTTCAGCTTTAAGTGAAATATGCCGCAGCTCTAATGCCTGATTTTGAAGTTTGGAAATATGCTCACGGCAATCCTCAATCATGCGGTCAATAGTTTCTCTGAATTCACATCGAATGAGTCTCATCGCATTGTCCATGACATCTGCGTTGGAGTAGCGATAGCCATCCTTGTATCCGATAGCTTGAAAATCCCGGTCTAAAAATTCGGCAAGTTTTGATTTCTGTTGCGTTTCAGGCTCAGGTTCATTTGCCGGCATACTCTTTTCTACAAAAAGATGCTCAGGAATAATGTTATCATTCATAGTGTTGTCGGATTGGGTATCTTCATTTAGATTCATAGATGCGTTGGTTAACTAATTGAGTGTTTATCTAATTTTAATAACAGGTACTTTATAATGCTCATGACCGATGCGATGACACTCATCGCACAATGTTATTAAATATCTATTGGCATAATGCCAGGGTCTAACCCTCTCGCCATACTTATTAATATGGTATTGTCGGTGGTGCACCTGCAGTCGCTCATTATTTCCGCAATGCCTGCATCGATTACCATCGCGCAATAGAATTAGCTCGCGTTTTGCCTCCCAGTGTGGGCTGCTAAGTAATTCATTATAACTCAGACCTGGTTGCGGTATCATTCTCTTGTTTGGTGATTCAAATGTCTGGGTTAACTGTGCAGCCATCATGCATTCGTTTTATAGTGTTTTTGCTAATTATGCCCTGTCCAATCCGTTCACGATACAAATTAATTTCCCAACTGTGCGGTGGAGTTGCACAGGTAAGTTTGGTTTAGTATATTTCAGCTATGGCCACAAACAAAAATGCACTCATTCGCTACAAAGTGCTGGACAAATGCTTTAGAAATACGGGAAGAAGATATTTTATCAATGATTTGATTGCAGAATGCAATAAGGTGCTAAGTGAAATTGATCCAGACTTTACAGGCATTAGCCGCAGGCAAATTTTTGACGACATGCTATTTATGGAAGGCGCTGAGGGCTGGAGCATAGACCTAGGCAAGTTCAGGGATGGTAAGAAAGTATATTACCGGTATAATGATACTTCCTTCTCTATTAATAATATGCCGCTTAATGAATTGGAAGTAACTCAGCTAAAGGCTGCCATAGACATACTTTCTCAATTTAAAGGGATGCCCCAGTTCGAATGGATTCATGAAATGGTGCCTAAACTTCAGCAAGGTTCAATATCGGATGAAAAGAAGACCATCATTGACTTTGATAGTAACATATATCTGAAGGGTATCGACCGGCTGGGTGAGCTTTATAATGCCATTCTCTACAAAAAGGTATTGAAAGTATCTTACCAGCCATTCGAGGACGAAAACCCTTATGACGTTATCATTCATCCCTATTACTTAAAACAGTATAACAACCGGTGGTTTTTGTTTGGCTACAATCCGGAAAAAGAAAAGTACGACTGGAACCTGGCCATTGACCGCATTGTGAATGTGGCGGAAATCAAAGGCAAGCATGAAAAAAACACAGAAATAGACTGGTCAGAATATTTTGAAGATATAATAGGCGTAACAAAACCAGAGAAAGGAAAAACGGAAAAGATTGTACTCCATTTTTATGGAAAGACTGGAAAGTATATTGAATCCAAACCACTACATGGCTCTCAAAAGGCTAATTGGCTAGACAAAGCTGTTTTGGAGGTTTCCGTAGAGGTAATGATCAACTATGAATTAGAAAGAATGATACTGTCCTATGGCGAGAGCGTTAAAGTATTTGCACCTAAAAGATTGAGTGAACAGATCAAGCAACGACTTATACTATCTACAAATAATTACTGAAGTTCCTTGTTGTGCATCTGTATTGCACAGAAGATTTGTTATTTTGAACATTCGTTCTTTGAAAGCCTGCTGCACAATATTGATTTGTGCCAACTGGAAGTGATCGCAAGATTATTTCAGATCGGTTGGTGTCCTGAAGTAATTCAGGATGAATGTTTCTCCGTTATTGTTAGCTACGTTTTATAATGAAATGTAAACTGATAATAATAATAGAAGTATTATTTACTACATATTCCATATGAATAGTAATTGTTATGGTTCCATAAACAAAGAATAACGCAGCAGGCTTCTTTGAACTTTTTATATAATTATGAAACTGGAACAAGCGCATATTGACCAAATCAGAATTTCTTTTGAAAAAATGCAATCCAGAGAAGATTTGCTTTGTGTATTGAATGAAGCGAAACCTCTCGTTTACGGAGAAAAGGCTGTACCCTTTAAATTAAAACAGCTTACCTGGCATTCCAATCCAAAACTAGGTAGTAAGCCGTATACAGAATTCAAAATCAAAAAAAAATCAGGTGCAAATCGTTTGATACACGCACCGGTGAAGGGACTAAAGTCCATACAAAAGACCTTGAGTTTCGTATTGCAATGTGTCTATGAACCACACAAAGCTGCTATGGGCTTTGTGCGGAATAAGTCAATTGTTGACAATGCTAAATTGCATGTTGGCAGTAAATACGTATACAATATAGACCTAAAGGATTTTTTTCCATCGGTTGATCAGGCGCGGGTTTGGAGATGTTTACAATTGAATCCCTTCTATCTGAATGGACCTAGCAGGCAGAAATTGGCAAATATGTTGGCGGCAGTATGCTGCACCGAAATGGAAGTAGAACGCAAAAATGAAGAAACTGGCGAATGGGAAAAAGTAAAACGTAACGTATTGCCACAGGGTGCTCCCACCTCACCGGTAATAACAAACATAGTTTGCCAAAAACTTGACTATTTATTGTCAGGTGTGGCAAAACGTTTTGGCCTAAAATACAGCCGTTATGCCGATGACATCACCTTTAGTTCTATGCACAACGTGTATCAGCCCAAGAGTGAGTTTTTAAAAGAATTACACAGGATAATTGCTGAGCAAAACTTTCGCATTAAAGAAAGCAAAACCCGTTTGCAAAAAGACGGCTACCGTAAAGAGGTTACCGGCTTGTTGGTGAATGAAAAAGCCAACGTGCAGCAGCGATACGTCAAGCAATTGCGTATGTGGCTTTATTACTGGGAAAGGTATGGCTACGAAAGAGCCTCGGGATTCTTTTTACAGCAATACATTGCCGACAAAGGCCATGTAAAGAATGGCAAGCCAGATATGGCAAATGTTATTTCAGGCAAACTTGATTACCTGAAAATGGTGAAGGGTGCGGATAATGAATTGTATATTAAATCGAGGAATAGATTTGAAGTTTTGACAGGCTCAAGTATTACAAATGATGTTAGGCCTCAGCACTTGGATAAAGTATTAGATACACTTTTTGATAGAGGCCTTGATGATGCCATGGACATTTATAAACCAATCTAGTAATGAGTTATAAAAAGGAAAATCTTATTAAGCTTTTGAAATTGATAGAAGAAATTTCTAATCAACCAGGAAATGAATGGTTTAAAAGCGATCTTAGAAACGTGTTCATAAAATCAAACGAAGCACTAAATCAATTTAATCAAGGATCCCTAGAAGCTAAAATTAATTTAATACATAAATATTTATTAATTGATGTAAGGAATTTAATTGATTACTCTTTTTTTGAGGAGCCAGCTAGAGAGCAACTTTTCAGGGATAACTTGGAAATGATGCGTTATCAAAAAGGAACGCCAAACCATAAGATTAATTTTGGTGAATTTTGCAGATACGCTCACCTACAAGCAGAAGAAATGATCAATTATTTCTTAAACAAAATATCTTATTCGGAAATAGATAGAGTTGAAATGTTCATTGAGCAGTACTCATCAAACTACAAGCCATATAAAAAACCTACTGAAATACACCATATAAACTATACTACAAAACTTTGGGCTTTCAAAAAAGCCACCAATCTAGGTAGAACATTTGATACGCTTTTGTTTATTAACGAGTTCAGAAATGAACTAAGCCACAGGAACTCATCCACAAGTCAAAATGATGAAAAAGAAATGGAGCGTTACGAAAGAGAAGGATTGTTACAGTCAAATATTGATTTTAATAAACTTTCAAATAGTCTAAGGGATGTTTATAATAAAGGGAAATACATTATCACAAAGCGTAAAGAGGATTTTAACCAAATAAAAGAGTCAATTGAAGATTTGAAAATAAGTGTAATTAAGGCAATTCAGCATCCACCTGTTGTAAAAGAAAATAAAATGACAATTGGATCAGCAAATCCAGTTTTAGCTGAGCTGAAAAATAAGTTAGACAAGCAAAATAAGTAATCATGGAACTCAGAGCAAAACTCACCCAGCTACTTCCAATCCAAACTGGTACAGGTAAAAATGTAGTATGGCGTAAACAAGATATTATTCTTGAAGTCTTTAGTGGTTCAAGAGTAATCTTTGGCGTAGAAATGAAGCTTCCAACAAAAAGCATCTGTGTCACCATCTGCGGCGACAAAATCAACGAGAGTCAACTGATTATTGGTAATGAACTTAAAATTGACTTTGATATTGAAAGCCGGGAGTACAACGGCAGATGGTACACCGATTTAAATGCATTGAAAATCGAGGTGGTAGGTACAGGTTCTCAAAGTTACTCCGTCAATGCTCTTAATTCGGAATCTGTAATTCCGGGTAGTGAAAATGATATTCTGCCATTTTAAAAATACGTTACTGTGTAGTTCTAGTGCATAGTTTCATACAACATTTGCATAGAGTTTAAGAAGCATGAGTATACACAACCACTTTAACCACCTCATTCTTAGTTCAGACCAGCAAAATGCTTTAACAAAACTGGAAACGTTCATAGCTAGCCCAGTTCAAGTCTTCATGCTGAAAGGATATGCCGGCAGTGGCAAAACCACTATTCTAAAAGGGCTGGTGGAATACCTCCATTCTATTGAAAAGAGCTTTGCTCTGATGGCACCCACTGGAAGAGCCGCTAAGGTTATCCGTGAAAGGACATGTCAGGAGGCATTTACCATCCACAAGTCTATATACAGTTTTGAAGATCTCTTGGAAGTTAAAGAAGGCGACTCCTTTTTTTATCAATATAAGATTCGCAACAATGTAGATGTTGCCGGAAAAGTATTTATTGTAGATGAGGCCTCCATGCTATCTGATACAAAAAGTGAAGGTGAGTTTTTCCGTTTCGGCACAAGTCACCTGTTGAGTGATTTAATCACCTTTACTCGCGTAAATCAACCAGGCATTAGGTCAAAAATAATATTTGTGGGTGACCCCTGCCAGTTACCTCCGGTAGGTGACATAAGCTCCAAAGCCTTCGAGCCAGCCTATCTGAAAGAAAAATTCAATATTACATCGGCCGAGGTAGAAATGAAGGAGGTAAAGCGGCAGGAAGGCAAGAGTGGTATATTAGTGGCAGCCTCTAAAATTCGTAAGAGCATATCAGCCCGCTTCTTTAATGATTTCAACTTGCGCCCGAACGGAACCGATATTTTCAATCCAGCCTATGAAAATTTTCTTGACACCTGGCAGAAGGCAGCAAGTCCTAAAATAATCATTGCTTACAAAAACAAAACGTGCCTTGATCTCAACTTGCAGATTAGAGAAAGGAGATTCGGTACAGCCAACCTGCCTGTACAAAAAAGTGATATCATCATTTTGGGTGCTAATAATTACAGGAAAGGAGTTTTTAACGGTGAGTTTGCAGTGGTCAATGAAATAACCAGTTCGAGCATAACAAGAACAATTGTACTGAAAGGCAAAAAGCCAGTTGAGTTAATATGGCGTGATGTAGAGTTGGTGTTCCCAGATGCTGAGGTTAACAACAAGATTGTAAGAGGTAAAATACTTGAAAATTTCCTGTATGGTGATAACTATTTGCTGCCCGAAGAAACCCAGGCGCTATATGTCGATTTCACTTCTCGTCACAAAGGCTTAAAACCCCGAACTGAAGAATTTAAAGAGGCAATCCTACAGGACGAGTACTTCAATTGCTTAATGATAAAGTATGGATACGCTGTCACGTGTCATAAAGCCCAAGGTGGTGAATGGGAGAATGTGTTTACACTTTGGGATTATGATAACGCGGAGGGATTTAATTGCTTCACGGATAAGCAGCGCAAAGCAGGAAAAACTCATCAAGACTTTTATCGCTGGGCTTATACAGCAGTTACAAGAGCCTCAAAGAAATTGTATGCTTTGAACCCTCCTCATTTCAATTCCTACTCCGCCATGACATTTTTAGACGTAGCAGTTACAAGCTCTCTCCAGGAATTGACAGGAAAATCAATTGAATCGGAAGAGATTAGTGTTGATAATGAAATGCTGCAACAGTTATCCAATCTTAACTTATTAGAACAACCAGCTCAACTTCAGGATCATTTTATTAAAGTTCGTCATGCGGTACGGAAGCAGTACATAGAAATTGCCGGCTGGGAAAAAATTGGCTATGAGGTAAGGTATCATTTTAAAAGGGAAAATGACAAAGCCGTATTTAAGACATTTGTAAATGGGAAGAATGAGTTTAAAAATCCACTTGTTCCTATGTCAAACTTGTCACCGGCCAGTGAATTCAATAATGCCATTGCCACAATTTTAAGTGATTTGCCAAATGTTACCATCAAGCGAAATACTGCGGAAACCATTATCAGCAAAATTGAATTTGATAACGAAATAGAAGAGCAGTTCCCTTTTACAAAGAGCCTATTTGATGATTTAATTGTATTGTTTGAAAACACCGACATACGAATCGATAACATCGAGCATCAGCAGTATAAGGAGCGCTATACGTTTAAACGAAACCAGGAAGTCGCATTGATTGACTTTGAGTATAACAACCAAGGATTCTTTGGGCGGGTAATTCCCTTGCAAAAACAATCGAATAGCCCGTCATTGATTTCAGCTATTAAAAAGGCAATACAAACTCTTAAAGAACAGGAATATGCCATCTAAGGAAATTAAAGAACTCCGTCAATCCGGCAAACTTGACGAAGCTTACGCTATGGCAAAGGCTGAATTGGCGGTTGAGCCCGAAAATATTTGGGGTAAACGAAACTTGAGTTGGGTTTTATATTCGCAACTTGATGCTTCGGCTTCAGACCTAAGCGTGTTCCTGCAGAAGATCGAAGAGCTTAAACAATTAGCTTTACCGTCAACTGAGGAGATGTTTTTTGAGAACCTGTCCATTGTTCTTTCAAAGGCCGCACGTAGTATTAGCAAGGAAGGAACCGTTGACCAGCAAAAGCTTTTCTTATTATTTGATGCTATTAAAGAATTGCCTCTCAGAAGAAATACTAAGTGGTTTAGCGTATTATTCAGTGCTTTTCATAAAGCCATGCGAGATTCCGTTCGTTATGTTGAATTTGCCGACTGGTGGAATTTTGAGAATTTTAAGCTTGAAGATTTTCAAAAACAAAAACTGCCAAATGGTAAGGAAGTGATGTCAATTGCCGAGCAAGGCTATATTGCCTACGCCAAGCATTTGCTGCCAAGGCATACTCCTTTTGGCGAGGAAATTTTTGATAGGGAGAAAGCAGGTAGATTTCTTCCAATTCTTAGTGCGGTTGCAGAGACTTATCCACAGATGCAGTTCCCCGTATATTTCGTAGCAAAGCTGATGATTGCGCTCGGTAGCAAGGATAATATGTTAGATTCTCTATTACCCTTTGCTAGAAAGAAACGAGGCGAATTTTGGGTCTGGCAAGTGCTTGCAGAAGCATTCTCTGATGATCATGAGAAAGTCTTTGCTTGCTATTGCAAGGCCCTGTCTTGTAAAAGCCCCGAGGAAATGCTCGTTGGTCTCAGACAAAAGACGGCAGCAATATTGATCTCAAAGAACTTATATAATGAGGCAAGAACTGAAATAGACTTATTGGTAAAGGCAAGAACTGAACATGAATTTAAAATCCCATCAGAGGTAACAGCGTGGCAATTGCAGGAATGGTATAAAAACGCGAAGCCAAGTAAATCCAATGGCGAATTTTATGGTCAATACACGTTTATAGCCGATTCCCTTTTGTTTACGGATACACCGGAGGAATCAGTAATTGTTGAATTTGTCAATTCTGATAAGAAGATCCTGAATTTTATAGCCTCTGAAAGCAAGTTTGGATTTTTCAAATATGATCGATTTTTAAAAGATGTGAAGATCGGTGATGTCTTAAAGGTTAGGTTTCAGAGTGGCACCCAAGAAGGCATTTATCTAGTGTACACTGTAGCCAAATCAGAGGATGAATCTTTCCGAAATCTATATTTAAAGGCGATTGAAGGGGCGGTAAAAATTCCAGCAGGTAAGCCTTTTGGGTTTCTTGATCAGGCATTCATTCACCCTGCTTTAGTTTCTAAAATGAAGCTAACAGATGGTTTACATATTAAAGCCAGTGCCATTAAAACGTATAATCAGGAAAGAAAACAGTGGGGTTGGAAGTTGATTTAATTTTCAATTTGCTTGTAAAAAAATATTTGAATCCTATAGTAAGAATAGCTTTCATTTCCACTTTCCTTGTGCTGATTGCCTCCGCTATATTAATAGCGCAACAAAAAATCGTAGGCAAAGTAATCTCGATAGCCGATGGGGATACATTTACAATGCTGGTTGAGGGTAATAAACAAGTAAAGATTCGTTTGCATGGCATTGATTGCCCGGAGAAAGGCCAGGATTATGGCGATGTTGCAAAGAAACATCTGTCATCGCTTCTGAGCCTACATGATTCGGTGAAAGTAATTTGGAAAAGCAAAGATCGTTATAGACGTACGATTGGTATTGCTTATTCAGGACAAATCAATATCAACGAAGCCTTACTACAGAAAGGGCTTGCATGGCACTACATCAAGTATGACAAAAATTCAGAGTGGTCACAAATGGAGGCAGCTGCACGAAATGCAAAGCTCAATTTATGGTCAAAACCTAATCCCGTTGCACCCTGGAAGTGGAGGGAGAAACGAGATTAAACTCTTTCAATTAACTCAACACGCGTAATTTTGAATTTTTACAACTTAAAGCTATTCTATTTCCATGAAAGTGACACTGGTCAGACATGCCGAAAGTGAATCAAATGCTGGGCTTGCGACCACTGATCCGGCATCAATAGCTTTGACGGAAAACGGTCGACTACAAGCAGTTGATTTCGCGGAAAAGATCACTCAACAACCTGATTTGGTAATAGTCACATCCTACATAAGAACATCCCAAACAGCACTGCCACTAGTCAACAGATTTATCGGCACAAAAGTAGAAACTTGGCCATTGCATGAATTTACTTATTTATCTCCCGCTAAATGCAGAAATACTACTGCGGCCGAACGTGCACCTTTGGTGGTGAAGTACTGGGAAAAATGCGATCCTTATTTGGTGCACGGCACAGGTGCAGAATCGTATGAGCAGTTTTCCGTCAGGATAATCAATTGCATTAAGAAACTCCGTAACTTGAAAAACCAAACAGTCTGTATTTTTACCCACGGCCAGGTGATCCGGTTTTTCAAACAATATCATGAAGAAGGCATCCTGCCACTACCATTTTCTATGAGGCGATTCAGGGATAGTATGTTACACTTTCCAGTCCCCAATCTCAGCGCTCATGAATTTGATTTTTAAATAAAAATAGTAATTCAGTAGCCAGTGTCGCTTACAGACTCTGACAGACAGGGCTAAACTAAAAGAGTTGCCGTCCGTGCGAAACCATTGCCTTCGCCATACGGAACATAGCCAAGTTGATTGGTCACTAAACTAGTCCCACCAATTTTAAAATTTGGAGTGTTTCGATGGTGGTGTCCATAAATCCAGGTTTGCGGCTGTGTTTCTGTTATGATATTCGACAATTCACAAGCAAAGGCATTATTGATTGGGCTGTCAATAAACTCCAATGGATAGTCTTTAAGCGTTGGCACATGGTGAGTTACAACGATTTTTTTAGGAATGCTGCTATCCAACAACTCATTGTAGATAAATCTTCGACAACTCAAATGTAGCGCATTAAAGTCAGCAGGTGTAAACCTATCATCGTTATACCTAATATGACCAAAATCAGCAACGCTTCTTCTGACATCAAATACATTCTCTGGCCAGATATAGCTCCACAAGGTGGAAAAGATAATTTTTATATCACCAACTAAAACTGATTGGTTATTTACCAGAAAGACATTTGGTCTAATGGCCTCAAGAAAAGAAAATTCTTTATTCCGAATATCCCCTCCATAGTATTCATGGTTACCGGGTATCCAGTAGGCCTTCTCGAAATATTCTGAAATAAAATCGAAGAATCGATTTGCTTTTTCAATTGAGCGGAAAGGTATTATGTCACCTGCGAGTATGAGTATTTCTCCAGTTGGAATTATTGGATTCGCCTCCATGAAAAGAGCGTTATCTATAAATTCTAAATGGAGATCCGAACAGTATTGGATTTTAATCATTTGGTTAATTGTACAACACTTTTTTCTTAAACTTAACGGGAATTCCTGCCAGCAAAGAACAAAAGATCAAGTTAGAGAATAAAAATGAGAGGGTAGTTTCATAGCAGCGCTGTTTACTATTTTATGGCTAGAATGTATAACAATGGAGAATTTTAAACGATCGGAAAAATCCTCATGGGCAAAGCATTTGAGGAAGAATAAAAAGAGCCGAGTTACCAAGCAGATGGCCTGTAAGAAAACACGCGTCAAAAGCAAAATTAGATTACATGAAGAGAACTTGGTTAAAGAAGAACAAAACGAACTAATGGGCATCCAAAACAAATTTGATTCATCGGAATGGACGTTTGGTGATTAATGCCCAAAAAAATACGGTAAATCATTAACGGACAAACTCATGGAAGGAAACAAAAGGAAAAGTGATTCACAAACCAAAAGGGTACCAATGGCAAAAAGGATATTGCGAATGACTTCACACAACGGTCGTGATGGATTGACCATTGTTCCATGAATGAAAGAAATAAGGACATTGAACGGTTAATCGCAGACGGCCTAATCGGTGAATCGTTTGGTGCTTTTTTAGCAAAAGACGATGACAATGAGGAAGCGATCGCGTGTATCCGCGCTGCTGCTTCCGCAACCAAAATTGCATATGAAGAAGCTAAAAAAACCAATGTACCTTTTTTAATTATGCAAGACGGAAAACTTTACGAAATAAAGGGAGCACGCGGCAAAAGGCTTGTAAAAAAATCAAATCAAAAACCTTTGTTTTAGAACTATTCAACCGCAACATATTCTTTATTGTTAATCGTGGAGAACCACTATTTTTTACCTGGTTCTCAAAATCGGTAGTTCAGATATCAAAATCCAATATCCTCTGAAAAACCGTTTGGAACATAAAAACTGGAACAATTTCTTTTGATGTAGTGAGTCATTTCTTAACTCGATGCTTTACTTTTCGTTTTCTCTTCAGCTGAAGCTTCCATAATTGAATAGGGCTTAATTCTATGGGAAGAGGTTTCATTGGCTCGATGAGGTGAAGGTATTTGTAGGTTCGAAGTAATTGAACGAGTGTTGACACCGTTCCCCCGGCACCACCCTCGATGCTTGAAACAGTATTTCGATGGACACCTGAAAGGCGAGCTGCCTCAAGCTGGGTTAAATTGTTCTTAATCCTGACGTCTCGAAGAAACTGGCCAATCTGTTTCTCTAACGCTCCATCCGAAAAATCGTAGATAGTTGCCATTTATTCACATTTATATGTGCAGTCGCTTTCTAGTAAGCTTGGCATCGTCATTAGAAATTATACCGTCAAGATACTCGAAATTGTACTATAAAAGATCTCAGCCGTAGCCTTTAGCGGCTATCTTTTAGGGTTTCGCGTTAAGGCTATTAATGGTTTCGGTTCTCCACTGCTATAATAGCAAGGTTCATTAAAGATACTTTAGGCTCCATCAATTGAAAGCATCTCCCTATATAGGAAATTGGTCGATTGATGTTATAGGCAATTTTCGGATTAACTTTGTTTTTTCGAACGGGATAGCATGCAACTTAGAATACTTGGATACACATTAAAATTATGAAACGATTTATTCAGCTTAGTCCTCCACACCATGGTGAAATCCTATCGGAATTCTACTTTGAACCACTAGGTCTTACGGTTTCTGAAGCAGCAACTAGATTAATGATCACTCGCCCAAACCTATCTTCCATTGTGAATGGTAAGGCCGGCTTATCAGCTTTCATGGCTGTGAAACTATCCAAGGCTTTCAATACTTCGCCTCAGTATTGGATGAACATCCAGGCAAGCCACGATCTATGGCAAGTAATGCAAAAGAAGAAGGATGCAATAAGCGAAGTTAAACAAATAGTATAAATCAAAGTCACACAAAACGATTGATTAATAATGGCTCTCTCTCAAAAAACTGAAATAGGTAAAGCACTGTCGCTATACGATAAGGGGCTGTTTTGGGAGTTTGGCGAAAACGAGATTCCAAAACTAGGCCCAGAACTTGTAATCACAAGGATCACAAGGTACGGGACACTGGAGGACATCGTGAGACTGTTTGTGATTTTTCCCGTCGAGACAATTCAAAAGGTTGTTGCTGATGATCGAGAACTGGATAAGACAGAAAGGACTTTTTTAAATTACCTGTGTGTAAATGGAACTTCATTATAAAACAGTCAGGCCAGAATTGCTGGAGATAGTAACCACCGTTCCTCCGACACCTCCCTCGATGCTTGAAACTGTATTTCGATGCACACCTGAAAGGCGAGCCGCCTCAAGCTGGGTCAAATTGTTCTTTATCCTGACGTCTCGAAGAAACTGACCAATCTGTTTCTCTAACGCCCCATCTGAAAAATCATAAATAGTTGCCATTTAATCACATTTATATGTGCAGTATGAAGTAAAATTGAGGTTAACGCACAGATAACTGTGCAAAAAACAGCATTATTGAAAATGCCTAATGCACCTATTGTTTTTCAATAAGTCTTTCGTCCAATTATTTTTTCTTCTTGGTTGACTTTTTCTGTTTGGGCAGTGAGTCAAAGAAAGCCATAACTCCCGGCTTAGATAACGCTGCTCTTGCCTCATCATCCTTTCTATTTAAGCTTTTAGCCTTTCTTATTTCTTCGGATCTTGCCTTAGACAGTCTTCGTGTTTTGGGTTTTGCCATTTTGTAGTTTGACATGATATAGCGTGAAATTGTTTTTCATTTATTTTTTCAATCTTCGGGTGATTGAGAAATTCTTTCCAAGAATTTAATGACCCTCGTCACTTCTATTCCTAGCAATCATTTCTTCTTCCTGGTTGACTTTCTCTGTTTCGGCAGTGAATCATAGAAAGCTCTAAATTGCGGAGTAGATACTTTAGCCTTTGCCTCCTCATCCTTTCTGTTTAAGTTTCGAGAAGCTCTTATCTGCTCGGCTTCTGCTTCAGACATTCTTCTTGTTTTGGGTTTTGCCATGAGTAAATTCAATCGAGATCTTTCGAATCCCGGTATAACGGTGGCGTTTTTACTGTACCATTTACCAAGTCTTGCGCCCCTAAAACTTTCCTTTTGCTTTGGTGGCCGACTATTTAGTTGAATGAACTCCTTCAGTAAATTCAGATTATTCTCAAACCTGTAAGAGAGCACTTTCCAGGGAAATCCAATTGAGGTCAATCGATGCTGTCGATCAATGTTTAAGCTACCTTTTTTGCACAACTTTCGAATGGTTTTGCACCACTCCCCTAGTGGGTTGCCTTTTGGGAATTCCTCTTTATGTTTTGGCCACTGGCTGGGATAGGTCTTTCTATAGTCGACCATGTGCTGGAAATTTCTATCGAAATTCTGGTCAAGCACTTTGGCAGTGATGCCAATTTCCTTCAAGAGCATTTCTCTTTCCCGTGATATCGCTTTCCGAACGATGCCAGCACGTTGATTACTTATCCATTGGATCATTTGACTACTATTTTCAGTCTGATGCCGATTGGAGGGCAGACTGCCATACTTTTTTTTATATGCTTTTACTTTTGCAAATGACTTTCCCCAGCGTTTATCCTGTTCGACCACGCTATTCGTAGTCGACTTTCTTGTATCCTCCCTCCTTCCGCCAATCAGCGTGCAATCCGAAAGAAGAAATATACCATCTCCCTCTACTTCAATTTCTATCAAATTGCATTCACCTATTTTCTTAACCGTAAAGCCAATTTCCTTTCTGTCATAGCGCGCAGAGGCAGGCGAGGTCCGCTTTCTAGGAATTATGGTAGGAATCAAGTGAAGCTCTCCTGATATAGAAACTTCATAATAGGTACCATTAAAATTCCGGCCTTTAATATATTTCCTTTTTGTTCGAACAGTTGCCCTAAAACCTAAGCTATCCGCGACAAATTTGATTTGCCGAGCGAGAAGTTCATTCTTCTGAATTATGGTGAATACCTTTCCCTGTAGATGACCGTCAGTGTCTAATATACCTGCTAGTAACTGGAGCCGTTCCTCCCTAGTTGCAAAAAGATAACTATCCGGAATATGTTTATTTTCGATCAAATGACTCGCGAGTAAAGCGCTCATTATTTTGTTCCTTCCCTTCCACGGTCCGCCTTTCACATTAGAAAATGTCAGATCCAGCGAGAAGGCTTTGTTATTTTTCTTCTCGGATGTCCTCAGTCTGCCACCCCAGCGCTTGGCAAAATCTCCCAAGTATTCGATTACTTCGGGATCCATTGATGTTATTTCAGGGCGACAACTTGTGCCATCTCCCAGCCACAGGCCCAGAAAGTAGGGTTCTAATCTTTTCTCACCAGCGTCTACCAGGGTCTCCCCGTTGAAATCAAGCGGAACTTTTACCAGCTTGAAATTCTTCCAAAAACCCAGATACGTTTTGCCAAGAATATCCGCTACCGCAACCTGGTTTCTCCCCTTCCATGAAGGATACCGATTCTTCCATCGTACTTCTCCGGAAAGCAGTTTCAAGCCGTACGGCTTCTTTAAGAATTTGGCCTTGGATAAAACCAGAATTTGATCCCAGCTCGCAATAATCGCTGCACCTCTGTTTTGCCTTGGTGTTATCTCAACCGTCTCAATCCGGTCGGTTGGCTTTATCTTCTGAACTCTTCGAGGGGTAGAGTCGCTACCCATTAGAAGCTCGCCTTCAGAAATCTGGTCTAATGATTTTATTTCACCACTGTGAAGCAACAAAAGTGTTTTTGGGTGTAATGCCATAAATAGAAAGTTTATTTATGGACATAGGTTGCCAGGGAAGAATCCGTCAATTCCCGACCGACCCAAGATGCATTAACCTTATTCTGATAATAGTGAACTCTTTTCACTTAACCAGACATCCCCACTCATGCTTTACACAAACAAGAATCCGTAAAAGCAAGGCTACAAAACCAACTATCTGCTATAGCTAACTCCACTTCCTTGATCTAAATCTTGGGGTGGTTCATTACTTAGTGTATGCTCATCGTAATGACTTGAACTTTTGCTCCTGTCAAACATTCGCTTTTTAAGTTTATCCATTTTGAGATCTATGTCCAGCTCACCAGCACGAAAGGAATATCCATATTTAGAAATTGTATAATCAGAACCAAGCCAACACTCAGATAGGCCACGGAAACGAAAATTTCGGTCAGCTGCCGTTTCGAAGAATCTATCAATAGAAAAAAATCCGTGTCTCTCCGTAACCGAATCTATTGCATCGAATAACTCTTCAGTAACTATTTTTCTAATTTCATTTAAGCCCTTTGGTGTTTGTTTCATAGTTCCATCCAATGCCCTTTTCGCATCGAATTGATCAATTTCATTGGTTACACCATGTCGCTGTCCCGTTACATACGCAGATGATTTTTCGATTTCATCTCCTATATCTTCAGGGCGATTTGTCTGTCTATAAACACTCCTAAGAACTCCTCTCAACAACAATTGGGAAATTGTAAACTGACCTTCTCCAATTTCAGAGTCCTGAAAGTACTCCATATCCATATGTATCGTATACCCCAGAATTTCGTCTTTTTTCTTTCGTAAATCGATAACATATCCTCTATGTTTGATAGCTTCAACAAAATCAAAAAATGATTCAAACGGTCCGCTTGAAGCAAATTTTGGTAAAGCTCTTTTTAGCATTTGCTCTGATATCGCTCGAGTTAATTCTTGCGATACAGAACCTTCCTCTTTTCCATTCTCTGGGTTGTACGAATACAAGGCGTTCTGTTCAACTTCCACTGGGATAGTCACAGGCTTACTTGTTTGAATGCGGTCCTCTCTGGCTAATCTTCTCAAATTAGTCAACGTATAGTCAGAGCCAATTTCTGAGGCCGAAAATCGAAACCCATTCTTTTCAACACCATAACCAAACAACACTCCTGTTTTTCGCTTACGAAACTCAACTACTCTATATCCTCTTTCGCGTAAGTCGCTGAAATACTCTTTTCGCTTAAATACAGCACGACTTTCCTCCATTTTGGCCGAATACTCCTCAAACTCCAACCGGATTTTCTCAAGCAGCAACTTAGACTTCTCAGCCCTCGAATCGCTATCGTCAACATCTGACTTAACAAATTGACTATTGTTAAACCTTTTCCCACTTGATGAAAGGTGCACAAAGCTGTGATTTCCAAGCTGAATGGTATTTCCAGAAATGCCCTCTTCACTTAAACCCTCTTTTGGCAGATTAGAAAATGTTTCCACTTCGTTTTTCTTCGGCCTTATTGTCTGGAAATATTCCGTTGATTTAATTTCACTAAACTCATCTCTCGAAGCTGATTCAGCTTTGGTCAACTCTCTCTGCAATTCAGATCCCGCCAGTGCATGTTGTCCGAGAATAGTGCTCTCCTCTTTTGTACGTTTGGCAACTCGCACGCGGCTTGCGCGAACCAGGCCTAGTTCATTTGCTATCTCATCCCCTATCCTCTGACTCATCGCGAGTTCATGCTTACCCCTAAATATTGAACCAGTCCTTTCAATCCTGTTTACCACAATATGCAAATGATTAGGCTCTTTGAGATGCAAAAAAACCACAGATTGGAGGTGAGCCATGCCTGCCTTCTTCAAAAACAACGTTGAAATTTCCTTCCACTCGAGTCGTGTTAATCTCTCGGCATCGGCCGGACTTGGTGAAAGAATAATATGGGCCGTCAGGTTTCTGGCATGTCCGGTAAACAGTTGTTGCCGCGCTAACATTTGGAGATTAAAATCCTCATAACAATCCCCCTGAAGATTATTTATCTGGATGATCTGCGATTCATCTTTAGAATTGTATGCAAGCGTTGCCGGACTAGAGATGTTAGAATACAACTTCGCAATCATACCTTCAAAAGTGCTTGGGATATAAGCTTAATCACCTCATCTAAACTAACTTTATAAGAGGGATCTTCATTTCTAACCAAATTGATCATACGCTTGAAGATTGTCCTGTATTCAATAAGCACTGCCAATAATTGTTCTTGCAAAATAACATCTTGTGGCGATTTACGAGCCATCACAACACCGTTAGTTATCATTTCCCTTATGAATTTTTGTGGGCTTTGTGCATTCGCCAATTCCAACAAGGAGTGAAAAGATTCATTCTCTGATTTGTTAAGCCTTACCATGTAATGGATATTTTTAACGAGATCTGGATTACTTTTCCGATTCATAACTGATTCACTAGAACACTATATAAAATATCTTAAACACAATTTCGTTGCTATTTAAACACAAGCTTTTGAGGAATCTTTGAGTTAAAAGGGTCTTTAATAGTCATTACTTGCTGCCCCAGTTGGCCAACGCCAATTCGAATCTGCATTCTTTTTCGATACCGTCTCAATGCCGAACTAACACTTGACTTATTGATCATTGTTTGTGGCACATCCAGTTCTTGCGATAGCCACTCGATAAAAAGTGCCGTTTGCAACATTGTAAGCCTCTCAAAGTAATAAGCAACTATTACAGAATAGACTTTCGGTTTTTTGTTGATGAGCCAATTTTTGATTACGTGCTTATCCATGGAGCTATTGAGCTAGTTCAAGATATACGTGTATCGAACTATCCTTTTGAACTTGGTATTCTTTGAATAGTTCATACCCATCACCTTGATCCGGAACAAAACGCAAAAAATAATTTCCGTTGCCATCACCGTCAACACGTTTGAGTAACTCCTTCTGAAAAATAGGCGCTGCCTCGATAATAGCATCTGCTTCATATCTCCTAGTTGAACTCCAATTCAAGATTAGACCACAAACAGTTATAGTCCCAAAAATTCCAACTGTTAACATTAGTATTTTCACTGCGATGCCAACTTGCCAATCCCACGCCTCCCCGTCCTGCAGAACGATGTGAGTGCGGCTAAAGGCTGGTTCATTCAAGGACTTATTTACTTTAGTTACCAGTTGTTCTATCTGCTTAAGTTTAGAGACCGATTCAAGACCTGCAGTATAAATATAATGCATGATCGGTAGCATCTCATCCTTCTCGGATATGCGCACACCGTACTTTCGTTCATAATCGTTAATGAACTCGTCACGTTCTTTTTTTATCCAACTCATAGTGAATTAATTTGGTTAAAAATGTTATCCAGGTAATTGATGATGCGCCTGCGTCTGCTAATATTAAGTTTTAAAATGTCAGCATATACAACGCCATTGATCATCAGTTGCTCCCACTCTCGCTGTGCCTCGGAGTTTGGATCGTTGTGTAGCCGGCCAATTTGAACCTTTGAATTTGTAAACTCCTTTACGCTTTTGTTGCCAACACCGCCATGATATTCATTTGCTATTAAATGCGTGATGGCACCTATGCCAGGAATACTATTGGCGAACTCAAAAAACTCGACACATTCTTTTGTCGAACCTCCACCTGCTATAACTAGTAGCAATCGAACATTCAACTCGTTTAGCGTTGCAATGATATCGTTGCTAGCTTCTTCTTGAATATAGTATAGCAGTTGATCACTCGATGCCGCACCAAAGTCAACCACAACATTTTCAAGTTTCTCAATATCCCCAAGAAAGTTGTCGAACATAGTTCTGTCAATCTTCTTATCTGGTCCAATAAGATTACAGCTCGCAAACTTGATGTTTTTTGGTTTCCGATCTCTGATGCCTTGAAAGTATTTAGTCATCGAGGCACTTGCATTATCGCAATCGATAAAATGAGTTTCCGCTCCTTCCCTCTCTGCTTTTAAAGCTAGAAGCTTAACTTTGTAGCTCTTACCTACACCACCTTTATTGTTTATGATTAAGTATTTCATTTTTGTTTTATTTTTTATTTCTCGATTATTTTCTTCTATCACATTTACCTCTTCAACGCTATTTGCAGTCAAGACCCCCGTATTGTAGGTGGAATTCCACCAGCTTGTCTTGATCGCATCTCGTCCATGAATGCCTCAATTTCCGCTTCGGTGAAAAGGAGTTTTCTTCCGTTTTTTCGGTAGGGCAAGCCGTCTTCTATTCTCCGATCGAGGGTTGGTAAGGAGCAGCACATCCTGGAAGCGGCCTCATTTTTTGTTAGGTATTTGTCGGGCGGGGGTGTGGATTTCTCTTTTCCTAATTCAACCTTTAGTTCGTCAATCATTTGACGATTACTCAGCTTAATTAGATGAGTCAGATACTCTTTTAGGGCTGGAGATAAATCTATTTGCAGCATAAACTTTTGATAAGTTCATGCGAGTTAACAAGCGCGGAGTATTGTAGCGGGTTAACTTAACCGTTATATTTAAAATATATTAATTTGAAAAGAAATGCGTCAATTTGGGCTGAAAACGGTCAATCTTGGCTCCAAATGAAATGGACTATCAATTCAATTCGGATCGTGTTAACCCTTGTGGCCGTCCTTTTCTTTATCTTTTTTCTGCCTCGCCAGAGTTTCGTCTTTAAGGTATTTAATAGCTTGTGTAAACATAGCTATTGCTGTTCCATTTTTAAGACCCTTTAACTTACTCACTCGAAAACCCTCAGCCAATTTTAGATTAACAATCTTTGCGATTGTTCTTAGGTAAAGACCTTCTGATTTCTTACTTAATTCTGCTCGATTCGTATATATTGGCATTAATGCCCAGCAAATAAACTCAGCCACGCCTATTGGGTCGCCTTCCGCATCTTTCTTCCACTTGACGTGTTTAGAGATATCTCCAAGGTCAATTTCCTTTTCATTATCTTTCAACAGTTCAACGAAATGATCTATGTTAATTTCGTTATCAATATCAATTCCTAAAATTGGATTAAACTGATTATAATTCGACACAGGTACGGTCAAACTAAAATTTGGATTAACCTCCAATTGTAGGCTGATCTGATTTTCAACTGATTTCAATAACTTCTTAACGTAAAATTCTCGGACTTCCACTGCAGCTGCATAAGGTGATTTATCAAAGAATATATCCACGACACTAAATTTGTTGTATTGCATCCTAGCATAGATCAAATCTTCTAACAAATTATATAAGAATCTTTGTTTGGCGTATATATCCATATTCTTGGACAGTTCGGCAATCAACTTGTAGCAATCGTGCTTTGGGTCATATAATATCCGCTTAAACTTTCTCAATAGGAACCATTTTCCCGGCTTCTCTTTAAAAGATAATGAGGTATAGTCGTTGTGACTAAATAATTCCTCTCCCTTGCTCACTGCCGAACTCAACCAAAACGAATCTTCGACAGGAGGACCATCTGGGAGAAACCTCTCAACACTCGACATTATTATCCAATCCAATTCTCTAACAAAACCCATAGAATAAATTATTAATGTTGCTTTACTGATTGTTTGACTTCAAAATAAAAAAGCCTTGAATACAGATCACATTCAAGGCTTTCAGAGGTTCCGAGCGGATTCGAACCGCTGTAGGAGCTTTTGCAGAGCTCAGCCTAGCCACTCGGCCACGGAACCTTATTCAATCAATACTTCAATTTCCTCTTGCAGAGCTCACCCCGATAACAATCGGGGCGCTCGGCCACGGAACCTTTTTATTTACACAAAGCTAAAAAAACACCGGGGTATTACAACCATAAAAAAAAGAAGGTAACCGAAGCCACCTTCTTCTGTTTATATCCAGCAAGACTTAGTTGCCTTCGCCTTTTGCCTTAGCTGCATTCATCTTTTCTTTCAATGCATTTAAAGCCTCGTTGTCGCCCAAGGTAGACTTCTCAACTTCCTGATTGATCTTCTCAACTGTCTTTCCTTTAGGCGCTGCGGCTTTCTTAGGAGCTGCAGCTGTCTTCAGGGCTACATCTTCGGTAGACCAAATCGCTTTCAAGCTGAGTACAATGCGTCTGTCATCCTTAGAGAATTCAAGTACTTTGAAATCGTAAGCTTCACCAGCTTCTACTTTACCATTGTCTTCCTTCACCAAATTCTTAGCCGAACAGAATCCTTCAATTCCATATGGCAATTCTAACGAAGCGCCTTTGTCATTCTTGCTGATGATGGTACACTTATGAACAGAACCAGTGGTAAAGATCGTTTCAAACGTATCCCACGGATTCTCTTCCATGTGCTTATGACTCAACGCTAATCTTCTGTTAGCAGAATCTAATTCCAATACTTGAACATCGATGCTATCTCCCACTTTCGTGAATTCGGAAGGATGTTTGATTTTCTTCGTCCAGCTCAAATCAGACACGTGTACCAAGCCATCAATACCTTCTTCTAATTCAATGAACAATCCGAAGTTGGTCAGGTTACGCACAATACCTTTGTGGCGTGTGCCTACGGCATACTTGCCCAAAATCTCTTGGCGTGTCCATGGATCTTCTGAAAGTTGTTTAATGCCCAGTGACATTTTACGCTCTTCGCGATCGATCGTTAAAACAACAGCTTCTAACTCATCACCCACTTTGATAAAATCCTGTGGATTGCGTAGGTGTTGTGACCAGCTCATCTCACTTACGTGGATCAAGCCTTCAACACCTGGTTGTAACTCAAGGAATGCACCGTAATCAGCCACGTTCACAATTTTGCCTTTTACTTTAGAGCCGATAGCGATCTCTGTATTCAATGACTCCCAAGGATGAGGCGTTAACTGCTTCATGCCTAATGAAATTCTCTTCTTGTCACCATCAAAATCCAACACAACCACTTTCACCGTCTGGTCAAGTTTCAGTAGCTCTTCCGGATGGCTAATGCGACCCCATGAAATATCTGTGATATGCAACAATCCGTCAACACCACCTAAGTCAATGAACACACCAAAGTTGGTCATGTTCTTAATCACGCCTTCCAACACTTGTCCTTTCTCTAAGTTGGTGAGGATAACTGCCTTCTGCTGCTCCAGATCTTTCTCAATCAACACTTTATGAGATACAACCACGTTATCGTTGGTGTTGTTGATTTTCACCACTTTCACCTCGATAGACTTGTTTACGTAGATATCAAAGTCACGGATTGGCTTCACATCAATTTGTGACCCTGGTAAGAAAGCTTCGATTCCAAAAACATCCACGATCAAACCACCTTTTGTTCTGCGTTTTACGAAACCTTCAATTACCTCGTCTTTATCAAGAGCACGTTGTACATAATCCCAACCTTTCACCAACTTGGCTTTTCTGCGAGAAAGAACCAATTGCCCCATCGCGTTCTCACGCTCTTCGATAAACAAATCAACAACATCACCAATCTTTAAATTGGTCATGTCTTTGAATTCTGCTAATGGCACAAGACCATCTGACTTGAATCCAATATTTAAAATCACATCGCGATCGTTGATACCTACTACGGTGCCTTCCACCACTTCGCTTTCATTAACAGAAGCAACAGTGCCACCATACAATTGATCTAAATTCTGGCGCTCTATTTTTGAATAGCCCTCTCCAAAACCTTTGCTTTCAAATGTATCCCAATTGAAATTTTCCAACGACACGTTAGACGTGTTTGCTGCTCTGCGAGCAGTAACGTCACGCACCATGCGGCTGATTCCTTCTTCCTCTTCCGCCTTTTTCTCTAATTTCAGCTCGGTCAACTCATCTTTTTCAAACAACTCCTCAGCAGCTGCGCCTTTAACCGCCTTTTTTAGGGGTGCATCATCTACCACCGGTTTGTTTGTTTTGGGGCCGAAATCTTCTGATTTTTCTTTTGTTACTTTTGCCATACAGGTAATTGCCCTAATCTACATGTAGCAAATGGGCTGTTTGCTGCAAATTTGGTTTAACAGTGCTGCTTCAAACCAATGAAACAGCCCCACAGATTGCTGAGGGGCTGCAAAGGTAATAAAAAAATGAGATTATGCTTACTCCAAATCCTCTGGCCTAAGTGTACCAATAGAGTATCCGATTGCAACTTTTTGAAACAGCAGGCGGTACTCTGCCTGAGCCTTATCTGTTTGCGCTTGCACAAATAACCTATTAGCACTTACAAAATCAACAAAGTTGGTGACACCAAGGTTATAGCGCTCGGTTTCTAGACTAAAGGCCATTTCTGCAGCCTTCAATTGGTCTAATGTTACCACAAATGCCTTTTTTGCTCCTTCGTAATTATGATAAGCCCGAAAGACATCGTTGCGGATTTGAAATTCGACATTTTTTCTAGTAAGCTGGCTATTCTCATACAAGGTCTTCTGTTGCGCAAGAGCTGCTCTGTTTTGCAGGCCGCTGAAAATCGGTATAGATAATTGCAGACCATACTGCTTATAGACATTATCTGTCCTATACTGATCAGTAAACGATCGCTGTTTCTCATTGGCAATTATTTTGACAGTTGTCGTGGTTTGCAAGCCATATCCAGAAGGTTGGGCTGGATCAACAACAACGGATGTTCTGGATGAGTTAATCGAAATTGAATCGGGTTCGTTTCTCTGAAAGTTGTAGGCAGAACCATAGTTAAAAAACGCCCCCAGAGAAGGCATCAATAACCCCCTTGAAGCTCTCATGGCAAAGCGTTGCGCGTCTTCTGCCTTTACAGCACGCAAATAATCTCCTCGATGTAGCTTAGCTTGAGCGGCCAATTCCTCAGGATTAAGCCTCTCACTTCCAAGGACGTTGGTGTCCCAACTAGGCGTTTCAACGTCAAACTCTTCAAAAGCATCTATCAATAATGTTTGAGATAGAAGTGCCTTATCATTGTTCAGAGTAATTTGCGCTTGAACATATCTCAATTCAGCACCTTTGGCTAACGCATCCTGATTATACTCGTCAACCACAGATCTTGCCCCAACAATTACTTGCTCTTTTGTTTGTTCAAGCTGCTTTACTAAAACCTCGAAATTCTCTTTTGATATTTTCACCAACTCGACATCTAACATAACTTGTAAATATTGATTCGAAACAGTACTTATAATGTCCTGAGAAGTGCGGTTTACAAAATTAGCTTGAGCCTCCAGTTGATTGTTGGCTTGCTTTATTAGGTTAATCCTACTGAACCCGCTAAACAAATTTATATTTGCGTTTAACGCTCCGGAGATATTGTCCCGAACTCCGTTGACTACAACACCCGCATTTTGATTAAATGAGTTACCATCAAATACCGAAGCGCTTGTATTGACAGATACATTTGGCCCAATTGACGCGATGCTTGATATCTTTTGCGTTTGATTCAATTGTAAATTATTCTTTTGCTGATTTAATTGAACAGAATTCTTTAACGCAGTCCGGATTGCCTCTTGAAAAGTTAAGACCCTTTTTTCGCTTTGTGCAACCGCACCAAAAGCCCCTAAAAAACATATAGCAAAAAATACATTAACTTTCATATCGCAATTATGATTTAACCAATTCATCTGACTCGATAGCTCCATCCACCACTTTCACCACTCGCTTGCCCCGCTTGGCATTTTCTTCAGAGTGGGTCACTTGAATGATGGTAATGCCTTCTTCATTTAGTTTTTGAAAAATATCCATGATGTTTTTGCCTTGATCGGAGTGAAGATTGCCAGTGGGCTCATCGGCCAATAACAATTTAGGTTCCCCAACAATTGCCCTAGCGATTCCAACCAATTGTTGCTGCCCGCCAGAAAGTTGTTCTGGAAATAAATCTTTTTTGGCCACCATGTTAAATCGGTCGAGCATTTCTGCCACCATACTTTTGCGCTGGCTGCCGCTCACGCCTTTGTATAAGAGAGGAGTCTCAATATTTTCATACACGGTAAGTTCATCAATCAAATGATACGCCTGAAAAATAAAGCCGATGTAATTCTTGTGCATTTCGCTTTTGGCTTTCTCCTTCATTTTATGAACAGGCTCATCGAAAAAGTAATACTCCCCTGCCGAAGGTTCATCCAGCATCCCAATAATATTCATCAATGAAGATTTTCCCGCCCCGCTAGGCCCCATGATAGTCAAAAATTCTCCTTGCTTCACCTCCAGTTCCACCCCCTTGAGAATAAATGTCCGCTGGAACCGTGAGTCGATGTATTTGTCAATGTTTTTTAGTTGAATCATGATGTTTGGACTTAGGCGTTGGAGCTTAGGCGGGTGAAATCTAAATTTACGAACTGCTATGGCGAATAATATGCCAACACATTTTAACCGCTTAGACGGGCGAAAAAGGTATTTTGTTGCAGATAGATCGTTCGCTAGTGAAAAAAGGTGTCCGAAAACGGATACTTTCTTATAGTCAGAAAACGACCGGATGCAGTATCACATCCACTCTTCTGTTGAGAATCATTCCGCGATAGTTGTCATTCGAATAGACGGGGTTTTCCAATCCCCAATCTTTTGCGTGAATGATATGTTCGGGAATATCTTTTGAAAGCAGTAATAGAAAAACAGACTGGCTTCTCATCTTTGACAACCACTCGTTATATCGCTTTCCCCCAATCGGATCGGTGTGGCTGATCAATTGAATCTCATATTTGTCAAGCAGGTTCGGAATCGAATCTAACCATCGCGAAAGTTCTACAGCCTGATACTCATCAATCTCGTAACTACCCCCGTCAAAAAAAATGCTTTTTCTAATCTCATCCGTGCCAACCTGTGCGGTTGATAAAATGGTCGCAAAAACTAGGGAGCTCAAGAAAAACAGTTTCATAAAATCTTTCGATCTTTCCTAGTTCCCATATCTAAGCCACGTCACTTTTCCTTCGCCATCGCAGCGAGACACAATCACCACGTTCCCGTAGTCAGTATCATCAAAAGTTTTGAATTCATCGTTATGCCCGGTAAGGTAATTGACGATGGCAGGAGTGGTATTGGAGTGCCCGCAGATCACAATAGTTCCACCTTGATGTTTGATCAACATAGCATCTACTTCCGGCATTTTTCCGCCATCATAGTTTTGAATAGTCAATCCATGGCGTTGTGCCAGTGGAGCCACTGTATTTTCTGTACGCTTAAAATGAGTAGAATAGATCGCATCGATTTTTGCTTTGCTCAACAAGTCGGCCAGCAAAATAGCTCTATTTCTACCTGCGTCTGTAAGATCTGGATCTGACGAACCATCCATTACTTTTTCGGCATGACGAAAAAGGATTACCATAGTCACCTTTTGTTGGGCAAGAACGGTGAACGCAAAAAGGCTCAACGCCACGGTGCATAAAAATTTGATTGATATCCTCATTTAAATCTTTTTTTAATGTCGTCTGGGATGTTACATCCTTCTTTCTGCCTTGTGTCTGCTAGATGAAAAATCCTCCATTGTCCATCCGTCTCACGCACCAAGTGAAAGGCATCAACTCCGCAATGACTGAATTTCTTTCCTGCGAAAAATGCATAGTTGGCCCAAGCTTGCGCAAAATCACCATCGACATTGATCTTCAAATCCCAGATTGGCTCGTTGAAACTTTCTAAATGCGGAGTGCCTACGGCTTTCAGGAAGCCGTTGATACTGTTTTCAAAACGAATTTTCGATTTTCCAGTTTCTTCGTTTAAGATCGTTACCATTGTAACATGGTTTGCAAAAGCGCTGTGGACTAAGGCACTATCTCCACGTGCCATTCCAAGAAAAAGGCGATCAATGGGATCCCTGATTGCCTTTTCGGAATCTGGATTTTGGCCAACCAATTGGCCCGAAAAAAAGAGAAAAAATGTAATAAATGATTTTGTCATGTTGACGACTTAAAATGGTGTGTCAATTTACAGAATAGGCTGCCTTAAGCAACCAAAAAGAGATTCTAATTTTAGGAAAGAATGTCTTATTTTTAGACCTTGTAAGGTAAAGCAGCCTATGAAAAAATGCCTGTTTATAAGTCTATTCGTTGTTTCTAATCTATTGTATGCCAATCCTGTTGACAGTCTTGAGAATGTTTTGAAGACGGCAAAAGGCGACCTGAGGGTGAAAACGTTAAACGAGTTGTTTAGGGCGTACATGAATTCCGATCCTGTAAAAGCTATTGGATACACTCGCGAAGCATTAACACTGGCAACCGAAATTGACGACAAAAAAGGTATGGCTGCCTCCTACAATAACCTTGGCGTGGCCTATCGTAGTCAAGGTGCCTTAGACAAGTCACTTGAGTATTACCTTATCTCCCTTCGGATTTACGATAAGCTGAAAAATAAGGATGGAATAGCTACCACCAAAAGTAATATTGGGACTATCTATTCGATGAAAAAGGATTACGGCCAGGCGATGAAGTATTTTGAAGAAGCGCATGCCCAATTCACTGAGTTGGGTGATCAGACAAAAATGATTTTTTCCATGAACAATCTGGGCAATTTGCACAGCGATCTTCAGCTCTTCGAACAAGCCCTCAAATACTATTCTCAAGCATTGCAACTCAGTCAAAAATCCGGCAAGATGTATTCCGATCCTCAGAACAATATTGGCAATATTTATTTCAGACAAGGAAACTATCAGTGTGCGGTGGGGTACTACGAAAAAGCCTTATTCGTAGCCAGAAAGGAAGAGAATCGGTTGACGGTCTTAAATCTTTTGGCAAATTTGGGCGAAGTATATGCACGTGCTGGCCAAGGCTTAAAAGCTCAGGCTTATTTGGATAGCGCACTTTTATTGAGTGGTCAATTGCAGGCTTTTGTCTACGAGCCAGCGATTTTGAAAAGCATGGCTTACAATTATTCAAAACAAAACAAGATGAAAGAAGCCTATGAAACGATGGTTCGCTATGATGGCGTAAAAGAAAAAATTTTTGGCGAGGAAAGCTCACGCAAGATTGCGCAGATGGAAATAGCCCTCGATTTGCAAGAGCGTGAGAAAGAATTGGAAACCCTCAAAACCAAGGATGAATTAAATCGCCTGGAACTGCGAAATGCACGCATGGCAATTACGTCTATCGTCCTAGGAGTCATTGTGTTAGTGTCTCTGGTGAATCTTTATTTTTCAAAACGCAAAAGAAAGTAGTAGCTCATGTCGAGGGAGGAGGCACAGGTTCTGCTTGAGTCGATGACAAAAAGTGTGAGTTTGCTCCGTCACATGCGCACTATCGAGCTCGTGATGGAGACCTACGCAGATAAACTCGGCCAAAACAAAGAACAGTGGGCAATAGCTGGTCTCCTACACGATGCAGATTATGAGGCATTCCCCGAAAAACACCCTCAAATAATTGTTGATAAGCTACGAGCACTGGGAGAGACAGAAATCGCGCATGCAATATCAGCACACTATACAAAATGGAATGTGCCCTACGAAACAGCTCTGGACAAAGCACTATTGGCATGCGATGAATTGACCGGATTTATTGTCGCCTGCGCCCAAGTCAGACCAGACGGGATTGCGGGGCTGGAGGCCAAATCGGTGATCAAAAAATTGAAAGACAAGGGATTTGCCGCCAAAGTAGAAAGGGACGAAGTCTACAAAGGAGTAGAACTATTTGGGGTGCAGCTCGCTGATCACATTACTTTCATCATTGATGTACTGAGAAAAAACAAACTTGAATTGCAGATTTAGATGTTGAAAAAAACATCACTTTCCCAACTGAGATCATATTGTAATTTTACTACCTTTGAATCCTAAAGAAACTCTTTATGTTCTTCCATCAAAACGTAGCAGACGGTGCTAATCTTTTCGTAATCATTCTTGCAGTGGTCATCGGTTTTGCTGCCGCGATGGGTTATATCGATTATCTAAAAGAAAAAAAGGCTGAGAAAAAAGACTAGTCTCCAACTACTGTCCCCCTCGCCTTTTGACTGGCAATCAAAGCCTGATCTATATCTGCCATAATATCATTCACATTTTCGAGCCCTACTGATACACGGATTGACCCTGGAGCAATACCATCGGCCAGACACTCGGCCTCTGATAATTTTCACGACTTGTCCTCATAAAAGTTAGTTATATTTTAAATCTTTGATTTTCAGGATTTTACTATTTTTTAGTGCTGATAATTCCGCACTAAAGGTATACTCGCTCCCATGAGAATCAGGATAGTTACAACCCGATCTAAAGCAACGGCAGTTCAGATAGTTCGGTATCAAAACTATAAGCGTGTGGTATTGTGGCATATTGGTTCTGCCCATAGTCAGGAAGCCCTAAACGAATTACTGCTTTTAGCAGAGGAATGGATAAAAGATTACAAGAATCAATTATCCCAAATTACGCGATAGGATTTTCTAAGGCGTAGCAATTGACTCGTCCTGAAAAAAGTTTACACATTTTGGTTAATCGTGCTGATTCAAATTAACATTATAGGAATAGGCGTTTAGTTATCCCAAAATAATTGTACTTTTTAGGATTGGAGAATAGAGCGACTTTTGTAGGTGTGAACTCAATAAAATTCAATCAGTATTTTAAAACCGAAGACGACTGTCTTAAATATATAGCAGAGATCAAATGGGAATTTGGATACAAATGCAAGCGGTGTGGCAATGAAAGATTTTTCAAAGGGGCCAGACCTTACCACAGGCGTTGTTTAAAATGCAAATATGATGAAAGCCCAACAGCGGGTACGATGTTTGACAAGGTCAAATTTTCGTTGTTGATATCCTTTCATATCGTCTTTAAAATAGTGACCAAA
>VYLP01000125.1_pt1 | contig 38329 bp, 37 predicted proteins | sample 5114311 | NCBI WGS metagenome assembly VYLP01 (sample SAMN12291775, study PRJNA351875) | freshwater metagenome | isolation source: freshwater lake | place: USA: Michigan, Lansing Lake | collected 2013-08-14 | reverse complement strand
TCGAGAAGGCGCGCCTCCACGGCCTGCGACGGCTGGGCGTCGCGGGGCGGGGCGATGGGGACAGCGGCGCGCGGAGACTGCGACGGCGGCTCGATCCAGCGCGGACCCCCGGGAGCAATAGGGACCGGGGCCGGGACGGTCGCAGGCGCAGGCGCAGGGGCTGGGGCTGGGGCTGGGAAGAGGGTGCACGCCGAGGTTAGACAGACGGCGACGAGTGCAGACGCGTGGCGTATCATGGGCTTCTCAATAGCCGAGGAACGCGGCCGTTCCGAGACGGCGTAACTCTTATCTTGACGTTGACGTAAACGTCGGCTTTAGACGCCTGCACGCTATCCGTCCTCTTTGGAGACTGATCCCATGACCGACGCCTACATCTATGACGCGGTTCGCACCCCGCGCGGCAAGGGCAAGAAGGACGGCTCGCTGCACGAGATCACCGCCCTGTCGCTGGCGACCCAGGTGCTGGAAGCGATCCGCGACCGCAACGGCCTGGACACGTCCAAGGTCGACGACGTCATCCTGGGCTGCGTCTCGCCGGTGGGCGAACAGGGTGCCGACATCGCCCGCACCGCCGTGCTGTCGGCAGGCTGGGCCCAGAGCGTGGCCGGCGTCCAGATCAACCGCTTCTGCGCCTCGGGCCTCGAGGCCGTAAACATGGCGGCCGCCAAGGTGAAGTCCGGCGAGGCCGAGTTCGCCGTCGGCGGCGGCGTCGAGGCCATGAGCCGCGTGCCGATGGGTTCGGACGGCGGGGCCTGGCCGGTCGATCCCTCCTCTGCCTTCCCGACCTATTTCGTGCCGCAGGGCGTCTCCGCCGACATGATCGCGTCGAAATACGGCTTCAGCCGCGACGACGTGGACGCCTATTCGATGGAAAGCCACAAGCGCGCTGCCGCCGCCTGGGCCGCCGGAAACTTCTCGAAGTCGGTCGTGCCGGTGAAGAACCAGCTGGGTCTGGTCCAGCTGGACCGTGACGAAACCATTCGTCCGAACACGGACATGCAGTCGCTGGGCGGTCTGAACCCCTCCTTCGCCATGATGGGCGAGATGGCTTTCGACGCCGTCATCAACCAGCGCTACCCCGAGGTCGAGCGCGTCAACCACGTCCACACGCCGGGCAACTCCTCCGGCATCGTCGACGGTTCGGCCGGCGTACTGATCGGCACCCTGGAGGCCGGCAAGGCCCTGGGCCTGAAGCCCCGCGCCCGCATCGTCGGCGCTGCCTCGATCGGCTCGGAGCCCTCGATCATGCTGACCGGCCCCGAGTTCGTGACGAAGAAACTGCTGGCCAGACTGGGCATGACCACCGCCGACATCGACGTGTGGGAGCTGAACGAGGCCTTCGCCGCCGTCGTGCTGCGCTACATGCAGGCGCTGGATATCCCGCATGACAAGATGAACGTGAACGGCGGCGGCATCTCCATGGGCCACCCGCTGGGGGCCACGGGTGCCATGATCACCGGCATCGCGCTGGACGAACTGGAGCGGTCGGGCAAGGAAACCGCCCTGATCACCCTGTGCATCGGCGGCGGCATGGGCACCGCCACGGTGATCGAGCGGGTGTGATGCGGGTCGGGTTCCTCGTTTTTCCGGGCGTTACGCAGCTGGACTTCACAGGTCCGCTCCAGATCGTATCGGCGGCTCCGGGGATCGAAACCGTCGTGGTCGGTCGCGACCTCGAACCCATGCGCTCGGATGGAGGACTGACCATCGTCGCGGATCACACCTTTGATCATACTCCGACTCTGGACGTGCTTTGCGTGCCGGGCGGGTTGGGCGTGCCGGACGCAATCCGCGATCCGGCGCTCATGGCCTTCGTCAAGCGCGCGGGCACCGAGGCCAAATGGCTGACATCGGTCTGCACTGGGACCTTTATTCTCGGCGCGGCTGGCTTCATCCAAGGGCGCCGGGCCACGACACATTGGGCCTTCCATCACCTCCTGCCCACGATCGGAGCCATTCCGGAGAAGGCTCGCGTGGTGACGGACGGCAATCTGATCTCGGGCGGCGGAGTCACCGCAGGTATCGATTTCGGGCTGACGTTGATCGCCGCACTCACCAACGAGATGACGGCTCGGGCCGTTCAACTCGGCGTCGAATACGATCCCGACCCGCCGTTCGACAGCGGCTCTCCAGACCGCGCGCCTCCGCCCCTGACGGCTGGAGTCACGGCCCGCTTCCAAGACGATGTGAAGGCGATGGCAAACAGCCTAGCCGCTCTGACAGCATAAATTCAGAACGCGAACAGGACGACTGAGATGGAAAACTTCAAGATCGACGTCGACGCCGACGGCATCGCCCTGGTCACCTTCGACGTGCCGGGCCGTTCGATGAACACCCTGACGTCCAGCGTGATGGCCGAGCTCCCCGCCCTGGTCGAACGCATCAAGACCGACGACGCCATCAAGGGCGCCGTCATCACCTCGGGCAAGGCTTCGGGCTTCTGCGCCGGCGCCGACCTCGGCGACATGGCCGGCGGATCGCTGGCCGGCGGCGGCGACCTTCAGGCCGCGTTCGACGCCGGCTGGAAGCTGAACGGCGCGCTGCGGGCGCTGGAGACCTGCGGCAAGCCGGTGGCCGCGGCCATCAACGGCCTGGCGCTCGGCGGCGGTCTGGAGCTGACGCTGGCCTGCCACTACCGCGTGGTCGGCGACGATTCGAAAATCCAGCTGGGCCTGCCCGAGATCAAGGTCGGCCTGTTCCCCGGTGGCGGCGCCACCCAGCGGCTGACGCGTCTGGTGGGCGTACAGGCCGCGATGATGGCCATGAGCGAAGGCAAGTCCTTCCGCCCTGCCGACGCCAAGGGCGCGGGCATCGTGCATGAAGTGGTCGCGGCCGGGACCGAGGTCGAGGCCGCGAAAGCCTGGATCAAGGGCGGCGGCAAGGCGGCCCAGCCGTGGGACGACAAGGCCTTCAAACTGCCCGGCGGCGGCCCCTATCACCCGGCCGGCATCCAGAACTTCCTGGTCGGCAACGCCATGCTGCGCAAGCAGTCCTACGGCAACTATCCGGCCGTGCTGAACCTGATGAAGGCGGTCTATGAGGGCGTGCAGGTGCCGATGGATGCCGCCCTGCGCATCGAGACCCGCTACTTCATCAAGACCCTGATGACGCCCCAGGCCCAGGGCATGATCCGCAGCCTGTTCCTGTCCAAGCAGGAGCTGGACAAGGGCGCGGTGCGTCCCAAGGACGTTCCGGCCTCTGATCCCAAGAAGGTCACCGTGCTGGGCGCCGGCATGATGGGCGCGGGCATCGCCTATGTGAACGCCATGGCGGGCATCCAGACCATCCTGATCGACCGGGATCAGGAGGCCGCCGACAAGGGCAAGGCCCACGTCGAGGAGCTGCTGAAGAAGCGCCTGTCGCGCGGTCAGCTGACGCAGGACAAGTACGACGCCCTCCTGGCCTCGGTGGTCGCTACCACCGACTATGACCACATCAAGGGCTCGGACCTGGTCATCGAGGCGGTGTTCGAGAACCGCGAGATCAAGGCCGACGTGACCAAACGGGCCGAGGCCCAGCTGGCCCCCGGCGCCGTGTTCGGATCCAACACCTCGACCCTGCCGATCACGGGCCTGGCCGAGGCCAGCGTACGGCCTGAGGACTTCATCGGCATCCACTTCTTCTCGCCTGTCGACAAGATGATGCTGGTCGAGATCATCATGGGGGCCAGGACCGGCCAGGCCGCGCTCGCCAAGGCGCTGGACTACGTCATGAAGATCAAGAAGACCCCGATCGTCGTCCAGGACGGCCGCGGCTTCTACACCTCGCGCTGCTTCGGCACCTATGTCGCCGAGGGTCTGGCCATGCTGGAAGAGGGCTATGCTCCGGCGCTGATCGACAACATCGGCCGCATGACCGGAATGCCGCGCGGGCCGCTGGAAATGCACGACGACGTGGCGCTTGATCTGTCGGTCAAGATCGCCAAGCAGACGAAGGAAGACCTGGGCGACGCCTATGTGCCCCTGCCCGGCTGGAAGATCGTCCAGACCATGGTCGAGGATCTGGGCCGCTATGGCCGCAAGAACGGCATGGGCTTCTACGACTATGCCTCCAAGCCCAAGACCCTGTGGAAAGGTCTGTCGGACCTGGCGCCGGTCACCATCAACGACTCCACCCCCGAGATGGTCGAGGACCAGAAGCGTCGCCTGATCTTCCGCCAGGCCGTCGAGGTCGCCCGCTGCTGGGAAGAAGGCGTGATCGATGATCCGCGCGAGGCCGATGTCGGCGCCATCCTGGCCTGGGGCTTCGCGCCCTGGACCGGCGGCCCGATCACCTACATCGACCAGTACGGCCTGAAGGCCTTCGTCGAGCAGGCGGACAAGTACGCCGCCCAGTACGGCGAGCGGTTCACCCCTCCCCAGCTGCTGCGCGACATGGCGGCCAAGGGCGAGACCTTCTATGGCAACTTCACCGGTCAGAAGGCGGCGGCGTGACTTGCCTTCCCTCTCCCGTTGGGAGAGGGCTTGAGGCTCGGAGAGCGTAGCGATCCGCCAGCCGAAAGGGTGAGGGTCGGAACGTGCAAGGAGGGCGGGGTCGAACCCTCACCCTTTCCCGCACGACCGATCGCCTGACGGCTCTCGGGCGCTCAAGCCCTCTCCCAGCGGGAGAGGGTACGGAGGGGCCATGCACACCCACACCATCCAGACCGACGGCCTTCGCCAACAGGTGCTGGAGGCCGGCGACGGTCCGCTGGTCTTGCTCATCCACGGCTTTCCGGAGCTGGGGATCAGCTGGCGGGCCCAGGTCGCGGCGCTGGCCGAGGCCGGCTATCGCGCGGTCGCGCCGGACATGCGCGGCTATGGCGGGACCGACAGGCCAGACCGCACCGAGGATCACACCATCCTGCATCTGGTCGGCGACATGGTCGATCTGGTCCGGGCGCTGGGGCATCAGACCTGCGTCGTCGTGGGCCACGACTGGGGCGCGCCGGTTGCCTGGCACTGCGCCCTGCTGCGGCCCGATGTGTTCACGGCGGTGGTGGGGCTGTCGGTGCCGTTCCAGCCACGCCGCGCCGGCGGACCGCCGACCCCGGCGATGGCGGCGCTGTCAAAGCGTCTGGGCCGGGGCGAGCTCTATATGAACCAGTTCCAGGCCCCGGACGCCCACCGCATATTCGAGACCGATATCGCAGCGGGCCTGCGGAAGGGTTTCTACTCCTATGACGGAGCGACGCCGGACGGGCGGCAGTCGACGGGTTTCCTCGCGCCCGGCCACGACTTCCTGTCCGAGGTTCCGGAGGACGCCACCCTGCCGCCGTGGATGAGCGAGGATCACTTCGCGGAGTATGTGGAAGCCTTCACCGCATCGGGGTTCAAGGGGCCGATCGACTGGTACCGGTGTCTGGACCTGAACTGGTCGCTGACCTCGTTTCTGCAGGGAAAGAAGATCACACAGCCGTCGATGTTCATGGTCGGAGAGCGCGATCCCGTGCGCCACTACGCCGGTCAGCACGAGGCGGGGCTGAAGGACTGGCTGACCGATCTGCGCAGCCAGACAGTGCTGCCGGGTGCCGGCCACTGGCTGCAACAGGAGCGGCCGAATGAGGTCAACGCCGCCCTGATCGCCTTCCTGCGGTCGCTGTGAGCCCACGACCCAAAACCTTTGACGTGGTCATCGTCGGCGCGGGCGCGGCCGGGATGATGTGCGCCATCGAGGCCGGGCGGCGGGGCCGCCGCGTGCTGGTGGTGGATCATGCGCGGGCTCCCGGCGAGAAGATCCGCATCAGTGGCGGCGGGCGCTGCAACTTCACCAATCTGGACGCCGGGCGGACCGACCGCTTCCTGGGGGCCAACCCCCGGTTCGCGGCCTCGGCGCTGGGCCGCTATACGCCCGCGGACTTCATCGCCCGCGTCAACAAGGCCGGCATCGCCTGGCACGAAAAGACTTTGGGCCAGCTATTCTGCGACGACAGCGCCAAGCAGATCGTCCGCATGCTGACCGACGACATGCGCGAGGCGAGGGTCGAGCTCCGGCTGGGCACGGCGGTGGAGACCTATGACCAATCCGGCGACCGGTTGGACCTGAGCCTGTCGGACGGAGCGACCGTCTCGGCGGCGTCGCTGGTGGTGGCGTCCGGCGGCAAGTCGATCCCCAAGATGGGCGCGACCGGCTGGGGTTATGAGGTGGCCAAGAGGTTCGGCCTGACGGTGACGGAAACCCGGCCGGCGCTGGTGCCCCTCACGTTCGAGCAGGGCTTGCTGGAACAGACGACCCCGCTGGCGGGCGTGGCGGTCGATGCCGTCGTCAGTCACGGCAAGACCCGGTTCGAGGAAGCCATGCTGTTCACCCATCGCGGCCTGTCTGGCCCGGCGATCCTGCAGATCAGCAGCTACTGGCGCGAGGGCGACCCGATCACCGTCCAGATGGCACCGGGCGTGCCTGTGTTGGAGCGGCTGAAGGCGAAGAAGGCCGAGAACGGCGGTAAACAGGCGGTGCACACCGCCCTGTCAGAGATCGTGCCTCGCCGTCTGGCCGACACCCTGGCCACCCGCGAAGGCGCCAACGGCAAGCTGGCCGAGGTCGGCGACAAGGTGCTGGCACGACTGGAGACGGCCGTGAACGCCTGGACCGTCAAGCCGGTCGGGTCGGAGGGTTATCGCACCGCCGAGGTGACCCTGGGCGGCGTCGCCACTGAGCAGCTGGACCAGAAGACGATGGCGGCAAAGGCCGTGCCCGGCCTGTTCTTCATCGGCGAGGTCGTCGACATCACCGGCTGGCTGGGCGGTTATAACTTCCAATGGGCCTGGAGTTCGGGCTGGGCGGCCGGGCAGATCGTCTAGACCTCAGCCACCACTGCGTATCGACTGGTCCACAGCGATGTTGAGCTGGGTCCTGCGTTGACCCGCTCCCGGTGCCGCACGCACATGGGCCCCGCCGCTGCGGCAGACGTAGTCTCCGCCGCCGCGACGAGCGTCGCGATCCCGGGCAACCAGCGTGCCGCCAAGAGCGTCGCATTGGGCCGTGAGTTCAGCGACTGTGACGGGTGTGTTCACGGGGCTCGTTGCGCAGGCCGTGAGCGCCAGGGCCGTCAGACCCAGAATGGCGACCGATCGAATCATCGCAGTCTCCCTTGGTCCGCAGTCGATCCGGAAAGAACAATGCGTCGCTGCGCAGGCTGCGGTCAGCAACTCATGAAGCGGGCTGCGAGTCAAGGTTGTCTGTATCGTCAGGCTCTCGCGCAGCCCGCTGAGCCTTAGTGCGCTTCCGACGCCCGCGCCGCCGGGTCGTGGTATTCGTTCTCCGGACGGCCCTTGCCCGCGAGCACGAAGCGGCGGTCGCAGTAGCCGCATTCGACGAAGTCGTCCTCGCCCATGTCCATGTAGACGAGCGGGTGACCCAGAGCGCCGCCGCCGCCGTCGCAGGCCACGCGCTTGGAGGTCACGACGATCTCTTCGGGCGGGGGAACGACGACATCGGGATGGCGGGGCGGCATGAAGGGTATCCGTGGTCTTGGCGCAAGGGCTACGGGCGCATAACTAGACCCCACGGCGCGTCGCCGAAAGCCCCTGATCCGCCCGAAAGCCCGCATGACCGATACCGCCGCCCTGCCCGTCAACGCCATTGAGGTGCGTGGGCTGGAGAAGACCTATGCGGGCTCCAAGAAGGCCCCGCCCAAGGTGGCGTTGAAGGGTGTCGATCTGGTCATTCCGCGCGGGTCGATGTTCGGCCTGCTGGGCCCGAACGGCGCGGGAAAGTCGACCCTGATCAACATCCTGGCCGGGGTCGTGAACAAGACGGCCGGCAAGGCCTCCATCTGGGGCCGCGACATCGACGAGCGGCCTCGGGATGCGCGCGCCGCGCTGGGCGTCGTGCCACAGGAGATTGTCGCCGACGTCTTCTTCACCCCGCGCGAGGCGCTCGAGGTGCAAGCCGGGTTCTATGGCGTGCCGGCGAACGAGCGTCGCAGTGACGAGCTGCTGGCCGCGCTGGGCCTGTCGGACAGGGCCAATGCCTATGTCCGCGCCCTGTCGGGGGGCATGAAGCGGCGACTGATGGTGGCCAAGGCGCTGGTTCACAATCCGCCGGTCCTGATACTGGACGAGCCCACAGCGGGCGTCGACGTCGAACTGCGTCGCCAGCTTTGGGAATATGTCCGCAAGATCAACGCCGAGGGCGTGACCATCCTGCTGACCACCCACTACCTGGAGGAGGCCCAGGAGCTGTGTGACACCATCGCCATCATGAACCGGGGCGAGGTGGTGGCCTGCGAGCCGACGCCTCAGTTGCTGCGTCGGCTGGATACCAGAAACGTCGTGGTGACGCCCGAGGGTCATCTGGCCGCGCCGCCGGTCCTGAAGGGCTTCGAGGTGGGGGCGCGCGCGAACGGAGCCTTTGCCGTCACCTACAAGAAGGGTCAGTCCTCGGTGGAGCAGGTGCTGGCCGCCGTGCGCGCGGCGGGCGTCACCATCGCCGACATCACGACCGAGGACCCGGACCTGGAAGACGTCTTCGTCGCCCTGACCTATGGCGATCCGAACGCGGCCAATCCGGTCAAGGACTAGAATCCTCCCCCATTGGGGGAGGGGGACCGCGAAGCGGTGGAGGGGGCCGGGTCCAAAAGCCGTCTTGAGCGGCAAACCCCCTCCGTCGCTACGCTTTGCTTCGCGCCACCTCCCCCAATGGGGGAGGATTCTGTAGCGTGGCACCATGTGGAAGCGCATTGCCCTGTATGGAGGCTTGCTGGCCGTCGGCGCGGCGGCGCTGCAATGGCTGGACTATCAGCGGCTGGCGCGCGCCTGGACCACCGAAATCTACATCGGCCTGATCGCGGTGGGCTTTCTGGCGCTGGGACTATGGCTGGGTCGGGCACTGTTCGTGCGCGAGCCCGTACCGTTCGACGGCAACCCCCAGGCCCAGGCGGCGCTGGGCATGACGCCGCGCGAGCTGGGCGTGCTGAAGGAACTGGCGGAGGGGCGGTCCAACAAGGAGATCGCGCGCCGTCTGGGCATCTCGCCGGAGACCGTGAAGACCCATCTGGCGCGCCTGTACGAACGGCTTGGCGCGCGGCGGCGGACCGAGGCGGTGCTGAAGGCGCGAGAGCTCGGCCTCATCCCCTGACCGGAGGAATTGGCCGAATTCCCCCGTTCGGGTGATTGTTCGGACCGGCCACCCGCCGCCTGATGGTCGGGCAAACGGAGGAGACCCCCAATGCTCAGAACCATTCTTGTCTACGGTGCCATCGCAGGCGTCATCGTCGGAACTCCCATGCTCATCCAGGGCGTCATGCTGGAGGAGCATCCGCCCGTGCCCATCGCCATGGCGATCGGCTATGCCACCATGCTGATCGCCTTGTCCGCCGTGTTCCTGGGCGTGAAGCGACAGCGGGACACAGTCGGCGGAGGCGTGATCAAGTTCTGGCCGGCGCTCGGCATGGGCCTGGCCATCAGCGCCGTGGCGGGCGTGATGTATGTGCTGACCTGGGAGTTTACCCAGGCCCTGACGGGCTATGGCTTCGTCGCGGAATACACCGACACTCTCGTGTCCGAGAAACAGGCCGCCGGGGCCAGCGCCGAAGAGATCGCTACCCTGCGTGCCCAGATGGCGGAGTTCGCAGTCCAGTATGCCGATCCGCTGTATCGCCTGCCGGTGACATTCATCGAGATCTTCCCGGTCGGGGTGCTGGTGTCCCTGATCTCGGCGGCGGTGCTGAGGAACCCGCGCGTCCTGCCCGCCCGGCGCGCGGCCTAGGCCGCCGCTTCGCGCGCCACGGAATGGACGGCCTCGACCGCCCGCTCGATCTGATCGTCCGTGATCGTCGGATGGACCAGAAAGGCGATCGAGGTCTCACCCAGCGCCCGGGCAACGGGCAGGCGCTGGGCTGGGCGCGAGGGCGTGCCGTCGAACGCCCGCTCCATATAGATCTCCGGCGCCGAGCCGTGGAAACAGGGCACGCCGCGCTCGACGATGGCCTCAATGATCCTCTCCCGCGTCCAGCCCGGGGCCAGCCGCTCGGGACGGACAAAGGCATAGAAGCGGTACCAGGCATGGACGACGTCGTCCGTGATCGCGGGCAGCCGAAACAGCTCATGGGCGGCGCAGGCCTGGCTCAGCCGCTGCGCCAGTTCGGTCCGCCGCGCGGTCCACCCGGCCATCCGCTCCAGCTGGATCACACCGATCGCGGCCTGCATCTCGATCATCCGGCCGTTCAGCCCGAAGGTGTCGTGCACCAGCCGGGGTCCGGGCGGATGGGGGCGCTCATAGACCCCCTCCCAGGACTTGCCGTGGTCCTTCCAGGACCACATCGCTGACCACAGGGCCGGATCGGACGTCGTCGCCATTCCGCCCTCGCCCCCGGTCGTCATGATCTTGTCCTGGCAGAAGGACCAGGCCCCGATGTGGCCGATGGAGCCGACGCTGCGACCCTTGTAGCGGGCCCCGTGGGCCTGGGCGCAGTCCTCGATGACCTTGATCCCCGTCGCCTCGGCCAGGGCCATGATCGGGTCCATGTCGCACGGCGCGCCCCCCAGATGGACCGGGATCACCGCCCGGGTGCGGGGCGTCAGGACCGCCGCGATCGTCTCGGCCGACAGCCCCTGGGTGTCCGGATCGATATCGGCGAAGACCGGCGTGGCCCCGGTCATGGCCACGCAGGACGCCGAGGCCATGAAGGTGCGCGGCGTGACGATGACCTCGTCGCCGGGGCCTATGCCGAGCGCGAACAGGGCCGCATCCAGCGCCACGGTGCCGTTCATCAGGGCGATGGCATGGGGCACCCCCGCCCAGTCTGCGAAGCGCCGCTCGAAGGCGCGGCAGACCTCGCCGGTCCAGTAGTTCACCCGGTTGGAGGCCAGAACATCGGCGACCGCCTGAACCTCCTCGGGGCTGAAGCTGGGCCAGGGGGCAAACGGGGTGTTCAGCACGGCTCAGCGCTCCAGAGGGCGGGCGGGGTTGCCGACCACGGTGACGCCATCGGCCACATCGGCCACGACGACGGCACCGGCGCCGATTACGGCGTCACGGCCGATGGAGATGCCGGGCGTCACCACCGCGCCTGCGCCCACGAGGGCACCTTCCCCCACCACGACGGCCCCGCACAGCACGGCCCCAGGGGCGACGTGGGCAAAGTCGCCGACCAAGCAATCGTGCTCGACGATGGCACCGGTGTTGATGATGACGTGGCGGCCGATCTTTGCGCCCGGCTGGATCACGGCCCGAGCCCCGACAAAGGCTCCTTCCGCAAGCGTCACCCCACCGATGACATGCGCGAGGGGACTCATGACGGTGGTCCATACACGAGGCCCCGCGCGATCCACGGCGTCGCGACGCAGCACATTGCTCCCGATCGCGACATGGGTGGCTTCGGCGTGGGACGAGAGCACCTCGTCACCGCCAAGAACAGGGATGCCGTCAAGCCGCGTGCCGCCGGGAACTGCGGGGTCGACCAGAGCTGGCCGAATTCCGTCCGCCAAGGCAGCCAGAACAACGCGGGCATGACCTCCGGCGCCAATGATGAGGAGATCCGTCATCGCTCCATAGGTCGTGCTGGATTGCCGATCACCGTAACCCCCGGCGGTACATCGCGGGTGACGACGGCACCCATGCCGATCACGGCACCCATGCCGATGCGGAGCGGCTTCATGGCCGTTCCCTGGCGGAGAATGGCTCCCGTGCCGATGTAGACATCGTCCTCAACGATGGTGTTCCCATTGATGCACACTCGCGGAGCAAGAGTGACGAAATCGCCAATGCTGCAGTCGTGCGCTACGTAGCTGAATATGTTTGCATGGAAGTGACGACCGATCTTGACGTCGGAGGTGCACACAGTCTGCCCGCAGAAGACGCTCCCCTCCCCTGCCGCGACGTTGTCGCCCCGTTCGTGGCTAGGAGACACAAGAGCTCCGAAGGGCAATCCGACGGCTGTGCACTTATCGGCGAGGTGGCGACGCGTCGTGGCATCGGCGACAGCGATCACCACTTCGACGCTCTGTCTCTCGGCAACTTGATGGAGCGACAGGACGGCAAGGCCGTTGATCACAGATCCAATCTGGTCGTCGGCGTCCGAGATAAAGAGCACCTCTCGATCACGGCGAGCAAACGCGGCAATCTCTCTTCCAAACCCTCCGGGACCGTAGATGGCGAGCGTCATGTGGTGTTCCCTATCTTGGCGAAGCACTGCGGCGGGTATCAAGCTCCCGTCGGCTGGAGATACAGGCCTCAGATATCGAAGCGATCATTCACGCGCAGGCGGCTCGGCTCGCAGTCCTCAGCCCAGTTCCACCGCCGGATCAGGATGGTGCCTCCGTCACCACACGTCACCAGGACACCCTGACCGCCGACCTGAACCACCTGGCCCGGCAGGCCGTAGTGACGCTGTCCATTCCAGACCTCGGCCTCCCAGATGATTAGCTTACGCGTACCCAGAATGCCAAAGGCACCTGGATAGGGGGCGCTGACGGCACGGATCAGCCGATCAATAGAATGTGGGTTCCAACGCCAGTCGATGCGGCCATCGGCGGCAACGCGTTTGGCGCAGTAGGTAGCGAGCGCCTCATCCTGTTCCACACCCTCCAAGGGGCCTTTGGCAAGACGAGGCAGAAGGTCGGCCCACATCTCAGAGAGGGCAGCCATATGCTTGGCCATCAGTGTGGGCAGGGTTTCGTGCTGGTCGACCGCGAAGCGCCGCTGGGCAAGGATCGCACCGCTGTCGACCGTCGCTTCCAGGGTAAACAGAGTGCCGGCGGTCTCAGTAAGGCCGAGCAGGATGGTCCAGGCCAGCACGGCCCGTCCGCGGAGCGCCGGCAGCGGGGCCGGATGATAGCCGATGCCGCCCCGGCGGGCTTTGGACAGTAGCGGCGCGCGACAAATCTCGGACCAGCCGACGACGATGATCCAATCGGGGTCAAGGGCCTGGACCCAGGCGACTGCGTCGTCACTGTTGGCAGAGACGACGCCGAGAAAAGGCAGCCCATGATCGGCGGCGCGCGCACCCATGTCGACGAAATCGCTGTGGCGCGCCGCCCGGGCAGCCTGCAGCCCGACGACCCCCACGGGAGCGTGTCCTCCCGCGACGAGGGCCTCAAGCGTAACGGCAGTGCTCTCAACAGTGCCGATCAGAACTATTCGCAAAGCGAAGCGCCTCCGTGATGTTTGCCTCGTTCCGGCTCTCCCCCCGGACTAGGACGACGACGGTTTGGACCATGATCCACAGATCAAACGCGAGTCCCGTGCGAGTGCAGTAAAAGGCATCCAGCGCCAGCTTCTCGCGTTCGTCCAACAGGGTATTGCCGTTGACCTGGGCCCAGCCCGTGATTCCAGGCCTGCAAAGGGCGCGAACCCGCAAAAGCTCTTGCGGGCACTGATCGAGCACCTGATCTGGCAGAGGGCGGGGGCCAACAAGGCTCATTCGGCCGAAAAGGACCAGGACGAGTTGGGGAAGTTCGTCCAACCGGTAACGGCGCAAACCCCGCCCAAGGGTCGTCACCCGTGCCTCGTCAGACAGGGAAGCTCCCTCGGGCTGGGGCCGCATGGTGCGGAACTTGAAGAGCTCGAAGGACTCGCCGTGCAGGCCCCTCCGGCGCTGGCGAAACAGCACCGGACGGCCGACGTCGATCGCGACCAGGACGACAAGGACAGCCATAAGGGGCGCGGTCGCGAGCAGCAGAAGACCACTGACCGCCACGTCCATGACCCTCTTGGCCAAGCTGTTCAAGCCACAGCACGGTGAAGGACGAAGGCCTCGGCCGCAGCCACGCCGATCTGTGCGCCGCGCCAGCGGGCCAGAGCATCGACGGCGTTGAGACTGCGGAGAGCCGGCGCTGGGGCGATTTGGGAACTATAGGCGCTGAGCGCAGACAGTTTGGTCTGCAGATGATCGCTGATATCGATCCAGACGTCGGGCTCGAAGGCCGGCCGAAGGTGGGACTGGAGATGGGTCTCGGTAGGCGTCTCGTAGCTAAGGACCATGTGTGGTCGACGATTGCCGGGAAGATGTGGGCGCAAGGCAACGCGGAACGCATAGCTGATGCTGGCGTGGTCCTGATGCAGGTCATGCTCGAAGGGCAAAAGAACCAGTTCGGGCTGTACGCGTTCCAACACCTCCAGCGCCGCTCGGTTGATCTGGTGTTGAGGCAGGGTGTCGAGGAGGGTGCTGGGTAGGTCAAGCGAGATGGTCTCGGTGACGCCCAGTAGCGACATCGCTGCGTGGAACTCGCCGCGGACCTGCTCGAAGACTTCCAGCGAAAACAGGGGATGGGGGTCCGGGCCGTGGCCAGTCATGAGGGCGACCGTGACGGCGCGCCCCGCCGCGACGAAGCGAGCGATCGACCCGCCCGCGCCCAGGGTTTCGTCATCTGCATGGGGGGCGACCACCAGAACGGGACCATCAGAGTAAATCGTCATGCGCCCTTCCTTTTCAGGATCGGCCCGCGTGTGACACCGATAAAGGTGGCCGCCGACCCAATTGGTTCACTGAGCATTGACTTGATCAAGTCTGCAGTCCGCTGAATGGCCCGATCGCGTGAGTAGAGATGGGTATAGGCCGCTCGCGCCCGCTGGCCCATCGCCTCGCGCTCTGAGGGCGAAAGTCGCGCCAGGGCAATCATGGCCGTGGCCACCGCCTCGACATCGCCCGGCGGCGCTGCAAGGCCGGCATTTGCGGCCGTGACCATGTCGGCGGCCTCGCCCCTGACGCCGATCAGGATCGGCCGGCCCATGGCCATGTAGAACTGCGTCTTGGACGGGATGGTGATCTCGAACAGGGGGTCGTCGATGAGGTGCAGCACCAGGACATCCGCAGCAGCGAAGACATCTCCGATCTGGGTCTGGGGCACGCCGGGCTTCAGCTGGACGTGACGCGCACCCGTTTGTTCGATCAGGGTGGCGAGCCGGTCACGCTCCACCCCTTCGCCGATGAGGGTAAGCTGGAGCTCCGGCACCTCGCGTCCAGCGCGTTCTGCGGCCTGGATCAGGGTCTCGAGCCCCTGGACCCGGCCCAGATTGCCGCCATAGACCAGATTGAAGCGGCCCTCGAAACCCAGGGTCTCGACTGGATAGGTACCGCTCGGACGCGCCAGGGCCTCGTCGGCCCAATTGATGATCGTCGAGGCGCGGTCAGCGGGGACGCCCCGCTCGATCAGGCGGGCGGTCATGCCGTGGGACTGGCCGATGACGTGAGCGGCCCGGCGATAGACGAAGCGGCAGATCGGCCCCAGAATCCGCGCCATCCGCCCTGTCCCGGACATGCCCGAAGCCGCGACCGAATCCGGCCACAGGTCCTGCACCTCGAGCACGAAGGGCCGGCGCGTGATCATGCTGGCTAGGGCGGCCGCCAGCCCAACGGTGATAGGCGGATGGTAGACATAGATCGCGTCATAGCGTCGGCCGCGGAGCAGGCAGAAGATCAGGGCCGACAGGAAGAAAGTTAGATAGTTGGCGATCCGCCCGACGCTGGAGGTGTCATGGCTGGGCCACAGCCACAGTCGATGGACAGTGACACCCTGCATGATCTCGCGCTGATACGGACGAAGCCGATAGCCCGGCGCAATCCGGCCGCTGGGGTAGTTGGGAAAGCCGGTAGCGACCTCGACCGTCAGCCCCTGGTCGATCAGGCCACGCACGAAGCCGATCCCCTTCATGGCGGGCTCAGGGTCGAACCACTGGGTCAGGAAGAGGACCCGGCCGCCCATGATCAGTAGGCCTTCCACACGGTGCGGCGAACGTAGTCCGTATACGACAGTATGATCCGCGCCACCTTGTCCGAGACGTTCAAGGGGCCATAATCGGCGACGGGACCAACCGTGCGGTGCTCGCCGCGACCCTGGGTTTCCAGAATAGAGAGGCCCTGAAGCACGCGCTCTGGAGACAGGCCTGTCATCATCACGGCCCCCTCTTCCATGCCCTCGGGCCGCTCGTGCGCCTCGCGCAGGTTGAGGGCCGGGAAGTTCAGGATCGAGGATTCTTCCGTGATGGTGCCGCTGTCCGACAGGACCGCCCGCGCCTGCATCTGGAGCGAGACGTAGTCGAGGAACCCGAAGGGCTTGAGCAGGCGCACGCGGTCATCGAAGGCCACCCCGAAACCCTCGACCCGGGCCCGGGTCCGGGGGTGAGTGCTGACCAGAACCGGCTCGCCGGTCGCCACGGCCACCGCGTTCAGGCAGTCGGCGAGGCGACGCAGCTGGCGCTCGTCATCGACGTTCTCCTCCCGATGGGCGCTGACCAGGGTGTAGTGGCCGGGGCTGACGCCAAGGTCGGCCACAGCCGTCGAGCGGTCGATGCCGGGCCGATAGTGGGTCAGCACCTCGCGCATCGGACTGCCGGTCTTGATGACCCGATCCGGAGCCATGCCTTCGGCCAGCAGGTAGTCCCGCGCGATGCTCGAATAGGTCAGGTTGATGTCGGCGGTGTGGTCGACGATCCGACGGTTGGTTTCCTCCGGCACCCGCTGGTCGAAGCAGCGGTTTCCGGCCTCCATGTGAAAGATCGGGATCTTGCGGCGCTTGGCCGGGATGACTGACAGGCAGGAGTTGGTGTCACCGAGTACCAGAAGCGCGTCAGGCTTCACCTCATCGATCACCCGGTCCACGGCGATGATGATCCGGCCGATTGTCTCGGCGGCATTCGCCCCGGCGGCCTCGAGGAAGTGGTCGGGCTTCCTCAGCTCGAGATCGCGGAAGAAGACCTCATTGAGCTCGTAGTCGTAGTTCTGGCCCGTGTGGACGAGCACATGGTCCATGTGACGGTCCAGCGCCACGAGCGTGCGCGACAGGCGGATGATCTCGGGCCGGGTGCCCACCACCGTCATGACCTTCAGCCGCTTCATGGTCACACGGGCTCCGCGATGGTGTCGGGGCGAGCGCGGTCAAAGACCTCATTGGCCCAGAGCATCACAATCATCTCGTCTTCGCCGATGTTGGTGATGTCGTGGGTCCAGCCCGGAATGGTCTCCACGATCCTGGCCTCCCCGCCCTCGGTCGTGATCTCATGACGCTCTCCGGTGACGATATGGCGAAAGCCGAACCGGGCGCGACCTTTCAGGACGAGGAATTTCTCGGTCTTGGCGTGGTGATAATGCTGGCCGCGCGTCACACCCGGCCCGGCGGTGAAGTAGGAGAACTGTCCGCAGTCGGGCGTCTTCAGCATCTCCACGAAGACACCGCGCGGATCTGCGTGACGCGGCACATCGTAGGCGAAGGCCTCAGGCGGCAGGTAGCTGAGGTAGGTGGAATAGAGCGCGCGGATCAGACCCGTACCGACCCTGTCCGTTGTCAGAGTACCGCGGCTCTCCGCGAACCCTCGGATGGCATCGGCGACGGTGCCGACGGTGGTGGCGTAGACGGGGCGGGCTTCTGCGAACTCCGCCCCCGACGGAGGCCTGTCCAGCAGTTCAAGGAAAGCGTCGCAGACGTCATCGACGTGGATCAGGCTGAGCGCAGCGGCCGGATCATGGACCGAGATCGGCAGGCCGCGCGCGATGTTGTGGCAGAAGGTGGCGACCGCAGAGTTGTAGTTCGGCCGGGCCCATTTGCCGAACACATTGGGCAAACGAAAGACGCGTACGGCTGCACCGGTCGCCGCTGCGTGGGCGAACAGGGCGTCCTCGGCGGCACGCTTGGACCGGCCATAGGGTTTGTCCAGCTCGGCCTGGGTTGATGAAGCAAAGACGATTGGCACCGTCCTGCCGGCTTCAGCAAGGCCGTCGCAGAGCGTGCGAGTGAAGCCGGCGTTGCCAATCTCGAACTGGTCTTCCGACTGCGGACGGTTCACGCCTGCAAGGTGGTAGACAAAGGTCGCCTGCGCCAATGCCGAGGTCAGATTGGACGCGTATGCGTCGGAACCGACGGCGATGGCCTCTACACCACGCTCCTTGAGCCGGATCATCAGAGTCTTGCCGATGAAGCCGTGTGCACCGGTGACCACCACGGCCATTGCCTCAGCCCTCCGTCTGGAGGGGACGGCCGGTCAGCGCCCGCTGGATCAGGGGAAGACGCAGCAGAAGTGCCTTCAGTCCCTCCACGTCCAACTGCTCGGTATTGTCGGAGTTGTACTCCTCGGCCTCTGTCAGAGACAGGCCGCCCTGATCAAAGAACTTGCCGTAGTTCAGGTCGCGGCCGTCGGCCGGAACCCGGAAGTAGCCGCCGAGATCCTCCGCGCGAGCCCGCTCCTCGCGGCCCAGCAGGGCTTCGTACTGCTTTTCTCCGTGGCGTACGCCGATGATGCGGACCTCATGGTTCGGCCGCTCAAAGATGTCCTTGAGTGCCGCAACCAACGTCTCCAGCGTGGCAGCCGGGGCCTTCTGGACGAAGGTATCGCCGTTTGCTCCGTGCTCGAAAGCGTACAGCACCAACTCCACCGCATCCTGAAGGCTCATCATGAAGCGGGTCATGCCGGGGTGGGTCACGGTGATCGGCCGCCCGGCCAGTATCTGCTCGACGAACAGAGGAATGACCGAGCCGCGCGAACCCATGACATTGCCGTAGCGCGTGCCACAGGCGACCGCCCCGGTTCCGGCGAAGTTGCGCGAACTGGCCACCATGACCTTTTCCATCATGGCCTTGGAGATGCCCATGGCGTTGATGGGGTAGACGGCCTTGTCCGTGGACAGACAGATGACGCGCGACACCCCCGCCGCGAGCGCCGCCGCCAGGACATTCTCGGTGCCAAGGACATTGGTGCGCACCGCCTGCATGGGATGAAACTCGCACGACGGCACCTGCTTCAGCGCCGCTGCGTGGAAGCAGTAGTCCACGCCGTGCATCACCGACGTAACACTGCGCTCGTCGCGCACATCGCCGAGGTGGAAGCGCAGCTTGTCCGAGGCAAAGCGGCGACGCATGTCGTCCTGCTTCTTCTCGTCCCGGCTGAAGATACGGATTTCTCCGATGTCGGAAGCGAGGAAGCGTTCCAGCACAGCGTGGCCGAACGACCCCGTCCCGCCGGTGATCAGCAGCGTCTTGCCCGCGAACATGTCCGACGCTCCCCCGTTCATGACTATCGTTGATCAGGTCTTTTGTCGCAACGCGTCGAGGAACATCTGACGGTTGGCTTCCAGGGCCGCCGCAGCCGTCACCGGGTCGTCGCCCAGCGCCCGCGCCGCGCGGCGCATCTCCTCGTGCCGTTCGGGCGACAGGGTGGCCCAGTCGCGGATGCGCCGGACAAAGGCGTCGAGATCGTCCAGCGGCAGATCGGCCCCCGCACCGCGCGCCTCCAGATCCCGCCAGGGGGTGCGGTCGCTGATCAGCACCGGCAGGCCGGCCGACAGGGCCTCACGGATCACGTGGCCATAGTTCTCGCCCAGTGTGGGCAGCAGGAAGGCGTCGTATCCAGACAACACGGTCTCGACATCCTCGGGCTGCACCGGCCCCTTGTAGGCGACCCGGATATTGGGCGGCAGAGCCGCGATCGCCGCCTCGCAGCGGCACCAGTAGTCGGCGTCTTCGAGGATGCCGTAGATGTCCAGCTCGATCGGGAGATCGCCAAGGCGCGAAATGATCTCGATCGCGCCAATCAGATTTTTCATCGGACTGATGCGAGCGAGAAGGACCAGGCGGAATGGATCGCCCGGATTGCGACGGGGAGGAGACACCCCGGACAAGGTCGAGCGACCGGAAAGATCGGCCGCAACGCAGATAGGGACCGTTCCAAGCGCGCGCCGGATATCGGCCGCCTCATGATCGGATGAGGCCTGGAATGTCACCCTATGGTGCAACCCGGTCCATCGGGCGGCAGAGATGAAGGCTCGCTTCTTCAGGGGCTTGAGCCCGAGAGCCGCTGCGGCAAACTCTCCGCGCGGCGCGAGAATGACCGGGGACGGATACAGTCGTCCGCGTCGGCGCTCGATCAGCGGCAAGATGGAGGAATGGGTTCCGAAGAAACCGTTTAGATAAAGAACGTCGGGCCGACGGGTTTCGGGCGTGGACAGCATTCGCTCCCATGCCCTCGCTCCTGGCGATCGATAGTATACGCGCGCGCCATCCAATGCGGTCCAGCGATCAACCGTCACGCCAGGAAAGGGTCGGTCATCACCCAGATCCCGATCGGCGGTGACAATCCGGACGTCGAAGGCATCGCCCAGGCGTTCGACCAGATTGGCCAACGTGCGGATTGGCCCGCCAGCCTTGAAGCCCGGCAGGTAGTGTCCCGCGAAGGTGAGCAGAACCGGTCGATCACCCGCCATGAGACCTCGCAGGACGAGCGCGCCATCGACCCGTTCGGGCCTTTGCTCCCACTGAGCCCTTGATCAGATTGAACACCAGGAGCGCCACGAGCAGGGGGATCAGGCCGATCCAGAACCGCGTCGCGAAAGAGGCCATGCCTCCCCAGTAGAAAGTCGGGAGATAGACAGCCACCAGATACCCGCCCAGTCCGAACAGGGATCGGGCCTGCATCATCGCGTTGTAGGTCAAGGCGATCAGGATCAGGGACGCGAAAGCCGCAGCGGATCCCCAAGCCAGTCCGAGATAGTAGATGTGCTCACCCATGAAGGTACTCGCGATCGAATGCCCCCAGTAGCCAGGGCCCATGTTGTCCGCGACCCAGGCCGCGCCAAACCCGAGCGGCTTTTCCCGCCACCAGGCCCGAGGCCAGACGGCGAGAAAGATCAGTATGACCTGATCGAACCACCCCGGCAGGTCGATCACGATACCGTTCCTGGCCCGCTCAATGATCGAACTGCCGAGGAGCAGTGGCCCCGAGTTTGAATCGCTCAAGGACGCCCGTAAGATGCTGGCAAACGTTGTGTCGCGAAATCGCAGCAGCGTCCCAAAGAGCCCCAGGACGCAAGCTGAAACCAGGAAGACGAGCTTTCCGAACGGCACCTTCAACTGACGGAACACGAGCAGCGACGGGATGATGAGGGTTGCCGCGAGAATAAGTCGGCCGAACCCGTTCCAGTAGGTCACTGCATAGATGAGAACAAAACTCATCAGCAGCACATACAGGCCGATGGTCACGAGCACCGGTCGTTCCCGCGTTGCGACCCCGAAGAGGAGGACGATCAGCGGTATGGAGAAGAGGGAGGACTCGCCGCGGGAGATCACCAGGACGATCAGGGCAACAACGAGCACACAGATAAAGAAGGGCGGGCTTGGCCTCCAGACCTGCCCGACATCGGGCGCTGGTCGATCCGTGAGGGCGATCGCAATCGCTGTCAGCGCCGTGCAGAGCGCCGGTAGTTCGAATATGATCGGAAAGGCTGTCGCAAGACAGATCAGCGAGGGAACGACGCAGAATAAAAGGTGGGCAGTAAGCCACGTCATGTGGAACATGTTGTCGTAGCGCGCCAGGACCGCCGAAACACCGGTCGACAGGACGAGGAACAGCACGGCGAAGCCCGCAAGTTCGAAGAAGGCGAAGACGACAGCCAGAATCGCCAGCAGGGCTGCCGCAGCATAGAAGGCCGACCGAACCGTGAGGCGGGTGCGTCGGTTAGCAAACTCAGCGAGCATCGGAGACAGCCTCTCTGGATCGCCGCAATGCCTCCATGAACCGGTGGCACATCGCCTCTGTGTTGTAGCTCTCTGAGGTCACGCGGATACAGGCTGCAGACATCCGCTCAAGTTGCGCCGGGTCTGCAAGGCAGGAGGCGATGGACCGCGCCAAATCCGTTTCATCCTCATGAGCGAAGGACAGTCCGGTGACCCCCTGCTCGAACGCGGCGATCTCGGGCATGTGTTTCTTGCGACGATCATGCACCACACAAGGAAGGCCATAGGCCATCGCGTGGATAAGGCTGAGACCGACGCTCCCCGGGTAGATGAACAACCGGCACCGGTTCGCGACCTCAGCGATACGTGCCTCATCTACGGTCGCCTCATGCCAACGAACGCGCGCCTCCATACCGAGTGAGCTTGCCAACGCCCGCAATGCAGACTGCTCGGGGCCGTCTCCGATCACATGCAATGTGAAGTCCGTAAGCGCAGGATGCGACATGGCGCGCAAAACCAGATCGAGACGGCTCTTCTCCGTGAGCCGGCCGATGAACATGCCGGCGCGCTCTCGGACATCCAGTCGGTAGGGCGCCCTCAGCCGGGCGATGGGCTCAATGTCGACCCCATTATTGAGGGCCATGATGGGACGTGGATCACCCGCACCCAAGCCGGATCGGTACTCTGCTACCTCTTTGTCCGTATAAAGCAGCACGGAGTCAGCCATCCTCATGAGCCCCATCCGCATCGCAAACCGGTGCTGCATCGTTGTGCTCGACCAGTAATGTCCCCACCAGATGGTGACTGCGCCACACAACCGCGCCTTTAGCAGCAACAGCATGTTCGACAGGCAGCGCGGCGCACCGGAGATGACGGCGACGTCGCCTGGCCGAAAGGACGTCGCGAGGACGCCTTCCTGCCATTCGATTCCGGCTAGCGGATAGTGCATCGGGCCAACCGGCTGCGCCCAGTCCGGGCGCTCATCCATCTGCGTGAGCACACCGAGCGAGGCGGGAGAGTAGAGTACCCGAAAATCGGGGCCGATCGATCGTGAGAGCCGGTTGAAGAAATCCATCCGGTAGCTCGGGAGGGCGGGCTGAAAGACCAACACGCGACCACCTCGGTCTTCACCTCCGATCCCTGCGGTTGGCACAGTCTCGCCGTCCTGAATCGGCAAACCTCCGTCGAGGAGGTTCCAGCGCAACGCGGCCGACGCTCTGGTCAGCGCAGGAAGCGGCCGGAGGAACACCAGACCGATGGCACTGGTTCGCAGAATCGCCCCGACCAGCAAGGCCCCGGCCAGGGCATAGGCACCCCAGGTGACGAACCCTAAGGTCAACCCGATCACGACCGCGCTCCAGCCAATCATCGTGGCCAGCAGATAGACTTGGCGGTCGGTGACCAGGAGGTAGTTCCCCAGCGCGGTCTGGGCCGACAGAATGACGCCGGTCGCGACCATGATGAGCAGCACCGGCCAGTGCTCCAGATAGGCGGGTCCGACAAGGGCCATGATCCATGGCGCCATCGCCGCCAAAGGAAGGGCAATACAGATTGCCATCCCCAACTGCGCCAGGGCCATGATCGACGACACGCGCCTTAGTTCGCCGAACCTGCCCTCTCCTCGAAGCGACGACAGCACCGGCATGGCGGCCTGGTTCGTCAGCGAGCTGATCAGGATGACCGCGCCCAGCAAAGAATTAGTGAAACCAAACACACCCACGTCGACAAGTCCGCCCGGCGAGCGGGTCCCGACGATCAGCTGCGACAACCACATGGTCGGTGCCCACAGGGCGGAGGTCAGAAAGACCGGCACGCCGAACCGGAAAAGCAGGGGAAGGTCTGCCTTGCGCGGCCGCGTCAGCATGGACCCGCCGCGATCCCTGAGCAGCCGGTGATAAAGCACGCCGAGTGTCACGACCTTCAAGGTCTCAACCGCCAGCAAGCCCAAGACCGCACCCATCAGTCCGTACGTGCCGGCCAAGGCCGGGACCGAGGAGATGGAGAGAACGGCTCCGAGGAAAGAAACAAGACCGAGCGTTCGCCCCTGCTCGAAGGACAGCATGATGGTCACGAGCAGGTTCACGCCGGCAACAAGAAGAACCCAGAGGATCACCAAACTGACCAACGTGGAACCATCTGGAACATGGAGAACCTGGGCCGCCCCTGAGCGACCGAGGGTCGAGGCGAGGACAAGAAAGAGGGTCGCCGATCCGAGAACCAGGATAGCGCACAGATTGATCACTTCGACCGCGCGGCCCACGCCTTCCTGGCGAAGCGACGGGACATAGCGACCGAGCACCGCCCCTGCTCCGAGCACCACAAACATCTGCATCGTGTTCACGAGACCCTGGGCCAGCGACAGACGCCCGTAGTCCTCGGCACCGAGAATCCGGGCCAGAAGGAAAACCACAACAACCGTGGCACCCTTTTCGAGGGCAAATGAGATGAAGGTCCACCGGGCAAGACGGACGAGTCGCCGTAGGCCGACAGATTGCGAAAGAAGCCCGGCCAGTCGGCTGCGCGTCGCCTCAAGCGTTCCGGGGGTCACGCCGTAGCCTGTTGGCGATCAACGCCTCTCAAGCGATCCAGATAGGTGTAGACCATACGCTGGACCGCCCGCTCGTCGCCCGCCCGAGCGATGCTGTCGAGTTCAACCAGATCGCTGGGCAAAAGAGCTGACCCCTGCACAGCATCCGCAACTTCGAACACAGAATCGAGCCGGGAGATGACGCTCTCATTGGCATCAATCAGGGCTTCGGACACCTTCTCGCCCGGCTTCAGACCCGTGAAGACAATGTCGATGTCCTCCCCGACCACAAGCCCCTGGAGCGTGATCATGTCGCGCGCCAGATCCACGATCTTCACCGGCGCCCCCATGTCGAGCACGAACAGGCCGGGATGGGGGCTGTCCCGTCCAGCCGTTTCAGCGGTGGCATGCAGCACCAGCTGAACGGCCTCGGGTATGGTCATGAAGTATCTCTCGACATCCGGTCCGGTCACGGTGACCGGACCGCCCCGTTCGATCTGCTCCCGGAAGATGGGAACGACGGAGCCCGTCGAGCCGAGCACGTTGCCGAACCGGACGACGCTGAACGCAGTCTGCGACTGGCCATGGTGGCTGCGAACCACAGCCTCAGCCAGCCGTTTGGTCGCGCCCATCATACAGGAGGGGTCGACGGCCTTGTCGGTCGAAATCATGACCATGTGGCCGACGCCACAGTCCTGCGCCGCCTGCGCGACGTTGGCTGTCCCCAGCACATTGGTCATGAGCCCCTCGATCGGATGGTTCTCGACCAGGGTCACGTGCTTCAAGGCTGCCGCATGGAAGATCAGATCCGGAGTCTCAGACTGGATACAGGTCTTTAGTCGCGCAGCGTCACGGATGTCGCAGAGCCGCTCACTGCGCTCCAAAGCCGGGTGTGCGACCCCGATCTCTCGTCCTATGGAGAACAACGAGAACTCGGAACTGTCCAGCATCGTGAGGCGGTCGCATCCGAACGCGGCGACCTGCCGACAGATTTCGGAACCGATGCTTCCGCCGGCACCGGTGACCAGAACACGCTTGCCGTTGATCAGGTCATGGATCCGTCCGAGGTCGAGCTGGATCGGTGGCCGCGCCAGAAGCTCTTCGACACTGATCTCACGCAACGAAGAGGGCAGACTTGAACGAGATGCGCTTAGCTCGGTGATGACGGGCAATCTGAGCAAGGCCAGATGCTGTGAACGGAGATATCCGAGGATCTCCGGAGAAAGTTCACGGACGATGTCCGGCGGCGACAGGAACAGCACCGCAGCAACCGGCTTGCCCGACCGGGCCAGGGCGTCAACCGTATCCCGGATGTCCTCGACGTTGCCACTGACAGAGACTCCACGAACCAGCGCCCCCCGATCTGCCTGGTGAGGGGTAAGGATTGTGACTGGTTCATGGGCAGGCTCGGTATCGCGTGCCAGCTCTCGCAGGAAGGAGTCTGCCGCTCCGATCTCGCCAACCAGCAGCAAGCGGGTTCGACCTGCAGGCGCTCGATGCAGGAGGGGCGCAATGGCACGAACAAGGGATCGTTCGTGCAGCGCGCGACGCAGCAAGCGCGTCGCCGCCAGACCTCCAAGGTGCAGAACCCATGTGATCAGAAGCACGGACCGGGGCACTTCCACCGCGCGCACGAGGACGAACATGATGACGAGGAAGGCCGCCATGGTCAGGAAGGTGCTGCGGACCAGAGCGATCGCGTCCTGCACCGACACATAGCGCCAACTTGAGCGCTCGGTTCGGAAGACGATCTCGAGCAATGCGGCGAGTACAGCGTAGAAGACCGCCGCCAGCCACACCACACGGGAGTCGGGGGAGACCCACCAGCCGAGGGCGGGGGAGAGCACGAAAGCGTATGCGCTGATGTACGCCGCCAGCGGCAGCGCAATATGGATAGCGAGCTTCAGACCTCGGTGCATACGCCGCGCCCAAACCCCAACGCAGGGTGACTCCTTACGGGAAATCTCCGTTCTGTGAAAGTCCGGCGACGGACTGGCCCAAATGCGCTGACGGCGGTAGGCAAAACGCATGCGCCAGTGGACCGTAGATGCCTTCGCCGACCGCCCGTTCGCGGGGAACCCCGCGTCGGTCGTGGAGCCTGTCGGGCACTGGCCCGATGACGGCTGGATGCAGGCCCTGGCGGCGGAAAACAATCACTCCGAGACCGCCTTTCTGAGGACGACCGACGAACCGGGCCGGTTCGACCTGCGCTGGTTCACGCCGGCGAAGGAGGTGCCCTTGTGCGGCCACGCCACACTGGCGGCGGCGCATGTTCTGTGGCGCGAGCTGGGGAACACGGCGCCGACCCTGACATTGAACACCGCATCGGGAGTATTGACCGTGCGGCGACTGAGCGTCGGCTACGAGATGGATTTTCCGGTCGATCCCCTGACCCGCGTCGCCACGCCGGAGGGGCTGGCCGAAGCACTGGGGGCCGAGCCGATCGAGGTGTGGGCGAGCCGGTACCTGATCGCGATCATGAAGGACGCCGATACGGTGCGTGGCTTGTCGCCAAGAGCAGGGGCGGTGCTGCGGTTCGGCCATGGGTGTCTGGAACAGGGCCAGGTCGTTGTGGCCGGACTGGCGGTGCCCAGCGAGGACCAGGATGTCGTGGACCGGTTCTTTGGACCCGGCTGCGGCATCGAGGAGGATCCGGCGACGGGTTCGGCGCGATGCGGGCTGGCCCCCTTGTTCGCCGACAAGCTGGGGCGCGACACAGTCCGTTTCGTCCAGGCCTATCCCGGGCGAGGCGCGCGCTTCGAGACAGAAATGGCCGGAGATCGGGTGCTGATCCGCGGCCAGGCTATCACCGTCATGGAGGGACGGCTGCGGATCACGACGTGAACCGGGGCCGTGCCTTGGCAGGCTTGCGTCAGAGGATCCCGATCAAGGTGAGCTCGTCCGCAGGGCGAGGCGGATTTCCAGCCGGGTTAAACCTCTCTAAGGTTTGTGTTCAGCCGCCGTTCACGGCCGCTCCGCCTATAAGACCGCCATGTCCCGCGTTACCGCACCCACCATCGCCTGTCTGACCCTCGCCGTCGTGTTCGCGGCCGCGCCGATGAACGCGGCGCAGGCCCAGGCGCGCGTCGCGATCGACCCTCTGGGGGCCGGCGCTTCGGCCGTCATCGCCCTGATGCAGGATCGTGATCGGCGAGGCGGAGGCGACCGGGACCAGGGCGGTCCGCGCATGATGAGCGAGGCCCAAGCCCTGTCGATCGCCCAGCGTCGCGCTGGTGGTGCCCGCTTCGTTGGCTCTCTGGGTCTGCGCGGAACGACCTATGTCTTTCGTTTCGAGCGCGACGGGCAGATCATCGATATCCCTGTCGACGCGCGCGGCGGCTGAGCCAAAGAAGGAAGACACATGCGGGTTCTGCTGGTCGAGGATGACGCCGACCTGTCGCGCCAGCTGAAGGGCGCGCTGTCGGACGCCGGCTATGCGGTCGACCACGCGGCCGACGGCGAGGAGGCGCACTTCCTCGGCGACACAGAGCCCTATGACGTGGTCGTTCTGGATCTGGGCCTTCCCAAGATCGACGGGGTGTCGGTGCTGGAGCGCTGGCGCCGCGACGGCAAGACGACACCGGTCCTGATCCTGACGGCGCGCGGTGCGTGGTCGGACAAGGTGTCGGGCTTCGACGCGGGAGCCGACGACTATCTGACCAAGCCGTTCCACACTGAAGAGCTGCTGGCGCGCCTGCGGGCCTTGCTGCGACGCTCGGCCGGGATCGCGGTGGCGACCCTGTCTTGCGGCGGCTTGAGGCTGGATCCCAAGGCGGCACGTGCGACCGTGAATGGCGAGCCCTTGCGGTTGACGTCGCTGGAGTACCGGCTGCTGCACTACATGATGATGCACCAGGGCCGGGTTATCAGCCGCACCGAGCTGGTCGAGCACCTCTATGATCAGGACTTCGACCGGGATTCCAACACCATCGAGGTGTTCATCGGACGCCTGCGCAAGAAGGTCGGGGCTGAGCGGATCGAGACCGTTCGCGGCCTCGGCTATCGGCTGACGCCGCTGGCCGGCGAGACCGAGGCGGCGTGACCGACGAGACGGCGGGGGGCGCGGGCTGGATCCGCTTTATCGGCCGTCCCGGCCGCAGCCTGACCCGGCGTCTGATCTGGCTGGCTTCGGCCTGGATCGTTGTGGCCTTGGCGGCCACGGGCTGGATCCTGACGACACAGTATCAGGAGAGTGCCTTCCGCAGACTGGGTGACATGCTCAGCGACACCATCGATGAGGTGGTGATCGCGACTGTGGCGACGCCAGACCGGGTAACTGTCGCAGAAATCCGCGACGCGCCGACCTTGCGGGGACTGTCCGGCAAATACTGGATGGTGGCCGAGGTCCTGCCGGATGGTGCCGTGCGCGTGCTGGCCCGTTCGCCCTCTCTGGCGGGCGAAACGCTTTACATCGCCCCGGAACTGCCCGCGCGGCTGCGGGCGTCGATGGGCGACCTCCTGACCTACAACGATCCGGGTATCCTGCGCCCGCCGCAGCGCCAGCCGTTGAGGATCGCCGCCAGCCTGAAGACCCTGCCGGGCCGAGCCGAGCCGATCGTCTTCATGGCCGGCATCGACCGTTCGGACATCGAGGCGGATACGCGCGAGTTCGCGACCTATGTCTGGATCGCACTGCTGGCGCTCGGCATCGGGCTGGTGATCGCCGTCTTCCTGCAGGTCCAGATCGGTCTAAAGCCGTTGTTCGCGCTCCGTAACGAGATCGCCAATGTCAGAAAGGGCCGTGCGGCGCGGATCGAGCATGCCTACCCGCTGGAGATTCAGCCCCTGGCGGAACAGGTCAACCGGCTGCTCGACCACAACCAGGAAGTGGTCGAGCGACAGAGGACCCACGTCGGCAACCTGGCCCACGCGCTGAAGACGCCGCTTTCGGTCATGTTGGCCGAGGCGGACGGCAAGACGGATCTGCTGGCCGATATTGTCCGTAGACAGACAGAAGTGATGAAGGGGCAGGTCGATCACCACCTTCGCCGGGCGCGTGCCGCCGCGCGTGCCGCCCACGGGCTGGGTGACAGGACGCCAGTTGGTGAGGTTCTGGACGAAATGTCGGTGATGCTGGAGCGGGTCTTCCAGTCCAAGGACGTCGAGATCGACTGGCGCGCGCCCGATGACCTGGCCTTTCTGGGAGAGCGGCAGGATCTGCAGGAGATCCTTGGAAACCTCATGGAAAACGCCTGCAAATGGTCCAGGCGGCGGGTCCGCGTCTCGGCGGGGCCCAGCGGCCTCGGCCAGATGATCGCTGTCGTGGAGGATGATGGCCCGGGCCTTCCGGAGGATCAGCGCGAGGCCGTCCTGAAGCGCGGGACACGCCTGGATGAGGATGCCCCGGGATCGGGGTTGGGTCTGTCGATCGTCGATGATCTGACCCGCGCCTATGGCGGACGGCTGACGCTTGGGGCCAGCGACCTTGGCGGCCTGAAAGCGGTGCTGGAGCTGCCCGCCGCCGAGGCCTGACCCGGTCTTGGAAACCGGTGTCAATGCTGTAAGGTTTGTCCATGAGCGGCCGTCAGAGCCGTCCGGAAACGCCTTGCCGACGAGGGTCTCATGAGCGCCATTTGCCTCAACCGCCGCACGCTTCTGGCCTCAGCCGCAGCCGCGCTCGCCACGCCGGCACTGGCCCAGACCGGCACGATCGCCGACCGCCCGGCCATAGTGGCGACGATGAAGCGGGCCGCAGCCTTCATGACCGACGAGGCTGCGGTCGAAGGCGGCTACGTCTGGACCTATCTGCCCGATTTCTCGCGACGCTGGGGGGAGCTGGAGGCAGCGCCGACTATGATCTGGGTCCAGCCGCCGGGCACGGGCACCATGGGCCATGCCTTTCTGGACGCCTATCATGCGACCGGGGAGCAGCAGTTTCTGGACGCTACGAAATCGGCAGCCGATGCGCTTGTGCGAGGGCAGCATCCCGCTGGCGGTTGGAACTACGTCATCGACACGGCCGGCGAGGACAGCCTTCGCCAGTGGTATGCGACCTATGGCCAGAATGCGTGGCGGATGGAGGAATTCCACCGCTACTACGGCAATGCCACCTTTGATGACGCCGGGACCTCGGAGGCGTCACAGCTGATGCTGCGGCTCTTGGTCGAGGGCCAGCAGGATTACCTTGGGGCCCTGCAGCGCGCCGTGCGCTTCGTTCTGGACAGTCAGTACGAGAACGGCGGCTGGCCCCAGCGCTTCCCGTTAGTTGAGAACGGCGGGGTGCATGGCCATGCCGACTACACCCGCCTGATCACCTTCAACGACGACGTGGCCGGCGAGAACCTGGAGTTCCTGATCTTCGTGCTCCAGACGCTGGGCAACCGGCTCGCGTCTGGGCGCGAGGGTCGAGGACTGACACGGGCCCGCCTTCTGTCGTCGATCCAGCGTGGCATGGACATCTTCCTCGCGACCCAGCAGCCCGCGCCGCAGGCGGGATGGGGGCTGCAGCACTTCCCCGACACGCTGAAGCCGGCACCAGCGCGGACCTATGAACCCGAGGCACTGACGACCCACACGACGGCCAACAACATCCAGCAATTGCTGAACTTCTACCGGCTGACGGGCGAGGCGAAGTACATCGAACGCGTGCCCGAGGCGCTGGACTGGCTGGACTCCGTCGCCCTGCCGCCAGAACTGCGGCTCAATGGCCGGACGCACCCGACCTTCATCGAACCAGGCACGAACCAGCCCTGGTACATCCACCGGCGCGGGTCGAACGTCGTCAACGGGGAGTACTATGCCGACCGCAATCCTAACGACACGCTCGTTCACTACGGGTCGTTCCGGACGCTGAACGTAGTCGGCCTCCGCGAACAGTATGCGACGCTGGCCGGCCAGACCCCGGCCGAGGCCTCAGCGGGATCACCCCTGCTCGCGCGCACGGGAACGCGAACGCTGCCGCGATACTTCACCCTGCGCGACGTCTCCTGGCAGGACATGGGAACGCCGGGACGGCGCCCACGGGCCCCCGGGGCCGGTCGAGCCGCAGAACTGATCGCCGGGCTGAATGCGAGGGGTTACTGGCCCATGCCGCTGACGGCGACGTCCAATCCCTACATCGGACCCGGGTCCGCGACGCCGACGGGCGGGGAGTACCGGATCACCCGCGTGGGCGACCTGCATGACACCTCACCGTGGATCACGGACTATCCGGTCGAGGGCGTCTCGACCGAAAGCTTCGTGCGCAACATGGGCGACCTGATCGAGACGCTGGAGGGCATGGCCCAATGAGGGTGGACCGGCGTGCGGTTATCGCCGGGCTGGGTGCCCTGCCGCTCGGAGGCTGTGCAGGCCTGCTTCGGATGCCGTTTGGGCGACGGCCTGCGGTGACCGAGGCGGTCTTCGGTCAGCTGGCGTCCGGCGAGACGGTGCGGCTGATCACCCTGACCAATCGCAACGGCGCGACCGCCCGCGTGATGACGTGGGGCGCGGCGCTCCAGTCGCTGGCCATGCCGGACCGTGGCGGGCGAATGGCCGAGATGGTGCTGGGGCTCGATACCCTGGCGGATTATGTCGAGCGGTCCAGGAACTTCGGCACGACGGTCGGGCGCTATGCCGGGAGGATCGAGAACGGGCGGTTCCAGCTGGACGGCCGCACCATCCAGCTGGAGGTCGGCAATGGTCCGCATTCGACCCATGGGGGACCGGTTGGCTTTGCCAAGCGCAACTGGTCGGCGCGGCCGGACGAGACGGAGGAAGGGCCGGGCGTCGTCCTGACCCTGGTCAGCGCCGACGGCGATCAGGGCTTTCCCGGCGAGATGACCATCTCGGTCACCTATCGCCTGACCCACGACAACCGGCTGACGCTCGATTATCTGGCCCTGACCAACCGGGCGACGGTGCTGAACCCGACGCACCACAGCTATTTCAACCTGTCGGGCGATCCGACGCTGGGCGTGGCCGACCACGAACTGGTCATCGAGGCCGATGCGTTTGCGGCCTATGACCCGAGGAAGATCGTGACCGGGGAACTGCGTCCGGTGGCAGGCACACCGTTCGATTTCCGAGCAAGCCGGACGATCGGTCGGGACCTTCATGCCGAGGACGAGCAGCTGAGGATCGGGGGCGGATACGATCACTCCTTCGCCGTCCGGGGCGAGGGCCTGCGTAAGGCGGGACGGCTGTCGCATGTGGCATTGGGGCGGGCGGTGGAGATCTGGACGACCGAGCCAGCGCTGCACATCTACACGGCCAATGTGGTCGACATGATCGGGCGCGGCGGGGTCGCCTATCGGCCCTATTGCGGCGTCGCGCTGGAGACCCAGCACTTCCAGAACAGCCCGAACCGGCCCGAGTTTCCCTCGACCATCCTGAGGCCGGGAGAGACGTTCCGATCCCGGACGGAATACCGGTTCGGGGCGGCCTGAACCACGAAAAAGAGCCCCGGCGTCACCGCCGGAGCCCCTTTCACGATGGTCCTCAGTGAGGCGATCAGGCCTCGTCGGACGCCGGGACTTCGGCCTTGCCGGTTTCCGGGACGACAACGCCCTTGGCGGGGCGGACCGACTGGCGCTCGGCGATACGGGCCGACTTGCCGCGACGATCGCGCAGATAATACAGCTTGGCGCGACGGACGACGCCGCGACGCTTGACCTCGATGGATTCGATGTTCGGCGACAGGATCGGGAAGACGCGCTCGACGCCCTCGCCGAAGCTGATCTTCCGCACCGTGAAGTTCTCGTTCACGCCGCCACCGGCGCGGGCGATGCAGACGCCCTCGAAGGCCTGGATGCGTTCACGCTCGCCTTCCTTGATGCGGACGTTGACGCGCAGCGTGTCGCCGGGCTGGAAGTCGGGGATCGAACGCTTCTCGATCAACCGCGCCTTCTCTTCGGCCTCCAGGGTCTGAAGGATGTTGGCCATTCTATTCTCCTCGAGCTTTTGCGCTCTTTAGCTGTGATTTGGCGGAAGTTTCCGCGGGTCGTTTTTCCAAGTGCGCCGCCCAGAGGTCTGGCCGGCGTTCCCGGGTCGTCTCTTCCCTTTGGTCCTGACGCCAGGCAGCCACGCGCTTGTGGTCGCCGGACAGGAGGACCTCCGGGATGTCGATCCCCTCAAACGTCCGCGGTCGCGTGTACTGCGGATGCTCCAGAAGACCATCCTCAAAGCTCTCGGAACTCAGGCTTTCGGCCTGGCCCAGGACCCCGGGGATCAGTCGTACGCACGCCTCGATCACCACCATCGCCGCCGCCTCGCCACCGGCGAGAACCGCGTCTCCGACGCTGACCTCCTCGAACTCCCGGGCGTCGAGCACCCGCTGATCCACCCCCTCGAACCGGCCGCAGAGGACGACCATGCCGTCCGCCTTGGCCCACTCCTGGCATCGCGCCTGCGTCAGGGGTCGACCGCGTGCGCTCATGTACAAAAGCGGCCGGGGAGGACCCGTCAGGCTGTCGAGAGCCCGGGCCACCACGTCCGCCTTCATCACCTGTCCCGGACCACCCCCCGCAGGGGTGTCGTCCAGGAAGCCGCGCCTATCCTCGCTGAAGCCCCGGATGTCAAGGGTTTCCAGGCTCCACAGCCCCTTCTCGCGCCACGCCGTCCCGATCAGGGAGACCCCCAGCGGCCCGGGAAAGGCCTCCGGGAACATGGTCAGGACGGTGGCGGTAAAGGGCATGGGGGCCGGGGGCGAAAACCAGAGTCTAGGGAGTCTAGGGAGTCCAAACTGTCAGGCAGGGCCGACATGGGGACGGGGCGTCTCCTCCCTGTTCGCCTCTGGCGAATGGGGAGGTGGCTCGGAGCGAAGCGGAGAGACGGAGGGGGTCTTGCCGCCGCCAAAACCCCCTCCGTCTGCTCGCCAGAGCTCGCATCCACCTCCCCATCGCTGCGCGACAGGGAGGAGACGGGTCACCCCGCCTGGATGCCGCTTTCGGCCAGCCATTCCAGGATCTTGCCCTTGGGCATGGCCCCGACCTTGAGCGAGGCCATCTGTCCGTCCTTGAACAGCATGAGCGTCGGGATGCCCTTCACGCCCAGCTTGGACGGCGTCAGCGGGCTGTCGTCGATGTTCACCTTGGCGATGGTCACCTGACCGGCCAGTTCGTCGGAGATCTGCTCCAGCGCCGGGCCGATCTGCTTGCACGGCCCGCACCACTCCGCCCAGAAGTCCACCAGCACCGGGGTGGAGGCTTTCAGCACGTCGGCGTCGAAGCTGTCGTCGGTGACCTTCAGCGTGGCCATGAGGGATTCTCCTGTCGGGCGACTGCGCCCGGTGTCGTTCGGTGCAGGGATGTGGGGCGAGCAGCGCGGGAAATCAACGGAGGGCACCCTCAGGGCCGAAGTGCATGCACACAACTTCGGTGACGATTGACGCGTAGAAGCGACAATTGTAGCGTCTTGACGACAACTGGAGAGAAGTCGTGTCGTCAACACAGACCCCGACCCCAACGGATGCCGAGCTTGAGGTCCTGAAATGCTTCTGGCGGGACGGCGATCTGGCCGCACGCGAGGTGCATGACAGGCTCGCAGCCCATCTGGAGTGGACGCCCTCGACCACGCGCACCGTTCTGGAGCGGATGCGCACCAAGGGGCTGCTTTCGCGTCGCGATGCTCACGGTGTCGCCGTCTATTCCCAGACCCGTCCCAAGGTCGAGGTCCTGAGTGGCCTGATGCGGCGGTTTTCCGCCCTGCTGGATATGGACGAAGCGCTTCCGGCCGCCGCGTTCACAGGCAGTCAGCTTCTGAGTGACGCAGACATCGCCGAAATCGAAGCCCTGCTGAACGGGCCGGCCAAGCCGGAGGCCGATCATGGGGACGCCTGAAATCCTTGCCCTGTCGCTCGGGCTGTCTGTGGTTCTGGCGGGCGTGGCCTATGGGCTGGCGTGGCTCGTCGAGGCGACAGCGAGCGAACCTGCACTCCGCGAGCGAGCCTGGGCGATCGCCCTGTATGCACCCGCTCTTCCAATCCTGCTGATCGCAGTCGCGCTCGTTACACCGGCCCCCGTCTGGATGAGCTCAGAAGCGCCGGACGCCGGATCTTTCACGACCGTCATTGAAATCCTTGCGCCGCAGATGACCGTGTCGGCGCCGATCCGTGAACCGGTCTCGCTCGGAGTCCTCGTCATCGCCGGGGTACTGACCGTAGTCCGGGCCGCTCGGTTGGGCATTCGGACCTTGCGGCTCGGCAGACTGCTAGGCGCGACCCAGCCGGCATCACCTGACACGCTTTGCATCGTCCAGGACGCTGCGCGTCGGCAGTTCGTCGCAACTCCCATAGTCCGGGTTGGAGGCGGCGGAAGCGAGACGATGGTGGCCGGGTTGCGAAGGCCCGTTCTGATCCTGCCTGACCGATTGATCAGAGAGGCTGATCCTCGGACGCTCAGCGCCGTGTGTGCCCATGAGCTCGCCCACCTGAAGCGGGGAGATCACCGCACGCTCTGGATCGAAGAGATCCTGATGACCGCACTGGCTTTCAACCCCATTCTCGAACTCATTCGCGACCATCGCTCAGCCGCGCGCGAGGAGACCTGCGACGCAGCCGCCCTGGCGCAGGCGGCCCCAGAGACCCGACGCCTCTACGCCCGGACGCTGCTCGATGCGCTCCGAGCGTCGCCGGGTTCACATCCAACGCCCGCGCTCACGTTCACCAGCAGCAGAAGGAGACTCGCCATGCGTAGACTGAAGGCCATCATGTCCCCGGCCCCGAAAGCGGCCATGCATCAGCGTCTGGCCGTTTTCGGCCTCGGCATCGCCGTCGCGGCCGTCGCTGGAACAGGCTCGCTTGCCCTCGCGGCTCAGCGCAAGCCAGTCATTGCCCCACAATCGGGGCTCCCCGTGGCCATCGCACCGACCCCGATCCTTCTGGCCGATGAAGCGCCAGCGGGTTCGTTTGAGGCACCCAAGACCATCGCCGTGGCCGCCCCTGCGACCCAAACCAAGGCCGAACCCGTCGCCGACCGAGTTTCCGAAGGCCAGCCCGAGGCCATCACCAATCCCAGCTGGGTTCGCCCACCCATGCCCCTGTCCTATCCGGCTGCTGCCATCGAACAAGGCCTGACCAGCGGGGAGGCCATGCTCTCCTGCGGAGTGGAGGCAGACGGCGCGATGTCTGGATGCACGATTGTCAGCGAAGAGCCCGTCGGCGCAGGCTACGGGGCCGCCGCGCTGGAAGCCGCAGCCCAGGCACGTCTGTCGCCCAGGACCGTCGAAGGCGTCGCTGCGGGAGGCACGGTCCGCTTCACTGTTCGATTCCGACTGGCCGGCGAGTAAGCGGGAGAGGGCCTGTCGGTCGCCCTACAGGCCCTTGTCCCAACCCCGCCAATACCGCGCCATCAACCCCGGGCCACTGGTCCAGACCAGCGTCAGCTTCACCAGTTGGTGGGGTAAGGCTCGCTCGGCTCCGTGTCATTGACCGCCACATGAGTGGCACTAGCCACTTCGGCGTCTCCCGGCACGAACGCGATCCCCTCGTCGTCGATCAGTCGCAGAGTCGGTGTATCGTTGAAATATGGAAACTAACGAGGCGGTGGCCGGGCTGGCCGCACTGGCGCATGAGGGACGGCTGGCAGTGTTTCGCGAGCTGGTGGCGGCGGGGCCGGACGGGCTGGCGGCCGGAGAGGTCGCGCGCCGGGTGGGGATCGCCCCAAACACCCTGTCGGCCACCTTTACCGTGCTGTCCCATGCCGGTCTGGTAACGCGACGCAGGGACGGTCGGTCGATCATCTATGCCGCCGCCTATGACCGGATGTGTGCGCTGCTGGGCTTTCTGATGGAAGATTGCTGCCAGGGGCGACCGGAGGTGTGCGCGCCCGTGGCCCGGATCGCGGAGCGCGTGGCGTGCTGTCCCTGAGCCGTCGATGAAGCCGACGACCCTGGGCGTCATCGGCGTCACTGCCCTGTCCATCCTGTGCCTTCCCGACCGGGCTTATGCTCAGGGAGGCGATCGCCTGCGCGTCAGCGGGGAATGGCGCGGGCGTTACGAGAGCCTGACCGGGCAGTTCCGGGCGGGGGGATCGGGCACGGATCAGATGCTGGCGCTTCGCACCCTGATCCTGGTGGAGGCCGATACAGGCCCAATCACGTGGGGAGCCGAGATGCAGGACGCACGGGCCTATCTGGACGATGAGGGATCGCCGGTCAGCACCAGCATCGTCAATCCTGTGGACCTGCTGCAGCTTTATGGCCGGACGCGACTGGACCAGGGCATGGGGGACGGCGGTCAGACCGAGGTCCGGGTCGGACGGATGACCCTGGACATCGGCAGCGGCCGTCAGGTCGAGCGGGTCGACTTCGCCAATGTGATCTCCCACTACACCGGCGCGTCTGTTCGCACGACGTCCCGGCGTGGAGATGAGCTTCACGCCTTCTATGTGGTTCCGGTGGGGCGACGGCCGACCGATCGGCAGAGCCTGACCGACAACGCCGTGTCGGGCGACGAGGAGGAGACAGGCCGACGCTACTGGGCCGTTCACTACATCCGCCCCGACCTGCTCGGCCCCCGGATGGACCGGGTGGCCGGGGAGGTCTTTGCCTATGGCCTGCGCGAGGCGGACTCCGCCACCGTGCCCACGCCGAACCGGCGCTACCTGACCTGGGGCGCGCGGTTGTCGCGCGAACCGGCGGTCGGGCGGTGGGATCTGGACTTAGAGGGCGCCTATCGGTCGGGCAGCCGTCGCGCCACATCGGGTCCGGGTGACGTTCGCGACCTGAGGGTTCGGGCCTGGACACTGCATGCATCAGTCGGGCGGACCCTGGATCATCCCTGGCGGCCGCGCCTCGCGCTGGATTTCGACTATGCCAGTGGCGACCGGCGGCCCGACGACGACGCGTTCGACCAGTATGAGCGGCTTTTCGGCAGCCGACGCTCCGACCTTGGAAACACCGGCATCCACGGACCCTTGACGCCCGCAAACCTTTCGGCACCCGGCGGTCGGATCGAGATCCGGCCCTCTGCCCGATGGGATGCGCGTCTCGCCTACAAGGCGGCCTCCCTGGCCTCCGCCACCGACGCCTGGGTGGTGGCGAGGGTGCGCGATCCGTCCGGCCGGTCGGGTCGGTTCATTGGACATGCCATCGATGCGCGCGCCCGCTACTGGCTGGACCCCGACCGGGTCAGACTGGAAGTCGGGGCATCCGCTCTCGTGGGCGGAAATCTCGGGGACCGGGCACCGAACGGGTCCAGGCAGGGCGATACGGTCTATGCCTATGTCCAGGTGACGCGCACCTTCTGACCGGTGCAGGCCGTGCCCTGAGCCAAACGTCAGCCGAGCCCCGCCAACGCCTGCTCCATCATCGCCTCCGGCACCGCCATCAGCTTCGGCCCGTCGGTCCAGACCAGCGCCGCCTCGACCGGGCGGTCGGGATAGAGGGCGCGCAGGACCGCGACGTAGACAGCCATCTGGGCGACGTAGGCGGGGTCGGCGTCCTCGATTCGGTCGGGCGCGGGGCGGTTGGTCTTGTAGTCGACCACGAGGACGCGTTCGGGCGTGATGACCAGGCGGTCGATGCG
>VYLP01000118.1_pt1 | contig 39601 bp, 39 predicted proteins | sample 5114311 | NCBI WGS metagenome assembly VYLP01 (sample SAMN12291775, study PRJNA351875) | freshwater metagenome | isolation source: freshwater lake | place: USA: Michigan, Lansing Lake | collected 2013-08-14 | reverse complement strand
ATCGATAGTATCTTTGCCATCCATGTTGGCCTCCATCACCAACATAAATGGTGAATCACATCACACCTGATTTGGGAATACACTCGATTCCTTTTTCAGGAAAACCGCTCTAACTCAGTGCGTGTGAGGATTTGTTAGCAAAATTTGGTTCTGATTTAATTAATTGAACCCTGAAAAATTGAGCAAACCCATCCTTTACTGAACTCACTTGAAAAATAACTAGGTTAACTCGACGTCAGGCCGAAGTGGTGAGTCGGATAAAGCACCGAGGAACGCCAAAAGGGCATCTTGAAACGCTGAGGGGTCCTCTAAGAATGCGGCATGGCTGCCTTTGAAGAATTCCACCTTTGCTTGGGGCATTGTCTCCACCGCGCGCTTGGACCGCGACCACGCGACAATCTGATCAGACTTGGCCCAAGCAAACAGGACGGGCAGACTCAAGTTGGCCACTTTCCCGGATAAATCGGCATCAGCTTGACCAAAACTGCGCCAAGCCTCTACGAGGATCGATGCCATTTCCTGCCCAGCAGCGACGATGCGCGCGCGTTGTGTATGGGCAGGTTTGCCAGACAAAACCAGCCGATAATAGAGCCCAAAAGCCCACGGAAACCACCGCGCACCACGACTACCGGCTTCGAAAAACTTGACCAAGAGATGGATTACCGTGGTTGCCAGACGATCGAGCGGAGCCAGCCCGCCGGGATTGCACAGCACCAAGGCGCGCATGGCCTCAGGCATTGAAAGGCTCGCAATCAAAGCGGCCGCGCCACCAATAGAATTGCCAATGACAATTGGTTTAGCCTTGCCGAACAAGATCGGAATAAGGTCTTCGAGAACAGCCGCATAGCGTTTGGCGCTGGCTGGCTCGCCGGATGCATCGGGTGGGCTTCGTCCATGACCGGGCCAGTCGACACACACCATTTCAAACCCCAAAGGCACCAAAGCGTTGCTCAGGCTTTCGAAATCACGGCCACCATGCGCCGTGGCATGTAGGCACAAGATAGGCTGGCCAGCCCCATGACGGCTAATGGCGACTTTGGTGCCGGCAGCTTCCACCAGATCATAGGGCGTTTGCACACCAATCGCGGCACAAAGCGGGCTAACTGGCAGAAGAGATTGGTTCATCCGTAAATAAGTGATATGAATATCACTTATTGTCAAGCTTGAGGTCTATAGCCATGAAAAGTCGGAAATCAGGACGGGCAGAACTTCTCCAAGCAGCGCAATTGGAATTTGAGGAACAGGGCTACGACGGCACACAAACCAATGCCATCGCCCGACGGGCGGGCTATGCCCCTCAAACATTTTACCGGCATTTTCCTGACAAAAAAGCCATTTTTGTCGCGATTTATCTTGATTGGGCAGAGGCAGAGGCTCAAGCTTTGGCCAAGGCAGAAACTGTCTCAGCGATGCTGGATGCCCTCCTAGCCCATCATACGTCGCATCGATTGTTTCGTCGCTCTCTTCGGTATCTGTCGACAATAGATCCAATGATCGCCGCTATTCGGGCGCAGACGCGGCAACACCAAATTAGGGCGATCATCGAGCGCCACTCACATCTCTCTAACACAGAAGCACTCGCGCTGATCTTTACGCTCGAACGCCTATGCGACGCTTGGGCAGAGGGGGAGTTTGAAGCTTGCGACATCCCGCGCGAGGCTGTAGAGGCTCACATGAGCACCATCCTGGCCCATGCCTTGCGACCTAAGCCTCAAATGGGCTAGTCAGCGGCGATGGCCAATCGTCCCCCACGTCGCTTTTCAGCTCAAGGCCCTGCCCCCCTCGGCCAAGACGAGCGGGACTATATTCGCGACTTGGTTTTTTATGAGGATGATGCGCTCATCGCCTTTAACAAGCCGTCGGGGCTACCCGTTCAAGGCGGATCAGGGATCACGAGGGACGTTGATCGGCTTCTTGCCGCTTTCACGACCCGCAAAGGTCGCAAGCCAAAACTTGTGCATCGGCTGGATCGAGAAACTTCTGGCCTATTGATCGTCGCAAAAACCAGCCCCGCAGCCGCACATTTGTCCGCCCAGTTTGCGGGACGTCAGCTAGAGAAGCGCTATCTTGCGCTGGTTGGCGGCAAATTGATGGTGGAGGAAGGCCAAATTGACCTGCCTCTCGTCAAAATTAAGTCCGGTGGGCTCGATCTGATGCGCGCGGCCAATTCGGGCGAAACAGACGCCCAAACCGCTCTTACAAATTATCGCGTGCTGTCGTCTGGCCCCGCCGCGTCTTTGGTCGAAGTTGCGCCCCAAACCGGCCGTATGCACCAAATCCGGGTGCACTTCGCCGCAATCGGCCATGCGCTGGCAGGCGATACTAAATATGGCGGGCTACTCATGCTAGCCGGCAAACCCTGCCCGCGCCTGATGCTTCACGCCGCGACGCTGGACTTCACCCATCCCACGACGGGTGAGCCCATGCGCCTTAGCGTCCCACCGCCCGACGATTTCTCAGCGTTTGTGGAGCTGGTGTTCCCCGCCTAAAGGACTGACAAGCTTACCCTACGGCTTGCGCATCCTCGCCGCGCTCACGCTTTGCCCGCAGCCGGGCCAAAGCGCTGGCATAGGCTTTTGCTGAAGCCACAAGGGTATCCGCGTCAGCTGAGCGCGCTGTGACGATCCGGCCATGCTCGCTCAAGCGCACCGACACCTCGGCTTGCGCGTCTGTGCCTTCGGTGACCGCGTGGACTTGATAGAGGTCCAAGACCGCACTGTGGGGGACCAATGCTGAGATCGCGTTGAAGACAGCATCGACTGGGCCATTGCCACGTTGGGTTGTCCACGCTGGCTTGCCGTCAATTTCCAGATCGATTTCAGCGGTTTGAGGACCATCGGTTCCCGCAACCACACGCAAGCGCATCACTTTGATCGCATCATCATAATGGGCAGCCGCGTCGTCGACTAAGGCGATAATGTCGTCGTCATAGACGTGCTTCTTACGGTCTGCGAGCGCTTTAAAGCGACCAAATGCGTCTTGGAACGCATTGTCTGACAATTCATAACCCATGTCGCGCAGCTTATCTTTAAAGGCATGGCGACCAGAATGCTTGCCCATGACAAGATTGGTGGCACCTTGGCCGACATCTTCCGGGCGCATGATCTCGTAGGTCTGGGCGTGCTTCAGCATGCCATCCTGATGGATGCCGCTTTCGTGCGCAAAGGCGTTCTTGCCGACAATTGCCTTGTTATACTGGACTGGGAAGCCCGTGATGCGGCTGACCATTTTGGAAGCCATCATCAAGCGTGTCGCATCCACAACTGTTGAATAAGGCATACCATCACCGCGGACCCGCAACGCCATAATGATTTCTTCCAGCGCTGCATTGCCCGCGCGCTCACCCAAGCCATTGATGGCGCATTCAATTTGGCGCGCGCCGCCTTGGACAGCTGCTAGGGAATTGGCGACTGCGAGGCCCAAATCATTGTGGCAATGAGCTGAGAAAATCACCTCGTCCGCCCCCGGCACGTTGGCGATCACATCGGCGAACAAGGCCCCATACTCGCTGGGGAAGGAATAGCCGACCGTATCAGGCAGATTGATCGTGGTCGCCCCTGCTCGGATAGCTGTTTCCACTGCGCGCAACAAAAAGTCGCGCTCTGTTCGGGTGGCATCTTCTGCCGACCACTCGACATCGTCGGTAAAATTGCGGGCCAGAGAGACGGAGCCATGAATAGCTTCAAGAACCGCTTCAGGCTCCATCTGCAACTTATGCTTCATGTGGATGGGCGATGTCGAAATGAAGGTATGGATCCGCTTCAAAGGTGCAGGGCGTACAGCCTCGGCGCAGCGCTCAATATCCTTCGCCCCTGCCCGCGATAGGCCACAGACGGTGCTGGTCTTGATGGTGCGTGCAATGGCTTGAACGGCTTCGAAATCGCCTTGGCTGGCAATTGGGAAACCCGCCTCAATGACATCGACGCGCATATCTTCGAGCAATTTGGCGAGCTCGATCTTCTCGTCATGGGTCATGGACGCGCCGGGGGATTGCTCGCCATCGCGCATGGTGGTGTCAAAAATACGAATGGATTGGGTCATGATGTTGTATCGCCTGATTTGCTGAATTTTGAAGAGAGAGCCTTCTTTTGGCCCTTTACGGCGCTTTACCCCTGAGCGCCGTCACTCAACCGATTGGTCTAGCGACTCTTGCGCGCCCAAGGGCTGATAAGCAGCCCTGCCAGCTTCAGATTAAGTCGACCGGCATCCAATAGCAGGGACCCAGCCCGTTGGGCCAAATCATATTGCGCAGCCGCAATCTCCTGCCCAACCCGCAGGGTTGCAGCAAAATCTTCTGTGCTTATTCCCTTTGTTAGAAAAAATTTGCGCATAGTTATATTTTCTACCTCTTTGACAGCAAATTAATCCAAAATTTGAGCTTAATCAAGGCCCTCTTGTGCTTGGCCCTTGCCTAGCATCGGCCGCACCACCAAGGCGAGCACCAAATAGATGATTGCGGCGGCGACAAAAAACCAAATTGCGCCTTGGTTTTCACCTTTCAGGACCTCGCCCACCCCATGCGCGCCGAAAGCAACGAGGCAGATTTTGGGCAGAATTCCAATTCCCGTTCCGCCAATAAAGGATGTCAGTCTCACCTTGGCCGCTCCCAATGCCATGTTGCAGACAATGAAAGGGCCTGATGGCACTAAGCGGATGATAAGGCTGGCTAGAAAGCCATTCTTGCCAATGAAGCGCAGCGCCCGGCCACCACGCCCGCCTAAAAGCTTAGACAGGGCCGCAGCGCCGCCTACCCGCCCAAGCATGAAACCCACTTGCGCCGAAAGCAGTGTTGCAATCCAGCTCAGCACAATCCCTTCCGATGGGCCGAACACGGCGACAGTTGCAGCGATTAACACGACTTGGGGTGCACCGATAAAGGCTAAGGTGATGAAGGTTCCCGTAACTGCCGCTGGGGCCCACCACGCATCGCGCATGCCACGCAGAAATTGTGCGATGCCGCCTTGGTCTAAATCCACGAACAACATGCCCGCAGTCAGCACAACGCCGGCGATTGAGAACAAAATGAATGCAACCCAAACCGCGCGGGCGGCAGTGGAGTCCATTTCGGTGAAAAAGCGATAAAAGCGGTCCAACCAGCCCGACATGGCTTTAGCCCCGATCGCGCAGCAAGCGCCCTTGCTCTCGCTTCCACTCGCGCTCCTTGGTTGACTCGCGTTTGTCGTGATCCTTTTTGCCCTTGGCGAGCGCCAGCTCTAACTTCACCATCCCGCGCTCATTAAAATAGAGCTTTAGAGGCACGACTGTGCGCCCTTCGCGGTCAACGGCGGCGAACAATTTATTGATCTCCCGCTCGCGCAACAGTAGTTTTCGTTTGCGCCGAGGCTCGTGGTTAAAGCGCGAGGCTGGACCATATTCAGGCACATAGGAATTGATCAGCCAAACCTCGCCATGCTCTGGGCTGGCATAGCTTTCGGCGATATTGGCACGGCCAAGGCGCAGACTTTTCACCTCGGTACCGGTTAGCACCAAGCCCGCTTCATAAGTATCTTCAATATAATAATCAAAGCGCGCGCGCTTGTTTTCAGCGATCAGCTTGCGGGGTTGTTCTGGGCGCATGGCCTAATTGCCTCGTAACGCCCCGGCTGCGATCATGGCCGTTTGTACTGCAACGCGCGTTGCAGGGATGGGGGGCACCAAAGGCAGCCGCAAATCTTCAGCGCAAAGGCCCAAAGTCGCCATGGCGAATTTCGCCGGGCCAGGATTGGGTTCGAGGAATAAGGCGCGCTGTAAGGGATCCAGTTTTTGGTTCAAAGCGCGCGCCTCAGCCAATTGACCAGAAGCCAAGAGAGCCTGAAGTTGCGCACATTCTTTTGGCATAATGTTGGACAGCACCGAGACACAGCCCACTGCCCCATAGGCGGCAAACCCCAAAGCCAGATTGTCGTCACCTGCAAAGATCGAGAATGGCTTTGTAATGCGGGCCAGATGCAAGGCCGTGCGTGAAGGATCACCCGCGCTGTCCTTTAAGGCCACAACATTGGGATGCTTGGCAATTTCGGCCATCGTGTCGGGCAAAATGTCGACATTGGTGCGACCGGGGATATTATAGGCCATGATTGGCATATCCACGGCATTCCCAAGCGCATTGAAGTGCGCAATCAGGCCTGCTTGGCTTGGCTTGTTATAATAAGGGGCAACAATCAAAGCCCCATCTGCGCCCGCCTTTTTGGCTACTTGCATATGACGGATCGCCGCTTGGGTGTCGTTAGAGCCACAACCTGCCAACACGGGCACGCGCCGATTTGCTGCCTCAATCGCCAAGTCGAACAAATGCCAATGCTCAGCATCGTCCACAGTCGCGCTCTCGCCTGTCGTCCCGACAGGAATGATTCCGTGTACGCCGTTTTCGATTTGGCGTTCGATCAAGGCCTGAAAAGACGCATCATCGACCTTGCCATCTTTGAAGGGCGTAATCAGGGCGGTATAAACGCCTTTAAAAACCGTCATGGGTCGAACTGGCCTAGCTGAAACGTGAGTGGATCGTGAATGCCCTTCTCGACCGCAATTCATATGGATGCAAGACCCAAGGGCAGGCCAAATAGCGCGCATCGGGCTGTGCTTGCCCTGATTTTTTCACACATACGACTAGGTTCAGTGGGATTTGGTCGCTAGACACGCACGGTGATTCCAAAGATCAAAGCTTTCTGTTCCCTCTAATCGGCCCGCCGGTTGCAACGCGAAGACTGCCCTCCCCCACCCAGTGGTGATCCTCGCCGGAGTATTTTTGAAATGTCCGTGTTTGACACGCGTAAAGCCGCTTTAACCATTTTTGTGACCGGCCTTTTGACTTCGAGCCCGCTTTTCTCTGGCATGGCATTGGCTCAAGAGACCACCTCGCCCTCACCAACTCCTGCGCCAGTTCCTAACTCGGTACCGGTGGATTTTGCTACGGCTCCTGTGCCAACAACCCCGATAGAGCTCCTAAGGACTTCATTGCGGGCAGCGGAGCGCGGTGATTGGAGTTACGTCCGTGCCACCATGGCCACCACCAGTGACACCCGGATTCGCAATCTATTGTTATGGCGTCTAGCCACAGCCGATTCCAATCCAGCCAGCTTTGACGAATTGCGCCAAGCACTCGACCAACTGCCCTTTTACCCAAGCCGTCAGAACATACGCATCCGCGCCGAACAACGCCTGGCACTGACGACGCTTACGCCTCAAGCTAAGCGCGCCTTTTTGGAGCGCAAGGAGCAAGGCCTCGACCATGCCGGCCCAATTTCTGGCGAAGGAAAACTGGAACTCGCGTCTGTCTTGTTTGCTTTGGGCGATCGTGAAGCAGCCAAGCGCTATTTGGCAGATGGTTGGCGCAATCACCGCTTTGATCGTGCTAGCCAAGCGAATTTTCTTGCCCGCTTTGGCAGCGAATTGACCACCGAAGACCATGACGCGCGCGTAGACTTTTTACTGTGGACTGACCGCATCACCCAGTCCAAGCCGCTTTGGCCGCTGATGAGCGAGACTGGCCGCCTGAACGCCCAACGCCGGGTTGGCATTCAAGCTGGCGACACCGTTACCCTCACCGGTGTCAGCCTCGACGATCGGGGCATCCAGTATCAACGGGTGCGCAATTTACGTCAGGCGGGAGGCCGGGCAGAGGCCCTCTCCCTCCTTACCCAAATCGACTCGCGTGGCCTCCCCGAGCCCGGTCAGGATCTGATCTGGACAGAGCGACGCAATCTTTTGAACGAAGCCATTGTAACGCGCGATTGGCAGTCGGCTTATCGCATCGCTTCCACGCATGGCTATCAGCGCGGCGAGCGCTTTGCAGATGGGGAATTCATTTCAGGCTGGGTGTCCTTGCGGTTCTTGAACCAACCCACTGTCGCGCTTGAGCATTTCAAGCGCTTGGAAAGTGGTGTTCGTACGCCGGTTTCGCGGGCACGCGCTGCCTATTGGCTGGGCCGAACCGCAGAAGCGTTGAACCAACCCGACATTGCCCAAAGCCACTATCGCGCAGCGGCGGCCTTCCCAACCGTGTACTATGGGCAGTTGGCAGCTGTAAGGCTCGCCGAAACGCTCGGCCAAGTAGCTCAATTAACTCTGCCGCCTGAAAAGAAAGCGACTCAAGAAGATCGCGACCGTCTGAACGCAAGGTCGATGATGGCGATCATCAACCTGTTGTCTGATGCGGGGGAGAACCAATTCTTCCGCCAATTTGCCCTTGCCTTGGATGATGAATTGGATACCGAAGGCGAGCACCAAGCGCTTTCGGAATATGCGCGAGCCAAGGATGAACCAGCGCTTGCAGTGCGGGTTGCTAAGGCAGGTCTCAATCGCGGAATTCTAGCCACGGAAGCCGCCTATCCGCTGATGCCAATCCCTCGGATCGTCGGTTATGGCCAAATTGAAGATGCCTATACCTTGGCGATCACCCGACAAGAGAGTGAGTTCAACACCCGCGCTGTTTCCTCGGCCAATGCCCGTGGCCTGATGCAATTCTTGCCCGCGACAGCAGCCAGCCAAGCCCGGCGAATGGGTCTTGAACATGACACCAGTTGGTTGATCAGCCGGCCAACCCACAATGTGACTTTGGGCTCTGCCCACCTTTATGATCTGGTCAATAATTTCTACGGCTCATACGTCATGGCCGCTGCGGCCTATAACGCGGGCCCAGGCCGCCCCCGTCAGTGGGTGCAGACCTATGGCGAGTTTCGTGAAACCGATCTTGAGACCGCGATCGATTGGGTGGAGAAAATTCCCTTCTCTGAAACCCGCAATTATGTTCAGCGTGTGCTGGAGAATATCCAAGTCTATCGCGCGCGCTTGAATGGTGGCTCTGCCCCTATTGCTATCGCCGATGACTTGCGGCGCGGCAAACGGCCACCGGCGATCTTTAACGTGACCGTTGCGCCAGGAGCCGATCAACCAGGTGGTCCGCCGCCAGAACCGACCGCGCCAGCAGACGAGCCGGCACCCGACCCCAAGCCTGCCCCCTAACGGCATTTACCCCGCTTGGCGATAAAGTAGGGTGCCATCGGGCCCTTGCTCAACTTCGGCTTGCCCACGAGCAATCAGGCAATTGAGGTGGGCAATCGCCTCCCCCGTTGCCATGCCGAGGACCTCGCCACCAATGGGGCGCTTAAACAAGGGCGAGAAACAGTCGATCACTCGACGCGGCGTTGCGAGCCAAGCTGCAAGCCGCGCCAACGCCGTTTCATGATTGTCGATCAAATCGTCCAAGCGCTTATGCAGCCCATAAAACGGTTCATTATGCGCAGGCAGGACCAAAACATCATCGGCGATAACGCCTTTGAGTTTATGGCAGGAATCGATCCAGTCAGTCATCGGATCGCCATTTGGCTCGGTCGGGAAGACTGACACATTGGATGAAATGCGCGGTAGCACCTGGTCGCCTGAAATCAGCACTTTGAGGTCGGGTTGATAAAGGCACACATGCTCTGGCGAGTGACCGCAACCTGTAACCACGTGCCAAGCCTTGCCACCTATCTCAATGCGATCGCCGTCAGCCATACGCTCATAGGAATCTGGCAGGCGTGATACCGCTTTCCCAAAGCCACCAAAGCGGATGCGATACGTATCGAGCGCATCCTCATCCCAGCCCGCCGCGCGATAGAAACGTACGCCGTCTTCAGGTGCCTCACGCCCTGTATCGGCAACCAAAGTGCGACAGGTCAAATATTCCAGCCTAGAAATCCACAAGGCCGCCCCGAATTTACGCGTGATCCAACCTGCTAGGCCAATATGATCGGGATGCATGTGTGTGATCATCACCCGCTTGACGGGAAGGCCGTCCAGCACGGAGTTAAAAATCGTGCGCCAATGCAAGCGGCTTTCTTCGGTCGCGACACCAGTGTCCACAATCACCCAACCATCGCCATCGCGGAGGAGCCAAAGGTTGATCCATTTGAGGGCAAACGGCAGCGGCATGCGCACCCAATAAACACCATCAGCAACCTCTTTCACGGTCCCAACGTCTGGCGGGTCACCACATGGATAGGTCAAGCCGTTGGCTGACGTGAGTTCAAGACCATCCATCGACATGAAGTAAATTCCTTTTGAGGTACCTATCGCCCCGCTGAAGATAGGCTAGCCGCATGCGGGCACCGGGTGCAAGACCGCCTGAGCGTTGGACATCTGTACTGTAATAACATAACATTTCCACTTCGCTTTTGGCGCGATTGAGAGTATGTCGATCCCGGGTCCATCCCCTTCCCCCATTACCGCCCAATCTCACTTGAGACCGGCATGCAGGATCTGGCGATATGAGCTTGATTTTAAACGATCTTGCAATTGGCTATCCCAATCATTTGGTGATGGCAGGCATTGGTGGCACGATCAGCGCAGGCAGTGCGGTTGCATTGATTGGTCAAAATGGCGCAGGCAAATCCACCTTGTTGCGGACGTTGGCTGGTGAGCAGAGCCCTGTCAGCGGCTCCTGTGTGTGGGAGGCCCCTATGAAGCGCCACCGCAGCATTGCTTGGCTTTCCCAAAGCCCTAGCCTTCGCCCCGATGCGCCTTTGACGGTGCGTGATTTGGCAGCGATGGGTCTGTGGGCGCGGCTTGGGTTGTTTGGCAAGCCATGCCGCCATGATCAAGACAGGATCGACCAAGCCCTTGACATGGTTGGTTTGAACGATCTTGAAAACCAGCCAGTCAGCACCTTGTCTGGTGGGCAGCTACAACGCGCATTATTCGCCCGTTTGAGCGTTCAAGACTGTGGTCTGATTTTGCTGGACGAGCCGTTCTCGGCGGTCGATGCAGCTTCGCAAACAAAGTTATTAGAAGTCATCCAACATTGGGTCGGCGAAGGCCGCACCGTGATTGCGGCCATCCATGACCTTGATTGCGCGCGCCAGTTTCCGCTGTGGTGGGAGCTGTCGAAATTTGGTGCCATCCTGCGGCGAAGTGATGACAAGCCCCTAAGCAGCATGAGCCAACCCTTACGCGCTGTGAGCGGCGTCGCTCAATCGTCATAGAGTATATTGAGGGTTTAGGCGTGGTCGGGGTTTTTGCTCCCTTTTTTGATTATGAATTTATGACGCGCGCCGCCTTGGGCGGTGCCGCACTCGCCCTTGCTGGCGCACCCTTGGGTGTCTTTCTTGTGATGCGGCGTATGAGCTTAGTTGGCGACGCTGTGGGCCACGCCGTGCTTCCAGGAGCTGCGGCGGCGGCTCTCTTGAGTGGCGGGAGCACGTTGTGGACGACACTGGGTGCCGCCTTGACGGGCACCATGGTCTTCATGACCGCAGGCCCCGCTAGTCGCGCGCTTCGCCTGCCAGAGGATGCAGGTTTTGCCGTCTTCTACCTCGCAGCCTTAGCAATTGGCGTCATGATCGCCAGTATCGGGGGCGGCGTGATCGATCTTGATAAACTCCTTTTCGGGGCAGCCTTGGCCATCGACAACACGGCTTTGGCGCTAGCGTGTGTCGCAGCACTCGTAACCGCGATCGGCATGACCTTGGTCTATCGTCCGCTCCTCATCGATACACTCGACCCACAATTCTTGCGCGCATCTGGTGGAGCCAAATGGGCAGGCCCTGTCGCACAGTCTGTGTTCTTCGGCCTATTGGCATTGACGACTGTAGCCTCGTTTCACGCCTTAGGGGCGTTGATGAGTATCGGGCTGACGATCTTACCCGCTATTGCTGCACGCTTTTGGGCCAAGAGCGTACCGCTGATGATCGTAAGCGCAGCGATTTTAGGCATGTTTGGGGTGCTGGCGGGCCTTCTGGTTTCTTTTCACCTCGCTGCCCCCGTCGGTGCTGCCATTGTCTCTTGCTTGGTAGCGATTGTGCTTGCCTCAAGCCTTGTTGGGCCCAATCAATCCTTATTAACTCGCTCGCTCGGTAGTAAAGCCTCTCATGCTAATCGCGCGTCGTAGTCTCCTGAGCCTTGCGGCCGCAGGCATTTTGGCTTCTGCTTGCAAACCTGCTGCGCCCACTTCGGTGACAATGCGCGGACAAGCTAAGCCCAAGGTATTGGCTACCATGTCGATCTTGGCAGACGTCGCTCGGCAGATCGGTGCTCCAGACCTTGAGATCAGCTCCCTGATTGGCCCCGAACAATCCGCCCATCATCGAGACCCCACACCCTCCGAGCTGACAAGCTTTGGCGATATCAGCCTCCTTCTCCATGTTGGCTTCAAGTTGGAAGGCTGGATCGATCGCTTACCGGAAAGCACGGGTTATCGCGGACCTATCATTCAGGCTTCAGAAGGCATTGAGCCTATTCTGATTGGAGGCCGTATCCCAGATTCCCACACATGGCAGAGCTTTGCTGGTTTGCGCAGCTATGCCCAAACCATTGCCAAAGCCTACATTGAACTCTGGCCAAATCTCGCAACTAATTTTGAAACCCGACTGAAGACCTATTTAGCTGAGCTTCAAACCGCGCAAGATGAGGCGGTCGCTTTGCTTGCACCCCTGCGCAAAGGTCGTCATCTGATCATCGTGCCCCACAACTCATTCAGGTATCTAGGCCGGGAGCTAGGGCTGGAGTTTCGTGGCATCTCATCCCTGTCGACGGGCGCGCAGCCCTCTGCCAAAGCACTGGCAGATTTGTTGGACGAGATAAAAGGAGCTGACATTGCGGCCTGCTTCATTGAAACCGCAGCTGATCAACGCATAATGAGCCAAATCGCTTCCGAGAGTGGCACGAAGCTGGGCGGGAAACTCTATTCAGACTCGCTCTCAACGCCCGACGGCCCGGCTGGAACGAGCGTGCGTATGTTAGCCTATAATGTCGCGACCATCGCTAAGGCACTCGCCGCTTAGCCTATGAAACCCGCTCAAAGTCCTGGGTCAAAGGTCGCGACGTCAAACACCTGATCCATGCTGTCGGCTGGGTTTTCACAACAAGGTCCACCCACGGGGCGAGCTGGGATGCCTGCCACCGTGCAGCCGGGGGCTACTTCGTGCAACACGACAGAGCCAGAGGCGATACGAGCGCCCTCACCCACCTTGATATTGCCCAAAATCTTGGCCCCTGCCCCAATCAGCACGCCTGCGCCAATCTTGGGATGGCGGTCACCGCCTTCTTTGCCCGTGCCGCCTAAGGTGACGTTATGAAGCATGGAGACATTGTTGCCTACTACAGCGGTTTCGCCAATCACAATGCCGGTCGCATGATCCATGAAAATCCCTTCGCCCAAACGAGCAGCGGGGTGAATATCGACTTGGAACAATTCCGCTACCCGACTCTGCAGGTGAAATGCCATCATTTCGCGACCCGTTGCCCACAAATGATGCGCGACTCGATGTGCCTGCAAGGAAGCAAAGCCTTTGTAATAAAGGAATGGCTGCAGATAGGTGCGGCAGGCAGGGTCACGCGCTTTGATGACGCGCACATCGGCTTGGGCGCTGCGCACAATGGCTGGATCTTCCTTGAAAGCCTGCATGCAGACTTCGCGCATCTGCAGCGCATTCATGTCCGCCCCACCCAATTTCTGGGCCAAGAGATAAGCGAGCGCCTCATCAAAATTGGTATGGTTGAGAATGGTCGCGTTCAAAAGGCTGGCCAACAGCGGTTCTTCAGCAGCAGCTGTGGCCGCTTCAATGCGCAAGTGGGTCCAGACGTTGGTTAAGCCAGCCGCCATGCCGCCAACAAGTTCTAAGCTTGCACCTGCCATAGTCACTCTCCGTCTGGGTAGGCCAACATCATCTTGGTCAGCGTAGCTGGCAATTGGTTAGTTTGTGCTAAATGGTACGTCCGATAGACGGTTGCAACCGTCAGCGCATCACGAATTTTTCCAGCTTCGACCTCAGCTAATAATTGGGTGAAGTGAAGCTGCTTTAAGCTCAAGACCTCGGTTCCATCGGGAGCCAAGTTGCCGCGAGTCAATCCATAGGCCACAAAACACGTTGCGGCTTCATCGCTGACTGAGTTCGATAAGTCCATTTCAAGGACTTTGATCAAAGTTTCAGCCCTGATGCCAACTTCTTCTTCGAGCTCGCGCAGGGCACCAGCCTCAAGGTCCTCCTCATAGGGCACACCCCCTTCAGGCATTTCCCAAGACCAAGCTTCTACTGGCCTGCGATATTGCCCAACCATCCAGACGTGACCTGTCTCGTCAATCGGCAGGACGCCAACTGCACGATTGGCAAAACGAACGAGGCCATAAATACCGGGCTTGCCATCAGGGCGCAGCACATCTTGATGTTCCACTGTGATCCACGGGTTCTGGTAAGCAATATGGGACGCAAGGATCTGGAAGGGATCTTTTTCAGACATGGAAAAGAAAAACTCTCAAAAAGCGATGCAAACGCTAGCACGATGTCTTATGTCTGAAAACAATGACAATTGCACCCTCAACCCTCCCGCCCCCGCCCGTCGAAAACGACACTCTGCCCCAACAAGGCCCAGATGCGGCCTTTCTTGCACGATTGGCGCTGCGTCGATCGACTAAGGTAGCGCATCTAACCTCGCCGGGCCCAAAGGGTGAGACGTTGGATGCTATCCTACGCCTTGGAGCCCGCGTGCCCGATCATGGTAAGCTGGGCCCCTGGCGCTTCATCATTTTGTCTGGCGACAACCGGCAAGCCTATGGCAGGAAGCTTGCGGCACTTTTGTCGGACCGCGGTCAAGTAAAAGATGCGGAGCGCCTAGCCCAAGAAGAAGGCCGATTCCTGCGTGCGCCCCTGGTGGTCGCGGTGGTGTTTTCGCCCGTTGAAAGCCCAAAAGTTCCAGAGTGGGAGCAAATGCTCTCTGCCGGTGCGGTATGTTACAATTTGCTGCTGGCGGCGAATGGGTTTGGCTATGGTGGCTGCTGGCTGAGCGAATGGGTTGCCTATGACCGCGAGGCCTTAGAACTCTTGGGCCTGTCGGCGCAGGAGAAGCTTGCAGGTCTTGTTTATTTGGGCACCCCAACAGAAGCGCCGATTGAAAGACCACGCCCCACCGCCGCCTCCCGCGTGACGCATTGGGAACCTTAAGATTGCGGCGTCTCAAGGGCTACGGCCTCGCTGAGCGGCTCTGATGGTGCTGGTACGCTTGGCACGGGTGTTGATTTAAGGCGCGGAGGCGGTTCTAATGGCGCTTGGCTTTCAAACAATTTCCTCAGGAAGCCCGGGGCCAGAGCTGAAATCGGATTGGTTCGCAGCTTTGGATTGGCCAAGCTACCTTGAGCCGTAAACGTCAAGCCGACCAGACCTTCATCCTGCCCACCGCCCAACAGGCTGCCAAACAAGGGCATCTCGCCCAAGGCGCGGTTTAGACCGCCGGGGGTCGCTACGCCACGTATATCCAGCTTTCCATCTTCGAGATCGACATAGCCTGAGGCCTTAACCGTATAGGCAGCGCCATCAGCTTTCCCATCGCGCAGCGCGATGATGCCGCCATTCACTGTCATGGGCAGGCGCACCAAATCAAACAAGATCGGGGTTTGTTTTGGCGGGGCGTAGGAGACCCCCTTGACCTCCAGCGTCAAGGTGCCAGCACTATCAGCACCAACAACGGGCAATTCACCTTCGATCGTGCCAGTTCCGCCGGTTAGTGGTGCGCCGGGGTAAATTAGTCCAGCAAAGAAGCCTGCATCCGATAATGTGCCGACAATGTTGCGGCGACCATCTGGCTGCTGGCTCATCACGACTTGGGTTTGCCCGGTCGGAGAGCTTCCTGTCATGGTGAGCGACCGCCAACCGTCCTGATCGCGCAAAATGCTGGCCTCAACATTGTCTAGGGCAGCCGACTGCCCTGTCGCAAGTCGTTTAATGGACGCATTCAAATTGAGGGGGCGATCTAACAGATCAACTGTTCGCTCTGAAACGTCGGGTGTGATTAAAAACGGACTGAGATCAAGATAATCGCCCTTTGCATTAACCTTCAATCCATTGGCATCTTCGGAAATCCGTAAAGCCATATCCGCTGCACGCGCGATCGCAATGCGGGGAAAATCTGCGGCGACCAAATCCAGTTTTTCAGAGAGGACCAAATCACCGCGAACATCTGCACCTTTTGCGTCAAAAGTCAGATCATTGACCGCCCAACCACCGTTATTTTGGGTCGTAATGCGTGCGGTCGCATGACCAGCTTCACCCTCAGGCTTGGTCCAGAGCGAACCGGGCAGCACGATGGTTGTCGTCTTAAGATCAGCGTCTAGATCCGCCCCAATCATGTTTGTACCGCGCGATTGCGCGTCAAGCTTTAGCCGGACAGGACCTGTCGCATAAGCGGTCACATCGACCCCGATCTGGACAAGACTTGCTAAATCAACCATCCCGTCAGCTAACAAGCGTGTGCCGGGCTTTAGGGCCGTTTCAGGCTCAGAGACCCATGTAAAATCAAATGGGTTACCAGCAATCCAAGCTTGTCCGTTCACATCCACGCGGCCATTATCAATTGCCAGTTGAACCGTGCCGTCATTGGCCTCGAGCCCGGCAAAGGCGTTCTGCAAGCTGGCTTGTTCAAATTGTCCGCGCGCACGGACCTTAATCGCATCTTGCTGCAGACGGTTGGACAACGGTAGACTTAAATCGATTTCCAGACTGCCTTCCCCGTCTAATCTAGCCGGGTCGAATTGAGCTTTAGATAACAAGCGCAGGGGTTCGCGGTCTGCTTCTTGCGCCATCAAGGCCACAGAGCCCGCCACTTTCGCGTGAACCACGCCTTCTGAGTCTTTGGGCTGAAATTTCGGGATGGCGAAGGATGATTCTGACAGGGTCAGTTCGCCTAGCTTGCCTGTGTCGATGCCCACATGGAAGCTATCGCCGGTCAGTCGGGCGCGACCTGAAACTTCGGTTAAAGCGCTCATTTGCGGCAGATAAAGCACTGTCGCGTTGCGGATATCAAAATCCAGCGCAATCCGATCCGGCGCACCGGGGTCACCCTTCATTAGCCCCGCAGGAATGCGCAGCACCAAATGATCGGTCTCACCAACTCCTGCTGTGACCACATTGGCGATGGCGTTGCGGGTCTCCGGCAAGAAGCCCCTAGGCCACGCTGCCATCAAGGTTTCAACATCAATTTCGCCATCAATATCGGCATCTAGATTGACCATGGCAGAGCCCCGCCGCGCCAATGCAACCTCAACATCGCCTTGGGCCGTGACACCGCGATGGCTCAGACGGAAGGTTTGTAACCGGACCCCGCGCGGCAACACATCGCCCGCCAGATCGACGTCACTCGCCACAAAGGGTCGAGACAATTGTCTGGGGCTAGTTAGGGTCAGACTTGGCGTTTTCAGCCACGCGTCCTTTAAACCATCTGCGCTAACTTTGCCGGCGAGCGCTACCGCTCCAGTGGCAATTGAAACAATAGGATTGTTGAAGGCAAAACTGTCAGCCTGGAAGCTTGTTAGGTCAAATGTTCCATCGCTGGTTCGTGTGGCTTCAACAGCCAGATTGGCTCCAGCAAGGCCCAGCCCTCGTGCACCGGACTGGTTTGTGGTCATCACGTCGACGCGCGCTACCAGTCCGCCCAAACTAGCTGAACCCGTGCCGCTCCATTGCAACGCCAAGCCGCGCGCATTCGTCTGGGGTATGGCAAGGCCTCGACCGTCCAACGTCAAACTGGCGAGGCTGGCCTGTGCGTTCCAAGGACTGCTGGCCGAAGCTCGATCCAGCGTCATGTCGACGCCTGCACCGCCGCCAAATGTGCCCTGCCGATCACCTAAGGAAAGTCGCGCTGATTTGGCTTTAACGCTGACTTTACCACCCGCGAAAACACCTTGGGCACCGCTCTTTGATTGCGCGCCGCGGGGGCCACTCGAAAGAATTTTTACTTCTGCTTCCAATAGTTTCGCGCTTGTCGAGTTTGGATGCGATAGGCCAAATCCTTGAGCAACCAGATCCGCCGAGATCAAATGCATATCTTCGGTAAGCTGAACCTTCCCACTTGCCCCATCGCCTGCAACGCCACCGGCATTTGGAGCCTCTAAGGAAAAGGTTTTCGCCGCAAATTCCAAGCGGCGCTGTCCAGCGCTAGCCGGGTAGAATTGGCCACTTACGTCTGTTGCTTGGATGCGGTCGCTGACAATATCGAGCCGGTCCAAACGGATTATGCCGGTGCTTTCCGTCCACGCTCCAGTGCCCTCTGCCCGTTCCACTGCCACGCCGCCCGCGCGGCCGCGCCCGAGCCGCAAGGTACCTTGAACCGATATTGGACTGCCTTCTGGCGTCAGATACACCAAGGCGCGACCACTCAATGGGCTTGTCCAGCTGGCCAATTGCTGCAAGCGCTCGCCGCGTAGACTAAGCGGTAATTGGGCAAAGCGCATATCCTGTAACTGGGCCACCAGTGCCAGCGCACCATCCTCTTCTGGCGGGGCCGCAATCGCCACATTCATGCTACTGGTTGATTTCTCAACATTGCCTGAAGCTTGCAACGTCATAATCCCAGCCGTATTGCGAAACAGACCGGCGCGAGCTCGCTCTAGAACTAGGCGTTGGCCGCTATCTGGATCGATCAGTTGCAAGCGGGCATCTGTCAGCACGACTTGGGCTACCCGGCCGGCCTGCCCTTGGGGATCAAGCGCTTTTCGGGTTCCGCTTAAGATCCGCGCGAGGCCACCTTCCTCACCCTTAATGCGTGGCAGCGCCAAAACCTCTTGAGCAGAGCCAAACCCAAAGGCTGTGCGACCTTGCCGGTCAACAACCAAAACGGCCTCAACGCCAGATAGGTGGGCCTCTTTAACCACAGCTCGACCAATCAGGAGCGATGGAGCGTCCAGTTTGAGATCCACTTGACCTAGGCGCAGAGGCGAGGTTCTCTGATCCGTCCGGGCTGTGATTTTGCTCGCCAAGACTACAAAATCACGCGCTTCTTGGTCCCAGCCTAAACGCAATGAGCCAATCTTGGTTTGCCCGCCAACAAGGCGGCTGAGTGAGTCTTCGACAAATGGCGTCGTTGCGGAGATCGAGACTGTGCCGATTGACAGTCGCCAAGCCAAATAGCCAGCAAACATCCCAGACAGCGCCAAAGCCACCGTAGCGCTTTCCATCCAAAACCGTGAATGTCGGGTTTGGCTTAGAGGCTTCTTTGTACGCTTGGCAATTACTGTCCCGCTGCGGGTTTCCTCTAACTCTGGATCGATCTGTTTTGCGCGTTTCTTGTCACGTGATTGCCGCATTTTTGTGGAAGAAGCCTGTTGCCCGCGAGATGGCCCGTCCTCGGCTTGCAAGCCTGCGGTCTCAGGCCTATCTGCCTGAATACGGCGCTTTCGGCGCGAACGGATCGGATTTAGCACCATGAGTGAAATTGCAATTGGCCAATTGGCCCCTGACTTTGAGATGCCGACAGATGGCGGCGCAACCGTGACCTTGTCTGCTTTGAAAGGAAAGAGTGTTGTCCTGTATTTTTATCCAAAAGACGACACCTCTGGCTGCACAAGCCAAGCGATTGCCTTCACCGAGAATATCGACAAATTTCGCGCCCATTCATGCGAAGTCATTGGGGTCTCCAAAGATAAAGTCGCTAGCCACGACAAGTTTAAGGCAAAGTATGACCTAGATGTCACCCTAGCATCAGATTTTGGCGCAGAGGTGTGCGAAGCCTATGGTGTCTGGGTTGAAAAGAGCATGTATGGGCGGAAGTATTTCGGGATCGAACGTACGACCTTTCTGATCGATAAAAATGGAACGATCGTAAACATCTGGCGGAAAGTAAAAGTTCCGGGCCATGATGAAGCCGTTCTTAAGGCAGTGCAAGATTTGGTGTAATTCCCGATGGAATACACACCAAACAGGATTTCGGGTGTTGCGTGCCACTGCTGCATGCGTAACAAGGGCGCGAGATCGCCGAACTAAGGGAACAAGACCATGGCCTTTTGGAATGCTAAATCCAAAGAAACCTATGTTGAAACCGAAACTGTTATTGCACCTGTGCCACGCAACGCCTCCCCGGCGATTGCCGTTGTGACGCAGAGCCCAAAGCCCGCTGCCACTGTGGTGGCTACTGGCGCTGTCGTAAGTGGCTCGCTGTCGTCGCCGGGCGACGTGCATATCGAAGGCATTGTGATCGGCGACGTGCGTTGCGACACTTTGGTGGTCGGCAAAAATGGCGAAGTCAAAGGCAATGTGATCAGCGAAATCGCAACCATCCGCGGTAGGGTTTCCGGTGACGTGCGGGCTCGCATGATTCAATTGGCGACTTCAGGCTCTATCGATGGCGATTTGACCCATGCTATTTTGATCATCGAGGAAGGTGGCCAGTTTGAAGGTCGTTCCAAGCGGTCTGCCGATCCACTGGCGGGTCCTTCGATCGAAACGACCCATATCGAAGGAAAAGCCGAAAGCGAGCGTCCAGCCAAAAAAGCCAAGGGTCCAGCGGTAAAGACGCAAGCACCAGCGACGGCAGAGACCAAAGCTCCGGTTAACAGCGAACAAGAACCTCGCTCCAGCCTAGCTGATGCGTTGGGCGATGCATTTGTTGCGAATGCCTAAAGCTTATTGCTGACCAAAGAATCTAAGCCGGCACGGAAACCACAATATAGCGTGCGCTGAGCTGGCCAGCGCGCACAGCGGCGGCGCGGGCTTTCCAGGTAACAATCGAATGCAGGGCGAGGCTTGCCGCCTCTTGCCCGCCAGCCTTGATGAGGGCGGCTTGACGCTTCTTGAAGTCTTTGCCGATCTCCGACCAGCATGAACTAATTGCGGCTAAGAAGTTCACATTGCACTCGACTTCTGAAACCACGGTCAAGCCAGCGGCCTGGGCTGCTTCCTTGAACACCTCCACAGGCGTAAACGAGCGATTTTCGATGCCCTTTGCAAGGTCTAGAGAAGCTTCGCCTTCGGTGGAGAACAGATCAAACCAGATTGCTTGCCCGCCCGGCTTTAACAAGCGAAGGATTGAGAATGCCCCACGCTCTGCCCGGTCTGCAGCACCACCTTGGAACAACAACATCGCAAGCTCTGCTTGCCGCTCGGCAAGGCCAGCCAACTGGCCATTGTAGGGCTTGGCGACATAATTTTTGCGTGCCTTGCTTTTTTTGACAGCCTTTTCAGCCAAGGTACGAATGGTCGGATCGGCTTCGTAAGCTGTCAATTTCACGCTAAATTGTTCCAAGAGCGTCCGACTGATCAGCCCACTGCCTGCACCAATACAGGCCAAGGTCGCGTCTTTTTTGGCACCAACAGCATTAGCCAATTGAGCGGTCAAATCCGGTGATGTCGGGAAATTCCTATCTGGGCCCCACATGATATGACTGGCTGTGACATAGAGCTTTTTATGTTTAGCGCTGAGCTTGCCGGGGCCATCTTGCGCCTCTATCTCGGCCTTAATCGCCTCGAGGTCAGGCGGATCAACCCCGTCCCACCACGCCACCAATCGGGCACGGGTTTGGGCCAAAGTTACGGGGTCGAACTTCGGCAAAGCGGGTATTGGCAGAGCGATCTTCAAAGCCATAGCAAAACAATTAGCGAAACAGACTTAACGGTTCCTTATTTTGCCGCACTACCGATTGGTCCAAGGTTTGAAGGCAACGGCGCTTTTGGGTCCTTGATGAAGGCTGCCACATCGGCCCAAACCCGCTCGGCCTGCAGGTCTCGGGTCAGCATATGATAGCCTTGAGGATATTCGACGGTGCGCACCGAAGCTGGCAATTTTGCAACCGTTGCCGTTAAGGCCGGGCGCGGGATGATTTGATCGCGGGCTCCATAGAGCACAAGCGTCTCCGGCGGGAGCTTATCTGCTGCCTTATAAGCCTTTTCCATTAATCGGACTAAACCGTAAACCGCATCTAATCGCGTCGCAAAAATCATGTTGGGGTCGCGTCCCAAACGGCGGAGCATCTCAATATTGTCCGACGCCATAATGGTGCGCGTCACCGTGCGTGGCGGGTCGAAGGGCTTCCGCGAGACCGGCAAGTGCGCGGTGGTCCATAAGGACACCCGGTAAGCCAATGGCAAATTGGACCAGCCCCAAACAGCCGGTGCAATCAGGACAAGTCTATCCGCTGCGACTCCCTCTGCCTCGCCCACAGCCGCTAGAATGGTCGCTGCCCCCATGCTTTCGCCCACCACAACGATGGGACGGTTCGGATGGGCTGTGCGCGCCACCTGTAAGGCCGTACGCAAATCTTTGATCATCAGGGCCTCATTGCCCCAAATGCCTCTTTGCGGCGAACGACCAAACCCTCGTGCATCATAGGCATAAGTCGTGATACCGCGTGCCGCCCAATAGGGTGCAGCGGTTTCAAAGGCACGTGCATAGTCATTCATACCGTGAAGCGCGACGATAACCGCATGAGGCTCTGATGTTTGTGCCTTCCAGGTCGAGAGACCCAGAGCTGTGCCGTCAAAGCTGACAAACTGCGTTGGCGTAAAGCGCGGGCCTTGATAGCCGGGCCCTGGAATCTGCGCGCTTTGGCGCACCGGCGTACAGGCGGTTAGGAGCATGCCAATCAGCCCAAGACCCAGCCAACGGCTGAGAACTCGCCAAGACGTTGCCTGGACCCTATTCAGCGACCACGTTCGCAGCTTCTGGCTCATCATCTGGCTCAACATTCGCTGTGGCCACTATTGGCAATTCACCCGGTACGCCTAAGCGATAGACCCCCTTAAAGCCATTGGGATCAATGACTTTGCCCTTTCGGTAAATGCTGATCTGGCCAGAACGCGCTAAATGGATGGCCGCTTGGCGAACCGATGGCAGACGCTTGCGCCAGCCCTCCGGGTCCTCACCAGTATAGACCGCACGCGCAGCTTGCGTTGGGTCAATGGTGCGGCCTTTTTTGGAGGCAGCAATTAAAGCCAGAATGGCAACTTCTTCAGGGCTCATGGCCTTAAGTCCTCGCCGCTTTCATCATCTCACGCGCGATGACGATTTGTTGGATTTGGCTGGTGCCCTCATAGATACGGAAAATTCGAACATCGCGGTAAAAGCGCTCAATGCCATAATCGGCTACATAGCCCGCGCCGCCAAAAATCTGCACAGCCCGATCTGCCACGCGACCAACCATTTCAGAGGCATAATATTTAGCTGCTGCAGCTTCCAGTGTGATAGATTGTCCGCCATCCCGCAGGCGCGCTGCATCCAACACCATCGACTTTGCGGCGTAAGCTTCCGTCTTGGAATCGGCCAACATGGCTTGGATCAATTGATGTTCGGCAATTGGCTTGCCAAATTGCTGACGCTCCATCGCATACGCTAGACTATCGGCAATCAGGCGCTCAGCGACGCCCACGCAGACCGAAGCGATATGCAGTCGCCCGCGGTCAAGCACCTGCATGGCAACCTTAAAGCCCTCGCCCTCACCGCCAAGGCGGTTCTCGACCGGGACTTTGACTTTGTCGAAATAGACTTCGCAAATATGGGCGCCTTGCTGGCCCATTTTTTTCTCAGGCTTTCCGATGCTGAGGCCCGGGCTGTCGCGCTCCACCAGGAAGGCGGTGACGCCCTTGGCCCCTTTTACGTCGGGGCTGGTACGGGCCATCACGGTGAAAAGGCCGGCCTTATTGGCATTGGTGATGTAGCGCTTTGAGCCGTTCATCACATAATGATCGCCTTCGAGGCGCGCTGTCGTCTGCACGGCGGCAGAATCAGAGCCTGCTTCGGCTTCGGTCAAACAGAAGCTTGTGACGATCTCACCGGAGGCAATGCCAGGCAGATATTTTTGCTTTTGCGCCTCGGTACCAAACATCACGAGGCCTTGTGCGCCGATGCCAACATTGGTGCCAAAGCAAGAACGGAAAGCTGGGCTGGTGCGGCCTAACTCAAACGCCACACGACACTCGGCCTCCATCGATAGCTCAAGGCCGCCATATTCAGCAGGAATGGTCAGGCCGTAGAGGCCCAGCTCCTTCATCTGCGCAACAATCGCGTCTGGCACGGCATCGTCCTCGGAGACTTGAGCCTCTATTGGACGCAGCTTTTCAGCGACAAAGCGAGCTACCAAGCTCACAAGCTCTTGGGTGGTCTCAGAATCATAAGCCAATGGCATCTCCTCAAGCGCGCATTCTTGTATTATTCGCCCAGCACTTTAAGACCCAACCCACCCTCCTGACGAGCCCTAAAAGAAAGCCTGTTGCACATGAGCGAGAATACCCCATCCAAACCACAATTAGTAACTGAGGGTGAATTTGCTGGCTGGTCCACATGGGGCAATGGCTCTGACCCATTCGAGACCTTAACCGGGCCCTTCTACATGAAGCCGTTAGCCGAGGGTGGTTATACCTGCGCCTTTATGCCTGAACAGCAACATTGCAACGGCATGGGCAATATACATGGCGGTTGTCTAATGACCTTTGCGGACTTCGCCCTGTTTGCGCATTGTCATGACTATATGAATGCGCAGCCCTGCGTGACGATGCAGTTTGAAAGCCAGTTTGTTGGGGGTGCAAAGGCCGGTCTTTTGATCGAATCTACGGCCGACATTGTGCGGGCAACCCGTACGATGCTGTTCATCCGCGGGGTGCTTACCCAAGAGGGGAAGCCCGTCCTCGCCTACTCTGCAATCCTAAAACGCATAGGCATGTAATCGTTCCATGCAGTTTTGCATGTTCCATCCGCCCCAAAAGCGGGACAATTGCGGCGTGAATCAGGCGGAACCGGTATAGATTTATCCCCGGTTCATCTGGGGAACAAGGTTCCGCCACAATCTGTATCTTATTGATCACACTGCTTATTTGTACTCCCAACATGACAGAATGGTCACTTGCGAAAGCGGGGCACGAACCCTTACCTTTGTCTTGTCGAAAGGCTCTCCTCCCCCTTAGAGCGCGTTTTGATCCATCGGATCAAAGTTGCGCTCTAAATCAAAAATGGAGCAACAGCTCATCCACTCTTTCTGAGCCAGAAAGAGCGGGCGTTGCTCTAGATGTCCGACAAAGAGCGGCGTCATACCCCGGGAGCCTTTGGATCAATTAGCGATCATCTCTTGGCCAATCAGGCTTTTGAGATGTGGTCGCAGAACGAACAAAGGAACTAACTCATGCGTATTTTCGCTCTCGCCGTTTTGGCTGTTACCGCCTTCGCTTCAGCTCCTAGCTTTGCTCAGAACGCAGCTGACCAAACCTATATCAATGGTGGCTACAACCACTTTCAAAACAAAACATCTGACACCGGCACGTTAAACGGCCGCGTCGGCTACCAATTCACCCCAAACTTTGCCGTTGAGGGCGAAGGCGGGATTGGCGTCAATGACGACAAGGTCAATGGCGTCACCGTTAAGACCCGCGGCACCTTGGGTGCCTTTGCCGTGGCCAGCGCGCCAGTGGCAGAGCGTTTGTCGCTGATCGGTCGCGCCGGTTACGTCCATAGCTGGTCGGAAGCCAAAGCAGCTGGCGTTAAGGTGAAAGACGACGATGGCTCGTTCGCCCTCGGCGTTGGTGGTCAGTACATGTTGGACGATGCCAATGGCATCCGTTTGGACTACACCCGCTACACCGAAGGCAAGGGTGCTAATGGCTATACAGCCAGCTTTGTCCGCAAGTTCTAAAGTCTAAGGGCTTTAGCACCTAACAAGAAGAAGCCTCTCCAATCTTGGGGAGGCTTTTTTGTTTCAGACAATTCCTTCTAAGGCAGTGGTTTCACCCCATTTCGCGCAATGACCCGCTTGGTTACGGTCAAATCATCGACCCGCTTGGCAATAGTATAAAGCTTGGGCGCATGGGTCTGATACCAGTCCGGTTTTGGCCGCCATTGAATCAGCATCCAGATATAAAGATCGAGCGCACTGAAGGTCTCGCCCAAGAACCACGGGTGGCTAGCTTGCTGCTCCAGATGCAGCATCAGGCGCTTGCGGTGTTGGTCCGTCCGGGTGCGCAACGGGCCCTCTTGATCCTGATCGGCCCATTTCTGCGGATAATCGCCATAAGTGAAGCTGGGATAGATGGCGGCATTGATGAACATCAGCCAGCGCCAAAAGGATGGGCGCAGGCCACTGTCACCTGTGGGGACGAGCTCAAGATCGGGCCGCGAGTCGTGGATCGTCAGTATGATTGCCGCTGTTTCCGTCAGCACGGTCCCATTAGGAAAGACCAAGGTTGGTACTTGGCCGAGAGGATTACTGGCGTGCAGGCCATCGCTTTCAAGGCCATTGTCCCCCCAGCCAGCGACTTGCACCCGAAACCGGACGCCCGCCATCCCCAAAACAATTTCGGCCAACATGGACCCACCGCCATTGCCGACAAAGAGAATAGGGTCGGTCGCGTTTAAGCTCACCATGGCTTAGCCACCGCCACCAAATTGCTCGACCCAAGCGGTCACTTGTTCATCTTCGATCTTGGCGAACAACAAATCGGGCACTTGAGTTTGTAGGCCATGAGGCAGTGCATCCAGCAGGCTCGCATCATCGGCGCTTGGCCACATGCGGTTCTTTTCTGGCACGCCTATGCCATCCAAGATCCGGCTTGCGGCCTCTGGTACAAACGGTTGAGCCAAGATTGCGAACAGCGCAACCAGATTAAGACCCGCGCGAACGCCGACGGCGGCCAAAGCCTCATCCGTTTTGATTGCGGTCCAAGGGGCAGCTGTTTGCAGATATTCATTGCCCAAAGCCCACAGGGCGCGGGTTTCGGCGGCGGCTTTGCGGAATTCCATCTCTTCATGGAATGCCGTGATCGCGGCAATCTTGGCCGAAACCTCTGTCCACAACTTGGCCTCCGCTTCCCCTGCGACACCAATAGCGGGCACTTTGCCTTCAAATTTGGCAGCGGCAAATTTCATGATGCGATTGACGAAATTGCCGAGCACATTGGCGAGGTCAGAGTTCACGGTGGCTTGGAAGCCTTCCAACGTGAAAGCTGCATCAGAGCTTTCAGGTGCGTTGGCCATCAGATACCAGCGCCAGTAATCACCACTGAGCAGTTCAAGCGCTTGATCCATAAAGATGCCGCGCTTTTGGCTGGTCGAGAATTTCCCACCATACCAAGTCAGCCAGTTAAATGCCTTCAAGCGATCAACGAGTTTCCAAGGTTCGCCCGAGCCCAAAATCGTCACGGGGAAAGACACGGTGTGGAAGGCCACATTGTCCTTGCCCATGACCTGCACATAGGTGACATCTTCGGCACCTTGGTCGGTGCGCCACCAGCGCTTCCAATCGCCTCCCGTGGCTAAGGCCCATTCTTCGGTCGCAGCGATATATTCGATAGGTGCGTCGAACCAGACGTAAAAAACTTTGTTTTTAAAGCCAGGACGTGGCTTGCCGTCTTTCAAAACAGGCACCCCCCACGAGAGGTCGCGCGTGATCGCCCGGTCCTGCAGCCCTTCGTCCAGCCACTTATAGGCGATGGAACGCGCCAAATGCGGCCAGTCTTTTGCAGCATCAACCCAGGCGCGGATTTTGTCTTCCATCAAAGGCTGACGCAGGAACAGATGAGCCGTATCGCGCACTTCGATATTGGTGGAGCCTGAGATTTTGGAGCGCGGCTTCTTCAACTGTGTGGGGTCTAGCAAGGACCCGCAATTATCGCACTGATCGCCACGCGCATCCTCAAACCCACAGATTGGGCACGTGCCCTCAACATAGCGGTCGGGCAAGAAGCGGGCATCATCGATACAATAGACTTGCTTGGTGACGCGCTCTTCCAACAGGCCTTTGGCTTCCAGCATTTCCGCAAAATGCTGCGTGAGAGCATAGTTTTGCGGGCTAGAAGAGCGGCCAAACCAGTCAAACGAGAGCGAATACCCCTCACCTGCTGTGCGCTGAATATCATGTTGCTCGTCACAATAGGCTTTGGCCGACATGCCAGCCTCAGCCGCTGCTAATTCTGCCGGTGTGCCATGTTCATCGGTTGCACAGACGAACAAGACCTCATGGCCTTGCAAGCGCCGGAAGCGCGCGTGAACATCGGAAGGCAACATAGACCCCGCCAGATTGCCAAGGTGCTTGATGCCATTGATGTAGGGAAGTGCAGAAGTAATCAGATAACGAGCCATAACTTTGATGTAGGCGATTTGAGCGCGCCATCCAAGGCTTGGACCGCACAAGCCCCAGACAAACCCCAGCAAAAAAATAGGGCCGGCTTAGCCGGCCCTAGGTTGGGCATCGTGAGGACGTTGGAGGCGTAGGGGCTGACGATGCCGGTCCGATTACTTGCGGTCTGCAGCTGCCATGCCCAGGAGGCCAGAAGCGAGTACGGAAAGCCAGACGGCGACAATAAGGTTGATCATGATTTTTATCCTTGGTGTGAAGCTCGGGGAGGAGCGGGTTTATGGTTTGTTGTAGCGGCGAATTATGGAGGGTCGGAGGAGATAGCGTGGAGGAAGGTTTAAGCTTTAGGCACGCTCTGCGGCGGCCATGGAAGCTAAACCTGCGCCTAAGAGGCTGAGCCAAGCGGTGATTGCGATGGTGATCATGGTGGTATTCCTTTTGTGTTTTTAAAGCGGGGAGGATTGGGGGAGGTAGAGGTTGGAAAGTTTGGCTTAGTTGCGTTCGGTGGCTGCCATTGTGGCCATGCCGGCACCCAAAGCGCTGAGCCAGATTGTGACGATTAAGGTGATCATGTTGGTTTCTCCTGTTGGTCTGTCGTTGTGTTTGTGCTGCACTGCTGTAGTGCATGGGTGTATTACTACTATAGCACACCACATGTGTCAAACACATTTTTTGCCCTTTGTGCATTTTTCTGCAGATTTGCGTTTTGGGGCTAAAAAAGGCATGGAGCGGCCATGACTTCCGATACGCTTGATCGGCGCTTTTGCGTTGCCCCCATGATGGAGTGGACAGACCGGCATTGCCGGGCGTTTCACCGTACGCTGTCTAAAGGGGCCCTACTCTATACAGAGATGGTGACGGCGGATGCGCTGATCCATGGTGATAGAAATCGCCTAATTGGCTTTGATCCCTGCGAACACCCCGTCGCGCTACAAATTGGTGGTTCTGATCCTCGTAAGCTTGCTGAAGCCACGAAGATTACCACTGATTTTGGGTATGGGGAGATAAATCTTAATGTCGGCTGTCCATCAGACCGCGTCCAGTCGGGCAGGTTCGGGGCCTGTCTGATGCGGGAACCTGAACTCGTGGCCGAATGCGTCAGCGCCATGCAAGCGGCCACCCATTTGCGTGTCACCGTTAAGAACCGCCTCGGTGTCGATGAGCAAGACCCCCGTGAGAGCTTGTTTGGCTTTGTGGAGACCGTGGCCAAAGCAGGCGTCACCGTCTTTATTGTCCATGCGCGCAAGGCGATCTTGAAGGGTCTTTCGCCTAAGGATAATCGCGAGATCCCGCCCTTGGACTATGATCTGGTGCGCGAGTTGAAAGCTGCTAACCCGCACCTCACCATCATTTTGAACGGCGGCATTGCCAGTATTGAGCAGGCACAAGAGGCAGTCGCAGGTCTTGATGGCGTGATGCTGGGCCGGGCCGCTTATCACGACCCTGCCCTACTAGGCCGGGTTGATCGTGAGATATTGGGCCACGCTACTGAGAATATCCCCGCCGCAGAAGCCTATCGCGCCTATCGGCCCTATGTGGAGCGGCGCTTGGCAGAGGGTGTGCCGCTGCACGCCATCACCCGCCACATGCTCGGCCTGTTTGCGGGCAAGCCCGGCGCCCGCATGTTTCGTCGGCAATTGGGCGAAGAGAGCCGGTCTGGGGCTGGCATTGAAGTTTATGACCGTGCCCTCGAGCTGATTGAACGCGAGGCGACCCGCTTTGCTAATCGCGGCGAGATCGCGGCCTGATGCCGCCAATCCAAGACCTTCTAATCCTCGTCGCAGCCATGGCAGGGGCTGGCGTGTTTGCGGGCCTGATCGCGGGCCTGTTTGGCGTTGGCGGTGGGACCGTACTCGTCCCTGCCCTCTTCTATGCCTTTGGCGTGTTTGGACTGGGCGGAGAAGCCAATCTGCACGTGGCCGTGGGCACGAGCCTGTCGACCATCATCACCACCTCACTGCGTTCGGTCGCGGCCCACCGCAAGCATGGCGCGGTCGATGAGGCGGTCCTTAAGGGTTTCATTCCTTGGATTGCTCTGGGGGCCATCATTGGTGCCGTGATGGCGGGCTTTGCTGATAAGGCGACCCTCGGCCTGATTTATGGAGCCTTTGCCATTGTTTTGGCCGCCTATATGGGCTTGGGCAAAGAAAGCTGGACCATCATGCGCGACGTGCCGACCGGGCCAGCGCGGGCGGCAGTAGGCTCCAGCCTAGGAGCAGTCTCGGCTTTGATGGGCATTGGCGGGGGGGCCTTTGGCTCAGCCGTTATGACCTTGGCCGGCAGGCCGATCCATCAAGCGGTGGCGACCGCTTCGGGTTTTGGCGTCGCCATCGCCGTGCCTGCGACCTTGGGCTTTATCCTGATGGGCTGGGGAGTAGACGGCAGACCGCCGCTGTCGCTCGGCTATATCAATGTGCCGGGCTTTATCATTCTGGCCCTGTTGACCGGGGCCGTCGCACCCTATGGGGCCAAGCTCGCCCACCGATTGGATAAGACCATGCTGCGCCGCGCGTTTGGAGCCTATCTGGCGTTTACGGCACTGGCGGTGGTGATCAAGGCGATTGTGGGCTAAGGAAAAGCAAGCTGGTAACCTTACTTAGCTGGCCGTTGATACCAAGCGGGTCGGGACCCATTGGTTTCATCGTCATCATTGCCGAGTTGCAGCTTGTGGCCTTGCTTTACTCGCAGTTCGAGAATCCAGCGGGCTCTAACGATAATTGAGCTTCCGTAGCTTGCCAGCGCACAAGTCGCGTAAAGACCGGCCAATTCTGCGAGATAGAGGTCCACTCGCTCGGCACGGTTCAGCACCCCAAGAGCGACGTTCACCATCAGGCAAGCTAGGGCAGACATCGCTATCACCAAAAGAATTCGGCTCAAACGGGTCTGATCTGAGGGGATGCCACTTTGAAAAACCGAACGTGGAAACCATTTGTCTGCGCCAGTCACGCTCACGAACACGAGGCCGACTGCCAGCGTCATTAAGAGTGGGCCAAACATAGATCGCGCCAATGAAAAATCTTCTGTTTCCCCAGCTCGAATTAGGAACAGGAAACCGATGAACGTCAAACTGCTCACCACTTGCGCGGCAGCCACCCCAATCTCCGCAATCGCACAGGTGATTTTGGTTTCCACATCAGGCGCGATGGGGCGTTTGTCGGTCCAGAACAGGAATTTCTGGGCTTCCGCCGTCTGGCTAACAGGTTCGGTCATTTTCCCGTCCTATAAAGTCTGCGCCCAGCTGGGCAGTTGGGGTTCTTGTTCGGCTTGTTTGGTGAGGCGTTGGCCAGGTGAGAGTTCGACGACGCCTTCCTCTCGGCGGATTTCCTTGATCCAAGCCAAAGCTTCGAGCCCAGCGGCGATCCGAGATAGAGTGACAAGGGCACCCGCCGTCAGGACCCCAATTGCCGAAAAGCCAAAGAAGGATCCCATAGTCGACTCCCATTCGGGTCCTTGCGTAAGCGCCGAACCGATTGGCACGGCAACAGCGATGATAAAGGCTAAGATTCCGCATATCGCCAAAAGGCTTGACGGCGCATGCCAAGGTATTTGCCGTTCAAAAACCAGAGAGACCCGTGGCCACGGCTGGACCCGCAATGCAAACAAGACACAACAGATCACAAGCAACAAACCTAGCCCCATTTGGGTCAAGACAAAGATATCTTGCCCTTTGGTGGCCAATGTGGACCAAGCCAAGTTTAAGGCACCTAACGCCACGAGGGATAGACTGGAAGATGCCCCTGCAAAGCAGTGTTGAACTTCGGTCAAGCCAGCCGTGATTTTTTCCTCAGGCGTTTGGGCGATCTCGACACCGGGTAGATATTTCCTTTTGCCCAATCCCGCCTCCAATCCCACAACACCTTGAATAGTGGCCAAGGCTAAGGCCAATCGCGTGATCTGGCAACCTAGGATTTAGGCGGGATGGAAAGTCCTTCTTAGACCAATTGCTCGACCCGAGCCTCCACAATATCGACCAAATCGCCCATGATTTCGGTGATCTTAAAGTCCTTGGGCGTATAGACGGCGGCGACGCCAAATTGCTTCAAGGCGCGGGCATCTTCTGGCGGGATGATGCCGCCCACAACCACAGGCACATGCTCTAGCCCCGCCGCCCGCATGCGGGCCACGACATCGCGGACGAGGTCGAGGTGCGAGCCCGAAAGAATGGAGAGGCCCACCGCATGGGCCTTTTTTTCCACCGCGCGCGCCACGATTTCTTCCGGCGTCATGCGGATGCCTTCATAGGTCACATCCATGCCAACAGCGCGGGCGCGGGTGGCGATTTGCTCTGCCCCATTGGAGTGACCATCAAGACCTGGCTTACCGACCAAAAAGGCCAAGCGACGGCCCAGTTTTTCGCTGATATCATCGACCTTTTTCGACACAGCTTCAATGTCTTCGCCTTCGATATTCACAAGGAGCGAAACACCGGTTGGTGCGCGATATTCCCCGTAAACCCGGCGCAGCAAGGCCCCCCATTCACCGGTGGTGACACCAGCTTTGGCACACGCAATCGAAGGCTCCATGATATTGCGGTTTTCACGGGCTGCCGCTTCCAACTCTGCCAATGCCGCCTCAACCGCTGCGGCATCACGACCCGCGCGCCAAGCATTCAGACGCTTGATCTGATCGGCTTCCACCATGGGATCAACCGTTTGGATCGAACCTTCACCAGCCGACAAGGGCGATTGCTCTGTATCCGACCAGCGATTGACGCCGACGACCACTTGGCTGCCGCCTTCAATGCCCAGTAGGCGATCGCGATTGGATTGAACCAGACCCTCTTTCATATAGGGTACGCTCGCGACGGCCCCGCCCAATGCATCGATCTTGGCAAGCTCTGCCTTCGCGCCTGCCACCAGTTCTGCGACCTTTTTTTCCACCACGTGGGAGCCCGCAAACAAATCCTCATATTCGAGAAGATCGGTTTCATAGGCGAGGATTTGTTGAAGCCTTAGGCTCCACTGCTGATCCCATGGGCGCGGCAGGCCCAAAGCCTCGTTCCAAGCGGGCAATTGCACAGCGCGCGCACGGGCATCCTTGCTCATGGTTACGGCGAGGGTTTCAAGCAGAATGCGATAGACGTTGTTCTCCGGTTGCGGCTCTGTCAGGCCCAAGGAATTGACCTGAACGCCATAGCGGAAGCGGCGCATGGCGGGATCAGTCACGCCATAACGGTCCTTACAAATCTCGTCCCACAAGACGTTGAATGCGCGCATTTTGCACAGCTCGGTCACAAAGCGGATGCCAGCATTCACGAAGAAGCTGATGCGGCCGACCACGGCGGGGAAGTCTTCAGGCAGGACTTGGCCTTGGGCTTTGACTTCATCGAGGACGGCGATGGCGGTGGCGAGTGCGAAGGCCAATTCCTGCTCTGGCGTCGCCCCAGCTTCCTGCAAATGGTAAGAGCACACATTCATTGGGTTGAATTTGGGCGTTTCTTTCAAGCACCAAGCAATCGTGTCTGCCGTCAATTTCAAGCTGGGCGCAGGCGGGAACACATAGGTGCCGCGCGAGAGATATTCCTTGATCAGATCGTTTTGCGTGGTGCCCTGCAGCTTCTTGCGGTCGGCCCCCTGCTCGTCAGCCAAAGCGACATAGAGCGCCAACATCCAAGCAGCGGGCGCATTGATGGTCATGCTGGTATTCATGGTCTCCAGCGGAATGTCTTTGAACAAGGCCCGCATGTCGCCCAAATGGCTGACCGGCACCCCCACCTTGCCGACTTCGCCCTTGGCCAACACATGGTCAGCCTCATAGGCCGTCTGGGTTGGCAGATCGAACGCCACCGATAGACCCGTCTGGCCAGCCGCCAAATTCGCCCGATAAAGCGCATTGGACTTCTCCGCCGTGGAATGGCCAGCATAGGTGCGGAAGATCCAGGGCTTGTCGGGGGCGTGTTGGAAGGGTTTATCGGTCATAAAAGTGTCCTTGTGCATTGCAGCATTGCCATGCCTGATACCCCGTAGGCAAGGGGCAAAATCTTCCACCAACACGGATATCCAGAGCCATTCTCGCTAAAATTTGCTTGACCGCTGAGAGGACACAACATACATAACATGTTATACAAACAGGCTGATGATGGCAGATATTCTTCAAGACTTGGGCCATGTGGCCCTGGGAAGCCGCCTTAAACGCTTGGCAGAGCGCTTGCTGGCCGATGCGGCTATCATTCTCGACCAAGCGGGTATCCCCATCCAACCGAGCCATTTGGCACTGTTGGCTGCCCTCGACCGCTATGGCCCCTTGAGCATCATGGAGGCCGTCGCGTCGGTTGGATTTAGCCAGCCAGCCATGACCCGTACGGTTGCCGCTTTGCGAGGCGCAGGCTTGATCACCACCGACCAAGATCCTAGCGATGCAAGGGCAAAAAAGATCGCTTTGACCGGTTCCGGCCGCGCCATCTTGGCGAAAACCCAAGAACGCGTTTGGCCCAAAGTTGGCACTGCCGTCTCGGACCTTGCGGGCGGGCGCGAACAAGAACTCTTGGCCCTACTTACCCTTTTTGAAACCCAACTGGCGGAGCGATCCATGTTGCAGCGTGTCACCAATCCCTTCACTCTAATCCGTGTTGACGAAACGATCACGCCAGACCTTGCTAAGTCTTTTTACGAGATCAATGCCGCGTGGATATCGGCTATGTTCAAACTGGAGGACCACGACATTGATGTCCTCAGCAATCCTCAAGTCGAAATCCTCGACCGGGGCGGCGAGATTTTGTTTATCGCGACCGAACAACATGGCGTCGTGGGCACCTGCGCCCTGATGCCGACCGAAGATGGGGCGGTCGAACTTACCAAAATGGGTGTCTTGGACTCCCTACGCGGACAAAAGGCGGGTGAATATCTGTTGGCAGCAACTCTAGCACGCGCCGAAGAACGGGGGATAGAAACCCTCTTCCTGCTCACCAATCACATCTGCGAGCCTGCTATTCACCTCTACGAGAAGTTAGGGTTTATCCACGATCCCGATATCATGGCCCGCTATGGCTGTAGCTATGAGCGGTGTGATGTCGCTATGCGCTATCGCCCAAAGGACTAGCCAAGCCTAGTTTCGAGCGACTTCGCGCACAGCTACTGGCAGCTTGTGACGCTCGATATGGTCGATGATATCGCTGACACTCGTGGTGGTCCCTGAGTGCTGCAAGGTGAAGATCTCTGGCATCGTAACGGTACGGATTAGGTGTACCAGTTTAAATGCAAGACCCTCTGGTGCCTTTAGCTTGATACCCTCTTGCAGCTGAACTTCCACCGCCACGGCTTCATTGACCAAGCGACCATTGTTTAGCCAATGAAAGGTTACATGGTCGATATGGTGCCACGGGATGAACTGGCTTGATATCCGGATATCGGTCAGCCCTGTTTGAGAGAGGATAATCACACCGTCCCGGGCGTTAGAAAGGCGCATATAAATCTGCAAAGCGACGATCCCGCCAATTATCGCAGCGCCAACGATCGTCCCCAAAACTGCCAATTGTGCAAAATCGGTTGGAACTTTCCCGTTGACAAGAATGGGTGCCAAGAACGTAGGCAAAAGAGCAACGAGCGCTGCCAATAGGATCACGCCGCCCAAGAGATAACTCAACCAAGTCCGCCGAAACACATGGGCTTGCAAGCAAATGTCCCGATGTTGAGCTGGAACCTCCCCCTCATGGTGAACAGTCGCAATCTTCCAAACATCCGGGGTTAGGCGCGGTTGATGTTCGGCCAGCCAAGCCGCCGCTTGGGCTGCGGCCTTGTTCAAGCCCCCAAAGGTAATGACGATTTCGCCCTCCGGAATCTGCCGCACAACGCGCACTAAGCGATTCCGCACCGCGCCAAAGGGTGTCAATCGGGCGGACGCCTTCACTCTGAGCCGGTCTGCCACCCCACCTGGATGGGGTTCAATCCACTCAATATGCTCCCAAGCCAGTCGCTCATACATGATCCGGCGGTCAAACAGGCCTTGCTCATTCAACTCGACAAGGACAAAGCGGTTGCGGAATATGGATAAAATAATTTCTTGAATGAGATTGAGCGTGCCAAAAGCCAAAGCCAGCAATTCATCCACATGTCGCCAAGGCACAAATTCACCCCGTGTCGCCATCGAAACTGCGATGTTCACAACCGCATAACCAATCGCCAGAACACCCAGTAGAATGCGCGGTGGACCAATTTTTGCCTGAAAAAGATTCACGCCTAACTCCAACTTCTGCTCCAATATATCCTAGGTTAGCATCGATCATTTTGTCCGCTAGTTAGAATGGTCCTTCTATCGGGGCTAAAAACAGCTTGACAAGTTATGTTGCAGCGCAGCAGAAGAGTTTGGCTCAGACAAGGTCTGATCGGGGCTTGAAGCGCATGTTTCTGCCTCTAAATCGGACTATCGAGAAACCAATTTCCAAAAAAGCGAAAAACCATCGCGCCAAGCACGTTCAGCGGGAGAGTTCGGGATGACGACAACAGATGTAGCGGCGCCGCCAGTTTCGGGTGAGCCCTTGCTCGATCTCTATCCTGTTGGCAAAATTCCACCTGCCTATCATGTGCCAAAAACCATGTGGGGCTGGGCGATCCGGAAAGAGCGTCATGGCCGCCCTCTAAAGGCGATGCAGCTGGAAATTCTGCCGACGCCTGAGATTGATAATGATGAAGTCCTCTTGTTGGTGATGGCTGCTGGCGTCAATTATAACGGCGTTTGGGCGGGGTTGGGTGAACCTGTCAGCGTTTTGGATGGATTTGACCAAGATTATGCTGTTGTGGGCTCTGACGCCGCCGGGATCGTTTGGGCCGTGGGCAAGAATGTGAAGCGCTGGAAGCCCGGCGATGAGGTCGTGGTCCATTGCAACCAAGATGATGGCGATGATGAAGAGTGCAATGGCGGCGACCCCATGTTCTCAAACAGCCAGCGCATTTGGGGCTATGAGACGCCAGACGGGGCCTTTGCCCAGTTCGCAAAGGTTCAGTCCCGTCAGTTAATGACCCGGCCCAAGCACCTGACGTGGGAGGAAAGCGCTTGCTACACCCTCACCTTGGCGACGGCTTACCGCATGTTGTTTGGCCACCGCCCCCACGTGCTGAAGCCCGGTCAGAATGTTCTGGTATGGGGTGCATCGGGTGGCCTCGGCGTGTTTGCTACCCAATTGTGCGCCGTCTCGGGTGCCAATGCGATTGGCGTGATCTCGGACGAAAGCAAGCGCGACTATGTGTTGTCCATGGGAGCGAAAGCCGTCCTCAACCGCAAGGACTTCAATTGCTGGGGTCAATTGCCCCTCGTCAATGGGCCAGAATTCAACGAATATATGAAGGAATGCCGCAAGTTTGGCAAAGCCATCTGGAACGTCACCGACAAGCGCGACGTCGATATCGTGTTTGAGCATCCAGGCGAAAGCACCTTCCCAGTCTCAGTCTTTGTCACCAAGCGCGGCGGCATGGTGGTGATCTGTGCGGGCACGACTGGCTTTAATCTGACTATGGACGCCCGCTTCTTGTGGATGCGGCAGAAGCGCGTGCAAGGCAGCCACTTTGCCAATTTGCAACAGGCGAGTGCTGCCAACCAATTGGTGATTGAGCGCCGCATTGATCCGTGCATGTCGGAAGTGTTTGAGTGGGCCGATATCCCGCTGGCTCACGAAAAAATGCTCGATAATCTGCATTTGCCTGGCAATATGGCGGTCTTGGTCTGCGCACCAAAGCCTGGCTTGCGGACATTTGAAGATGTGCTGGAAGCCAGCGAATCCGTTCCTGGCTAAGTCTAGCTTTGGTGAGGCTTGCCGAAAGCCAAATGCAGGATACGATCTCTCTCAAATAATGATTTGGGAGAGACGACACCATGACCGTCCATGTGCCAGCCAGCCAGTTCACGCGCTTTGAAGTTCGCCCTTTGACGCCTACCATTGGGGCTGAATTGCTGGGTATTGATCTGAGCCAAGACTTGGATGACGCCATGATTGCCGACATTCGTGCGGCGCTTTTGGCCCATAAAGTCGTGTTCTTTCGCGACCAAAACATTGACCGCGCCCAGCATTTAGCCTTCGCGCGTCGGTTTGGCCCCTTAGAGATTCACCCTGCTACGCCGCGCCATCAGCCAGACCCTGAAGTGCTGCGGATTGCCCACGGCCCCAACTCACGCGGGGTGGAGAATAATTGGCACTCCGATGTTACGTGGCGGGCAGAGCCTTCGCTGGGCTCAATTCTGCGTGCCATTGAATTGCCTGAAGTTGGCGGCGACACATTATTCTCAGACATGTACGCGGCCTATGACGCCCTTAGCCCCGCGATGCAGGCTTTTGTCTGCACCTTGGAAGCCGAGCATGATATCGCACGGGTCTTTGCGAAAAGACTCAATCAAGACATTGAGAAGCTTCACGAAAAGTTCCCAGTCCAAACCCATCCGGTTGTGCGCACACATCCTGAGACGGGCAAGCGCGGAATTTATGTCAACACAGGCTTTACCTCTCGTATTCTTGGCCTGTCCAAGAAGGAGAGCGACTGGCTGCTAGACCATTTGTACAGCCTTGCCGCTGTGCCAGAGCGCGTATGTCGGTTCCGCTGGGCACCGGGCTCGCTAGCCTTTTGGGACAATCGCGCGTGCCAACATTATGCCGCGTCAGATTACTTCCCAGCTGTTCGCATCATGGAGCGTGTGACCATTGCAGGTGATAAGCCCTATTTTGATCCATCACGGGGATAATAGACCGAGCAGCGCTAAACTGAGAGAAGCAGCCGCGCGGCCTCATAGACTGCCCAGCCCGCCAATGGGACAAGTAAGGCCGGCGTCAGGCGGCGGATGGCCCAATCCATGGAACGATTAATGCTCCCGACGAGGGGCTCAAACTGTTTGTGTGCCATCTGACGAAAGTAGAGCAACACAATCAAAGGGCTGACATAGATCAGGCTGTAAAACGCCAACCAAGCCAAGAGGCCCAGAAAGTTGGTCTCGGTGGCAACCATGATCGGAATCGCGCCGAAATAGGGAAGAGCCGTTGGCAGATCTGATAGGGTTGAGCTCAAGGCAAAGAGAAAGACCCCGACCAAAGCAGCAGTTGTAGGCGGTTTTGCTTCTTTGCTTTCAGTTGCCGCAGGTCGCCGCCACAAAATGACTGCACCAACGAAAGAGCCTAACGCGAGCGCCAGCCAAAACGTTATCATCATCCACGGCTTGATCCAGGGTCGCATGGCCGCTGCAGCCTCAACCCACCCACTAACCAACGCGACCCCGCCCAGGAAATAGGCCAAAAAGGTTGCCGTAATGAAGATGAGACCGCGCGCTAGACTTTGCTGTCCAGCAATGACAACCACGCAAGCCGCGATGGAGAAAGGATTGAGGCTATCGAGAAAGGCCAAGCCAAAAATAGCGAGAAAGGCAGTGAAGAATGTCATTTTGGGGGCCGGAAATCAGTCGAAGTGGGAGGTCGCAACGTGGTTTTGCCCATTGCTTAGCCAATCCTAAGCGAGCTGTGTAGGACAGTGGAGGCCGTGATCCCTGTGAGTTGGCGTATGGGGTCAACTTCCATTTTGCTGGATAGCCTTTTGCATAAAGATAGGCACCAAAGCGCTTCCAAGTGTTCTCGTCATTTCCAAGCGTGTCATCCCCGCCGAAGCGATAGCGCGGAGCGGGGACCCCAGTGGACTTTGCGGCATGGGGTCCCGGATCGGCTGACGCCGTCCGGGATGACACCGCTTTTGTTGATACCCCCCAACACCTTTAGCCCCGCGCGGAAAGCCACCGGGGGTGCACCTTGTTGCCCGAAGGCAGAGGGGCCGGGGCGCGTGGTGTGCGCCAGATGAGGTGGGCCAGATTAACGGACTGGCCCGGAATACGACGCAAACCGTGCGC
>VYLP01000127.1_pt1 | contig 40311 bp, 39 predicted proteins | sample 5114311 | NCBI WGS metagenome assembly VYLP01 (sample SAMN12291775, study PRJNA351875) | freshwater metagenome | isolation source: freshwater lake | place: USA: Michigan, Lansing Lake | collected 2013-08-14 | reverse complement strand
GTATCCATTCGGCGAGGGCCACATACCGGTGAGGTATGAACTGGGCTAGTTACTGTGCGTATGGAGACGTTACAGACGATAGCAGCGGGATATGGGGGTCGACTTGATGTTGTTGATCTGGGCCGTCGGCGTCGCTTTTCCGATGATTTCAAGCTGTCGGTTGTGGCGGAGAGTTATGCGGCTGGTGCAGTGATTACTCAGCTTGCGCGCCGCTATGGGGTCCATCCAAGTCAGATCTACGTTTGGCGTGCGCAGGCTCGTGGTGATGGTGGTGGGGTTGGCCGGATTTCGGAGCCACCGGCATTTGTTCCGGTAGTTGCGACTGGCGACCATGGGGGTTTATGTGAACCTTCGCCAGCACCGGTAAGTGCCCCACTGGTCATTGTGTTGTCAGGAGCGCGGCGAGTTGAGGTTCACCCGGGCTTTGATGCGGCCACGCTGGCAGCAGTGGTCACTACGCTGGAGGATTTACGATGATCCCGGTTCCGTCTGGTGTGCGGGTATGGCTGGCGTCTGGCGTCACCGATATGCGGAAGGGCATGAACAGCCTGACCACCATGGTGCAGGGTGGCTTAGGCCGTGATCCCCATGGCGGGGACCTGTTCGTGTTTCGGGGCAGAGCTGGCCACAGTGTGAAGGTGTTGTGGTACGATGGGCTGGGCTGCTCGCTCTATATCAAGCGACTGGAGCGGGGCCGGTTCATCTGGCCGAGCCCGGCTGATGGTGTGGTGTCGATCTCGCCTGGCCAACTTGGATATATGCTCGAAGGTATCGACTGGCGTCATCCGCAGAAGACGTGGAGACCAACAGCTGCGGGCTGATATTTCCTGCTCCATGTGCCCATTTTTGCTGGTGTTTGACACCGTTTCGTGATTCTCTTCTGAGGTGTTGGAACGCCCTGATGACATAGCAGCCCTAAGGGCCCAGATGGCTGCCATGAAGGCAGAACTGGTTGCCGAGCGACTGGCCCGGGCGGAAGTTCTGGCCCAGCTTGCAGAGGCTCTGGCGTTCAAGGAACTGGCCGCCCATCAAGCACTCGAGATCGCCAAGCTCAGGCATCAACTCTATGGCCGCAGCGCTGAACGCTCGCGCCAGATCATCGACCAGCTTGAGCTGGCCTTAGTCGAAGCGGTTGGCGATGCCACCCAGGCCGAGATCGTCGCCGAGGAAGCCGCCAACGCGGCGGGCGTCGTCCCCGTCAGGAGCTTTGAACGCAAGAAGCCAGCGCGTGCGCCTCTACCAGAGCATCTGCCGCGTGAACGCGTGGTTGAGCCAGCCCCCTGCGCCTGTGATCACTGCGGCTCACACAGACTGGTCAAGGTCGGCGAAGACGTCACAGAGACGCTCGAAGTGATCCCCCGCAGCTGGAAGGTAGTCCAGCATGTCCGCGAGCGCTTCTCCTGCAGGGCGTGCGAAGGCTTCTCCCAGGCACCAGCCCCGTTTCATGCGATTGCACGAGGGCGGGCTGGCCCATCACTTCTGGCCATGATCTTGTATGAGAAGTACGGCCAACATGTGCCGCTCAACCGGCAAGCCGAGCGCTATGCCCGCGAAGGGGTTCCCATCGCGCTATCGACGCTGGCCGATCAGGTCGGTGCCTGTGCCCACGCGCTTACCCCCATGGCTGAACTGATCGAAGCCCATGTCTTGGCTGCTGGTCGCATCCATGGTGATGACACGCCAGTCCCATTACTCGATAAGGGTAAGACAAAGACCGCACGATTGTGGACCTATGTGCGCGATGACCGACCGTTCGGGGGTGCTGACCCGCCAGCAGTTTTGTTCAAGTTCTCCGATACCAGGTCTGGCGATCACCCGAAGGCACATCTGAAGGCCTATCCCACCACTCGGGGTGGGGCCATCATCCAAGCCGATGCCTTTGCTGGCTATAACCATCTGTTCGAGCAAGCCCGAAGTCCAGCCCCGTTCATCGAGGCGGCCTGTTGGGCCCATGCCCGGCGCAAGTTCTTCGAGATCGCCAGCCTGCCCGTAAAGGGCAAGGCAGGGTCAGCTGTGCAGGCCGCTGCACCCCTTGCCACACAAGCCGTCAAGAAAATCGACGAACTCTTCGCCATCGAGCGCGAGATCAATGGTGCAACCGCCAACGAGCGCCTCGCCACCCGCACCAGCCAGTCCGCCCCACTGGTCGCCAACCTGTTCGACTGGATGAGCGAACAACGTCAAAAACTATCCCGCCACGCACCCGTTGCCGCTGCCATGGATTATATGCTCAAGCGACAGCCCGCGTTTAGCGTCTTTCTCACCGATGGCCGGGCCTGCCTTAGCAACAATGCCGCAGAGCGCTCCCTGCGACCAGCCGCCCTTAGGATCACAAGCCGGAGGCGAACGCGCCGCCCTGATCTATACCCTCATCGGCACTGCCAAGCTCAACAATATCGATCCCCAAGCCTGGCTCGCCGATCTTCTCGCCCACATGCCATCATGGCCAGCTTCACGCCTCCAAGAACTCGCACCCTGGAACTGGAAACCCGCGAACTAAGCCACGCCGTGGCCCTCGCCGGATGGATACTTAGCTTGGGCCTATATCGTAAGTTGTGTTGGAAGAGCAGAACTAAAAAAGGACTGGGGCTTGCGATAAGTATTCCTATCACTTGTGTCCTGTTTTGCTTGATTTTTTTGGGGGGAAGAAATGAAATTCAGATTGGTTGCTGCTGTAGCAGTTTCGGTCATGGCTGTTTCTGGTTGCGCGACAATTACGCGTGGCACAAATACGACTTTTACCGTTGAGACTATTCCATCAGGTGCTACGGTTGCGACGACAAACGGTTATGGCTGCTTGGCTACGCCGTGCACGTTCAAAATGCCACGGAAGTCTGAGTTTACAGTCACCATCACTAAGCCCGGCTATAAAACTTACACAGGTTCTGTAGTGACCAAAGTGGCTGGGTCTGGCGGTGCAGCTATGGCTGGCAACGTTCTGGTCGGTGGTCTGATTGGCGCAGGCGTCGATGCTAGCTCTGGTGCTATGTTGGACTTGGTGCCAAACCCAATGAAGGTGACGTTGGAGCCGGAAGGTTCTGCGGCACCGGCTAGCCAGCCCAATAGCTAAATCACTTATAAATCCGAATATAAAGGGTCCATTTCGAACCTCGGAATGGGCCTTTTTTATGATCGAAGGGACGAGAATTTATCCCAATATTCGATAACTCTAAGCGTCTGTTTGGACTTGTAATTATATCTAAGTTGTGTAATCTGGACATCGTTGGAATGTGTGGAGGAAGTTATGAAACTAAATTTGGTTGCCCTTGCCGCCGTTTCGCTTTTGGCGTTGACTGGATGCACAATAACTTCTGTCGCAACGACTAATTTGGCCGATAGCGCAGCGATCGATCGCGCCATGCCCGGCAATGCCAATACGCCGTTTGGCGCGATGCCAGCCCCAGAGGCCAATTCAGTTCCAGTGCGCTTAGAGCCTTAAGTCAACGGGCCTATTTGGCCGTCGCCAGCTCTAAGATTTGGCGATAACCCTGTTTGATCTCCATCTGTTCGGTCAGACCCTTCTGTTTCAAGAGGGTATGCATGGCCTCTAGCCGGTAACAGGGGATATACATCCACAAATGATGTTCAGCATGGAAATGTACCCAATAAGGCGCGATCAAGAGACGCTCAATTGGATTGGCGTACGTGGTGCGGGCCAGCCGCCAAGGGTCGCTTGGTTCAGGTGTGGCACAGGCATGTTCGCCGATATTGCGTAAGCGTGTAACAGCTGGATACCAGCTTGCTTGGGCAATCAACCATATGGTGAAAAAGGCAAATGCCTGGCCCGCAGCTGCGAAAATCACAAAAATAACGGCCTGCGAGCCCAAAAACGTAAGCGCAGCAGCGCGGGCCTCGGGACTGGCCGCACCGGGTGCGCGGAGAAAGCCCAATAGAGGCCGAAGGGTTTGTTTGAAAAATGTCTGTCCAGTCAAATCCCGGATTAACTTGCGCTGATAGCTCTTCTTGCTGATCGGGAAATGAGCAGCAAGGCCCAAGTCTGGATCGTCGCTTTGTTGAGTATTGCGATGGTGTGAGAGATGATAGGGTCGATAACGATAAAGGGATGCCCCGACGGGGGCACCACACAGCCAATGACCGACAAAATCATTCAGCTTCTGATTGGTGCTGAGGCCACCATGGGCGGCCTCATGCATCAAGATTGCTAAGCCCAATTGGCGTGCGCCCACCACCATGACAGCAATGAGCCAAGTGACTGGGTTGGGTGCCCAAGCAAATAGCGCCACAGCCAAGCCAATGAGCACCCACGCATGGGCAACAAGACCTAATCCGATCCAGTCATTGCGCTGGCGCAAGCCTGCCCATTCGTCTGGCGTAAAGATTGTTTTGGGATCTATTGTGGGTGCGGCCATAGCTTAACCAAAGACGCTCACGCCGATTAGCATTTTGTGCAGACCAGCGATGAAGGCGATCCAAACTGCTGCCCCGCTACCGATCGCAATCCAATCCCCTGTACCCATCGGTACAGAGACTCGCTCTGCTTTGCCTAGGCGAATGCGGGCAAAAAGGGCCCAAGCAAAGAAACTACCGAACAACAGAATAGAGCCCAAATCCCCATTGACCAAAAGGTGTGCCAAAGCCCAGATTTTGACGGCTGCTAGCATGGGGTGGACGACGGCTGCTTTAATCTTGCCCGGCGAATAGGCTGCCACCAAAAAGATCATGACCGGCAACATCAACAGAAGTGAGATGTGGCTTAAAAACATCGGCGGGTTCCAGACCGGGATCATGCCTGCTGCGCGATATTGGCCATAGCCGTAAATCAACAGCACAAAGCCTGCCAAGCTGATCAGAGAGAATACCCCGCGATAGGGTTGAGCACCCAATTTGGTTGCCATCTGATCCCGTGGGCCACGAAATCGAACGAAAGCATGTGAGCCCAAGAAAATGATCAGTCCGAGAATGAGTAGGGTCATGAGGCAGGTCCTTTTTTGTTGAATTGATAAGCTGGGCCGCCAGGCACCTTAAAGGCATAGGCCCCGGTCTCCAACAAGCCTTGTTCTTGATAGCTGAAGCGGTCGCCGTCCAAGGTCAGGTTAGCAGACAGAGTCATTTTGCGCCCCGACCGTGCGGTGATCGAACACGTTGCGGGGATGGATGCCGTCCACCCCGTAGCTGTCTTAATCACCGGCAAGCTGCAGGCAGGGCCATAGGCGGTTAGGTCCTCAAGCGTCAAAGTTTGGAAAGCGGTTGAGCCTTGCCCTTGGGCCGCGAAAGCTTCGGGGCTCTTGAAGGCGTAAAAGTCCATCAAGGTAACGTCGTTGGCTTGAGGGCGAAACACCCACAGGCGTTGGCGGCTGATTGGGCCTTTTTCGCTGCCACTGCGCCAGATCAGGTAAATCGCTTGATCCTTTGGCCCTGCGATCTTTGGGACGCGAACTTCGAAAAACTGCGCACTTTGTGCGTCGACCCAAGGATAGACGTTTCCTGCGGCCGGCGTACGCAATAGTTCGGCTGGTGCTGCCTTGATCTGGGCTTGATTATCCCATGTACCGACCAGCGCTTGTCCCGGCGGCAAGACTTGTGGGGCTGGCAGGCCCGCGCAGGCCGTTAGGCCTAAAGCGAGTGATGCCGTGAACCAGCCCTTATGCATCCGGCGTCACCGTGTCCACAGCGCGCCAGCAATACCAAGCCACTTGAGTTCGGTACGGGCGCAAATGGTCTGCCATGGTTTTAAAGGGCTTTGGCTTAGGCATTTCTGGTAAGCCATGGGCGATCATCCAGCCCTTACGAACGCCCAGATCATCTACCGGCCATACGTCTGGCCGGCCTAAAGTAAACATCAGATACATTTCCACCGTCCACTGGCCAACACCGCGGACAGCGGTTAGGCGGGAAATGATCTCCTCATCGGGCAAATGGTCAATCTCGCCACTATCTGGCACAACTCCTTCAAGCCGATTCCTGGAAAGATCTTGCAAGGCCGCCAATTTTTGCCGCGATAAGCCGCAGGCCCGCAAAGCCTCGTCGGAATGACTGAGGAAATGGGCGGGGTCAGGTGCAGCCTCTGGGTCGCCACAGAGGGTTAGGACTCGGCCCAAAATCGTTCCTGCCGCTTTGCCAGACAATTGCTGATAAACGATGGCGCGAAATAGGCTTTGGTAAGCGCTTTGGTTTTCGCGGGTGGGAATCGGGCATGGGCCATGGGTGGCGACTAAGCGCGCCATCACGGGGTCTAAAGCTGCCAACGCATCGCTCATCCCAATCCCCCCAAGGATAGCATCCAGCCGACTAAGGCTTGCACCATTAAGCCTGCCACCAAGATCAGCCCTGCCGTCTTGTTAGATTTAAACAGCGCTAAAGGGTCTTTGGCTAGCCCGGTAACAGGAATTTGCCGGACTTGGCCCGCCAGATGTAGACCAAAAGCCAGCACACCGGATAGGCCGACAATCAGGCTTGCGATGGATTGATCGCGCATGAAGCATGAAGCAGCAGCCAAAAGCGCCGTGGCGAGATAAAAGCCGCCAACCCAGCGCTTGGCGTGATCACCAAACAGTCGCGCCGTGGATTTCACGCCCACCAGCGCATCATCTTCAACATCTTGCTGAGCGTAAATGGTGTCATAGCCAATCGTCCACGCCACACAGGCGACGTAGAGGGCTAGGGCTGAAGTATCTAGGCTGCCCATAACAGCCACATAGCCAACTAGGACCCCCCAATTGAAGGTGAGGCCGAGCCAAACCTGCGGCCACCAAGTGATGCGCTTCATAAAGGGATAAGCCGCTACCATCGGGATCGCACATAGAGCGGTGTTTTGAGCGGGTGTGGGCAAAGCCAGTAAAACCAGAAGGCCCACAAAGCATTGCGCCAGCGTCCAGAACAAAGCTTGTTTTGCGCTGATTAGACCCGCGGGAAGGGGCCTGCCAGCCGTGCGTTCGACTTTGGCGTCGATGTCACGGTCTACGAGGTCGTTAAAACTGCAACCGGCCCCGCGCATGGCGATAGAGCCGATAACCCATAGGGCTACCAAGCCCAAGTCCAGACTGGAAAAACCAATCCCCGCGCGGCCTAAGAATTGCCCCATGAGGCACGGTAAGGCCAATAGCCAAAACCCAATTGGGCGGTCAAAGCGGGATAGACGCAAATAAGGCTGCCACGCCGTTGGGGCGCGTTCAACAAAAGTGCGGGGTTGGGCATCACGTGGAATGGTCACTAGAACAGGTTTAACGAGGTGTCGCTGTCCCGACTAGACCCTACCACCCTGCTTCACGCAGGGGGCCTACAATCAGGGCTTTTTGTCACCATGGTTCATGGTACCATGATCCATCGATCCATGATCCATCTTGCTATGGTCCATCGTTTCAGGTGACCCGCTTGAGCCCGCAACTGGTATAACATCTTTCACTTCAAATGAGACATCAATGGGTTCCCGTTCGGCAAAGACGAAGGTAACTTTGATCAACTCCCCAGCTTTTACCACCCTGGTGGGTTCAAACAGCATCAGATGCTTGCCGCCAGGAGCAAACTTAATCGAGCTTTTTGCTGGTAGGTCAAGCGTATCGAGCTTGACCATCTTCTTCATCCCGCCGTCTGTGATGCTGTCGTGCATTTCAACGCGTTTGAACTCAGGTGACGCGACTGAAATGATCTGATCTGGGACCTTGTAATTATAGTTGAAGTCGAAATATCCAGCCGTTGGACGCCCTGCCATCGGGGTGCGAATGACAGGGTTCATAAAGGCAAACGTCCCACCCTTCTCATTTGAGATGTCAATTTTCGCATTGACGTCGCAGGCTGAAACCAGACCAGCGGTCAACACAAAACCTAAGGCCAAGGCCGCTCGCAGTGGCTGCATCCTAAATTTCATCATCTCACTCCAATCAAGCTTTTTGTAAAAACTTGCCAATCCGGGTTGGTGATAGACATAGGCTGTGAGCTGTTGAACTTCCAGTACGAATGCCACGTCTGTCATTTAGGCAGGGTGGATCGAGCGCCACAAAATCGCGAAGATTGGTACTAAGAAAAAAGGGCGGCAAAGCCAAAGCCTTGCCGCCCTTTTGGTGTTTGGAGAAAACCGACTGCTTTAGTCAGCAGATGGGGCCGGAACAGGGGCCGTCAGGAAGGCTGGTAATTCCCCGCCAAAGCCTGAGTCCTCACCCGTAGCTTCACGTGCTGGCCGTGGCGCACGCGGCGGGCGTGGACGGCGCTCACGCGCGGGTACGGTTTCAGAAGCGGCAACGATTTCCTGTGGTTGACTAAAGCTCGTAGGCTCTGCGAACTCGCTTGGCGGCGCGCTCAATGGGCGGCTGTATGTTTCGCTAGACCCGTTAAAGCTAGGTTCAGCACCTGTTTCGCCACGATTATCTTGGCGCGGCGGACGACCATTGTCGCCTTGACCTTCGTCACCACCACCATTGGCCTGATAAGGCAACTCATTGCCGAAGCGGTCTCTGCGACGACGACGACGACGACCAAAGCGGTCTTCATCACCCTCGCCACGAGGCTCGTTACGGCCTTCACCACGATTTTGGTCGAAGCGGTTCTCACGATGTGGGCGGTTCGGGTTGAATTCAGGCTGAGGCGCGCCTTCGCCGCCTTCGCTACCTTCGCCCTCAGCGCCTTCCATGGCTTCGATGCTCTCGTCGCCATCATCGGATTCGTCCTCATAACCCGCGATCATCATTTCTGTGCGGGGCACAAAGGTTGGCTGCATGGCGCGCAAGACGCGGAAATAATGTTCCGCATGCTGTAAATAGTTTTCGCCCAAAACTCGGTCGCCGGAAGAATTGGCGTCACGAGCGAGCTGTTGGTATTTCTCAAACACAGTCTGAGCTGAACCGCGGACCTTAATGTCGGGTCCGTTCGACTCATAAGCGCGATTTGGATTGTTATTCTGTGGTTTTTGGCCCGGATTACGTCCCCGACCGCGTTGCCGCTTCATCATGCAAGCCCTGTTTGTTTCCTGGCTGTGGTTTGGCCAATTAATTCCATGAGCAAGCCTGCAAGCTAGCTTCATGGATTTTGCGTGACTGCTTCCAAAAGAGGTCTGACACGCAAAGATTTAAAAAAGAGAGCGTGGTTTTTGTGCAATTGATCCGTGACCTTGCACTACCCGCTCCAAAAACAGCTATCGCGAACACCTAATCCTGAAATGGATTTCAACGTCTCACGGACAGTCTGTATTCACACGATCATTTCCCTGATTCCACAAGCCTTAATTTGCAGGTCACTAAAATCGAGACCAAAGGCCAAGATCAAAGCAAAAGCCGATTAAATGTTTGGGTTAGAGTTGATGGTGTGTCGTTTCCATACGCCAGCCCCCCTTTGGGCTGCACCACGGACGAATAATCTCTTAGCTTGATTAGCTTCACTTGAAAAGGCCTAATTCTGTTGACCTAGCTGGGAATAGCCGCACAACCTTGATCAGGAAGGATCGAAACCCGCTTAAGCGCAAAACAAACGGCCCGACCTTAGAAAGATCGGGCCGCCGCTACTTAATCTGAGCTTGAGCTTACTTCGGACCGCCGAAGGCTTTCTTCAAGCCGATCTTATACGTCCGACCCAGAGGGCTGCCGGTGAATGGGTCGTAATTGAGTTCCAAACGGGCAAAGCTTGGGTCTTTGTCCATGATGTTCTCAATGCCAAACGTAAAGGTTAGATCATTTTCCATCGCCCAACGATAGGTCAGGTCGAAGGACTGCCAAGCCTCAATCGTTTTGCCCGCGGTAACCGAACCTGGGACACCAGCGACTGCGCTATAGTTCAAGCTGGGCGAGAACGGAGCGGTACGTTGGTCTTCATACTCGTCGATGAAGTTCATCGCGAGGCGCAGCGAATGGCCACCGGTTTCATAAAGGCCATAGAGCGTGCCCTTATATTGCGGCAGTGGATAAGCCGTCGTTTGGAAGTTCAGCTTACCCAAAGCATCCAGTGCGGGCGCAACTGGGACGCCGCCAATAGATAGTGCGGAGACGTCATAGCTCATGGTGTAGGTAGCATCCAAGCCCAGCTTCAAGTCACCACCCATCAAATCTTGGAAGGTGTAATCGACGCTGATGTCGACCCCGTCGGTCAGAACGGCGGAGCCGTTGATCACCGTGGTGTTGAGGCGAGAGATGTTTGCTGAGTTACAAACGCCGCCACTGAAGGTGAACTTCGCTTGAATCGCTGCAAACGTTGGGTTGCCGCAATTGCCCGCACCGGTAGTTGGGAACAATGTCGCCACAAGACCAGCGATTGGCTCACTGACGATTGGGTTGTCAAAGTCAAAGCGCCAATAGTCAATTGAAGCCTTGAAATTGCCAGTATTCAACAACGCACCTGCATTGTAGGTGGTCGCAGTTTCTGGGTCCAAGTTCGGATTGCCGAAGATATCCACGGCGCGGAAGGTGCCCAAAATGCTCTGTAGGGATGTTACAGAGGTTGGCTGAATGTTGGACACCGAAGGTGCGCGGAAGGTGGTGCTGGTCGATCCACGAAGCGCAAAGGCATCCGTGACTTGCCATTTTGCCGAGAACTTCGGGTTAAAGGTCGAGCCGACCTCTCCACCGAAATCTTCATACCGACCCGCGACTTGAGCTTCAAAATTGCTGGTGAAGGGCAAGCGGATTTCAAAGAAGGCCGCATTAACGTCTGCACTAACGTTGGCTGGGAATGAACCAGACAAGAACACGGTTGGGCCAGTTACAGCCGGACAGGTGTTATTGTTGAAGTCTGGCGACGACACGCAAGGCTGTTGGGTCAGATCCGAGAACTTGGAAAAATCAGAGCGGAACGAGTTTTTCCGATACTGATAGCCAACGGCCCAACCGATCGGTCCATCGCCAAGCTTGAAATTGGTCTCACCATTGATAACCGCATCAAACACAACCAAGCTTGAGGTCTGCTTGGTACGGACTTCAGGATAGAACCATTCGACCAAGGCGGCGTTTGCCGCACCCAAGGCTGGATTGTATTGTGCATTGGCTACGCCAGTAATCGAGTTACCCGGAATGGCGGTACCAAATGGGCTGAACCACTGACACCCATTGGCCCCTGGCGTATTGGCTGCCACGTTACAATTGGCGCCACCCAAGCCGCGAAGTGCGAGTTGGAAGCGGTTGACCAAAACGTCATAGCCTGTGCGAATACCCGTATCATCCATCGCCGCCAGATTGACGTCATAATCGATAGTACTGGTCAGCTTGCCCTTCATCCCGACAGAGACGCGCACAGCTTCGAAGCTGCGTTCACCTTGTGAGCCACCGCGAGGATTATCTGGAGTGAACTTGGGATTGCCGCCATAGCTAAATGGCCGATAAGCCAGCATGTTCACCCCAATTGTGCTGGCAGGGAACAGCCCGGGGTTTTTAGCTAATAGGTCGATGTAACCGGGGTTGGTTACAGGCACAAAGAAGCGCCCTGGCAGGCCAGAAAGGGCAGGTAAGGCTTGAGCTGATGGTGCTTGCAAGAAGGCGTAGCTAGGTGACGTCTTCCATTCTGGCGTATTGGTGTTGGAGATCAGAAGTTCTGCGTGCAGCGTGTGGTCTTCATTGATTTCCACATCGGCGCTTGCAAAAAACTGCGACCGCTCTTCCTTTTCCACGATGTTGTCATAGGGCGTGAATTGGAAGAAGCACACGGGTGTTGTCCCGCTGAAGCCGGAAAAGCCGCCGAGGGGGCCGCAATTCGGTTCGCGTGTCGGCGCTGAAACGGGGCCACCCGTGGGTCCAATGGCGATATAGGTGCCGGGATTGCCCGCTGCTGACCAGCCGCCTTCTGGGTTTGAGAGGTAATCGCGTTTAGCCCAATCACGTTCGGTGAGTGGGAGTTCGGTCTTCATCTGCACGCCGAGCGAGACAAATAGCTTGGCCCGATCAGTTTGATGGCCCCAAGAGGCCGCCATCGTATAATTGCCGTCTGACCCGTCAATGGCTTTATAGTCGCCACCGACTTCAAAACCTTCGAGATTGGTGCGTGTGATAAAGTTGACCACGCCGGCAACGGCGTCCGAGCCGTAAGTTGCAGCCGCACCGTCCTTAAGAACTTCTACCCGGCCAATAGCAGCCGATGGGATCAAATTGGTATCAACAACCGTTCCGACCAAACCAAATGGGTTGTAGGCCATACGGCGACCATTCAACAGAACGAGTGTCCGCTCTGGACCAATACCGCGCAAATTGACTGAGCCTGCGCCTTCATTGCCTTGAGCGCGAGCATCAAATTGGTTGGTATCACCTTGTACCCCGCTTGAGACGTTGAGGAGCTTGATCAACTCAACGGTGCTTGGGGTGCCTGCTTTTTCCAGATCAGCTGAGCTGATTACATTCACGGGTAATGAAGCGCTTTCTGAAGTTCCCCGAATGAAGGAACCAGTTACCACAACAACGTCGACTTCCTTCTTTGGAGTCTCGTCTGATGTTGTGGTTTGTGCGAATGCATGAGTCGCGCCTGTCGTCATGATAACAGCCAACAGGGCACTGGCCCCGTTGAGCAATGCTTTTCTAGCCATATTGACCTCCCTTGTCCGTGCGGTCCTTTTTTGGGTGGATCCGCTTCAGACTGGGAAAGTGTGCGACTGGAATGAATATCTGTAAAGGCTTTTTTTGATTTGATTTTACGTGCTTCTTCACAAAACCGTTAGGGAAACCATGACGCTTAGGCGAGGGTCCCAAAAATGACACGGTCGATGTCGGATAAGTCTTTGATCACGCGTAGGTTAATCAGTCCCGGGACGGATTGGGCAAGCGCCATCACAGCGTCTGCTTGGTCTATCCCGAACTCAAAAGCAAATACACCTGAGGCCTTTAAAATCTCAGGCAAAGCAGAAAACAGAATTCGATAGGGATCTAGACCATCCTCACCGCCATCGAGGGCAAAGCGCGGATCATGCAAGCGCACTTCGTCTTGCAAGGTGTCGATCACGGTCGAAGGGATATAGGGTGGATTGGAGACGACAATATCAAAGCGTTCGTCTACGCCTTGATGCCAATCGCCTAAGCGTAAATCCACTCGGTCTGCCAGACCAATATGGGTGGCATTTTCGGCGGCAAGTGCCAGAGCGTCTTCGGATTGGTCAATGCCCACCCCGGTCCAGCTTCTGCGCTCAGCCAGAAGTGCCAATAGGATCGTTCCTGAGCCTACGCCAAGGTCCAGCACCCGATTGGGCACATCGACTGCGTGGGTCTTTAAAATCAGATCGACAATCACTTCGGTTTCAGGGCGTGGCACGAGGCCCCGGCGGTCGCTGATTAGGTCAAGCGTCCAAAAGCCCTTTTTGCCGACGATGTGGGCCGCAGGCTCGCGCTGTTCGCGCCGCTGCACAAAGGTCTCAAATTTCAAAGCTGCTTCTTGTGTCAGCGGGCGCTGGGGGTCGCCTATCAAGGTGGCGCGGTCAGTCTCTGTGGCGGCGAGCAACAGAATGCGGGCGTCAATCACGGGGGTGTCGATGTTGGCCGCTTCTAGGCGCTTGCGGGCTGCAGTCCAAGCTTTGACGAGGGTGAGAGGAGTATCGGTCATAGCTTGCAAATAGGGGGCGGGCCGCAAAATGTCATCGGATGAACCATGTTTGGCAGCAGCAAAAAATTGACGCAAGGGTCCTGCGCTTCCACCAAAGAGGCTGAGCGCGACTCCCATGGCTTCGGCCCAATCTAGACTAACTGCACTTTTTTCACCCCGCCACCTGTTGACAGGCCGAAGGGGCATCCCTACCTGCACCCTGTGTTAGCAGTCGGGCAAGGTGAGTGCTAAAGCACGCCGCCTGTCCGATTAGTCGACACTCATTTTCTGAAACCTGACAATCCTCAAAGGGAGCAAGTCAAATGGCATTTCGTCCGCTTGGCGATCGCGTGCTGGTAAAGCGCGTTGAAGAAGAAACCAAAACCAAAGGTGGGATCATCATCCCAGACACCGCCAAAGAAAAGCCACAAGAAGGCGAAGTCGTCGCGGTTGGCCCTGGTGCCCGTGACGAAGATGGCGATCGCATCGCGATGGACTTGAAAGTCGGCGATCGCATCTTGTTCGGCAAATGGTCTGGCACGGAAGTGAAGATCGACGGCGACGACCTTCTGATCATGAAGGAAAGCGACGTCATGGGCGTCCTCGAATCCTAATTCTTCCTCCTCATTAAATCTCTGAAAGGCACCTATCATGGCTGCAAAAATCGTATTGTTTGGTTCTGACGCACGCGACCGCATGCTTCAGGGCGTTGATATCTTGGCAAATGCCGTAAAAGTCACCTTGGGTCCTAAGGGCCGCAACGTGGTGATCGAAAAGTCCTTTGGCGCACCGCGCACCACCAAGGACGGCGTTTCGGTCGCGAAGGAAATCGAACTGGAAGATAAGTTCCAGAACATGGGCGCACAAATGCTGCGCGAAGTGGCTTCGAAGACCAACGACACCGCTGGCGACGGCACCACCACCGCAACCGTTCTGGCTCAAGCCATCGTTCGCGAAGGCATGAAGGCTGTATCCTCGGGCCGTAACCCAATGGATCTGAAGCGCGGCATCGACAAAGCTGTGACCGAAGTTGTTGCAGGCCTGAAGGCTTCGGCCAAGAAGGTTTCGTCGAACTCCGAAATCGAACAAGTCGGCACCATCTCGGCCAATGGCGAAGCGGAAATCGGCAGAATGATTGCTGAAGCCATGAGCAAGGTCGGCAACGAAGGCGTCATCACCGTTGAAGAAGCCAAGAGCCTCGAGTCCGAATTGGACGTCGTAGAAGGCATGCAGTTCGACCGTGGTTACCTGTCGCCATACTTCATCACCAACGCTGACAAGATGGAAGTCTCGCTCGACGATCCTCTGATCTTGATCCATGAAAAGAAGTTGTCGAGCTTGCAGCCTATGTTGCCAGTCCTCGAAGCTGTGGTCCAATCCGGCCGTCCACTCTTGATCATCGCAGAAGACGTTGAAGGCGAAGCCTTGGCGACTTTGGTGGTCAATAAACTGCGCGGTGGCTTGAAGGTTGCTGCGGTGAAGGCTCCTGGCTTCGGCGACCGTCGTAAAGCCATGCTGGAAGACCTCGCGATCTTGACAGGTGGTCAAGTGATTTCCGAAGACCTAGGCATCAAGTTGGAAACCGTTTCCATCGAGATGTTGGGCCGCGCCAAGAAGGTCACCATCACCAAAGAAAACACCACCATCGTGGATGGCATTGGTGAAAAGGCCGACATCGAAGGCCGTATCGCGCAAATCAAGCGTCAAGTTGAAGAAACCACTTCTGACTATGACCGTGAAAAGCTGCAAGAGCGTTTGGCCAAGCTGGCTGGCGGTGTTGCCGTGATCAAGGTTGGCGGCGCAACTGAAGTTGAAGTGAAAGAGCGTAAGGACCGCGTGGATGACGCACTGAACGCAACCCGCGCTGCGGTTGAAGAAGGAATCGTGGCTGGCGGTGGTTGCGCCTTGTTGCGCGCTTCCAAAGCCATCACCGTAAAGGGCTCGAACGACGACGAAGAAGCTGGCGTTAATATCGTGCGTAAGGCACTGCAAGCCCCGATCCGTCAGATCGTGGAAAATGCAGGCGTCGAAGGTTCGATCGTGGTCGGCAAGATCCTTGAGAATGCTTCGGTATCCTTCGGTTTCAATGCTCAAACCGAAGAATATGTCGACATGATCACCGCCGGCATCATCGACCCCGTAAAGGTCGTCCGCACAGCTCTGCAAGACGCAGCTTCGGTTGCTTCCTTGTTGATCACCACTGAAGCCACCATCGCTGAAGCGCCAAAGAAGAACGCTGGCGGCGCACCAGGCGGCATGCCAGGTGGCATGGGCGGCATGGGTGACATGGACTTCTAAGAAGTCCATCTTCCACCTGCTAACTCTAAGGAGCGCGGTCCGGCAACGGGCCGCGCTTTTTGTTTGGCTTTGACAGGCAGCAAAAAGGTCAATGGATCGATATTGATGCTAGGGCTTGTGTTTGTCGCGTGTCTGATTACCAATATAGCATCTGCCAGATCAAATCCGCTCTGAAGGCTACACTTTGAATTTTACCCTCTACCAAGCCCTTCTTTATGCTCATATTTTGGGCGTGATCCTTTTGGCCGGCAACATTACGATCACCGCATTTTGGAAAGTCTTGGCCGATATGACCAAGGAGCCGAAACAGATTGCGTTTGCCAATCGCGCCGTGATCATTGCCGACTGGTTGTTTACTCTGCCTGGTATCGTGCTGACATTGGTTGGGGGGATTGGGATATCATTGATGGGGCAATGGCCACTCTTTGAGATGTCGTGGCTAAGTTGGAGCGTTTTCTGGTTTATTGTAGCCGGCCTACTTTGGATGATTTTCTTGATCCCGCTCCAAATCCGCCAGAGCCGGGCGGCAAAGCTCTTTGCGGAAACGGGTGACATTCCAGATAGCTATTGGCGCGATGCTAAGTGGTGGATAACAATCGGCCTGATCGCGACCATTCCCTTGTTGATCATTCTCTATCTGATGGTCTTTAAACCCTAGGCGGCAAGCTTCTCCCAGAAGAGTTCTGGTGCTTCGCATAGGACTTCCTAGGCTCTACCTTTGCAAACATCTTCAATCCGGTTAGGTCTGTTTGCGTTCAGGGAGAGAAACAAATGAAAACAATCGCACGCGGCTTAGTCTTTGTCTTGAGCCTCTTTAATCTCGTCATCGGTCTTGGCTTTTTGCTGCAGCCTGCCAAATTGGCTGCGGCCTTCTACCTGTCGCCGGTCGGCAGCCAAGGCCTCGCCACGATCCGTGCAGACTTTACAGGCTTTTTCATCGGCGCATCCTTGTTTGCGCTATATGGTGCTTGGAAAATGCGAGCAGATGCATTGTTGGTGCCCATGGTTATGATTGGACTTGCTTTGACCGGGCGTTTTGTCAGCCTAGCGCTCGATGGCATGGCCCCGACAGCCCCAGCCCCGATGGTGATTGAAGTGATTATGCTGACGATTTTGTTCGTCGGCTATCGGGCATTCCAACCCGCCAGCAAGACGGCTTAAGGCTGATCCACCCTGTCGGCTTGGACAGGCTGACTGGGGGATAGTTTCTCGTTCATCCTCACCTGCCTCGGCACATGCCATTCTTGGCACATTGACCGAGGTGGGACAGATATGAAGCCAGACGAGAAATACCAGTTGGATTGCGCACGGGCCCGTTTTGCATGTGATGCAGCTGCCTTTGCCTTGGGGATAAAGGCCGACTTGTTGGTACCCGTTCGCGGGACAGCCCAGCATGCCTTTGCGCGCCAAGTCGCCATGTATTTGACCCATGTTGCCTTTGGCATGAGCCTGCACCGGGTTGCGGTAGCCTTTGGGCGCGACCGTTCCACGGTGGCCTATGCGTGCCACTTGATCGAGGATCGACGCGATGATCCAAAAGTCGATGACATGCTGGATCAGCTTGAGGCAGCTTTGCGCGCAGCGCCAGCTCCCCGTCCGCTGCTGGTTCGTGAGGCCGCCTAGCCCTGCGAGCCCGCCAACGCATCGCGGGCCACGTCGTGTATGCGTTGGGCCATGGCTTTGAGGCCATTAGAACGCTGTGGTGTTAGCGCATCGCCTAAGCCCAAGGCATGAAAGGATGTTTGCGCGTCGAGTGCCAGAATTTCAGCTGGAGGCCGGCCTGAATACATCCGGATCAAAATCGCCAATAGGCCTTGAACGATGGCCGCATCGGATTGGCCCCTAAACTCAACCACCCCAGTTTCTGGCGCTGTTGCAGAAACAAGCCAAACTTGGCTGGCGCAGCCACGCACTTTTGCAATCTCGACCCGCTCCGTCTCCGTCAAAGGTGGCAAGGCACGGCCAAGGTCGATCACATAGCGATAACGCTCCTCCCAATCGTCTAGAAAGGAGAACTCTTCGATGAGCTCTTCGAGCCTTGGATCATTCATGGTCAAACTAGCGAACGGTTTTGGCCATACATTTGGCAATTTCCCCTAAAGGATGTTCAGCCAAGCAGAAGGAACGCTCATAGGGCTGTTTTGTGGCTGCATTGCACATTTGCATGTTCAAGCGCGAGGAGTTCACGCAGCTTACAAGGCGGGGATCGCGCATTAGGGCCTCGGTGTCTTCTTTACGGTCCACAGGGCCGCCAATAGCGGAAAAAGCTGCAAGCGATACCATGCGATCAATCGGCGACCTTGGGCGAATGGGCTCTGACAAGGTCACGCCATCGCGTAATGTTTGATTAGAAAGGCGCACGCTGCGTTGGATCGAAGTGGCGCGGGCTAGAGTGCTTTGGGGTGAGACATTGGCTTCAGGCAAAGAAGACAAGGTGATAGCCGCCTCTTTAGCTGGAACCGGGGCGACCAAGGTGCGCAGCGCAGCATTACGGGCCTTTGCGTCAGACGTGCTGACTTTGGCCCACGCATATTTCTGCCAATCGTAAGCCGCCTGTTTAAAGGCATCACCTTCTTCCTGAATCTTGGCGGCATCGGCCAAAATGGCGCGTGCTGCCAATTGGGCGGCTTGCTCCCCGCCACGTAAGCTACGTGCAAATGCGATTTCGGTGCGCAATTTGGTTATCAAGGCATCTCTGCCCATTTGCGCTTCCAATTTGCGAACTTCAGTCACAAACTCGTCTTGGGTTGCAGCCCAAGCAGCCCCATAGGCAACAACGCCAAGAGCTAGCCGATCTGAGTTTAAGTGGCGCGCGATACGTTCTGTAGACACTGTGAGGGCGCGGCCTGTGGTGATGGATCCAATTGTCAGCGCTTCAACGTCGGCTGCATAGGCCGCGTAGAGGGCCGCATGAGCACCTAGCGTGTTGGCACCTGCGGGAATAGCAAGGCCTGCCGGGGGGGCCTTTGCGGTGGGGACAGGCGCTACCTTCGCTATTGGTGCTTTCTTAGCAGGTGCTTTGCGGACCGTGGTCTTGGTGGCACTGCCTTTTTTCGCACTGGCCTTGGAACGTTGTTGGGCAGAGGCATCCACGCTGATGGCTAGACCTGCACTGACAAACAGTGTCGCAACCGCACATGCGAGCCACTTTTTGCTCATATCAATCTCCTTTAGGCACCCCACTGCCTGCACTTACACCTTATGGCAGTGGGTGTCTGAATAAAACACAACCAAGACCAGCCAAAATACCTAAACTTCACCTTTCACGCGAACTGACGCGACTTTCGTTAGTCTGTCGGTTACAAGTCCATGTGGACACAATGCAACATCAAAATTTGGCTGATTCTCAGAGCCGTGAGAAGGTTTGGTTCGTATCGGACCAACCGCTAACCCCTATGCAATGGGCCAGTGCCAGCAGCGCGACCCTTGCAGCGCTTGCTCTGGCTTATGCCATTTCGCTAGCAGAGCCGCGCCTTATCTTCGGCCTAGCTTGCACGTTTTTTTGCACCTTTGTCGCACTTCTGATCACTTCCTACATAAATCAAGCGCGCCAAGCGGTGATCATTCCCATCCTATGGGCCGGAGCTGCCTTGGGCTTGGGTAGCCTCGAGAGCGGTACAACGGACTTTGCTTTTGCCGCGGCTATTTGGCCGCTGCTCGCAGCTGGGGCTGCCGGCGTCACGCTTGTAACTGGCATTTCAGCCAGCCTGTGCGTGATGGCGACATTGCTGGTTCTAACACCACTCTTGCCCGCAGGCCCCAACTTTCCCTCAAGTTCTTGGGTGCCACTGATCCCAAAGTTCTTGGTGATATGGACGACCTCTGCTTTGGCCTTGGCTATTTGTGCTCGCGTCGGGGGGGTTATCCAAAAGGTACGTCAGACCTCACGTGAAATGGCCAAACAAGCGTTAGTCAGTCGTGATGCTGCTCAAGCCGAAACCCGTGTCGCGCAAGCTGAAACACAAGACCGGGCGAGGTTTATGGCCGAGATGAGCCATGAAATTCGCACGCCGCTCAATGCCATCCTAGGATTTGCTGACACGATGCGTGAAGGCATTTTTGGTCCTCTTCCAAAAGGTTATGAGGATTATCCAGGCCTGATCCATACCAGCGGCAGCCATTTGCTCGACTTAGTCTCAGACCTGCTCGACATCTCAAAAATCGAGGCCGGCCGGTATGAAGTTCATTTAGAAGATATCCGCCTTGACCAGTTTTTGTTTGAGGCGACTGCTTTGTCGAGTGGGGCGGCCCGCTCGGCTGGTGTGCAGATCCGCCATGAAGTTGGGTTACCTGTGACGGTCCGTGGCGATGCGCGCGCGATGCGTCAAATTGCATTTAATTTGCTGTCTAATGCGATTAAGTTCACGCCAAAGGACGGCACGGTAACGCTTCGCATTCGTCTTGATCAATCAACTAGCCAAGCCATTTTGGAAATCGCCGACGACGGGGCTGGCATCAGTCCGGCGGACCTTGCGCGGATTGGACAGCCTTGGGCGCAGGGCGATAATCAAAGCCAGGCCAATAGTCGGGTGGTGCGCAGCTCTGGTCTTGGCTTGGCGGTCGTGAAGCGATTGACCGAACTGCAAGGTGGACGCTTCTGGCTGGAAAGCACACTTGGAGCTGGTACTATCGCAAAGGTTGGATTGCCCTTGGCAAATCTTGCGCAACCAGAAGCCTAGAACTCAGCGGCGAAAGTAAAGGCCGCGACCAAGTCACCAACCTCCACCAAAAGGCGGGTCACGGTGCCAGATCGGCTGGTGATCTCAATCTCAAATGTATCGCGTGGATCCGCATTCAGCACTGCCCGCGTTGTAGCGTCTGAAAAGACAAACAAAGTCCCGGCTCTTGGCTTAGACTCAACCCGCGCACGTGTCGCTGCTGGCTGCCGGGAGGCAGCGATATGAAGCGTCGTGCCATTACGCAATGGGGGCACTAGGGCCCGGCTTGGCTGGGGCGGACCTAGTTTAGATAGATCTCTTAGAAACAGCCGGGCACCAGATGCCTCAACATCAGGTGTCTCTATGGCAAAGCCTAATCCATTCCCGCTGGAAATCAGGCCGGCCCGCGTCGCATTGCCTGTGTCTTGCACCGCCCGCCAGATATCCTTGCCACCGCGATCGACGATCCAGCTGCGGGCAAGACCTGGATAGTTCCCTGTCAATTGCGTGCGCCAGCTCTTATGCGCCGCGATCACGCGCTGGGCTTCGCTCTCAACAGCAGGATCACGGCAAGGTTTTGCTGCAGCCGCTGTTTTGGCCTGTCCGGCAATCATGTCGAGTCGGTGGGTGTTGGACCCAGAACGCAGGGCAGCGCCGCGCGCTTGTGCCGTAAAGCCGGCTAATGCGCGACGGGGCCCACTCTGTAAAAGTTGGCAGCGCTCATCGATGGCGCGCATTGCCATCCGTTCGGCATAGCTGCGTTCCAGTCCATTCACTTGAGCTTGACTAGCGACAGGCATGAGCACCGCTAGATAAAAAAAGGCTCGATGAAACAAAATCATGCCCCTAATCTACAGCAGCCTCTCTTTCACTTCGATTAAGCAGGGTGCATTAAAAGCTATGAGCAACAGCGAACTTCGCAGTGATATCTGGGTTCAAGCCTTGTTGCGCACAGCGCAAACCCAAGGCGCGGCGGGCTTTGTTGTGCGACGAGGCGATGATACCGCTGGTGCTGTCTTAGTTAAGGTGGCGCAGCTCAATGGCACCGCACGTTTATTGGTTCCAGCTCGCAATGGAACAGGCGAGCGTGTGTATCTTGATTTGACCGGCAAAACGGCCGGGCCAGATGAGCCATCTATCGACACGTATCTGTCGAAACGTGCATCCCAAGATCAAGACGTCTGGATTGTTGAGATTGAAGACAAGTTAGGTAGAAGCTTTCTGGTCGAGCGTGTGGAGTGATTATTAACACAAACACGTTATAGTTGCTTCCTCGATTGGAGAGGTTTGTATGCTTTTTCTGTTCAATGACCGTGTTCTGACGATAACAGGCAATGCTGACCTTGCAATCAACGCTGGCATCCCAACTTCTGCTGTCGCGCGCTACACGCTGAGCGATTCTATCTTGGCTATTCAGACAGCTATTATGGAGTTTCCCAACTTAGCGGCAGAATCTCCGCAAAAAGCTGCTGCTTTGGCTTGGTTGATTGCCAGCCGCAGCAAAGCAAATGCGATCTTGTTCATCGCCCCCCCCAAATGTAAGCGCCCACAAGAAGTTGGTTTCCGTTTGGCGACTGTTTCGTTGAGCACTTTGGGCAGTCTTAAAGGCCAACAAGATGCTGGACGACTGACTTCGGGCATCATCAATACCTCTGTCTGGCAATCCGTCCCGGTTTAAGCCGAAGATCGCGCAGGCATTGCTCTAAAGTCTTTAATTGTGGTGAGGCCTCAGCTAAACGAGGAATTCAATGGCTTGAACTTTCAAGCCGTTTCCTAATTTGACCATCTGTCTTAGTCAGGCCTCGCTCATGTCAGCCGAACTCGCGCGCGAAGTTAAGCGCCGTCGCACCTTTGCCATCATTTCCCACCCTGACGCCGGCAAGACCACGCTTACTGAAAATCTGTTGCTGATGGGCGGCGCGATCCGTGCCGCTGGTGCCGTGCGCGCGCGCGGTGAACAACGTCGGACGCGTTCAGACTGGATGAAGATTGAGCGCGAACGCGGGATATCTGTTTCGGCCTCGGTGATGACGTTTGAGCATGATGATTGCATCATCAACCTCCTAGATACTCCAGGCCATGAGGATTTCTCGGAAGATACCTATCGAACCCTGACGGCAGCGGATTCTGCAGTAATGGTGCTCGACGCCGCGAAAGGGATTGAGCCGCAGACCTTGAAACTGTTTGAAGTTTGTCGTCTGCGCGATATTCCCATCCTGACGTTCATCAATAAGATGGACCGCGAAGCCCAAGATCCGATGGAATTATTGGATGAAGTGGCGTCAAAGCTGGCTCTTGACCCCGCCCCCATCTTTTGGCCGCAAGGTTCGGGCAATCGGTTCCGCGGTATGGTCGATCTTCGTAATGATCGCTTTACTGTGTTCCGTCGTCCGCAAGTTGGCGACACTGGACCTTTGGTGCACGACGAGATCGACTTGGCATCGAATGCAATTGCTGAAGTGTTGAGCCAAGCTGAGATGGATGAACTGCGTGGGTCCGCCGAGTTGGTCCAAGGTGGTTATCCAGCATTCGACCTTGAATCCTATCGTGAAGGCCATATGACACCAGTCTTCTTTGGCTCAGCTCTGCGTCAATTTGGCGTCCGCGAACTGCTTGATGGTCTGCGAGATTACGCCCCGTCGCCACGCGACCAAAAGGCCATGGACAAAGGAGTTGAAACGCAAGTCCAAGCGGACCGGGATGAAGTGACTGGCTTTGTCTTTAAGATTCAAGCGAATATGGATCCAGCGCACCGCGACCGAGTTGCGATGGTTAGGCTAGCCTCAGGCAAGTTTCAGCGCGGAATGCGCTTAAAGACGGGATCGGGAAAACTAATTGGCGTGCATGCGCCTCTTATGTTCGTCGGCCAGGATCGCGAAATCACCGACGAAGCTTGGGCAGGGGATGTGATCGGTGTGCCAAACCATGGCGTGCTACGCGTTGGCGACAGTTTGTCAGAAACCGGGCAAGTAAAGTTTGCCGGCATTCCGAACTTTGCTCCGGAAATCTTGCGTCGTGCTTCGGTCAAAGACCCCTTAAAGGCCAAGCATTTAAAAAAGGCTCTTGAGTCCTTAGCAGAAGAAGGCGTCACTCAATTGTTCCGCCCCCATTTTGGCTCAGACTTGATTGTAGGAGCCGTTGGGCCCTTGCAATTTGATGTGTTGGTCGAGCGTCTGGCAGCGGAGTATGGGTTACAAGTTGTTTTTGAGACATGCGCATTTAATGGCGTGCGTTGGATCGCAGCCGATAGTGCGTCCGATCTAGAGCAATTTGCCGATCGCAATCGGGCTGGCATCGGCACAGACTTAGACGGAGCGGAGGTCTTCCTCGCCAAGAATGCTTGGGAGATCGGCTATGTTGCTGAAAAATTCCCGAAAATCCGCTTTACTAACGTACGCGAGCGGATGATCTAAGCAGCTTGGGCTGACACATTAGCCCGGAGGCGCAGGAAGCGCAGGGCGCGTTGCGCCGCTTCTGGTGGCACATCATTATACATGTTGCCAAGGACTTGGGCTTGCCCCATGCCGTCATTGCCAAGCACCAGAACTGCAATTGTCACAAACAAAGCGCGTTCAAAGTTCGCAGCCCGGCAAACCATTGCCATGGTGTCGATATCTCTTTTCTCAAACAAGAGCGCGGCTTGGAAATAATCGAGACCTGTGAAATCGCCAAAGGCGATCATGAACTTTGTGGTTTCCTGATTGCGCCAAATTGAGGGCAACATGGCTCGGTTGACCGCGTTTGTTGCTTTTTCCTTTAAGAATTCCTTTTGAACCGCTTCAAAGTCAGCAGGTAGCGTGCCGTTGACAATCGCAACCCGCGTTTGGGCACGACGCATTGCGCGCTCGACCTCTTCTTCCGTGAACTCTGAATTGCGTTCAAGGATTTCGCGTCGCATTGGGCCTTCCACAATGGTGTAAAGACGGTTCAAATGCTCTGGCGAGATAACTTTGCGTTCGGCGATTGGACGGTGCAGATCTGGGTTATTGGCCGCGCGATCAACAATCCTGTCGAAAGTCTCGTCGGAGACCTTGGCAGTTTGGTTGCCAACCAAAGAGGCAACCACCAAATCATTACCGTGAGAGACCAGAGCATCTGACAACTGCTCACCCACGTCAGGACGTTGCGTGACGACCATTTGGTGCGCGTGGCCGCGGGTTTCTACAACCCGGATCAGGTCATCTTGGGTCAAGGATGTTGAACGTCGCAGAATTGGACCGGCTATGCCGATCTCCTCATCGTTCGCCATCATCACGGCGAGTGTACGCGGTGCTTCACCGCCAGAGAAACGATGAGCTAGCTCTTTGCGAACTTCAGTATCGAGTTCGTAGGCGACTTTGGAAATCAGGTCCCCAAAAAGCTTTGTTTCTAACGGACTATGGTTTTCGTGAGAGTCAAAGAATAGATCTGTAATTTCATTGAGAAGCACGCGACGTTTTTCGCTGGAGCTCTCGCTCGCAACCTCAAGTAGTTTAGCATATCTTTCGCCAACTTGCATCTCAATTTCCCATTCCTATAACTATCTTACAGGTAAAGAGTAAATAATTGATGGTCGGAATTCATCAAAATGTTTGATGTCACCCGATAGGACCACCGCTTAAGCGGGGCTCCCTGTCGACATTGGAAGGTTTGCGTCCACGCGCTCGTGCGGCTTCATTCACCGCACTCTGACGGACCCCATTGGACTGCTCCGCACGTGGGTTCCCACGCGCGGCCTTAGTTTTAGTCGAAGGTTTCTGAACCTCAGGACCCGCTTGATCTTCATCAGAAATTGGGTCAGATTCTTCAGGATCATAGCTTTTGCTGAACCTTGCCGATTTTGCTTGCGGTGCTTCTAAAACGGGCACGGTCCCCGCCAGTGGGTCTGCCCGCACTTCACCATTGGCAACTGCACGTTGACGTTCCTGCTCCACCGCTTCCCATTCCCGCTGGACCGCATAAGTTGGTTGGCCGGTTGCGCGGGCGGAATTGATTTGTGAGCGGCGCATTTCTGCGGCATCGACCATGCCATCAGCGCCCCGAAAACTCGATAAATCTGTCGCTTGTAGCGGTGTGGCCTGACTATGCATCTGTTGTGATATAGCCATTGGTTTTGGAGCAGGCGGTGGAGCTATAGGTGCAACCGCGACAGGAATTGGGGTCGCAAAACTAGGCTGCGGCATAGGCTCAGGTGGCACTTCTGATGACGTGGGGCGCGAAATCCCCCGCGCAACGGAACGTCCCGTGCTCACGGCAGCTGAGGCCGGTGGTACTTCATTGGGCTGCGTAGGTAGAAATTCTACCCGTCCAGCAGACGGATTGGACGTCGGCGCAAGCGGGATCGGTTGAGATGCAGCAATTGGCGCACTCTGACCATCGGATGGCGCTACTTGGGGGGTGCGTGCGGTTGGATCCAACCAGGGTGCAGGGCGGACTTCATAATTGGCTGGGCCATGTGCATATCGACCTGTTGGTGCCAAATCTCCTGATCTGCGAGGAAGTCCTGACTCGGAGCCTAATTGTCGCACCAGAGTTAAAGACTTTGAAAGCGAACACATGTGGGGTGAGGCCGACATGGCCTTCTTGCGACCACTGGTCGCTTGGATCATTGGAGCGGTACCGTCAAAAGACCATGACGCGCACATTCTGTCGTTTGTACATGCGGTTGCACAAGTGTTTGCTGATGGTGTCGGAAATTGCGAGTAAACAGCATTCTGGGCAAAACTGGTGCTGGCAGTGGCAAAAGCCAGCCAGAAGGCGAAAACACGCGTACGCATATACTCTCTCCTAATATGGGAAGTATCGGTGCCGTGCGTCGGTTAAGGTAGAATTAAGCTTGAATCCAATTCGCAGATTTATGCGTTTCCTAACAGGGTTTCTTTGAGTTCAAGCAAAGCCAGCCATTCATCCTCGGATGCCTGCAATTGAGTGCGGGCTAGTACTGCTTGTGTAGAAGTCTTTTCGAAACGGGTTGGGTCACGGCTGTAAAGAGTTGGGTCGTTTAATGTTTGCTCCAACTGTGCGATGTTGCTTTCCAGTTTTGGGATCAACGCTTCTAATTCGCTCAACCGTCGCTCGTCCTTGTACGAAAGTTTCTTCGCTGCTTTTGCAATAGGTTCAGCACTTGGGGCAGCGCTTGGTTTCGGTTTTGACGGCTGCTGATTGCCAAGAATGGGAATGCCTTGACGCACAAGATCGGTCCAGCCACCGGGCGTTTCGAGCCACGTACCATCTCCGCGCGGCGCCAAGGTGGCTGTCACAACGCCGTCGAGAAACGCACGATCATGGCTGACCAAGATAACCGTGCCGTCATACTCGGCGAGCATATCTTCCAAAACGTCCAAGGTCTCCATATCGAGATCATTGGTCGGCTCGTCCAATACAAGTACGTTTGATGGCTTTGCCAATGCTAAAGCTAAAAGCACCCGATTGCGCTCTCCACCGCTGAAAGAACCAACCGGTTGGCGCAAGTGACGGCTGTCGAATAAAAAGTCTTTTGCATAGGCCGCGACGTGTTTGGGCCGTTCGCGTACCATGATTTGATCTCCGCCAGCCGGGGCAAAGGTGTCCCACAAAGTTGCTTTGGGGTCGAGGGCAGCGCGCGATTGGTCGAGATAGGCGATCGTCAAATTCTTGCCTAGACGGGTGGTCCCGGCATCGGGCTCTAAGTTGCCAACCAGCATTTTGATAAGGGTAGACTTACCCGCGCCATTGGGCCCGACAATGCCCAACCGGTCGCCGCGCACGACGCGCAGATCTAGGTTTTTGATGATGTCGCCGAGCCCGTCGAAGCCTTTTGAGATGCCCTTAGCTTCGAAAACCAGTTTACCCGATGAACCGCCGGCGTCGGCCTGAAGGGCAGCTGTGTCTTTACGGACCAAGGCCGCTTGGCCCTTGCGAGCTTCGCGCATGTCCATCAAGCGGCGCAAACGGCCCTCATTGCGGGTTCGTCTAGCAGTCACGCCTCGTGCCAGCCAACGGGCCTCATCCTCGAGAGTTTTATCCAGCTTTTCCAGTGCTTTGCGGTCTTGTTCTTCGATGCTTGCCGCCCAAGACTCAAACTTCGAAAAGGGTGCATCTAAGCGCCTTACGACACCATTGCGCAGCCATAGGCATGACGTAGAAATGGCAGAAAGAAAAGCACGGTCGTGGCTGACCACCAGCAACGCCCCCGAGAATTGCTTCAATCGGCGTTCAAGTTCTTCAATAGCAGCAATGTCGAGATGGTTTGTCGGCTCATCCAACATCAAAAGGTCGGGGTCTGCGGCTAATGCCCGTGCAAGTGATGCGCGGCGTGCTTCGCCTCCCGACATCCCCGCCACATGGCGATCGGGGGATAGACCAAAGTTGTGAAGCTCGGCTGCGGCAGCGGCCAAGCGTGCGGCCTCATCTCTGTCATGGGGCACGTCTTGTGCCGCCCACTCAAGTAAACTTGTCGCACCGCTAAAGTCGGGTTCTTGGGTCTGGGTTGCTGCATGGGTGCCGCTAGAAACCACCCGCTCTCCAGAATCATACTCAAGCTGGCCCGCCAAAACTGACATAAGGGTCGATTTGCCCGCCCCGTTAGCACCGACAAGGGCAGCCCGCTCACCGCGGCGTAGCGTAAGATCCACGCCAGAAAACACAGGCGCACCGCCGCGCTTCAACGCAATATCTTTGAGTTGGATGACAATATCGCGGCTCATCCGTCGCAAGTGTCTATGCTGCGGGCGAAGGTCAAGGTCGCCAAGCAGATAGGAGCATGGTCACACTGCGAAAGTACTTGGATCGCTCTTGTGCGAAAACACGATTTCGTGTTGCCTGCCGGAACTTAAATCGTCAGTCCGAAGGCAATGCTCGTGTTTCTGCGCCACTCAATTCTATCTGCTTCAGCTGTCGCCCTAGCTTTATCCGTCACATTGGTTGCGGGGTGCGCCACAACTTCAGCCGCACAAACAACCGAGACGGCAGTCCCTGGGCCTGTTTCTAAGCCCAAGGCCACGCCTAAACCCTTGGCTAAAGGTATGGACAGCCATGGTGCCCTTGATCCATTCCCCTCCACCTATAAGCCATTACCTGGTGTTGCGACGGCAATCGTTGGGGCGACAATCCTGACAGCTGCCGGCCAGGAAATTGAGAATGGCACGATTGTTTTCTCAGACGGAAAGATTGTCGCCATTGGTAAGGATGTCGTGATCCCTGAAGGTGCGAAGCGCGTTGACGCTCGCGGCAAGTTTGTTACCCCCGGCATTATCGATATTCATTCGCACTTGGGCGTCTATCCTAGTCCCGGCGTGCAAGCCAATTCCGACGGGAATGAAGCAACCGATCCGAACACGGCTGAAGTCTGGGCTGAACATTCGATCTGGCCACAGGACCCCGGTTTTAACCGGGCTCGCGAGGGCGGCATCACCAGTTTGATGGTCCTACCAGGCTCGGCCAATTTGTTTGGCGGTCGCTCGGTGACCCTCAAAAATGTTCCAGCTATCACACAGCAAGGCATGAAGTTTCCCGGTGCGCCACACGGCCTAAAAATGGCATGTGGTGAAAACCCTAAGCGCGTTTACGGTTCGCGCTCACGGTCCCCTTCGACCCGCATGGGCAATATTGCGGTTGCGCGGCGTGCGTGGATTGATGCAGCGGACTATAATCGCAAGTGGAACGACTATCGAGCAAAAGTCGCGGCAGGTGAAGCAGCAGGTGACCCACCTAAGCGCGACTTAAAGCTGGAAACTTTGTCGGCAGCGCTCAATGGCGATATCCTCATTCAAAACCATTGTTATCGCGCCGATGAAATGGCTCTTATGATCGATATGGCTAAAGAGTTTGGTTATAAGATCACAGCATTCCACCATTCGTCAGAGGCTTATAAGCTCGCCCCCGTTTTGAGAGAGGCTGACATTTGCTCAGCGACTTGGGCCGATTGGCAGGGCTTCAAGATGGAAGCCCTCGACGGGATCGCCGAAAATGCCGGTATCTTGCAGGCCCATGGTGCTTGCGCCATCATCCACTCTGATGATGCGACCATGACTCAGCATCTTAATCAGGAAGCCGCCTTGGCTATGGGTGCAGCAGCCCGCGCAGGTATGCCTGTGTCCCGCTTGGATGCCATCAAATGGATCACCGCAAACCCAGCTCGCGCTATGGGCATTGGGGCAAAGACTGGGACTTTGGAAATTGGCAAAATGGCCGATATTGTCCTTTGGGATCGTGATCCCTTTTCGTCCTATGCACTTGCCCAAACCGTCTATGTTGACGGCGGCATCGCCTATGACCGTAACGACCCGGCCACCCATGCAAGGTCCGACTTTGACCTTGGTCGCCTCAGCTTGGAGCAAAGATAATGAAACCTGTTGCCCTAGCCCTCGCTGTGGCCGTTTCCGCCCCCACACTTGCAAGCGCTGACCCCATCGCGATCATCAATGCAAAGATCGAAACCGTGAGCACCGCCGGCACGCTGGCATCTGGTACTTTGGTTATGGAAAACGGCAAGATTGTCGCTGTTGGCCCATCGGTTGCGATACCCAAAGGCGCACAAATCATCGATGCAAAAGGTGCCGTGGTTACCCCCGGTCTGGTAGCCGCCACCACGAGCTTAGGTATTTCCGAAATTGAACAAGTGCCATCTACTCGTGATGATGGGGCAGGGGGCCAGATTGGTGCTGCATTTAATCCCGCCGCTGGTGTCAATCCCGATGCGCCGACAATTGCGCTGGCAAGATTGAATGGGTTGACGCGGGCATTCCTAACCCCGGTTGCCGGCCGCTCTGGAAATGGGGCCCATGCCCACGATGATAGTGGCTTTCAAACTGCAGGTGGGCATGAGCAAGACGACCCGACCTTGTTTGCAGGTCAAAGCATTGGCATCCGTCTTTCTGCAAATACGCCCGACATGATCTTCAAAACCAATGCTGGTATGGTGTTGGAATTTGGGGAGTCGGCGGCTTCAGCTGCCGGCGGGTCTCGCGGCGCATCTTTGATCATTTTGAAGCGCGTCTTGGCCGATGTGCGCCATTTTGCTGCAAATCGCCCTCTTTACGACAAGGGCGAGGGTCGCGATTTGATGGTCAGCCGCCTTGATCTGGAAGCTTTGGTGCCAGTTGTACAAGGCAAGTCATCTTTGTTGATCCGGGTATCGAGCGCGAATGATATCCGCCAGGTATTGAAACTCGCTAAGGAGGAAAATCTATCCATTGTCTTGGAGGGGGCTGAAGAAGGCTGGCGCGTAGCGGCTGAATTGGCGGCAGCAAAAGTGCCTGTTATCATCGATTCCCAAGCCGCCTTGCCAGCAAGCTTTGAGACACTGGGCACCCATTTGCGCAACGCCCAAATTCTTTATCAAGCGGGCGTTCAAGTCTCCATCATGGGTAGCCGAGATTACAATAATCTGCGGCAAAGCCGGATGAATGCTGGCACCGCCGTCGCGCATGGTCTGCCTTATCAGGCAGCGCTGGCCGCTGTCACCTTAAACCCAGCTAAGGTTTGGGGTGCAGAAAAAGAGATTGGCTCGATTGAAGTGGGCAAAGCTGCCGACGTGGTGATCTGGTCTGGCGATCCGTTAGAAGGCCAAAGCTATCCCACGGCCGTCTATATCGCTGGGCAATCCCAGCCTATGACCAGCCGCTCCACCGAACTCGCCGCCCGCTATAAGCCCAGCACAGACGGCATCGCGCGGCCTGCTTATCGGAATTAGGGGTAATTCAAACGGCCCGTGTCACCGCACGGGTCGTGACCCAATTCGGCTGCTAGAGGGCGCTGTACTGGTCGTTGTTGGCGCGGATTTGCCACGCACCATCTTTGCCGCCTTAGGTTCTTCTTCGAACAATTCAGCCAGCTTGTCGACGATCGCCCCGCCTAATTGCTCGGCATCCACAATCGTTACCGCGCGACGATAATAGCGGGTCACGTCGTGACCAATGCCGATAGCGATCAGTTCAACTGGGCTATAATCTTGGATTTTGGCAATCGTGTCGCGCAAATGCCGTTCTAGGTAAGCACCCGAATTGACAGATAATGTGCTGTCGTCGACTGGCGCACCATCAGAGATCACCATCAGGATGCGGCGCTGTTCGGGCCTGGCGAGCAAGCGATCATGCGCCCATTCTAGGGCTTCGCCGTCGATATTTTCTTTCAGTAGGCCTTCTCTCATCATCAGGCCCAGATTGCGCCGCGCGCGCCGCCACGGCGCATCTGCACTCTTGTAGATTATGTGGCGCAGATCATTCAGGCGACCGGGATTGGCGGGCTTGCCCGCTTTCATCCAATTGTCGCGCGATTGTCCGCCCTTCCAAGCCTTGGTGGTAAAGCCCAAAATTTCGGTTTTTACGCCACAGCGCTCGAGTGTGCGGGCCAGAATATCGGCGCAGATGGCGGCGATCATAATCGGTCTGCCGCGCATGGAGCCCGAATTATCCAAGAGTAGCGTCACTACCGTGTCGCGGAAATTGGTGTCATCTTCCATCTTGAAGGTGAGGGGGGCCAAAGGCTCTGTCACTACGCGGGACAGACGGGCCACGTCCAACACGCCTTCTTCTAAATCAAATTGCCAGCTACGGTTTTGCTGCGCCATCAGGCGGCGTTGCAGGCGATTGGCGAGACGGCCTACGACGCCTTGCAATTGGGTCAGCTGCGCGTCGAGATAGCTGCGTAGACGGGCCAATTCTTCCCCGTCGCACAATTCCTCGGCACCAACGGTTTCATCAAAGCTTTTGGTATAGACTTTGTAGACAAAACCATCGCCGTCGCCGGGCTTAAAGTTTGGTCGAACCGGTGTCGTGCCTTCATCGACTTCGCTGTCATCATCATCGGGCGAGTCGCTATCATCAGCCTCGACGCGCACTTGCACATCTTCCTGCTCGCTGCCTTGAGACTCACCGCGCTGGGTATCTTCTTGCTGCTCGCCGCCTTCTTCCTGCTGATCCTCATTTTGGCTAGGATCGGGCGGGGGTTGGTCGGCACCGTCAGGCTCTTCGCCATCCTCATCGGATGGATCAGGCTCTGCGCCCAATTCATCGCCCAGATCTAGGTCGCGGATAAGATCGCGGGTGACTTCGGCAAAGGCCTTTTGGTCTGACAGGCGCTCAATCAGGCGGTCAATTGTCTCGCCCGCCTTCGCTTGCACTTCATCGCGCCAAAGATCGGCAATGCCGCGCCCAGATTCAGGTGGCGCAAGCCCTGTTAGTCGCTCGCGCAGCAATAGGCCTAAGGCATCGGCCAAGGGGGCCGTCTGGCGGTCCATCATGCGGGCATAGCCCTTTTTCTCGCAAGTCTCGACCAAAGCCGCCGTAAGGTTTTGAGCAACACCCGGCATGGCCAAAGCGCCAATCGCCTCAATGCGGGCTTTCTCAGCCACTTCATAGAGCGCCCGAGCGCGCGGGCCTTCTGGCATGGCGGCATTATGGGCGGCTAAATCATGGTGGGCGAGGCGTAGGGCAGCCGCATCAGCATGGCCACGCAACCGCGAGACTTCTTGCTCGCCCAAGGCACGCGCCGGATGGGGCAAGCCAATGCGATTGCCCGATACGCTCGGCCCATCGGCAGAGAAGCTCACCTCCACCTCCTCGGTCCGCGACAGTGCCCGCGCCGTATGCGTAATCACACGTTTAAAAACGTCTTGAGGGGTTTCTTTGCTCGCCATTATTAGACTGACATAAGCCGGAGCCGTGTGCCTGTCACGTCTCTGTGTGCGTTGATTTCAGTGGCGGGCAAATTTGACTCTCATAACGCATTATATTTGCCACCAAATGGGCTTGTGAGCTTAACTCAGGACTTTTTGAGCCTCGCATTTATGATGATCGTGCTGATTGTTTATGCCGCCATTCTTGCGATTTTGCTTGTGCGGCGCGCGCGCTGCTTTCGCGCTGGGAGGGCGCATTGATTTCGACTGAGATGCTCCCAGTCGTCAGACCGGCTTGGTCAAGAGCGACGCGAAATTCTGTCCTGCAAGTTGCTTTAACGGTCACGATTCATCGACCATCACCATTGAGCAAACCCTAGCAATCGGGCACGATCGTGTTTGATTAATTCGCCAGAACAATAATGCTGAGAAGAGTCTTTCAGCGATGAACGCAAAGGTGCGGTTCTGATAGTCACTCTCTTTCTCAAGCACGTAAGGTTCAAGTTCTAATAGAATATCAAACATCGCAGTCCAGATTTGAACAAATAAGTCAGTCGGCAAGACAGACATATTGCATGGGTGCATTTCTCTTCGTGTTAAGAACCAATTTGCGAAACTCTCACTGAAATAATTTTTCTTTATGGCAATTTGGAATGTCAAATCAAAATCGCTGGCAGCTGACTTATGGTAATGAGCAAAAGTGTCGCGCACGGACATTGCTGATACATAAGGTTCAGGTACCAATATATCCGCCCTTAGCTTCTTCATTAATTGAAGAATTTTGTCGCTCGACAAATGATCACGTAGCGAACCAAAATCTGCGGGCTTAATCATGCCGAATGGTAGGCCGCCCCTGTGTCGTCTCATGTTTTCAGTCAGCGAGTAGCTGGCTAGATAACGCCTATAGTGACATATCCCCACATGTGATGCTTGGAGGTCGTGGTTCTTTAGCAGCCAATATATCGCGGTTAATTCACTCCATCGTGGGTTTTTATCGGAAATATGCACCCCAGTATTGTCTGTTAGGCGAGCTTGGAAACCGGAAGTTCCTATCAGAGAAATGCCATCCGGCACCTTTACATCAGGCTCTCGATGAGCCACGGCGAACATCTCAAGGTTCATTTGCTGCTCCAAGCACAACTGAAGGTTTCCGCTTTAAATTTGTTTGGTAAACTCGGTTTGCCGATTCTGCTGAAAGATTCACCACTTACCTTTTGGCACAACTGACTTGGCTCCTTTATTCGTGCCATGCATAAGTACAGTCTTATCGCCCCTTTTTTTTCGAGTTTGTGAGCAGTGGTCAAGGCTTAGTGACAGGGTTTACCAACTAGATTACGTGGTGGCGCAACAGTGCAATGAATTTCCATGTTGGGCAGCAAATCGCTATAGATCGGTAAATCAGAACCAAGTAGAGCAAGTTCCCATGCCGTTAGAAATCGGTCACTTATCAGACCTTCAATTCATGATCCCCATGAACGCGCGACGTATCCTTGAGATAGGTTGTGGCGATGGCACCTTGGGCGCGTCAATCAAGGCAAGAATTCCCAACTCCTTTTATGTAGGTTTGGAGGAGGATCAGGGCCTTGCGCTTGTGGCAAAGACGCGTCTGGATAAAGTACTTGATAAAAGTATTGAGCATGATGAACAATTTGAAGCGTTGTTGAAATTAGCAGATCAGGACCCTTTTGATGCAATAGTAATAGGCGTCAGCGCCGAATTTTTGTTTAGCCAAAGTGGTCTTCTAAGTAGGCTAATCAAATTGGTTTGCGCCAAAGGTGTTTGCGTTGGGTATCTTAAAGACATTAGAAACTGGGAGATATTGAAGCAGAAAGTTGCCGAAAATTCGAACATTGAACATTTGGCGTTAATGGATCAGGCTGAGCTAGAGCGTTTAGCACAAGAAACTGTATTTCAGAGCTTTACTGGTGCTGGCTGGACTGTCTTGGAGAGCAAGCCACTGATTGTTTCGAAAGTCCAAGCTACCGAAGCGGTAAACCTTGCTGAGCTGCATAACCAAGGCAAATCACCAAGTTCTGAAGGCGTTGTACATAACGCGTCCACGCTTGGTTGGGTGGTCTCAGCGTCGAATGGTGCACCGGACATACCGATTTACATTGCGGCTCTCGCTATTCAGAAAGTTGCAGGGGTCAACGAAGCCCGGGTCGACTACCCACTAACTGCTTTGAAATCGCTGCCTAATGTGAAGGCGGTTTGGGGGCAGGGTTCACTAACTATTCCAAAGGACTTTAAGCCGGGTGTGCTCATCTTGCATCGGCAATTCTTGAACAGCTTAGCCGTAGCTCGTCACATCGAACGCCTTATAGATGCGGGCTGGGTGATTGTTTCAGAGATTGATGATGATCCGGGTCATTGGCGTGGCTATGTCGATAGCAACTTTATCGCGTTTCGGGGTGTTCACGCTGTTTCAGTGAGTACGCAAAGATTGGCGGCAAGAATGCGTTCGTTAAACCCGAATACAAAAGTATTCGAGAATGCAATTTTTGAGTTGCCCAAGATTTCCAAAAAGCCAACAATGAAAGAGGGTCGGCTCCGCATATTTTTCGGTGCATTGAACCGAATGGCGGATTGGAGTGAAATCAAAGCAGGTTTGGTTCCTGCCCTTTCCGAATTGCGAAACGAGATAGAATTCATTGTAGTGCACGATAAGGACATCTATAATGATCTTCCCGAGTTTGTACGTAAGGAATTCCATCCAACTTTGCCACCCGCAGACTATTTGGAAGTACTCTCCAGCTGTGACCTTTCACTGCTGCCATTACGTGATACGCCATTTAATCATCTGAAATCAGATCTGAAATTGATAGAGAGTTGTGCTTGCGGTGTCGTGCCGATCTTCTCCGAAGTCGTCTATGCTGACACACCCAATGCGGCGAACTTGGGTGTGATGATGCGCCAGCGAGAAAATTGGGGTGATGCACTAATTGAACTGGTCAGGAATCCACAAAGGATTGCAGACTTCAGAAACTCAGGTCTTACCTATGTCACCACACAACGTATGCATAGTCACAGCTTAGGTCACAGGCTTGAATGGCTTCAAGGCCTAATTGCCAACAAGGGTCGCCTAGAGGAGGAGCGACGCGAACGCTTGCGCTCAATGGGCTTATCCAGCCTAGAAGTGCATGAGAGCAAAGGGTGATTTCTGACCTAAACCCACAAATTTGGACCATGGTAAGCTCGAGTTTTCTGATTGACTGACCTCTTGCTAGATCAACCGAATGGGAAAGATTTTAGAATCTATAGGAGTTAGGCTTACCCTGGACGAAGATGTTGGAGTTTTCAGCAATTTGGGTTTATGAAGTTCACGCTTCGGTGACGTGCACTGCGTGAATTATCCTTAGTGCCTGTCTCGTCAGCTTGGTTTTTATAGAGTGCCATGATAGGCCCCGTTAAGTTCTGTAATCACAGGCCTTTATGCTTCACGGTTAAATCGCGTGTTTAAACTCACTCAGTTTGGGAGAAAATCCAATGACATTTAGGAAAGTTGCACTGGTTGCATTCATCTCGGCTGCGTCCTTTTTGTCAGCCTGTACTTCTACGATCAAGGCTACCGAGTATCGTGCAAGCGAAGTTGGCGAGGTTATACGCGCTGAGCCAGCCACAGTGTTATCGCAGCGGTATGTGAAGATAAAAGGTTTGTCTACAGGTGGTGCCCGTTCGTCTCGCAGAAACGGTATCAACTATATAATCAAGATTGATCGCACTGGTGAGACACTGTCAGTCACCCAAAGCTCAGATGTTGTCATTCCAGCAGGTTCACCAGCTTGGGTAGAGTTTGGCGATCGGATTAGGATTGCCCCGCGCAACTAGGGCGGGACAGCTAAAGTGTAGGACAATGGATCACAGGGCTGTCATCTTGGCTGCTGCAATGGCTGCCGTCATTTTGTCGCCGTGGGAAGTTCGTGCGCAGTCCGTTGTTGAAGCTGTGCGCATGGGCCTAGACAACAGTTATATTCTGCAAGCTGAACGCGAACGACATAATGCCTTGATTGAGGGGCAGGTCCAAGTCAGAAATCTTCGGCGGCCAAATATTCAGCTTGAAGCCACCTCCAACATCCGGCAACGCGCTTCGTTGAATGCTGGGGCCTATATTCGCGACACATCCGAGCCAGGTTCGTTGTCCCTAAGTGCTGTACAGCCTCTAGTTTTGGGTGGTCGTTATCAAGCAGCCATGCGGGAAGCTGACTTAAGGGTCGCCCAATCTGTAGCACGCATTCGAGGTCGCGAACTTTCGGTCGTTCGCGAAATCATTGAAGCTTATGCTGATGTAAGGCGCGACTATCAAGTCTCGGAGATTAGAGCCGAAGGCGTAACTTGGCTAACAGATCAATTGGCAGGCACAAGAGCCCGACAAAAGGAAGGTTTGGTTGGACTCACAGAGGTTTCTCAAGTGGAAACCCGCCTCGCCAGCGCAAGACGCTTGGCTACAAATGCGCAGGCTCGGCTTCAGAGCAGTTGGGCAATACTTGAACGTCGAATGGGCGCAAGGCCCGCTGGTTTGACCGAAGATGAAATACATCCTGATGATCTTCCAGACACTTTGCTAGAAGCCATTGATCTGGCGATAGCTAACAGCAATGTGCTTAAGGCATCGCGGTTTGATGAGGACATTGCGCGAGCGGCCGCACGCAGGATTCAAGCGGAAAATGGACCGAGGGTAAATTTACAGGCTAGTGTTTCTGGCAGGAGCGATACTAGTTTCAATGGTGATCGTGACTACGATGCCCAAATTGGTGTGAGGTTTGTCATGCCACTTTGGAGCGGCGGTCAACCGCAATCACGTGCACGGGCGGCTTTGGCTGAATCCAACGCGGCTCGTTTTGAAGCGATCGCCGATGAACGGCTTTTGACGGAGCAAGTTACAACAGCTTGGGCGAGGCTAAACGCGGCCCGCAATTCAAAAGCAATTGCGGAGGAACTGGTCCGGGCCGCTCAAGTCGCGCGTCGAGGGGCAGAATTAGAATTTGATATCGGTCTGCGTAGTATCATCGAAGTGCTCAATCAAGAACAAGAGTTGCAAGAGGCCCGGGTTGGCTTTGAAAGTGCAAAAGCCGAGCTCATGGCTGCACAAGCCGCATTGTCTAGCCTGATCGGCCTTGATCCCACGGGTGTCATTAATGAAAGGACGCAGTTCGACCCATCGAAAATGGCGATTTCTTACGCCACTGCGACACCGGGCAAGCTTGCTGTTTGGGAGCGTCCATTGGTCACTGTTTTTGAAGTCGTGGACGATGCACAATTGGACACCAGGTCAACGATAAACACCTTGAAGCGTTCAATATTTGGCCCGGAATTGTAATGGCGCTAGGCTATGCTTTGTAGGGCCCTGGCAAAGGTTGGCGCAATAGACTTCTTTCAGGCTATTCAGGATTACTGGGAAAAAGACCCCGAGGTCCGAATATTTAAGCTATGCAGAGCATATTAACTAACCCAGCATAGGGTCGGTTAACTCGACAAACCCCAGTTTACCAGAGGCCGAAAGAGCGGCAGGAGCTCAGCTAAACGGGCAGCCTAAAAATTGACCATTATAGCTTGAGTTTCAGAAAATGCTGAAAGTATTGCGTCGCGTTGCTTATCAGTTACTTCAGAGCGATTAACCAGAACGCGCTTTGAATACTCAGACTTTTCAGATGCTTGAAGTGTAAAGTCTTCGATTCCCCTTTGTTTGAGCAGAGCCGGCAGCTCTGTCGCAAGGGTTTCGTAGCGCAAAATCTGATCCACAATGACTTTTCGATTGCCGCTAACAGTTTCGGTATATTTGTCTATATCGAGGGGAAAGTTCCCATTCTCAACATACTCATCCCAACTCAGCCGATACTCTCCGTCTGGGTTGTGAAAGGAGGAATTTCTAAGCATGTGATAATGGCTGAGACACTTGGTGATTGGATCGCGTTCGACACAAAACTTGAACATCTGAGCAAATCTTGCTTCTCCGATTAAATCTCGAATTTCAAGTGCGCTCATGTGATTGTAAAAAACACCCGCATCTGTTTCAAAGTTTCTTACTATGTGGTGCTTCGGCTCCGGATAGACAGGGAGAGCGGGATCGGGAAATTTGGACAGGTGCTATAAGTGGATGGACTGCCCTGATGCGGCATAGGATGCTGCGAATAGGAGACAGACATGGCACGACGTGTGAGACGCAATCATGGTGCGGCATTTAAGGCGAAAGTGGCTTTGGAAGCGGTTCGTGGTGAGAAGACGCTGAACGAACTGGCACAGCAATTTGATCTTCACCCCAATCAGATCAAGCAATGGAAAGACCAGTTGCTGGACGGTGCGGAGGATGTATTCGGCGGGTCTGGGAAAGGCGTGCGTGAAGCTGAGCCCCCACCAATCGATGTTAAAACGCTCCATGCCAAGATTGGAGAGTTGACGCTGGAGAATGATTTTTTGTCAGGTGCGCTCGTAAAAGCGGGCATGGTGAGCGCAAAGCGATGATCGACAAAGAGCACGATCTTTCCATCGTCAAGCAAGCCAAGGTTTTAGGCCTGAGCCGCAGCGGAGTTTACTATGAACCCCGCTCTGTGAGTGACGCAGACCTGGCCCTGATGCGGCGTATGGATGAGCTTCATTTGAGCTATCCGTTCGCTGGATCGCGGATGTTGGCCGGTTTGTTACGGGCCGAGGGCCATAGTATTGGGCGGCTGCATGTGCGCACATTGATGCGCAAAATGGGGCTTTCTGCGCTATATCGACGGCCAAACACGAGCAAACGTGACGCCAGTCACAAGATTTATCCCTATTTGTTGCGAGGTCTGCCCATCACCAAAGCCAACCAAGTGTGGGCAACCGACATCACCTATATCCCGATGAGGAAGGGCTTTGTGTATCTGGTCGCGGTGATGGATTGGTTCACGAGAAAGGTTTTGTCTTGGAAACTTTCCAACTCAATGGAGGCTGACTTTTGCGTGCGGACACTTGAAGAAGCCATCGCAAAATACGGGATCCCTGAAATCTTCAACACCGACCAAGGCAGCCAATTTACCTGCCCGGCCTTCATCGAGGTGCTCAAGACACACGACATCAAAATCAGCATGGACGGCAAAGGCGCATGGCGCGACAACGTCTTTGTCGAGCGGTTGTGGAAGTCGGTCAAATACGAAGAAGTTTATCTGCGGGCCTACGACAACGTGGCAGACGCCCGCGCCAATCTGGCCAAATACCTGACCTTCTATAACACCAAACGACCCCACCAAGCTCTTGACGGAAATACCCCAGACAGCGCTTACTTCAACCCGCCCCAACCAATCCCGGTTGCGGCGTAAATCCGGCAGTCATCCACTTATAGAAACGGTTCACCTGTCCGAACAAACCGAGCCACTTCAG
>VYLP01000114.1_pt1 | contig 41646 bp, 28 predicted proteins | sample 5114311 | NCBI WGS metagenome assembly VYLP01 (sample SAMN12291775, study PRJNA351875) | freshwater metagenome | isolation source: freshwater lake | place: USA: Michigan, Lansing Lake | collected 2013-08-14 | reverse complement strand
TCAATGACGGTACCACTTGTTCTGCGGCAAGTTATCTTTTCTCGAATGGAAACGTCTGGACGATTACCTCGGGTACATCGACTTACTCCATAACTGCGACGACAGAATAACACAGTCAAGGCATGCTTGATAATTAAGCATGCCACCCACCAGCCCCCGTAGTAATCCGACCTACTTATTCGTATTAGAGTAGCATCGCTACCATCTTTTTTTTAATACCCGTCATTTAAATATTTCACTCGCGTATAATCTCCAACTTTTTATTGTTTGGTTAATTTAACAGCGAGTAAATATTTTCCTCAAATTTTACCTCTTATGATACGATAACTAAAAAAGGAAATAGGCAAATCTAAAGATTGGTCTACTATTTTTTTATCATAGTATTAATGGATGAGTAAAAAGTTTTGTATTCTTTTAATTTTCTTTCAAATGAGTTATAGTTTGAAAGCTAATTCTGATATACTAAGAATAGATCTTGATAATGCGATTCAAATTGCTGCTACAAATTATTTCTTATTACAGACGATAAAAAATAAAAACTCTGCAATTAAGGAGCTAATTACGGAAAGGTGGCGTGATTTGCTACCTACGCTTGGTGTGAATGTAATTCGTCAAAGGTATATTATTACAGATTCAAATGACTATATTTACAATGGGATCATGATGAATCTTGAGCAAATAGTTTATGATGGAGGTCGGAAAAGCCTAGATCTTGATATTGCTCGTTTAGAGGAGTTACTTTCAAAAGAAGAATTTCGAATCACTTATGCAAAACTGAAGTTAGATGTAGAAAAGGCATTTATGAATGTTTTAATTGCGTCTGGAAAAATTGTATTAAATCAGAAATCATTAGAGAGAGCGAGAGAACAACTCAGGCTTTCGAAAGTGGAATTGGAACTAGGATTTGCAACGGATGTACAAGTTATGAGTATCATTTCTAGACAACAAGAGATTGAATTTGCTCTCGCAAAATCAAGAAATGAGTTTCTAAAGGCAAAAAATGAATTAAAGCTAATCATGGGATTAAATTACGAAGCAGAGATTCTCGTCCTAGGAGACCTTCTCGAAGACTTTCATATTAACAAACCTAAGATCGAGAAGAGTGAATTGATTGAGAGAGCAAGACACGAAAGGCCAGAAATCATGAAAGCCAGAGTTAACCATCATAAGGTAGAAAAAGAAAAGGAACTTGCAGAGAATGCCTGGATTCCCCAGGTTTCGATTGGTGGTGCGTATGGAAAGACAGGAATTGAATATCCATTAAGAAATGATTCTTGGAATTTAAATTTTAAGATTAGTGTTCCCCTTGGCGGATCTACAAATACGACTACAGAGAGCGTTGGCTTAAGAAATAATAATTTAGCAAGCTCAGGATTCGGCGGAAATGCGAATCCCAATTTCAATAGTTCTACTAATAATGATTTTCAGTTCTTAAATAATATGGGTCAGTCGAGACGCATCATGGAAAGTAAAGTAAAACTAGGTGCGGCAATTTCAGAACGTAAATATTTAGAGCGTAGTATTGCAATAGAAGTAGAAAAATCAATCGATTCTGTATTAGAAGCTTATGATTTAATTAGAATTGGCAGTGGCACAGTTTTCTTTCGATACGAAAGTTTAAAGTTAATGGCCACCCGGTCTCAGGTAGGTGATGCCAAAAGATCAGATATACTGTTTGCTGAAACAGAGTTAGTAGAGGCACAAGAAAAATTAGTAGAGGCTCTTGGAAAATACATGGTCTCCTCCTACGAACTTGAATGGGTTTCTGGACTCGTCCCCGATACTTTGAATTTATTTAAGTATTCGCCAAAGAAAGGTAATACGATACTCCCTTTTCTTCTTTTAGATAAACCCATCGATAAGGAGAAAATTCCGGAGGGGCTAAGACCAAAAGACATGAATGAGTTTTTTGAGAAAGATATTGAGCAAATCCCTTCACCGAACGGTTCACGAGATTTTTAAATTTAAAAGAGATGGAAATTAAATGAAAATTAAAGCCACCAATGCAATCTGCTTTTTCTTTTTTCTACTTAATTGTAGCAAATTAGAAAATGATCTGAAAAATCTTATTCCGACTGATAATTCACCTGCCGCACCAAAAGTAATTGCTTCCTTTCCTGCCCCAGGACAGACAGGTGTTGCCAAGGATCAAAAGATCATAATTACATTCAATAAGGAGGTTGATAAGCAATCATGTATTGCCGCTTTTAGTATGCAACCTTCAACAACAGGTCTTTTTGAATTTAATGGACCAATTATGACTTTTACTCCTTCGAGACAGTTTAGCGGAGCTATTACGTATATTGCAACACTGACAAATAGATGTGAAGACAGCAATGGTCGAGATTTAGAGGAGCCATATAATATTGATTTTTCGGTGAGTACGGATGCCACTCAACCAAAGGTGATCAGTATAAAAACGAGAAAGAATTCCCAAGGTTGTTCAATTACAAGTCCATATTTTGAGATTGTAAATTTTAATTCAAATACTTATAACAACTCAGATGTGTGCGCAAACTCGCCAATTATAATTAACTTCTCAAAGTCAATGGATCGTGGCTCCGTTGAATCAAATTTCCTTACTGTACCTCAACTAACGGGAGCTTTTGTGTGGCGAAACAATAATTCTGAGCTTGAATTTCTGCCATCAGAAATATTGTCATCGGGATTGACTTACATTTTAACAATTTCAAATCAAGCGACTGATTCAACCGATAGTCCTCTTCCCAAAAGTTATTCTGCAAGCTTTACGGTAGGATCTGAAATTCAAAAACCTGTAGTTTTGATGCAGGATGGATATGTTCGAAATGCACTTGGGTGTAACCCAGGTACGTTGGCATCTTCTTTATATCCAAACGGAATTAGAAATGCAATCGGTATCTGTTCTGGAATTTTAATAGGTAATCAAAATACGCCTATTTTTATCGACTTTTCTGAAAGCCTAGACTTATCTACTGCGGATTCGCTGGTAACTATATCTCCTAATATCAACGGAGTAAAAACTTGGTCTGCAAGTCCTAACGCTTCTTGCGGAAGTACTGGAACTTGTGGAACTTCAAGTAGATTTACATTTACTCCAGTGGAATCATGGCAACATTCCGTAACTTATACAGTTTCTTTTTCTGGAAATATCAAAGATTTAGCTGGAAACAGATTGGGAGAGAACTACATTTTTTCTTTTACGGTGGGAAGCGATTTTCAAATCCCTAGAGTAATCATGCAGGATGGATTTTTAAATTTGGGATTTGGTTGTAGTCCTGGAACTCTTGCATCGGCATTTGATCCAGTCAATGGATTAAGAAATCAAAGTGGTTTCTGTTCAAGTATTACGACAGGCTATACAAATTCTGCACTTTATATTCATTTTAGCGAGGATATGGATAGGACATCAGCTGAAAATGGCTTGAATATCTCACCAGCGATTTCAGGCGTAAAAACTTGGAGTACAAGTGGCCTTGCGCAATGCGGGAGTACAGGAAATTGCGGAACAAGTAGTTTATTAACTTTCACACCAAGTACTGATTGGCAAAATACTACCTACTCCGTAACTCTCGGAAATTCTATTATTGATTTGGATGGAAATCCTTTAGGATCTTCCTATTCATTTATATTCACTGTAGGAACGGATCTAATTAGTCCGAAATTAGATTTTGCAACTGGGCCAGTGTTAGGTGATTTTGCTCCCGCATGCGGTGGTTTCGGATTATCGCTCTTACCTTCTCATACAACTAATGTTTGTAGTACTTTTAATGGTAGTAAGATAAGAGTTCGATTTACTGAAGCCATGGATCAAAATAAAACCACAAATTCGTTTTCGATATCCCCATCGGTAAATGGGATCATAAGCTGGCCAGTCACGAATGAACTTTTATTCACCCCCAGTCAAAGTATGAGTTTGTTCACTCAATACAGAATATCCATTAACTCATCGGCAAGTGACATAGCGGGCAACCGACTAGCTTCGGACTTTCTCTGGTATTTCACTACTGGTGATGGCACTGGAAGCGATAACTTTCCTCCGGCAATAACGAATTTATCATCTGATACTCAAGTCGGTCCTGGTGGTTGCAACGCAGGTATGGATGATTCACTTTTGGGATCATTTGTGAACAACGTTTGTACTGATAATAACGGAACTGGATCTGGTGCGGCTTTTCAAGTTACCTTTAGTAAAAATATGGAGCAAAATCTTACAGCTCAGGCCTTCTCAATTTCACCAAGTGTGTCTGGTTATATAGTATGGATTTCTCCAACTATAATGAGATTTATAACCACACAATCCTTGAATCCAAGTTCTCAATATGTTGTATCAATAGGAACTGGAGCTGTAAGTAGTTCAGGACAGAATATTGAAACTAGTTTTGTTCGATACTTCAATACTTCAAATATTGGAGGGAATTTAGCACTGAATACATTAAATCTTTTTGCAAACACTCTTGCAAATTGTCAGTCTGGAAGCGGAATATTAACTGACATTCTTTCATCGATTACTAATAATGCTTGTCCAGGGAATCCAACCGTTAACCCAATTTTACTAACATTCTCTCAAACTTTTGTTCAATCGACACTTATAAATGGATTCAATATATCACCTACCGTTAGTGGCTATTTTAGTTTCCCAAGTGCAAACCAAGCTCAATTTAATCCAGACAATTCATTGCAGTTTGGTAAAAGATATACGATTACAATTCCCTCCTCCGTTACTAATTCTGCCGGTAGAGGTTTACAGAATACGATTTTTGCAACATTTGTCGTTGGATCGCTTGATTCAAATTCTCCATCTATTTCAGGCGCTGATTTTGAGATAAGTACAGATGGTGATGGATGCGGAGCACTCCCGAATGACTTAGTAAATCAACCAAATGGAGCTGTAGTTAATAGTGTTTGTACTGGAAGACAGATAATTATTCATTTCAGCGAAGCTATGGATACAAATAGCGTTTTGAATGCAATATCTATCAGTCCATTTATTAATGCTACCTATTCGTTTACGGGAAATGATCTATATATTAGACCTTTAACATCATTTAGTGGAAATGTAAATTATGTAATTACAATTTCGAGTAATGCGAAGGATATTGCTGGGAATGCTATGAGTTCTTCCTTTACAATAGGATTCAACACGGAGAATACGTCGCCAAAGGTTGTAGCGATTGGTGTGGCCAGTCAATCAAATTGCTCAAATTTTACTTCAAATTCTTATGGCGGTAATCCAGTAGGTGGTAATTGGACTATGGCCCAATGCTATTGGAGTGATGGCCTTCAAGTTCTCTCTCCTGCGGCTTATTCTCTTTTTCCAGGAGGATTGACTTGCCCATCTAATTCAACAACGGATGATATTCGAATCATTTTCAATCAGGCGATGGATCCAGTGGCAACTATAAATGCAATTAGTATGTCTTTTATTTCTAATTCTGGCGGAGGAATATCTTTGATTACAAAAAATAGCTGGGTGTGGAGTGACTCATTTCACGTTGTAACAATCCAATTTACTGACTCGACATCCGGATGTAATCAAGATTTAAGTAGAGTCGTTAATATAACAGACCCTAGTTATCCTTTTTACTTGGTACAAGTTGATCAAACAGCAAAAAGTGCCAATGGTGTAACTATTGCCTCTCCATTTAACTTTATATTAGAAGGAAACTAAAAATCATGAAACTATTGGTAAAAATTATATTCTTTGTTTCAATAATTTTATTCTTGAATTGTGGAATTGGAAAGTTGTTTCGATCATCTGGAACTTATCAGTCAGCACTAGCTACTAAAGCAAAGAAAAGCATTTTGCTTTTTGGAAAAATAGAAAATCGTGATTCGCGATATACACCATACTTAGTTGATAATTTTAGAGATATGCTACAAACTCAAATTATAGAATTAGGCATAGAAATTTATGACAAGGGTTCTAAACCGTCACGCAATGCTACTATACCCTCAGTGGAGCCACAAGAGACACAAAAAGAATTCAAACCTTTGTCACTCTCGGAAGGATTAAACACGATCTTATTGAAGTCATCTATAAATAAGGATTATAATGAGAACTTTCTGAGTGAAAAGAAGTCGGAAATCTTAAACAGTGAGGATATCAAAGAATTAGCTGCGGAGCATCAATTTAATTTTTTTATACAGGGAGCAATTGGAAACAATAGTTCCGGAACTTTACTTCAGGAAGATGAAAACTCCTTAGTTTTTCTAAAATTGTATAATCCAGATGGGAAATTGGTCGGAGCTATCAATTATTCTGTGAGTGGTAGAACCCTTGCTGAAGCTAATCTATTGAGGGAAGTGAGTAAAATAATAGCGGAACGAATTAACTACATAGTAGAAAATAAGAAGTATTAATTTATGAGAAAAATTTTGTATTTCAAATTTCTAATTATGTTTTTTGTTTTTTTCGATTCATGTCAAAGTAATAAAGAAGAAGCAGAGAATTTGCGAAGGGAAGCTGCAAAAATGTTCATTGAACAAAAATTAAATAGAGCCAAAGAGTTATATCAAAACTCACTTGATTACGAACCCAATCATGCTCCAACAATATTCATGATCGGGAAGATTGAATATTACTCCAAAAATCTTTCTGCTGCTGAAGAACAATTTGATAATCTCTTGAGTATAGACAAATGTCATCCAGCTGGCAAATATTGGTACAACAAAGTGAAGGCGATCAATGCTTCAAAGAAAGATCAATCTTTAAAGGAACTTTTAGTCTTAGCGAGAGAGCTTCCAAACCGATGGGAAGTCGTTTACACCGTTGGGACAATGTTAGAAGAACAAGGAAAAATTACAGAAGCGATAGAATTGTATAATGAAGCTATCGCAGATGAGCAGAAGCTCTCATTAATCTACCTGCGATTGAATCGAATTTATGAAAAAGCAGAAATGAAAAGTGCCGCAGAACGTTATGCTAGAAAAATGAAAATGTTCGATTCGCAACAACAAGTAGATCAAAAATGAGAAACCTAATTATAGGGCTATTCAATAAAAAGCTCAGCAAAGCAATCATACTTTTTTTAATAGCGATAACGATCTATATTTTAAGACCAGATTCATCTAAGAGAAATGGAATATTCGGTATTTTCAAATCAAAGAATACTGTTAGCGATGAAATTGATCTATCAAAGGTGTTAGTAAAAGCTAAGAAAATACAACTTGAAAGTATATCACCAAGCTTATCAATACTCGGCTCAATTGACTATGTGGAGAAAATTGATGTAGTCTCCAAAACGGCAGCAAATATTCGATCAATATATGTAAAAGAAGGCGAGAATGTTAGAAAAGATCAAATCATTGTACAAATGGATACTTTGCAGTTAGAATTAGAACGAAGAAAACAAGAATCAGGTTATAATAGCGCGTTATCATCTTTAAAGTTAGCAAAAGAAAAATATACAAAAGCCCGTGAGGCAATCGAAATTCGATTGCTTGAAGTTGAAAAAAGAAAAACCCAAGTCAAAGAAACTGAAGCTGAATTAATTAAAACTAGATCCACTGTTGAAGGAAAAGAAATTCTTTTTAAGGAAGGTGGAGTCAGCAAAGAAGAATATGAGAGATTCCAGACAACGTTAGTGAGCGCTGAGGCTAAGTATCGAATTTCATTGAGAGAATGGGAAATGTCATTAGTCGGATTTCGCCCACAGGATTTGAGTGCGGCAGGAGTATCAGTACCGCATGATCCAAACAGACTTAAGGAAGCATACGTTGATCTAAATACTCGAATTGATCGAGCAGAGGTAGAAGTTGCTCAATCTCAGGTAGAAGCCGCTAAGGCTGCATTACAATCTACAGATGAATTGCTTCGGAATGCGACAATTCGTTCACCCATAGACGGGATCGTTGCCTATGTCAACAAACATGTGGGCGAGTATGTAAATCCAGGTGGTGTGACGAGTTCAGACCAAGCAATTTTAAATTTAATTGGTATTAACTCCGTTTATGCTAAGTTTAGTATTCCTGAATCTGAGATGCCTAAGATTAAAAAAGGGCTGAACGTTGAGTTTTCGTTGGATGTATATCCAAATAATTTATTCAAGGGACAAATCGATTTGATCAATCCAATGATCGACCCAAAGACACATACAAGAGATGTTAAAGTAAAAATTGAAAATTTGGAAAAAAAGTTTAATCCTGGAATGTTCGTTCGCGGAACCATTTTTACCGGTAGTCCAGAAATGACCTTATTGGTTCCTCAACAGGCAATTGTTCCCAAGGAAAAAGAGCGAGCATGGGTCTTTGAAATAAAGAATGGAAAAATATTTAGAACAGATGTTAAGGTTGGCCGAGAAATAAAAGGCTCAATCGTCATCTCGGAAGGATTAGAACCTGATGCAGTTGTCGCAATAGATAAATTGACCCAGCTAAAAGATGGTATGCTTGTTAAACCTGACTTTGATGAGTCCTTGTAACTAAATTGAAGTTTCTTCAAAAATTTTCAATCGAGCGCCCAGTAACAACCTCAATGTTCTATTTGTTGCTGATCCTCTTAGGATTAGTTTCATTAGCGGACCTGGAAATCAATCTGCTTCCTAATATGGAGTTTCCTCGTTTAACTATCATTACTCATTTTCCAAATGCAGCTCCAGAAGAAGTTGAAAACCTCATAACGAAACCTATCACTGAGTCTGTGGGAACGATAAAAGGTTTAGAAAAGGTATCGTCCGAATCTCTTGAGGGAGTTTCATTTGTCACTTTGCAGTTTTCCTGGCGAACAAGGATCGATTTCGCTGCGATGGAAGTTAGAGAAAAAGTAGATCTCATTCGAGGTGTTTTGCCCGAGGATGCCTCCAAACCACTCGTTTCTAAATTTGATCCTAGCCAGTCACCAATACAACAAATTGTATTCTTTCCAAATAATAATTACGATATAAAAAATCTTCGTGATTTTATCAAAAGAGAGATAAAGGGATATCTGGATCGAGTTGACGGGGTTGCACTTGCACAGTTTTCAGGTGGCTATCAAAGAGAAATCCAAGTTGAAATAGATCCTCAATCAATGTATGCACACAGTATTTCTGTGAATGCGATTCAACAAGCCGTTGAAGCATCAAACTTAAATTATCCTGCGGGGCATATAGAAGAAGGTAGCAAGGATATATTGATTCGCACTATTGGGGAGTTTAAAAATCCAGCAGAAATTGGCAATGTCGTTGTATCTCATAATAATGGAATACCTGTTAGATTAAGTTCAATTTCGACAATCAAAGATGATTACAAAGAAAGAAAAGGATTGGCCCTGTATAATGGTCGCGAGGCGGTAATTGTATCGATATTCAAAGAATCGGGTAAAAATACTGTAGAAGTCTCTTCAGCAGTTAAAAATGAATTAGACCGCTTAAGAGAAATTTATGCAGATAGTCTCTCGATGGAAATTGTATACGATGAGGCTAGGTTTGTAAAAGAGTCTATAGAAAATATTTCTGGCGGTCTTGTTTCTGGCGGCATACTCGCATTTCTATCCTTGATTTTAATTCTGAGAAATTTCCAAAGTCCGATCATTCTCTTAACTGTACTTCCTATTTCGATTGTCACCACATTTCTCATGATGTATCTAAACAATCTAACTTTGAACGTGATGACTTTAGGTGGTTTATCTTTAGGAATTGGAATGTTGTTTGACTCTGGAAACGTCGTACTCGCTGCAATTGAGAGAAATATGAGAAACGGACTGAATAATAAAGCTGCTTCTCTAGCCGGTGCGCAAGAAGTTGCAGGATCAATTACTTCTGCAGTCTTGACTACAATCATCATTTTCTTACCTATCATTTTCTTAAAAGGAATTATCGGAGTTGTCTTTGGTGAAATGGCATTGACGATTACATATTCCCTTTTAGTAAGCTTGATAGTTTCATTAACTTTGATTCCTATGTTATCGTCGCTCCGGTCATCCACCAAATCTCCTAAGCAGTTTAAAATTTTCAAAGGTGTTGAAAAAATTGAGGATAGGATGGATATCGGCTACGGTAGATTATTGAATAAACTAATCGATCACCCTACCAAAATTTTTATCATACTCTCCATTCTGTTCTTAATTACAATTTTTTCTGCATCAAGTGTAGATCGCGAGTTCATACCTAAAGTAGATACTGGTGAATTTAAGGTTGAAGTATTAAATGAAAAGGGTTCCTCATTAGATTCCACTACCGAATTGGTTAAAAACATTCAAGATAAAATTTTAAACGAGCAAGATGTGAAACATGTCATATCAATTATAGGTTACAATGAGGATCAGCTTATGGCTCGATCTGGAGGCGAAATAGGAACTCATCAAGCGACCATTAAAGTAATTCTTAAACAAGAACGAACCAAGAAAACAAAAGAATTCATTGCACAAATGAGGAAAAATTTAAGATTCCGAGAAGGCATAACAGTGAATTTTCAACCAGAAGAGGATATGCTCGCAAAGATTCTATCTCCAGATTCAAGACCAATCAACTTAGAAATTGAAGGATCTGATTTAGCCACGCTAAACTATATTGGAAAAGAAATGAAGCGGTCATTAATGGAAGTTAAAGGTTTAACTGATATTAAAACTAGTATGGAAGAAAAAAATCGGGAATACCAGATCGGATTTGAAGATGAAAAGTTAGCAAATTTCGGTTTAACGCATGCGCAACTCGCATCAACATTGAAAACTGCAATGCGAGGCACTGTTATTTCTCGATTGAGAATTTCAGACCAAGAGTACGATATTCGTCTTCGTTATCGAGAGTCTTCAAGAAAAAATAAAGAGAATCTTCATAGCCTTATGGTTGATCTTCCTGATGGGAAGTTTGTAAAAATTGATCAAATTACCGCAATCAAAGAAGGCCGAGGATATGCTTCCATTATGAAAATTGGTCAAGCCAGAGTCAATAAAGTGACGGCGAACATAGAAGGAATAAAGCAGAAAGAAGCAATTGCATTAGTAGAAGAACATTTAAAGAGAATTAAGCTTCCGATTGGATACAAAGTACATTTTGGTGGAGAAAGCGAAAACATATCAAAATCGACAAAAGAACTTTTCTTTTCATTTTTATTCGCAATTGCCCTAATATATATGCTACTTGCTAGTCAGTTTGAATCATTATCCATACCGCTTGTTATGTTACTGACAATTCCTCTAATTTTTATAGGTATTATTCCTGCTTTATGGGCAACCAATAGAAGTTTTAATATAAGTTCCTTTACTGGAATTATTCTTTTAGTTGGTATCGTTGTGGATAATGCCGCGTTATTTTATGAATACATCGAGATATTATCTCCAGATTTTAATTCGTTGAAAGAAACTATCATCGCTAGTGGGAAAGTTGTACTGCGACCTATTATCTTGAATAACGGAACGACATTGCTTGGTTTAATACCTGTCGCTTTAGAAATTGGGGAGGGTACAGAATTTCAATCTCCGATGGCAATAACAGTCATTAGTGGTCTAGCCGCATCAGTCTTCTTATCTTTGTTCCTAATCCCGATCGTTTTTTATTATGTGATATCTTGGCATGGCAAAACATTTCACAAATCAAAATAGCTTGCTGAAAAATGTATGAATAACAGCGATACTGACAAATATGTAAATCAACATCCAATCAGCATCCTTATGGGATTTATTGCCATTATTGTACTTGGTATTGTATGTTTTCTTGAAATACCGGTCTCTCTTTTCCCAAATTTGATTTTTCCGGGACTGACAATCGAGACAGAATACCATGGTGTCGGCCCAGATAAAATTGAAGAGATTATCACAAAACCTATCGAAGAATCTATTTCTGCAATCGGCGGGATAAAACAAATCTTTTCAACATCCGAAGAAGGAAAATCAAAAATCCACATTCAATTCGATTCCGGAGTAAATATCGAAACTAAGGGTTTAGACGTTCGCGATAAACTTGAGCAAGCGATTTCACGCTTTCCGCGCGAAGTCCAAAAGCCAGTCGTTTTGCAGTATGATCCTTCCCAACGTCCTTTCTTTATTCTTACTTTAACAAGTAACAAACTTTCGTTAACAGATCAGCGCGACATCGCTGACCGTGAAATTAAAAAACTCATTGAGGGAGTTCCGGGGATAACAGAAGTTATTGTAGCAGGAGGGTCACCTAGAGAAATTCTAATCGCTTGTGATAAAGGAATTCTAGATAGTTTAAATTTGAGTTTCAATCAGATACTAAATGCATTACAGGAAAATAATTTAAATGAGGCAATTGGAGTAGTCCATGAGAACAGCATACGCGTGCCTGTCTATGTTAAGGGTCGATTATCTAATATTGATAAAATTCGTAACTTGATCATAGCAACAGATGGGAAATCAAATAAGCAAGTTCACTTGAGAGAGATAGCTGATGTAGATTATAGCTTTCGTGAAATTGATAGTGCTTCCAGATTTAATGGTCAGGAAGTCGTAAGTATATATATATATCGGGCGGGAACGACTAATTTAATTGAAATATCAAAGAAAATAATTTTGGCGATACGAGAAATGGAGACGGATCAACTTGATATAAAGGTTACTTTTAATCAAGCAGAGATCGTAACAGAAGCCTTTCAGAGTATCATAATTTGCACAATTATCGGTATAGTATTTCTTTTCTTATCTGAAGTAATAATATTTCGAAGTTTTGTTCAAGCCATGTGTACGAGTCTAGCTATTATTAGTTCTTTTTTATTAACAATGGTAGCTCTCTATTTTGCAAAATTGGACCTAAACTTGATGACTCTCTCAGGATATCTTCAAAGCATTAGCCTAGTCATTATCTTCGTACATTATATTCGTTTTTTTCAGGCTCAAAACAAATCAGTTACTTTAGAACTAATTGTTATTTTACTCATAATCGCGGGGGTATTCCTTCCTATTATTTTTAGTTCAAACGAATACAAGATCATATATGGTGGATTTGCTGTTGTGATTTTGATCTCAACTTTATCTTCGTTATTAATTTCATTAACGTTGTTACCACTAGTAAACATTCATATAGAGAACAGAAAATTATACTTACCGTCGCTGGATCGACTGGAGTTATCTGTAAGTCGAAAATATGAGTTTTTTTTAAATCTATTTCATTCTTTTTTTCTGGAAAGGAAACGAGTCGCAATTTTGTACCTAATCATCTTTGTTGTCGGTCTATTTTCCTATTTTTCGTTGGGTCAAGACTATATGCCCCCTATAGAAGAAAAACAAATTACCGGCACAATCGAATTCCCTTCTGGTACTAGCTTTAACTCTGTTAATTTAGTTTCTAAACGCGTAGAGTCGAAGATCGCCTCACAAGATTACGTTAAAGAGGTGAGCACACGCATCGATCTCGGACAAGCAACTCTGACTATTAAATTCAAAGATAAATTCATCAATTTAGAAGAAGGTGGCAAAAAATTGGAGGAACTTATCGGAGATATCAAGCCTGCGTTTGTATATTTTTCCGGTTCAAATGATGAGGCGTTACTTAAAGAAGTTACCATTGACGTACTAGGTGATAATCTTGAGACTTTGACAAATATTACAAAAGAACTTGCGAATAAAGTTGAAGATAAGGTTTCAAACGTAAAGCAGGTGCTTTTACGATTTAAACCTCCGAGAGAAGAGTATCAAATTATCATCAACAAATCCAGAAGCGAATTGTTAGGCGTGAATTCCGATATGGTTGGTCGGTTGATGAGATTTGGAATTCAAGGTGGGGTTGCAACTAAGTTCATTGAGAATGATAGAGAACTAGACGTTAAAATTCAGTATGCCAAACCTTTTCGGAATGAGATTTCTGAAATTCCGAATTTTCGTGTAAAATCTGATCAAGGACGATCTATTCCTTTAAGTGAGATTGCATATTTCGAACGTGCGAACACTCCTGTAAAAATATACAGGAAAAATAAACGCAGAGTATTATCTTTTAGTATCCGATTGGTTGAGACAAATGTTAATAAATTAACAAATCAGTTAGAAGAAGTTAAAAAATTTGAACTACCTGAAAATTATCGTATCGAATTTAGTGAACAATTTGAAGAATTGCTACGCAACCAGACAAGAACGAATAGACTTCTCTTTTTTTCAATAATTATTTTGTATATGATTTTGGCTTCTTTTACAGAATCTTTATTACAACCATTTGTTCTCTTAGGAATTTTGCCTATTCCCATAAGTGTATTTTTTATTATCGCGTCTATTTTTAATATTAAGTTAACAATTCCAGTCTACATTAGCTTATTTCTAAGTAGTTCTATTTCGATCTTGCAAGTATTTTTATTACAGAAAGAAATCCTTGATCAAAATAATGTCTTAACTACTGGCGATAGAACTTTTCGTACTTTTTCTCTCTACTTCAAACAGTTCTTGCTGATTTGGTTCATCATCTTCATTTTTTATCTGCCGTTTCTCTTTACTTTTGGCTCGGGAAGTAACCTTCTAAGAGAGATGTCGTTTACTTTTATAGCTACAGGGACGATCAGCTTATTCTTTCTCCCGATTGCATTCCAAATTATGCAAAAGGCAGATTTAGAGAATTTTTTAAAGAAATGGTTCTTTCTAATGAAATCAGGAATTATATACATAAGGAGAAATAACAAATGATAAACTTGTTATTTGACAATATTACAACTATTAAGCGATTGATTTTCTACCCGCAGCAATTTTTTCGAGAAGCGGGAAAAGAAAGCGAATTTGAGGTATTAAAAGAAAACATACTAAAAATCATATCGGTGCTGATTCTTTTATTTCTCTTTGTGCATTCGATTGGAGATTTAATAAACGCGCAGATCGATAGAAAAATCAGAGTCAATCTAACAGAAGAAGCAAAAAACGCTATCGCTAGTACATTTAGCGAACCAGCAAAAGGCACTTTGGTCACACTGATTTTTTTTGCGAGGATGAGTTATCTTATTTTTTGGTCTATTTTCTTTGGATTTTTCGTAGCTTCTCGTACGTGGATCTTCAAAATGTTGGATCAAGAAAATCAGTTTCCTTCAAAAACTATTTCTTATTTTACCCTACTTGGATTTATTCCCCTATTTCTCATCAGTGGGATAGTTACTTTTATAAATCAAATTTTTCCAATGTCGCCTTATTTGATCTCTAATTTTAGTATTTACTTACGAATTGTCTTGGTTCTTGTAGCAAGTTTGTTGGCTTTGTATTTTGAAAAACGAATACTCAATGAAAGTTTAATGTCAAACAAGAAATTGACAAAGGGAGCAACTTCGATCATTTGGTTCTCCCCTTACGTAATCCTTTATTTTATCTTCTCGTTAGCGATACTCTTGATAAGATTATTTTAAAAATTACTGTTTATTTGGATAAATTTTTAATTTTTTCCTGCGCATCTTTGATCGGTTCGGCCAATTGATCTTTTGGAGCGATTTCTATAAATCGTTTATAATTCTTAATGGCCTCGGCCTTATCGCCCAACCTTGTGTATATGATACCCAGATTAAAACTAATTTCTGGTGAACTGTTTATTTTTTCTGCTTTTTTATAGGCAGATGCTGCTTTATCATTTTTGCCCAACTGTTGATAGCACACACCTTGGTTATAAAATCCTCTTTGATAATTTGCAGAAATTTCTGTTGATTTAATAAAATAATCGAGAGCATCCTCTAATTTTTTTTGACCGAGCTTCACAACACCAATATTATTTACATAGTCTGGCTGGTTCGGATCTAATTCATGGGCGGCCTTGAATAATTTGATAGCCTCTTCTGGATTTGAACCGATTAGCTCAGCACCTTTATTATTTAACTCAGCTGCATTCATGTTTAATGTTTTTTCTCCCTCTTTCTCTTTTGGTTCACAATTCAAGAAACCGACTTGAATACAAAAGAAGAGTATAGATACGGTCAACTTCACAAAACTCTGGTTACTCATTTTTTTTCCTTTTTAGATTGCTCGAATTTAATTGGAACCCGCCTTTCGCTGGTTCGCCTTCGTTCCATTTACCATTGTAGATAATCTTTTTATCTTTGGAAAGCAGAAGGCCATAGCCATCCTGTCTACCATTCCGCCAGTGTCCAATGTAAGTGTTCCCATCTAAAAAACTCTTAGTTCCTAATCCATCTGTACAGTTTCCCTGACATCTAGTGATGCTGAAAAAATAAGCAATGATCCCGACAGTTATGAATATCATCACGACACCAAGAACTTTGGTTTTTTGTTGGTCAAATTTTAAAAAATGCAATCTCATTCTAATAAGTGTTATAAAATCTGAATTATCTCCTTCGATCAATTCAAATTCATTTAAGCTAATAGATTTTATTAGTATTTTTCAACTAACTATTCATCTTTGATTCTTTATTTAAATTTACTTTCTAAATTCCTAGGTGATTCCTATCCCAATTAGCTACAAACAAAAATAGCTGTAATTAGTAAAAAAGTACTGGTGTAAAAAATGAGGTCATGCCTGGATATGGCATTGTGACGGATGTTATGGTAAAATGGATGGGATTGCACATAAGAAATACCCTTTTTCTAGTGGTGTTAGCTGTGCTATATCCGACCTTTTTGTTAGCGGAAACATCCACAAAACCAGCAGATTCTAATACAATTTCAGTAAAAATAGAAATCACAGAAGCAGTTTGGGAAGATGGTGCAGACGTTTTTACCGAAGCATATGGCTTCTATTCGTATGTGAATGAAGAACTCGAGGACTCGCTTTCCACAGGAATCAATAATATTCCCTCAAATTCTGATGCTACCAATGATTCTCTAGAAACAAACAAACATGCCGTTTCCCTTCTTCCTGGGAAGCGGAAACAGACATTAAGCCACACCTTACATCACGCTGATTTTTCTCTAAGTCATTATAATTCTAACTTTCCACAACCAAATTTGGTGGCCTTTGTTTCTCACAAATTTCTCCGTTATCTTGCTCTCAGATTGAATTCTCCGCCTCCCAGCGAACAAAAAACAGGTGTCCTATGAAAAATCGTCCCTTCTCCTCTACTCGAACTAAATTCACGACTATTTCTTTCGGCTCTCGTATCGGTTTCAAAGAACGGCTCACTTCATTTATCGTTCTCTCTGCCTTCATTCTCCCCCTTCTCATTCCGATTGATCTCTACGCACAGAGTGTCCCCCAGCTTACAAAAACCAAAAACTTCTCTGGAAGTGATCTCCAACCATATGTAGATGCAGCTAAACAACAAACCGATGAAGCAGGCTTCATGAATATCCTTAGAGGAGGAGAAAATGCAATTGAGGCAAGTTGGGAAGCAGAAGTAGAAGCAGAAATCAATGGGATCTTAGGCGGTGTTACTTCTAACGACAAGGTTAATGATGTAACAGTTTACCGTGAAGCTGTCCGGGCACAGCTCCAACTCCAAAAGCAACAGGCAAAAGCAGGTTGGCTTGCAGACGCGACAGCATTTATCCAATCAGAGCTAAATAGTTTTTTAAACTACATCTCTACCAAAAAAGACCAAAACATCGAAGCATCAAAATCAAGTCTTGTATCTTCAATCAATCCTACAGTCTCCCAAGTTGCCGCGATGGCAAGTGCATCCCAGGAAGCTTCTCCTTCTCAAGTAACACAAGATTATAAAACAGGGGCAGCAGTTTGGGATTCCAAATGGCAAGACCTCCAAACGAAAAAAGCAAATTGGGAACAGGACTCCTTAGCAGCGATACAAAATGGAATCCTACAATGGAACACAACGATCTCCAATTTAGTTCAGGAGAAACAAGATTATCTTGATGGAATCGCACTGACAAAAAGTCAGTGGATCCAAAACCAACAATACATAGACAATGCGGAGACCGCACTTCGTAACTCTCTCCAACAGACTGTCACAAACATACAATCACAACGCGCACAAATGGGAGCAAGCTTCCTAGGCAATCCAGTGATGAGTGCTTCTTTCGGAGACATTGATGCCCTACTTGCCTCCATCCAACAGAAGCTAGATGACAGAGCTTCCGTCTCATCAATGGCAGAAACACTAGGAACTTTTTTCCGTAACCAAGAGAACTATGCCAAAGACAAAGGGGACGAATGGAATGTTTTGAAATGGGAGAATGTAACGGTTTCTCAATCGCTTACGTTCAATCGAGACATAGGAAATGCATCCATTACTTGTTCAACTGGAAATACATCACCAACATGCTATAATCTACCCACCCAATCTAGGACTTTATATTACCAGGCCGATGGATCTTTGTTAGAATACAATGCATATACTTATGTAGATCAAAATGATAAAAATGGTTATCGGGTCAATGCGGCTTTAAGTTCAAGTTATAAATCCAATCCATCTAATACAGACCACTATTATAATGGGCACCATGAACAATTCAAGTATGTTTGCAATGGTGTTGAAATCGGTGGCACTTGTAATTTTGGCACTGGAGGCTTCAACGGTGGGGGCGATACCTGTTCTGGATGGGCTTTCTGTGGGTACTCTCGCGCCCGAAATACGTATACTGATTTCAGTTTATCCGTATCCAATAACTACAACCAATCCCAAATTACAACGAACAACAACATACGAAATTCCATCAATGGTGGCTACAACGCAACCTTTAATGCAACTAACGCACAGGGTTATCTCGCAGGAACCGAACAGGTAATCTCTAACTCCACTCAGGTGTTTGCAGGAAGTCTGAACATCACAGGTTCCGGGAATTGGTATGACCAAATCGGAGCATACAATACAGTTAGCATCTTCACAGATTATAGATACATAGACTCGGACAAACAAGCAAATGAGAACACATGGAGAGGGTATCAGTCCAATTATAAAAGTCTTGCAGATAATTTCCTAAGTCTTGTTAACCCGCTCAAGGATTGGGAAGACAGAAGTAAACAATACAAAGATGAATATGACATCTCTTTGGTAAACCTTGAATCTGCTAAAACAGAAGCTATCACAAATATTGATGCACAAATTGCAAGTCTCAAGTTACAAAGAGATACTTGGATTACAGACGTTTACGGTTATCAGGTGGCGGGAACAGGAGCTGTCGACAATGTCAACAGTCGCTTCCGAGCGGGATCAAGAACTTGGGACGAGACGATCACCACATTCAAATCCGTGGAGCTCAACTGGTTTTTAACCGCTAAGGATGCGTTAAATCAAGCCATCGAAGGCAATACGGGAGAAAAGAAATTCCAGTCCGATGTCATCAGTGCTGTTAACGATATCAAAGACCAAATCGTTAGCTCAAATTCCGTAACTACTCAACTATATACGAATTCACAGAACCTTTGGAAAAATTATCAATACAATAACTCAGGTCTTCTCATGGACCAAGCGGTCATCGGAAAAGCCAATGAGATCTCTCTCGGAGAAACAGGAGCCACCTTAAGCCAAAAGCTCATCGACTCCTACGCTCGCACCGAAGCCTACGCCACAAGCGAGATGGACGCAACCGTTCGCATCCAAAACATTCTAGGTATGTTCAGTCAGCCTGGATACGACGTCTCGGAATTTGACTCTGTTCAAGCAAATATAGATAGCTCTGCCCAAGGACAAACAGATTGGGGGATGGAGTTAAACGGGGGTGGTGGAAAATTCGGTTTTATCCCACGGGCTAATGGAGATAGAAACACACTCGCACTCTACAAAGATGTAAGAGATGATTCTAAAAAAGCAACCGCTCTCCAAAACACTGTTATAGAAAAAGAGAACAAGCTCCTCTCGCAAGTGGAAGAGTATTTTAAGAAGGCAGATACCTTCCTTACGTTAGCAAAAGAGTATGAGGAAAAGGGTAAATTCGACGAAGCCACCTACTACACCCAACAAGCCATCAATAAAAAAGCAGAAGCCTCTGTCATCATCAAGGACGGATATAAAGATATCGGTGATTTTATGCTCACTGGTATCACATCAAGCACTCTCACTCATACAAAACCTTCTTTCTTAAGTTATAAAGATGCGCTCATCGGGAAAAGTTATAATGATAGCCAAGACATCGCAAACCAAATCAAAGATGGTAAAAATAAAATCGCTGGGATCAACTCATCTAGTGATGCCTATGATCAGATCCAAGGCCTACTTGCCACCTCACAAAGCCTAATCGCAAGAGGTGTCGATTCCCAAAATCTCGCAAACCAACTCATCTCTCAATCTCGTGACCTAGGTGCAAAAAATCTTAAGGGTGAACTCCTTGATGGTTTAGAAGAGATGATTGCTGCCATAGAAAGTGGTGCACCAGACGTCGTTTCCGATGGATCAGAAATTGCCAGTGCCATCGAACAGTCCAACAAGGAACTAAAAGAGACAAGAGAGAAAGTAGATGGCCTACTCTCTCATATGAACTCGCTTGTCACGAACGAAAATGATATGAAGAACCTGCAGACCCTTCTCGAAGGTTCAGGCCAGGCACTCAACTTTGCGGCTAACAGTGCCATCGCTAAGTATCTTGATGAGTATTCCCAACAGTTCATCGAAGAAAACGAAAAACGTAGCGCAAGTTTTAAAAAGGAAATGTTTCAGAAGGTCACTGAAGGTCCAGAATACGCATACCTTCGCGAAGCTGGTTATGAATTCCGCATCCAAGGTGATTATATTGTAGGTTCAAGAACCATCTATAGCGGAGATTTTGCGATCTTTGGAAATGCGATGCAACAGGAGAGCTACTCTCCTATGTTCATGTCGCAGAATCTAGAAATCAACACCAAGTTCGATCCTGGTACTCTACGTGTAGATACACTCAGCATCGATTCTCTCATGACTACTGAGTTTAGTGCCAACCAAGTCAAACAGGTCGCAGGGTATGTAGAAAACATGGCATCCAATATGGAAGCTATGTTTGCTCAGTTCAGTGATAAGACAGCTGAAGTTAGAAGCTATAGCAACCAAAATGATGAAATCAAAGAACAAAATATAGAAACATATAAGAAGCTAAGCTCTAGTTTCCTTAGCACCTTCCAAGCATTAGAGGGAAATCTCAAACAAAGCTATAACCCGAACATGACAGGACTTCGGGACAACTACAAACAGTCGCAATACAATTTTGGTAATGGGTCTTTGAGTGCTAAGTATAGTCCAGGGGAAGCTTGGAGGTCCATAAATTCCCTGAAAGGATCTGAACAAAGGCACCTAGGAGAACGTGAACTCAAAGGAACTGTAAACATCAAAGGGATTCCGATTGAAGTAAAATATGGGGAGCAATACCTCAACGTCCCTACTTCGTTCTCCATCTCCAATATGGGTTACAACTTCAATCTCAAAGGTTATGGTACAAACTATGCCTCAAGCGAACTTGCTCAAGCCAATGGAGCCTTCTCTAATTATCTAGATGGAACCATCAAAGACATACAAGCGATCTCCAAAGCAAATGATGAAGAAAAAGAATCTAAGGGTTTTCTCTTTGATGTTCTATCTGGAACGTCCAGTGGAGCCAGTGTAGCGCAAAGCTTCAAGTCTGTTGTCAAAGAAAGAGTCAATGGTATGATCACATCATCCATTGCTGAGGCTACTGGTCTTCCTTCGGGACTTGTCTCTGCTCTTGTCGGTGGAAAGTCCATGAAGGATGCCGTCAAGGAATACGCCAAACAAGAAGCTACCAATGCTATCTCCCAAGCTACGGGTATTCCTGCTTGGGCGATCTCGCAACAGCTCGATAAAATGAGCAAACCTAAAGAAAAATTCTATGAAACAAGCACATTTAAAACTGTAGTCGCTGTTGCGGCTGTGGTCGCGGCTCCATTTACCGGCGGTGCATCTCTTGTGGCACTTGCGGCTATGGGTGCTGTCCAAGGCGCTGCTAGTGGTGGTCTCCAAGGTGCCGTAGTTGGTGCGATAGGTGGTGTAGCGAATGGATTCGTGGCTGGTGCTACTGGCGGGACTGTTAACGTCGGTCTATCCTATGATTCTACAAACGGTTTTGGAGCATCTGTTGGTTTGACTGGTGGTGTCGCTAGTGTTAGCATTTCAGAACGTGGTGGCGTGTCTGCAAGTGTTGGCATTGCTGGCGTTGCTAAGGTGGGTGTTTCTTACAGCAAAGACCAAGGGTTTGGGGTCAGCGCCTCGCTTGCTATTGGTGCTGTCCAGGCAGGCGTTGGTTATACACAAAAATCCGGGGCAAGCGTTGCTCTTGGCGTCAAAACAGAAAATGGCCTCACCGCTGGTGTTACCTACAGCAAAAATGATGGTTTCGGGGCTACCGTTGGTGCCACCACAGGAAATTATTCTGGTGGATTATCGTATAACAAAAATGAGGGCATAGGCGCATTTGCTTCGCAGAATAATTTTAACAAAAATGGAAGCATCGGTAGTACCAATTCCCTCACTTTCAACCAAAGAGATGGTGTCGGTGTAGAAAGAACCACAAACAGTGCTAGTGGAAGTAGCACAACACTTGGTATCACACAAAATGGCGGACTCTCTGCCGAATACTCCTCTGCGAATGGATACAGTGTTTCCGCTGGTTATAATCTAAATACTGGCACGTATAACGTTGGTGTTAGTATCGAAAAAAAATCAGGTGGAGAAAAACCTGAAGATGTTGTAAACCTCGGAAGAACCAACATCAATTTTGATTCTGAATCTGGTCTTTCCACATCGAGCGATCCAGTCAATGATTCTTCCCGAGTCAACATCAAACAAGGGATCGCAACCTCACAAGCTGAGCTCAGAGGTAGTTTAGAAACTCAAGCTGTTGGTGTGAAAGCTAAATACCAAGAACTTGATGATGCGAAGAAGAAATGGTTAGCTGCTAACGGTGGATCTACGGAAGGTTGGGATGATCTTTCTGATGAAGAAAAGGAAACGAGAGTCCAAAACAAATCGGGTGAATTGATGGGCACGGGTGCCCGCGACCAACACACAACGAGGGATAACATCCTCGAACGAGCTTGGGGGAACGTAAAAGACTTTGGAAGCCAAATGGTCGGAAATTACGCAGATCATTCTGGTGAAATGACGTATGATAAAGATGGTAAACCAAGTGGGTTCAAAGATCGTACCTGCTTTGTTGCTGGAACCAAAATCCATACAAGTCTTGGTCTGAAAAACATTGAAGACATTCAAGTCGGGGATCTGGTTCTTTCTAAGTCCGATGAAACGGGCGAAGTCGCATACAAGAAAGTCGTTAACACTTTTGTCCGTCAAACAGACGCTATCTACAGAGTCCGATTCACTGACGGTACGTTACTAGAAACTACTTGGAACCACCCTTTCCGGGTCTTGAAAGCAGATGCAAAAGGTCAGAGTTTCTCGATTGAAAACACTCAGTGGAAGGAAGCGAAGGATCTCCTACCTGGAGACGTTTCCCTTTCTGCTGACGGAGCTTCCTTGCAGCTTCTCTCTGTCGAGATCGATCAGAGAGAGGAGACGGTTTATAACTTTGAGGTAGAAGATTTCCATACCTACTTCGTAGGGGAAGTTGGGATTTGGGTGCATAATGCTGCATACTTAATAATTCCAATGGTGGTAGGAGCTGGAATTCGTGCCTGTGCCACAAATCCTGCCTGCACGCGAGCAGTCTCTACGGGAGTTGCGATAACAGGTGCTATAATTGGTGGAATTTTTGACAAACCCAATATTAATTTGGCGGAAGAAGGTGGTGAAAAGACCAAGAAAGGTTCACCAAAACTGGTAGGCGGTGAAGAAAAACTACCAAACCAAGGACAGGTTACGGCAGGAGTAGAAGGGGCTCCTGTCGTTAACGCGGGAGATCAAGGTAAACACTTGATTGACCATAACAATGGAAAACAAAATCCTAATAAAACAAAATGGAAACCTGGTGAAAATGGCGTAAAAGAAACACAAGAAGCCTGGCTAAACGGCAGACCTGTGAAACCTGATGGTAGTGTAAAAGTTGGAAATAGTAGCGACGGCCGTAATATAAAAGTCCATATTAATGGGGATGGTGAAATTCATGGATACCCAATACCGTAAAAAATTGGAGATAGATGAGAATGATCTAATTAGGAATATCTATAGTATCTCAGAAAATTTTGATTTTTCCTATCTATTTTCAAATTATATTGATAGGAATCATTGGAACGAAAGAATACAAAATAAATTCATTGGATTGACATTTGAAAATCTTACAGATACAAATTATTCCAGATGTTTTAATTTTGCTATTAATTTATCTGACCCACATTTTAAGATTAGCGATAGTTCAAGGAGAGTAAGTACTGATAAACTTGAAAATGTCTACAGGATCGAAATCTTGATTTCATTTCTCGGACCATATTTATTCTTTCGATTCTTTCAGTATAATTTTGATACTGGCGCAGTTAATCTGAAGAGTAGCTTCAATCCTTTCAAAATTGAACATACCGTTTACAAAAATAGTATTTTTGAATTTTGCGCTGAAAACAACTTATTTCTTATATCAGACAGACACTTGACTAATAGAGTTAATGCTGTAAAACTTGAACTATCGAAGGAGTCAACGTCTGTATACAATTTTCTATTTGAAGATAATTACTCGACATTCCCTTATGACGCGGGGTAAGCCTTCGAAAAATTAGAAGAATCTGACTTTTTTTGAGAAATTCCAAATCTATGATTTGGAACTGTTCCACAAAAGTAGCTTTAAATTTAAGTTATACAGCCAAAAAAGACGTAGTGTACAAAATCCTTTCGGATTATCTTTAATAAGCACTTGATGACCTTTAGCGATCGGCTATCAAAATTCAATTTTTTAAATATACTTAAGTAAAAATATTCATTGTTACTTCCTTGAGAGCGAGCTATACGCGGTGGCCTTGAAGTGATGTGAATGAGAGCAAATTCTCCATATTGGAATGATCTGATTGAATAATTCATGCCGGAATCGTTGCTCGATGGAACTTCGTATAACGTCAACTTTGAACTTAAATTTTAAATTCGAAAATTATCAAAAAGTAACATCTGTCCCCCTAGCACACTTTGTTCCCATCGGAAGCGGAGCCACGATGGCGAAGCGGGGGCATTCGAGCACGGATGCGAGACAGCCCCGAGATGGGAACAAAGGTTTGGTTGATGGAGGAGTTTTGAGACAACAAGGTAGCACGCATTCCGTGGGCACAAAGTTGATGCCATAGGTCAAAACTTCAAGATAGACCACACGCAGCGAAAAAAAAAGAAATAATTGAGTTACGACGGGGAGGTAATTGAGCAGGGGTAGGGTATAGGAGTGTGTTGAGGGGGGGGGGGGTAGGAAAAGAGGATTGGCGTTATAGATTCGATATCGAAGATTTCCACACCTGTTTCGGCGGGGGGAGATACGTTAGAGTGGAGAATGCGGATGGATATGTAGAGTTAATTTAGGCTTTATGTGGTTACTTTTTTTGATTTTCTAAAGAATTAAATCAATCTACTTCAAAATGAAAATGAAATATATCTTTGGGATCTATGCTTTGAATTTAGCTTAAAAAAATACCTTTTTTCAAGAGAAAGGAAAAACTCTCTACCTTCTTTTTATCTTTTCCAAAACTATACTTACGAAAATATTTGAATTATAACGCCGATTATTCGGTTTAAAAGCATAATATGCAATAGGTAGTATTTGAGTCAAGGATTTTTTATGTTAGACATTTTTCTATTAACGGATTTTACCGAATTTCGATATCGACAAAGAAGAACGTTCTGACCGGAAAATTGAATATTGTGGTTTTCTAAATCGGTGCGGCAAAGACTAGTTTATGCAAAACGTTAGCCGAGATTTCTAGATATTTATGTAGGGTGCTTATTCTCTGTCCTCATTTTAGTTAGTGATTATGCTGGACACAAACATTCCTTACGATTTTTAATTTGCAAAATCCAAGTCTTGCTAGCGAAAAAATGATTCCGAGTCAATTTTTAAGACTGATATTTGCTTAAAACCAAGAGATTTTTCAAAAATAACCATAGTTTGAAACCAAGGAAACCTTATGCGCCTCAAATAATTACGTTTGCACACTGTTTCATAGCTTTTTATCTATTATCTTTTCGTTTTTTCTTACTCTTTTTTTGTGTTAGCTTCCATAAAAAAGTTATAGCGCTACCAATAACCGCAATAACTCCAGACAGCCAATCCCAATACTCCCGAAAAAAGGCGGTTATACTATCTATAGTGTCTATTTCAACATTAATCGTACGATCAACATCAGTGATATGATGCGGTCGTACTTTCCCCATTAGATTAAAATTAACTGAAACCCTAAGAAATAACTTTTGTGGCTCAGATTCTTTCGGAGTTACCTCCCAAATCCATTTTATTTCTTCATTGCCTATAATCATTTGTGAATCATCTGGGATGGATTTTATAGTAAATCCTGAACCTATTAGTTTGGAAACCAGACTATCAATCATTTTGATGGTTTCTATTTTTGTATCGATCTTCTGGATATTCTGTGTCTCAATACTTTCCTCGGGAAGTAACTTAAGTTCTACTTTATATCGCTGATCCAACTTCATTGTAAAGGGAGAGATAAATTCTATTTTACGCGTCTTTAGATTTCGAATTATTTTTTCTACCAAACGGGTAGATTCAATCTCTTCGTCAGATTCATTAGTTTTCAACCTCTTTCTAAATTTTTTCGCCATTGCTTCAAAATACTTCCAATCTTTATCTTCAATGTATGGAGGTGGTTGATCTTTTAAATTCTCTCGGCTAAATCTGCTATTACTGCTACAATTGCCTAAAATTCCTAACAACAATGTAACGATGATATAGCTATGGAATTGTACACGAAATCTCATTGTAATTTTGTGAAATTTACATGCCATTCAAAATACCTACTAATAGTTTTTTCATAAAATAAATTTAAATATAGAAATTTGCGACTAATATACGCTAAGACAATATTTTTTAAATTTTTATAATTTATATTGAAACTAGAATGATTCCTAAAAATTAAAAATTTGAAGACTTCAATTGAGAGATAGTCTGTTATCCCCATTGCAGAAATCCCGTTCTTACTCGCCAATGTCTCTAACTGACTTACATATTTATCCCAGTCATTTCCAAATTGATTATTTAAAGAAGATTCAGGGGTGCGTACTTGGAGATCCCATTTAAGCTATTGCGAGCCTTTTGAATTCTTCATTTTTAATTCTCTGTTTTTATTATTCTATCTCGACAAACTCGCCACAAATGGCAGTTAATGTATTAGCCTTGGCTGTAGGTATATCATATGCCGAGCGGAGCGTACCATGAGAAGTCATGCGCCAAAATTTATTTGGTTAATGCCGATACCGTATAAATAAAATTAGAACCTTCTGACTTTACTATTACCCATATTGGTTCATTTTGAAAGATGTTCATAAATGGTCCAATTGAGTATATGTAAGTTTTTTCCGTTTCATTCGAGGATAATTTTGCAATTTCAATGCTATCTTTAAATTTATTTATGTCATTGGTAGCTCCTGGAGTTATGCTAACATCATTATTATTTGAAAAGTATGCCTTTACGTCTGAAATTTCTTTTCCGGAAATTGTGAGTAAGAGTTTGATTTGACGGCCTATTCGTTCTACTCTTGCGTAAACTCCAGGATATTTTGAATTTTCTTGCAATGCTTTTTTAGATTTTAATTTCTCTGAAAGTGGTATCAATTCATTCAATTCGGAGAGAGTTTGTTCTTTTTGATTACTTAAAGCAGTTATCTGACTTTCTAAAGTTTGGAATATTTTACCTTTCTTTCCTTCCTCAATATTTAAGGCTGTTTTTTCATATATAAATGAAGCGATGAAGGAAAATAAAATAGCTATTGCTGCCTGTAAGATATTAATGATAAGCTTATTCTTGATCTGGTTCGATTTTATTTTGCTTACTAGTAAATCAATTTCAAGTTGTTCTTTTATTTTAGAATAATCTTCCATAAATTTCTCCTAGATTTTTTCCTTTTTATCTATTGTGTTTATTATTGTATTATTTTGCACATCTGTCTTACAATACGTTAGATTTATCCAAATTTTTAGAAGGTCGATGATAGAATAAGAAGGAAATGCTTTTTTTTTGAATCTATCTCGTTTATTTCAACTCTTCCACTTTACATAAATATTTAGTGAAAATTGAGAAATTTAGCCAAGACTTCAAGAGAGAGGTAATCGAAACGCGAGATAAGATGGCCACGTTGTTTAATAACCTTTCTTGGCTAATGAACTTTGTATGAAGAGGAGTCAGAAATAAAATTGTAATCATTGTCCTAAGGCAAAAAATTTTGCAAAACGACGCATAATCAAGCTTGGCGAGAAACTAACTTACCGCAGAGGACGAACTTAGTGAAAACCAGATATAACCTACAAATAAGGATTAGAGAGCAGTTTTATAGACGTGAAGATAAAATGAAAAATATAGCCTCCCTTCGGCTGAGTAGTTTCTTTCGAAACTTTGGAAACGGCCTGCTGCCCTCTTTCCTATTCACAACTCAGCGAGGTTCCTTTAGAAAGGTGGAGACACTCTCAACTGCAATGTTGCCCCTGCGCAGTAAGGCTAGGTATTTCATATATGAAACCCTTAAAAGTAATTATCGTTATTGCAAAGAATAAATCAACAAAGAAAAGGATACTAAAAGATAAGCACCATTAGACGTTATTAGTTCATGGTCTTGCTTTTCTCTTGACTTCCTCCGATTTCGTTAAAAGCTAATTCTTGGGAGCCTTCTTCTTGAACGCCGGCCTCTAGCGAGGTGATCGCCCCAGAAGAACTAAAGCTCGAAGGGTCAACTGACATTCGAGCGACTCTTTCTGATTTCTATATTTTCAAATCGCTACCTTATTAAAGCTTTCTAAAAATAAAGCCTCTAGAGCATTCCAGACCGCCGGGCTCCAATTGCCCCTGGTGGGAACGCCTAAAGGCTCTAAAAAGTAACCTGGCGAGCAAATGAAAGTTGCCTTTCCCTTCTCCCTCGTCCGAAACGTACCTGGCGATAGTTTTTTATTGGCTATCCCTCAATTTAGTCAAGGTAACTATCATTTGACAGAGCAGACGTCAGTTTAGGTTAGAAAAGATGAAATTCGATTTTGACAGAAGTTGATCGACAACAAAAAAAGAGGATGAGGTTCCTTCGGGAAGATGAACTTTTAAAGAACTTTTGTCCGGCCGATTGCCCTCGACAAAACTTTAGATCTACCAAGGTACCTTCTGGTTACAGAAGGCGAACCACCATGACTGGCATGCATTTTACCCCTGTGCCAGCACTCTTGGGGTGGAGCGACCTAGTCGTTCCAAGTATCCAGGCGAGTGAATGCTCCCGTTATCCGGTCCCCCCTCCTACGTCCAAGACGTACCTGGCATAATTCAAGTATCGGTAGGCTTTCTGAAAAGTCAAGCTATGGAAAAAGATTTGGAAAGATTGAATATCGAAAAGCGAATGGATGAGCGAGTGCCCTGAAATTAGTTCAGTCCTACCTCTTTACGTCCGAAACGCTTTCCAGTTCATCTAGATTTTTGAATATATGGAAGATTAGTCAAGGAAAAACGAGCATGCCTTTGTTAACTACCAGATGGTATTTTTTGTAAAAGAATCTAAAATTCTTCCCTTGCAGTATTTTACCTGTTATACTATTTTCTTAAAAGAGGTATTTGATGGAACCGAGTGTAACACCAGAAAAACTTTATGAAAAAATTCAGAAAATGGAATTAGCCACATTGAGAACCTATCCGCCTGACTGGATTTACGATGCATTAGTTGGTATTTGCACAGCGGAAGGAAAAGAAATCACTCTTGAGAATCTAGTTCGATATTCAGGCCTTCTAGATGTTGATTTGTATATGATGTTTAATTCCTAGGTTTTGAACATCATTGAATATAAATTCCGATTATAAGATAATCAATTCAATTCAAGCTTTTGTTACCAATGTGTTCGCAAGCTCCGAATCCAATTTTTCAAACTTTTGAATTTCCATTACCGAAGATAACTTCACCATTTCTAATGTTAAATCCACAAACTAGTTCTCGTCACATGATATCCCCACAGCCCTCCTACAGAGGTGTTCTAGAGGATGAGAAACCAGAAATCGTTACCCATGTCTTGAGTCATATAAATTGCAAATTAAACATAACGAACTAGGCTACGCGACATTGTCTGTAGCTAAGCCTGCCAGGGCAGACATTAGCGTCGGTGCGCCTTCTTGCATAGCAAGAAGCGTGACGGAGGACATTGGGCCTTTAGGCCGAGCGAGGGCGAAAGTCGCGATCAGAGCATATAAACCGCTGTTATACAACATTGGTGACTTAATTATATCTTTTTCTAATAAGCGTATGAAGTTCCGATATGCTGTTTATTTTAGATATCTTAGTTTTATCTTCATTAGAAAATTCACTTAATTTGAAACGATTTCGTGCAGTTTCTGAAGATCCGCCGATTACTATTTGATCGTGAGTTGCTGATGGGGCATAAATATCTTTGTTATCTCCTGATATATGTATAAATTTAATATTCGGATAGAATTTGAATGACTCAGTTAATATTTCTTTTGCAATTTCCAATGGAATATTTTTGCCTAGCCAAATACTTTCATTTTTATTTTCCTCATAAGTTCTAGGTTTTTTTTCCTGTGGAGTTCCATCATAGATTTCTATTTGATATCCTTTCTCACTTAAAATATTTTTAAATTCTTTTGAATTTCCGAAATTTGCAAGTATACATTTGTAATTCTGCTTTGAGATCGGTCCCACTGCATTTTTTGATTGCAGTGCATTTTGGTTCTGAATTAAATTTTTTAGTTCTGTTGTCTCTTCGCTTAGCATATTTATATTATTTATAATGACTTCTAATTGATCTGATTTCGGTATTTCTATTAATTTTGTCTTAGATTCTAATTCATTATATTTAAATATTTTTATGTAATTCTCCTCATTTTGATAATCAGATGGAGCATATAATACTTTATTATTAAAGTTTAAAGTGAAGAAAAAAAGTAAAAGTAGCAATATAGGGAAAAATATCAAGAACCAAATGAATATGTATTGATTTTCAACACCAATAAACGGCAGAACTATAGTTCCACTAACTTCAGCTATTCCTGCGAAAATTGCAATAATGGTTAATGGGTTTTTTACAGTGGATATTTTTTCAAGCATTTCATTGCCTTTTTATTTTTTTAGTTTTTTTCAATTTGAAGTTTGCCAATGTCGCATAACGTAAAAAGCTATCCAAAATTCCTCGGAGCTAAGCCTGCTTTGCAGGCGTTAGCCTCGGCGCGGATCTCGCGAAGGCAAGAGGCGTGCCGGAGAGGAATTTGCCGAAGGCCGAGCGAGGGCGAAGTCCCGAAGCGAAGTGAGTAGCGGATATTATGCGCCTGGATGGTTTTTGACTAATTTTGTATAATAACTTTTAAATTTTTCAAATGAATGAGGTTCTATATCTTTTAAAAAGTTGAGCATACCTTTGGTAAAATTCACATTCTCTGTCGACTTATTTTTTATGATATTATGTATTTGGGCGCGCAATAGTTTTTTCTTTTTTCTTCCTATACTTAATAGACCGTTGTTTATTCGAAGACCCGTTACTATTTGAGGTCCTTTTCCTGACATAAATCGAGTTTTTTTCTTCTTAATTTTTAGATTAAGTTTTTCGAGTTCCTTAGAAATTAATAAAGGCATATCCTTTAATCTATCACGATTATTTGATGAAAAGGTCATATCGTCAGCGTAACGTGTGTAAGCAACGCGAATTTTCTGACATTCAGATGAGATAATTTTATCGAATTCTGTTAAAAAAAGATTTGAAATGTATGGAGAGGTTATAGCTCCTTGTGGTAAGTAACCTTTGTAAGAACATAGTCCAGTAAGTATTCTTGCGAAATTTGTATCTGATGTGTATTCTACAAAAATTTTATATATACTTGACTGTTTTATCGATGGGAAAAAGTTTTCTATGTCCATGCATAAAACATATTTATTATTTAAATGATGTAGTGCGTTAGTCTTAATTGATCGTTTTCTTATGAATCCTTGTGCTGCATTTGACAATGGTATAGTTTCAAGAATATTTTTTAGGATTATATTCTGGATTCCTTTTAATTCAAGATTAGGTGCATCAATTTTTCTCTTTTTATTCTTTTGATCAAGGTAAAATGACTTGTATAGTTTATTTGATCGTATAGTTAACCTGCGCAAATAACTGTCAGGTAAACCTAAAATTTCTTTAAATTCGATATAGTTCATAAAAAATACCCTCTCTTCTACTTTCGTTTTTAGAGCCGGGTATCAAAGTCGCTTGCTACTTTGATACCCGGCGTGGCAGAAGCCAGTTTTTATATGCCTAGTGAAACACCTGGCAAATCTTCGATTTCTCGTCGATTATTTCTAGAAGAGAGGGCTTCCATTTTGGAAGGTACCTTTTCGTTTTATTTTTGATCTTTCATATAAAGATTCAGCTCTTAATTTGTAAATTTGATTTACTTCACTAATTGAAGTTCCCAGATTTGTTAAATAAAAATGAAAACCATCGTTAGTGCACGATAATATTTCATTTCCTGAGTTATTTTCAATTTTTATATATTTCTTGTTTAACAAAATTTCAATAACCGGTTCAAAATGATTTGGGTTCGCTTCAGGTACGTAGCCGTAAATTTCCTTTTGTAATTCATTTTTTTCGATCGGAGGACAAAAAGAAAGGTATTGACCAACGTATGTTGAAAAGGTAAATAAATTAGTTAAAATTTTCTCAATCTTTTTTTTACGAAAATGAAGAACTTTATTCCTAACCTTAGAAACGATTTCGGTTATGTTTTTGAAATCTTCCCATAATATAGAATTTGGAGACGTTTTTTTTATTAACTTTATCGGGCCTTCGTTTATAAATGATTTTGCAGTTTTATATTCAATATCATTTATAACCAAAATTTTATTAATTAAATCTTGGTAATTCGCGAAAGAGCCTAATTCACAGTAAGTACCTATTCCTTCCAGTGGTATAATTATTAAATCTACATTTTTTGCTAATTCATTTTCAAGAGAAAGAAGATCATGGTCGGGTCCATTTAATAAATTTGGAAAAAGCCATTCGGGAAATACTATGTTTACTTTAGAATATTGCTTTAAACTTTCAAATATGGATCCTCTTATCGATCCGGCATTTGAGGTTTCCGCTCCACACAGGAAAATGTTGATAGATTCTTCTTTGTGTTTTTCTAGAAGTGAATATCTGATGATATCGGCAGTTTTTTTCATAAATTCTCCATCTGGCGCATAACGAATAAGCTACCCGAGGCTCCTCGTAGCTGAGTATCGCAGATGCTTTAGCGTCGGCGCGCCTTCTTGCAGCGCAAGAAGCGGACGGAGGACAATGTGCCTTCAGGCCGAGCGAGTGCTTGTCCCGAGCGTAGCGTGTTAGCCGCAGTTATGCGTAGTAGCCATTCTAAACTATTCATCTAATTCTGAGTTTTGCAAATAGATAATACCAAATCAAGAATTCTCTTATACTTAACTAATCTAATGTAAGTAACATAAACCCATCACATTATTTATCCTCCTTTAAACAAAAAAGAGGAACCCACCCCGATTCATGTCCATCTATTTTTGTACACCAGATCCACCCATTGAGAATTTTACCCCCGAAGACTATTTCTCCTTTAGTAACATTCAATTCTTTGGATGTATAGGATTGGGTCGCTCGAGAGTGCTTCGATGTTATATCCTCAATTATTTGTGATGGAACCCAGCCTCCTTTTTGATCTAGCGATTCACAGAAATACCAATCATTCCAACCTTCTTTTCCTTCATATTTTTCCCCAACAATTATTGGAGTACCTTCATCGAGAATTAATGGTTCCTGATATTCACTGGTATGGGATTCCCTAACTCTAAATTTTTGATTTTCCATGAGGATAGTTGACTTCTCATTTATTACATATTTGGGACGTCTAATTCATTAATGTTTGTTTGATTTGAAAGCTTTAAAATAGTTTCAAAGATTAAAAATAGATCATTCATAGGGATAGCATTTGATTCATCCTTTCCTGAACTTTTTAAATCTTCTAACACTTCCTCAGTCGCAATGTATCCAGGATTTACTAGGGAGATTCCAATTTTATAGTCTTTTAAGCTCTGCCTCAAAGCTGCGATTGTTCCTTTTAGTCCATATTTAGAAGAGACGTTTGCCACTTCACTATAGGGAATATGGTCTAGACTATCTAGCGCGGCACCCATAATAATTATTCTAGGGTTTTTTGATTTCTTTAAATTAGGTAAAAATTTTTGTATTACCCGAATTGGAGCAAGAAGATTCACATTTAAAACATTCTCAATGTCCTGATCAGAACAAGATTCGAAGCTATAATCCTTAGTGAAGGCATTCGTTTCCCAAGTACCTCCTAAATAAAGTAATGCATCAACAGCCAAGTCACCAATTATATTATGCAAGTTCTCAATTTCTTGTAATTTCGTAACATCGGTTTTAATCCAAGTTCCATGAGGAGATGGCCTTCTAGAAATCGTATATAAGTTACTGCACCTTTCCTTAAAAAATTCCGCTGCTGCCAACCCGACTCCACTACTTGCTCCGAAAATAATTATGTTTCCAAATTTTTTAAGGGCTTCCAAATGGTGTACTCCTAAAGGAATATTTTAAAGATTATAATTCCTAATTATTTTTAGCAATGATTCTGTCAAGCTTCAAGTGAATTGGTCTCTAGTTGGTAAAACAATGATTTAAGGATTTATCAGATAAATAGTTGTTTCTATTATCTAGTTAAAATGCTTGTAATCATAAATTTTTCCTCATAAAGATAGCTGATGATGGACAAAGATTAACAAATTGTCTCGATTGTTGAATTAACGGTGGAGCATTGGATCTATCGATTTTTTGGAATCCAAATTTAAAAAAGAAATTATCTGCAGTAGTCGTAAGCAAATAAATTGAAGAAAGAGCCAATGAATTCAAACTTTTAAAAATGTTATTAACAAGGATTGATCCAATACCGTAATTTCTATGTATTTCTTCTACACAAAGTGAGCGAAGTAAAGCAAACTCTCCATAGCGCTCTAGTCCTATAGTTCCTATAATTTCATTTTCACTAGTGCAGATCAAAAAATTGTGCATATCGTTTTGATCTAAATCTGTTGTCGGTAAATTATATTTAGATAATAAGGGTATTATCTTCTCTAAATCTTTAGGAATTGCATTTTTAAATTCATAATTATCCATCTTTTTCTCCTGAGTCATACAATTTGGCAATTACGCATAACGAACTAGGCTTACAGCAGTTCTCCGACCCTGAGTCCCATCGGGACGTTAGGGACTGGCATGTCGCTTGCGGAAGCAAGGAGAATGCCAAGAGGAGGATTTGCCTTAGGCCGAGCGAGGCCTTTTGCCGAAGCGATGAGGTAAGTCACTGTTATGCGTGCTGCTAGGCCAAGGGCTTATTAATGCCCGCAGCGTTCACCTTATTTATAAAAATTCTTGCAGCTCTTAAATCTCTCTGTGAGATTTGATTATTTCTCAAGTAAGGTGTCTCTTGTTTGGATTGGTGTGACCAAGTCGTTGAGCAATTTTCTTTTGACTGCTTGTAAGAGCAGGCCAAAACATATGGACCCGATCTGTTGCCATATTTGCAAGATCTTGTTTATATGTTTCTGTTTTTAGAGAATTTTTAAAAAATGAATGACTGTTGTCAATTTTGTTAGCTTTCAATTTCCAAAAAACTACAAATGCGAATTTAGGCGTAAGACATTTATTCTTTTTATAGTAAGTTAGAGCATTAGAAAGTATGTCATTTTTTCTTTGTCTGAAACAATTTGAAGTGCCTTTATACAGGATTCAAGTCATAGTTGTTGTTTAAGTTTTTCAAGCTTCTGACGACTTTCAGAATAATTGAGTAATTTTTTATGTTCGAAAACCTTAAGTTGAAATTTTAGAAAACAGCTAGATCCAACCCACATTGATTTTTTTTTGAAATAGTTTTCTATTTCAAAATGATATCTTAACTCTTCTTAATTGCAAAGTTGACAGATTTCATTTGCATGTTCGTGATCTTCTACTCTATCAGTAAAATACCATTCGCTGAATACTTCAGGTAATGTTCCACCAACAGAAAGAGGAAGTAAGTTATCTGCAACTATTGTTGGATACAAGATATTGATAAAAATTGCTCTATTCTGAGTTTCCTTTTCAGAATAGAATTTTCAAAGAGAATGGACAATTTATTCCTCAGTTTTATTAACTGAAAAAGTTTGAATTAATTTAGCAGTTTTTCCAGTTAAGTTTAAAGTTGTATTATCGAATGGAAAGCTATCAGTATACTCTATGTTAACAGGCGGTTCATGTTTGAAGATCATTGCAGCTTCACAGCGTTCGCGATATTCTGAGGTTATTTCCCCAAATGAAAAACACAATTCTTCGCCATTTTCAAGATATGCTTCCCAGTCTTCTTGATGTTCGTGATCTTTAATTCGAACTTGCACATCTGAAGATTCTCCAATATAGATCAATTCTTTAATAGAAATATTCTTATGTTCCTTATTGTAAATACATCTGTATACGCAATATATTCCAGATTTGTTAGGAATTTGTTCTTTTTTACTTTCTCTATAGTAGCCTTTGAAGGTAATGTTAAAAGTTTGATCTGCCATTTTTCTTCCTTTACGTGATTTGTATAAAAAAATAATTGGTTTAATTAATAATAATTTTAAATTATTTTTGGTGAATGACGCATAACGTAAATAGCTTGCCGATGTTTCCCGGAGCTGAGCCTTTCGAGGAGGCGTATACGTTGGCGCGTGTCTTCCGAAGGCAAGAGACGTGACGGAGGGGAATTTGGCGGAGCCTGTAGGGAGGGCTTGACCCTCCCGGAACGACAAGCGGATGTTATACACAGTAGCTTATGGAACATGATGTTGCTTAAGAAAATCAAGTCCAAGTACCGAAATTTTATTTTGTTTGCTGCCTAGATTTACTTGCCATCTATTCTCAAAGAAATCTAGCATTTTCAGCCCCCTGAATGCAATTTCACGCGGAGACCAGGAATTAAACTCTGCCACTTCTATCTCCGAATAACAACCATATTTATAGCCAATTTGTCTACTAATATTCCCTTTTTTATTTTCGAAACATTCATTCTTTAAAGAAGAATTTTTTGATTTTGATAATGGAAGTAAATTTCCTAAAGAGTTTCTTAAGGCATTTTTTTCTTTAACTGTGTAATCGGCAAATGGTGTTTTCCAGCACTCAAATTCAGCTTTTTTAGGGTAAATGTGCTCTATTGTAGAATAATCAGAATGATACAACTCACGGGAGAACTCCTGCCAATTTAGTTTTTCTCTGTTAGTTTTGCTTTGTTCTAATAAATGGGATTCATATTCAAATAGAAAATATCTTAAAGGTTTCCATGTATAATATTGATCTACGCTTTTTGTTGTTTCTAATAAAAGTTCCCGAAAGTCAACATTCGTTCTGATATTATCTAATAATATCTTGACTTTATTTTGCATGATAGAGACGGCATGGTCATTTCCCTCGATAATAATAAACAGATCTGTCAAAATTTTATTTAAATCATAAGAAAGCCTCATTGATTCTAGAAAAATTAAAGATTCAAAATCTGATAACAAATTTGATTTTGGAGACTTGTCTTTACTAGTGTATAAAGATTGCAGTATAATGCTAACCAGATCGTGTTGTTTTTCTAGCCTTAAAAGCTTTGTAAGGTAGATTTTTTCTTCGGAAATTAAACTAGAGCCACTCGGATTATTTATCGTATGATAAAGTTCTACTTTTGATTTGATGTCCTCCACATATCTTTTTAAAATGCCCGGTGTTAAAATTGAACTATTTTGTTCTTCTGTTTTGTGTAATCGTTTTGTAGAAAATAAATTGTCTAGTAAAGTATCTTTATAATCCTCTAATCTATAAGCTGCATATCCTCTTTTTTTCTCTTCTTCTTTTGTTTCTGTATCTAAGTCACTTGATGAACAAAGGTATTGAAAAGTGTGTTTAGCAAAAAAATCATTATCAGGTAGACCTTTTTTTGAGACTTTTCCTAAATAATGGTAAGCACTTTTCCAGGCCTCATTGACTGTTTTTCGCAAAATATTCTTCTCATTATCATCGATATCGAAAAGTGTTGAGAGATAAATTAATCTATTCTTCATTAGTTCTAGATAAGATAATGGTTTTCCTCTGTTGTTCATAGTTTCAAATGCTATGAATACGTCAATGTCGGCAGTGATTACATATAGATTAAATAGGAATCGTTGTGTAATTTTGGAGAAAACGCTTTGAATCTCCTCTAATCCAAGTGAGGCAAGTTTTGTGTCAAAGTAAAGTTTTGCATTCATTAAATTTTTTGTGTATATTGTTTCTTCATTTAGTCCGTGATTCGTTGATTTTTCATTAAAGATCTTTGTAATTAAATATTCGTATGACGGATTATCTTTCTCATATCCAAAAATATAAGACCTTGAAATATTCGAATCTTTTGAATCGAATATATATTTTTTTCTTATTTCTTGTTTTGTTGAATAATTTAGAGAATCTTCTTCATTAATTCTTTCTATTATTGAGTTAAGTAGAATTATAATTGTAGTCAATCTTTGCTGTCCATCTACAACAAAATAGGGTTTAAATCCTTTGTTTTCGATTATCCATTTATCTTCTACCCATGAATCGATTGATTCTTTTGAAACTTCTTCTAGAGTTATGACACCAGTGTAATGGTTTTTCTTTTCTTCTAATAGTTCTATGTCATTCCAGAAATCCTTTATTTGTTTTTCATCCCAAGCATATCCCCTTTGATAATCTGGAATTCTAAATAGATGTTCTGTAAAGATTTTAGATATAGTCCATAATTCGGTTTGCATTTGATTTTCCCTTTAAGTATATATTTTTAAGCTATTGCGTATAACGTAAATAGCTACCCGAAGTTGCCTGTAGCTGAGCCTACGGAGTAGGCGTTAGCGTCGGCGCGCCTTCTTGCAAAGCAAGAAGCGTGACGGAAGGCAATTTGCCGCAGGCCGAGCGAGGGCGACAGTCCCGATGCGATGCGTCTCTGCCGTTGTTATACGCCGTAATGAAGTTTTCTATTTTGAAACTTTTTGATTTATGCTTTTTAGAAGAATATTTTCGAGTTCAATTCTGCTTATTTTTTCTAAAGTTGATTCATTTTTCGCATTTAAAATTGATATGTCATTCTTAAGTTTATCTATTTCCGCGTTCTTATTGGATAAAATATAAGAAAAAGATATAATGCTAAAGAGTAGAGCGAAAAAGGCAATAGAAGCTGATACTAAAGTCCTGCTTGCATCGTTTAATAATTTTATCGAACTTTGCAGTTCTTCATCAGTTGATTTTATTTTAGTTGATAAAAGATTTGAAGCTTCGATTCTTTCTTTCTCGGAAGTGTAAATCCAATCTGATTTTATATTTTCTAATTCAATCTTATTCTTGTTTATTTCATTTATTAATTCAATTTTTTTGGAACTGTAAGTGAAAATTGTTTGAAGATCATGAGTATAGATATTTAAAAATGGATAAATCCAATGCTGATAGAAATTTGCAAATATTTTTAATAGCCTAATTTTATAATAAAACAATATTAATAAAATTAATTTTTTTTCTGAGTCCTCAACATATTTCCTATATATTTCGGAGAATGGGATTTCGAATTTCTTTAATTTGCTTTCTCTCTTATTAACAAAGTTAATTTTTCTTCTAAATTTATTGAAAAGTTTAGGAGTATATTCATATAATTCGTGAGCCCAAACACAATCCCATAAATATCTAACTGTTGGATCTTGGTCGAAATTAGGATTAGTTAATAAGTCGTTGTTAGCTGCTATAGCAATCTGAGGAGGGATTCTTTTTAAAAAATATACTATTTCAATTTGTGGATTTATCCAAGTTCCAATCCATATGTATTTAGTGTTTAATGTCGGATTTGATATCATATATTCCTCAAAGTATATTTTTTTCATTATGGCGTATAACGAAATAGCGTTAACGACGTAGGCTGACCCTGAGTCCCGAGACGGGACGTTAGGGACTGGCACGGAGTTTGCGGATGCAAACGAGTGACAGAAAGCCTATGTGCCGCAGGCCGAGCGAGGGCGTAGTCCCGAAGCGAAGCGTTAATGCGCTGCTATACGCAGTCAAGCTTTTTAAGTTCTTCCTGTAGATAGTTTAATGATGGTTCATCAATATTTATTCCGGAATTTCTTTTGTGTTTAATTTCTCTTATTTTTACATATAGTCCTAATTTTTTCTTCTTATTAATTATTTTACCAATATCCTTTGCTTTTTCAGATTCAAGTATAGTTGAGTATATGAAATAAATTTGTCCGGAGTATGTTGAATGAATATTGTATAAATTTATAAATTCATCAAAAAAATCAGATGTTTCTTTTTGATAATAAAAAGGTTCTTTCTTGTCGTAATAGGTATTGAATAGTGATTCAGAATATTTTTTTCTAAATTCCTTTATTGCTTCAAATATGCTATTTTTGTCGGAAAGTGATTGTGTAGAGGTGATTTGCATGATTCCAGTAGTTTTTATATTGAATTTAAAAAATTTTAAGCATCTTTCTAGCCACCGAAAACTATATGGTCGATTATAATCCTCATAAATCATGATAGAAAAAATTTCAAAAATAAATGGAAAGCCTTTGTTTTGCCTAATTATTTTTGCATATTTTTTGTAAAAATAATTAAATCTGTAAAGAATGAATTTACTTTTTCTCTCATCGATCTTTTCATTCTTAACGATGATTTCGTTAGTCAATTTATATATAAAAAGAATAATTAACAACCAGATTTCATTAATAAAGTTATCAAAGTTTGGGAAGAGTTTGCTAATATTGAATATATAATTATCGCAAATTATTTTATTTAGGAAAATGATTGAGATATATATTATTATTTGTCTAGGAAGATTTAAAAGGATATAATTTCCGAAGAAAATAGTGTGCAACAATCGAAAACCTAAATAGTAATAGTTTACAAAATAGAGATTTTTATTTAAGTATTGGTAATAGGTAAGAGATATAAAATAAGCATAAAATATAATCAATAAAATTGGGAATACAATTCTAAAAATTAAATTGAATCCAGGCAAATTATCCTTCGATTCTTCGAATTCGATTACTTCGTATCCTCTTCCTTTAAGTATTTTCCCAACGGAATTTACTATAAAGAAGCTTATTAATCCTAATGATAAGTATATAAATTGGTCGAACATTTGGGTATGACTTCAATAGATAGGTAACGGTTAAGCGGCGTGAGAAGGGTAACGCTTTTTAGTAACCTTTCTTGGTTTATGAACTTTGTATGAATCAGGATCAGAAATATGCAAGAAGAAATCGTTGTCGATGACACCTAATTTGTTATTAGCGAACCAGATAGAATAATGATCGCCTTCTCTTTTGATCCCGACATTAAATCCATTGAAAGGATTACCAAACATAATGAGATGTCCAAGCCAATTGATATAACCTCTGTCATTGACGTGTCTCTGTTTGAAACCAAATGGATACGTGAGTAGTAGGTCAGCATTTGGATCAAATAGTCTTTCTGATTTTACATAGACTTGTTCTGGAGTTTTCATATCGAGAGACTCATGAGGTCTTTCTCTATTGAATTCAATTCTCCATTTATCGAATAACTTTTGATGCAATGTAATGTTTCCAACGATCTCATGTTGTAGTTCACGAGCCATGTCCTTGTGCATACGTTCATGAGCACCATTCTGGTAAGGTTTCCCAGGTTCAATTCGATCGAGTTTGATACCAAGAGATAACCACCAAACGGAAAGCTTAGTGAGACCGAGAAGAGACTGCATAGAAGCAAAAGGTGGTCCGTTGTCGGAACGAATGATCTCAGGTAACCCATAGGTCTTAAATAAC
>VYLP01000117.1_pt1 | contig 42323 bp, 44 predicted proteins | sample 5114311 | NCBI WGS metagenome assembly VYLP01 (sample SAMN12291775, study PRJNA351875) | freshwater metagenome | isolation source: freshwater lake | place: USA: Michigan, Lansing Lake | collected 2013-08-14 | reverse complement strand
CATCGATAATGCCTGAGCCATAAAAGCCGACCTCCATCATCAGCCTCCATGGTGAATCACATCACATCTGATTTGGGAATCCTTCCGATTCAGCTCGAAAGGGAAACGCTCTAACTGAGAGGTACGTTGTTTCAGGCACTTAGAATACGCTTTCAAATCAATATCGTTGCAGCAAAGCTCTGAACGTGATCTAGTTCCTAACCTCAGAGGCTTTCAAGTGCATTTTGATAGTTGCTTTGCTACCCAGGGTTGGGCCGTTTTGGCCTGGAGTCTTTGGCCTTGCTCGGGGCCGGTGGGCTGGTGGCACCTTCTACATTGGCACCCTGAAACTCAGCAGTCTGGTGATGCTGATGGTGCGCCCACATAGACTTCGTGTATTCGCGTGCAATGCGTTTACGAGCGTCGTTAAGCGGCAGGTGTTGATATTGAGCTAAGTTGGGATTCTGCTCAAAGAATTTGCTAATCTGCTCTTGGTTCATTTTTGAGTAAGCCTCCAAGAACCAATCGTACAGGTCAAAGGGATCATCGTCGCGCAAGCGCCGCGACGAATTATCTTTGCCAAATACGGCGTCTGTGAATCGTTCTGTGGCTCTAACTTCTCCCTCAGTCAGAGGCATTTTCACGAGCCATTGATAACCGTTCGCGCCGACGCAGACCACAGCATTGTCATTACCTGAAGAGCATATATCTTCTATTCTAGCACGAACGGTGTTGCCATCCATACCGGGAACCTCGATTATATCGCCAATCTTGATTGTGCGCTGGGGTTTGCCGTCACTATCGAGCAGCTCAGGCGGCGAACCGTCGAAGGTGGTTGGAACCTCGCAGGCGGTCTTCCAAGCTTCCATGAGCCCAAAAATGTCACGATGCTTGTCATAGCCTTCCAGAGCTGCCTCGATCTCCATCGGCTGACCTGAAGGAAAGTCCTCGATCCTTAACGTTTGCAGGTAGCCAAATCGGGGCATTCCTGTGACGTCCTCATTGGCGAGGAAGGTGTGGTTCGTGACGATAACATAGGCGGCCGCAATTTGTTGACCGTCTACCTTAATGGTTTCTTCTGCATCCCGAATAACGGCCGAGGCTACTTTAACAACGGTCTGCCAATCGGCCTCGGAAACCAAAGTGGGAATGCTCAACTCGAACCAAAAGATAGGATTATTCAACCGCTTTCGAGAGGCATTATAAATCTGGTCGCGTATGTAAATTTCTAGCTCGCCTTGAAAATCTGCGTTTGTCACGTCGCCCGTGGGGGTATTCCAGCTGTTCTTACGCTTTGCTTCAACCTCATAGGTCTTTCCTGACGTCTTCGACTTTGCCCGAAACTCGGGCGTTGGCTTCGATCCGGATTTTGTCTCAGCGCATGAAAGCGCCATCCCTGCTACGGCCAGTGCAGCGCCGACTATGGCCTCATGATAGGCCGGCATAAAGCACACCGGGTCACGCAGGCGCCTAATCAGGCGCTTCGGCAGCTCGTCATGGTGCGCGATCAGATAGAGCGCATAGGCTAGGTGCAACCAGCACGCGATGAATCCCATCATCACGATAGTCTTCACCTTCGGCTCGCCAGACTTATTGCCACTGTGTTCTTGCGTCTTTTGGAGCCAACGAAAGAGCGGATGCTGACCGTTGCTGCGCTCCCGCTCACCCCATTCGAGGCCGAGCTGTTTCTTCATGAAGTAGTCTAGGAAATTGGGGAAAATCAGCCAGTCCTTACTCCAATGGACTGTCGTCTTGACGGCCACAAAGCGAAGCCCACGTCCCTCATCGAACCATGAAGTTATAGGATTGCCGTAGCCTTGTTGCTGCTTGCGGATATTCTCAGAGGCTCGTTGCTGACGGAACATTGCCTCCGCCTGAGCACGAAAGTCAGCATTTTTCTTACGCTCAGCAGCGGTCGGGAGAACTGGATTTGCAGCGTCCAAACAGCATTTCTTAAATTTCTTGCCGCTCCCACAGGGGCAAAAGTCGTTCCTTCCAATTTTCATTTTGGTAAAAGTCCTGAGTTGTGCCAGGGGGGGCAGTTCAATAGTTGCATGCGATTCGAGTTTCAGCGGCCTCAATTACTTAATAGTTTGGAGATGTCTTATTCAAGCGTTGGACCCCCAGACAGCGTAACCATACAGAGGTCCGCAAGCCTGTGATTAGCCCCCTCACCAAAAGTAATGATTTTGTACATCACGCGCAATCATTGAGAATTGACCCATGTTTGAACTGTCCCCTGGCTGAGAGTTGGGGGATGAGGAGTGATCAACATGGATTTATTGAGTGTGATACGCCGTTGGCATTTTCGCCAAGGGATTCCGATACGTGAGATTGAGCGGCGGACGGCATTGTCGCGCAACACGATTAGGAAGTATCTGCGCAGCGACATCTTGGAGCCGGTTTTCAAGACGTCAGTTCGGCCAAGCATGGCATGCGTCAGACGATGATCAACGCTTGGAAGGTCCGAAGGACGGCGATCTAGGGCATGTCGGGAGTGTGTTTTGGTAAAGCGGATGCGGCGCGGGTGGGCGAGATCGACCAGATCAACGCCAAGATCGGACAGCTTGACGGAAACCAGAACCAAGCTTAGCAAAGCGGCCAAGCTGTCCGCCGGATGGGGACTGCCACAAAGAGAGGCCCTGAAACGATTGCTTTCGCCCAGTCTGCCCAAAGCTGTCATCTTCGACATGGACGGCCTGATTTTCGATACCGAGGCTCTGTATCAGAAGGCCTTGATGCGACTGGTTGATGAACGCGGTATCACCTCGATAACGCAAGCCATTGTCGATCAGACGATCGGCCTGTCATGGAGCAGCACGCGGCAACTGCTGCAGAACAAATTGCCGCGACAAATCGACGTTGATGCATTCATCTTGGCGTGGACCGAACAATACGATGCCATGGCTCGGCGCGATCTCGCTCTGAAGCCGGGCGTGATTGAGCTTCTCAATGCGTTAGAAGCGCGCGGCATAGAACGAGCGGTTGCAACCGGATCATACCGCGAAGTTGCACTGCGCCACCTTGCGGAGTTTGGATTGCAGCACCGGTTCCGCACCGTCGTGGCCAAAGAGGACTGCCTCAACGGAAAACCAGCGCCCGAGCCCTATCTGACAAGCGTAGCGCGTCTTCGGGTCGAAGCGGCGCATTGCTGGGCGCTGGAGGACTCGCCGAACGGCGTTCGATCAGCTCATGATGCCGGAATGCAAACGATTATGATTCCCGATCTGGTCAGGCCCGATGCCGACACCGCGGCTCTTTGCTGCCACATTGGAACTTCGCTCATCGAGGTTGTCCGCTTGATTGAAGCACGTGGCTGAAATGAGGCGGGGCCTTACAGCGCAATCAACAGATAAACTTCTTTCCGCCCATCCGCTTACCTCCCCTGCCCGCCAGCGATGGCGACAACTTCTAAATTGAGGTGGCACTAGGGAGCCGGTTTTGGGGTTGCGGGCTCGTCTCCAAACCAGAATTTCGGAAATGGGCTAACTATCGCCAAAACGGTCGGTCATGGCCGAGTTGATGTCGCAAAAATATCCCGAACGGGATATATTTTGGTGTGTTGCGAAATAGGGGCTGTGATTTTCCCTATCGGTAAATTTCTTGTTGATTTGGTAAGGTCAGACTGATATATTCCCGCTCGGGAAACATATGACTTATCTTGACTCAGTCCATTTTGGCCAAGCCATTCGTGTTGCGCGTAAGGCGCAAGGATTACGACAAGACCAGCTTGCTGGTGCTGCGGGCGTTGGCGTGCGCTTCATCGTCGACTTAGAATCCGGGAAGCTATCTGCCCAACTCGGCAAAGCATTGCAAGTCGCAGCAGCCCTTGGTCTCTGCGTAACGATTGGCGAGACCACGTCATGACAAACCTATCGGTTTGGTGGGATGGACGGATTGCGGGCACACTAACGCGCAACGAGCATGGGGATATGGGCTTTGTCTATCATCCCGATTGGTTGGAAGACCCAGTAACCCGCGCGATATCAGCAGCTTTGCCAAAACGAGCCGAGCCCTATGATCGACGTGCCGCGCGTTATTTCTTTGCTGGACTTTTACCAGAAGAGGGGCCCCGCGATGCCGTGGCACGCGCATTGGGTCTGACGCGCACCAATGACTTTGCCTTGCTGGAAGCTTTAGGGGGCGATGTCGCAGGAGCATTAACTCTCTGGCCGGAAGGCGAGAAATCGCCTGTTGCCGCACTGGGGCAAGCACCAGAGTTTTTAAGTGACCGCGCCCTGATCGAGATCTTGGATAACCTGCCCGCGCGGCCCTTATTAGCTGGGCGCGCGGGCATCCGTGTCTCTTTGGCTGGTGCACAAACCAAATTGCCTGTTGTTGTTATGGATGGCCGCATTGGCCTGCCAGCACCGGGACAGCCCACGACCCATATCTTAAAGCCAGCGATGCCCCGTTTTCCATCAACCGTGGAAAATGAAGCGCTCTCCATGCGACTGGCGCATGCGCTTGGACTATTGGTTGCCCCAGTTGAAGCCCGTGGTCTGGATGAACGCAAATTCCTATTGGTCGAACGATATGATCGCGCACTTGGTCCTGCTGGCGAAATGTCGCGCGTTCACCAAGAAGACTTCTGTCAGGCATTGGGTCATGCCCCGGAGCATAAATATGCCGCCGAGGGTGGACCAACCTTGAAGACGAGCTTTGCCTTATTGCGGAAGGTCTCATCACGCCCGGCAGCGGATGTTCTTGCTCTGCTGGATGCCGTCATTTTCAATGTGATCATAGGCAATTGCGACGCGCATGGTAAGAATTTCAGCCTACTCTATCTGGCAGGTGAAACCAGATTGGCACCATTGTATGACTTGATGAGCACAGTGGCCTATCCGGAAGTCTCTACTCGGATGGCGATGAAGATCGCAGGTGCGGGCAGTTTTGAGGAAATTACCGGTGATACTTGGGCTACTTTCGCTAAGGACGTTGGCTTGGGCGCGCCCTTTGTTCGAACACGCGTGCAAGAATTGTCGCGATTGACGCTCGACCGCATCGGCCATGTTGCCGACGAGCTATCTAGTCCAGAGCTGTCTGGCGATGCCATCCGTGCCTTTGCCGAGACAATCAGGCAAAGAGCGCTTTGCTTGGTTTAGCTTCAGGTGGCCCCGGACAGATTCAATCCGATGCTTTAGTTGCGGGGAAACTCTTCTGCCCCGGGCACATTGCCCACGCCCTCACCTCCCCTGCCCGCCAGCGATGGCGACAACTTCCAAAGTGGGTAGGTTTGGGAAAGCCAATCTTTGGATTGCGGGTTCGCTCCCAAATGGCTTTGCGGCCCAGTTTGAGGTAGGCACAGACCATGGCTGTCGTCCACCATTCGTCATTTTCCCAGCCTGTGGCGATCATGACTTTGGGCTGCGCTCGCTTTATGGTTTGGCTTGTTGCTTGTGTTTCCAATGGCTGATCTGGTTGAGGGATTGGGGTGTCGTTCGCAGCGACTTCAGGCCCAGTAGTATTAGGCCCAACGGCATCATCATTGGCGACTTCAATTGATCGAGGCTCTTGCCTCTGTGCCAAGGGGTTTGGACTTTGCTCTAGGGGTGGAGCCACCCATCCGCCAAACATGTCCATTTGCGGACTATCGGACTTATCGGCTTTTCTTCTTGCCAAGATCTATCTCCTTCCTGTCGCACGACATTGGTTGCGGTGACGAATGCCGCGACCCGCTGTCAGTGCGAGATAGCAATCCACTGCATCGCGGACGTAGTTTTGGGTTTCTGAAATATCCGGAACGCGGCCGAGGCGAGCGACACGGTTTGGTCCGGCGTTATAGGCTGCAAGCGCTAGCCTCAGATCACCAAAGCGGCCAATCTGGGCAGCAAGATAGCGCGCCCCTCCCCGCAGATTTTCTTCCCCGTCAAACGCATCAGCGACGCCTAACTCACGGGCTGTTGCTGGCATAAGTTGGGTGAGACCGCGCGCGCCAACAGGACTTATGGCTCGAGTATCGTAAGCACTCTCTACAATCACCAAAGCATGGAGAAGTTTGGGATCAAGACCTGTCTCCGTCGCAATTTGTCGGATCAAAGCGTCGAGCGGTTGTCTGGCGGGCAACAGTCTTACCTCGCCCAAATTTGGCATGGGATCCGTCCGGACCTGATCGGGCTCTTGAGTGGGTTTGGTGCTATCGGCTGGCTTGCGCTCAAGCTTGAGGCCAGGCTCTATGAATAAGATTCCGCCTGCTTGGGTCCAGTCCGGCGGATCGGCGGAAGCTGGCGTTGCAAGCAAGGTCAAGGCGATGATGAAGCTACGGCCTACCATGAAAGCCCCTGACGATAGGTGCCTGACAGGGCATGTCTCGAAACCGGTCCAAAGTAACGGCTATCATAACTTCCAAGATGATCGCCCTGAATGAATATTCTTTCATTAGAGAGTTTGTGACACCCTTGCCAGTTTGGCAGGACATTGTCGTGCATGTCGCGGGCTTTGGCTTGAAGCGTTTTGCCAGCGACTGAGAGGGTATCTGCTTGTCGGCAGACTATATCGCCTGGCAAGGCTGCAACGCGTTTGATGAGAAGCGTGTCGGCTGGATAGCCAAGCTTGCCGACGAGATATTCTTTGGCGGCGGTTGGCATGGGCAGGGCGACAATCTCGCCGCGCTTTAAATCATGGGCATCGTCAATGCGGACATAAAGCCCCTTCTGCATCGAAGGGGTCTCATTGATGATGGCAAGTGGCGCGCTCCTTTGATCGGGCATGAAGGACTGTGCCAGTAAAAGAACGTTGGATATGACCAAGGTGATAAGCGTGGCGATCTTCATGAGGTCGGCTCCAGGATCAGATCGCGGGTCAGAAGCACTTGGACACGTGTTCCTTGGCGCACCCGAATGGTGGGCTTCACTTCCAATTCCCGGTCGACCAAGCGACCGCCAACACGAGCAGCTTCGATTGCGGCTGCATCTCCGGCATCGCCTAAAAGGTTTGTGTCCTTTTTGTTTCCGTCCCGGTCGTGAAGCTATTTACCCCTGACGCCAATGCGACTTGGCTTCTGACAGAGCTTGATCCGGACAATCCAGATATTGCCTTTGGTTTGTGTAATCTTGGGCATGGTTGTCCGGAATTGGGTTCGGTTAGTCTAAAAGAGCTTGAAAGCCTGCGTGGGCCTCTAGGCTTGCCCGTGGAACGAGACGCTTATTATTCGGAGAAGCGGGCTTTGAGTGAAATTGCGAGACTGGCTCGGCGTGCTGGTAGGGTTTCGGCGTGATCTTTCCTCCAAGATGGTCACGCCATCTTGACGACACAGTTTACGTTTATTTCGTTTATTGCGTTTATTTCGAATAGGCGATACCAAGGCCATCGGGAGAGAAAAATGACAATGCCAGCCTACGCCCAGGAATTGGGCAGCCGATTGCCCTCAGCAAATGAGCGCGCGGTCGCAAATAACCTACGTCAAATCTTGGCCGCTCACGCCCAAGGCGGCACAATTTTGCAACTTCAACAAAGCGTGGACCAGCCTCCAACCGAGGTGACGCTCACGCCGGGATTATCCGCCCTGCTCATCGAGCTCCTGCGCCATCTGGGCCAAGGCGATGCTGTAACTTTAGTTCCAATCAGCCAGCAACTGACAACTCAGCAGGCCGCTGACATTCTCAATGTGTCACGACCCTTCCTCATCAATATCTTGGAGCGTGGTGATTTGCCTTTCGAGCGCGTTGGGCGTCATAGGCGCATTAAGGCTGAAGATCTTTTTGAGTATAAACGTTCGCGCGATGGCCGCCGCGGGCAGGCACTTGATGCGCTTGCGACCATAGACGCGGAACTCCTCTAGCACCGTGTTTGCCAATCGATACACAGCCTTTATCGACGCCTGCACGTTAGCGCGTGTGCTGCCGAGGAATCTGCTTCTGTCACTTGCTGCAGCGGACTTCTTTCGCGTCCGCTGATCTGGTCAGGTTCTGGACGAAACAGAGGGGGCCATTTCAGGGATGTTGCACAAGCGCGGCAACACACTTGAAGAGGCGTAAGAAAAGGCCACTCACCAAATTTTACAAATGCGTGCAGCGTTCGAGGATGCTGAGGTCGTGGATTTTGAGCATCTCCTGTCGGTTGCAAGCGACTTACCTGATGCCAAAGATGCACACGTTTTAGCCGCTGCTTTGAACACCCAAGCCGCCGCGATCGTCACCGATAATCTTAAAGATTTTCCAGCCCACATCCTCGATAGCCTCAATATTGAAGCACGATCCTCCGATGATTTCATTGCGGACACAATTGCGCTCGATACAGGTCGGGGTGTCTAAACCATACGACGCATGCGAGAGCGGTTCAATAGACCTGAACTCACTCCAGAAGAATTTCTCCTATCTCTGGAGGCTGCCAATTTATTGGCAACAGCAGACAGCCTTCGGCCTCATCTGGATAGTTTGTGATCAGCGCGAGCGCGGTAGGCGCTGGGTCCTGACACTAGAGGATAGGGAAAAGACAGCAATTTTCGGGGATACTCGTGTCGCTATCGCTCATAATTCCACTGCTAATGAGCGATGGGATAGCTTCCTATCGCTCACGGCATTGAGTTTTCTTCAGTCACAATGGCGGGGGATATCCAACTACATTTGCACCGCTCTTTAAAAGAGCATCAGGATAAACCGTTCGAATGCCGATCTAGTTTTGACTGTGTTGCGCCGGAGGTGGTCACTTGCGACCAATTCAGCAATCCCAGAAAGCGGACATTTAAGGTGCCGAAAAATGTTCCCGCTTACCTTTGAAAATCTTAACCAAGCCTTGGCTGGATTTTACGGGGCTAGGTCGCGGGCAACAAATTATCTGCCAGTTAGTGCCCCAATAATGGCCTAGCCATTTGATCCAAAAGGACTGGCCATTTGGGGGATGTGGCTCGCCTAAGATGTTTGTTAGCTAACAAATAATTGGGGCTCCGCTGGGAGGTTCCATCGTTTGATATCCTTAAAAAGGGGATGAATTATGAAGGGCTACTTATCAAATTTACGAGGAAAGCTCGCGGTCGGAGCAATCGCTGCGGCGGTTGCTGTCGTAGGCACCCTCATTGCTACGCCAGCTGCGGTCCAAACTGTATCGCTGCGCGTCGTTGACTCTGAAGGAAGACCTGTGGTCGGGGCTCGGGTTTGTGCAGGCAGCGTCACTGCTCGTGCATCAAGGGGTGCTGCGATTACCAATCAGAACGGCGTAGCGGATCTGCGAATATCCCAAAATGAAACAATAAATGGGCAAGTGCGGCGAGACCCAGCGCCTAACCTTGAACGCATTATCGTGATAACCGCATCAACAAAAGGGCGAGGCGTCGCACGGGCTGGTGGAACAGTCGGGGTTCTTGAGTTGCCTGAAACAAAAGGGGGCCCCGAGTGCCCTAATGACGATAGTGCGGTAGCAACTCTCAGGAATTTTGAACCACGAATAAGCGGTCCATTGAGCCGTGAGGTGGTGTTGACGCGCGAAGCTGCGCGGCAATATGAGGCGGCAAGACAAGCGGCTGCAGATGCCCGCGCTGAAACTGGCCGCCGCGTCGCTAGGTTGCGCGAATTAAGAGCCGCAAGAGATGCAGCGCGGGAGGAAGCCAAGAATACGCCACGTCCAAAGGCGCAGCAAGAGCGCTGCTTTGGGGCAATTGGCCAAGGCTGTGGCGATGATGGCCGTACTAGCCTCTGTAGTGGAGGAACCTGTGAGATCAGCGCTGGAAGTTGGACCCATGACGAATGTTGTGTTGAGAATCCCGGTGGTGCGCTTTGCGGAACGCCTTGGTTTCTAAATCTAGACATACCGGTTCCAGGTCAAGTTTGTAGTGGCGAATTGGTTTTGGGTGCGCAACGCATGGCAACACCGTGGAGATGGAAGCGAACTGTAGATTATTCAAAAGACAACCGAACAGGCATTGTTAACCACGCAGATTATTGCGCAGTAAGCGGCACTTTCATGAGCTCAGATGATGCAGAGTATTGCTGCTCTCGCGGTCTTCGTGATCTTAATGATGATGAATGGGAGCGATTCAACGATCTCCATGGGTGGCTATCGCCACACAAGCATTGGGCAAAGGTTTGCCGATGAGTGAGCATCCGGTCCCAGCCGTCTTGGTTGTCAATGCAGGGTCGTTGAGGAAGAGCACCTTAAGAGCGCACTTAAGGAGGTCTGATGGCTGGGGTGGTATTAAGCAGGCTGGAGCGTCGTCGTCGATGGAGCGAGGACGAGAAGGCCGCGATTGTAGCTGAGATTTTGGTGCCTGGTGTGTCGGTTCGCGACGTGATGGACCGGCACGGACTGTCCAGCAGCCTGATCTACACGTGGCGCAAGCAGGCCCGATTGGGTCTGTTTGGGCCGATGCGCTCGGCAGTGTTTGCGCCTCTAGCAGTTGTGCCATCCAGCCAGCCGATGATCAGTCAGGTGTGTGATCATCATACGTCGTCCGCCCTGCATGGGGTTGAAGATGCGCCGTCTTGCAGGGTTGGTCCCAGTTTTGGCTCGTAGATCGAGACCATGCTTAGAGTGGACGTGCGCTTTCTGGTTGGACCGGACATTGAGCGGTCGGCGCTGGAGACTGTTCCTGGTGCTTTGCGGGCTGTTGGTCGATGATTGGCCTGCCCCAAGGTGCGCGTTTGTTCTTGGCATGTAAGTCGGTTGATATGCGCAAGTGGATGACGGGCTTGTCGATGATGGTGCAGGATGCGCCAGCCCAAGATCCATTATGTGGAGCGTAGTTCGTGTTCCGGGGTAAGCGTGCAACTTGGATGAAAGTGCCGTGTTAAGACGGGTCTGGTTGGGCGCTTTATGCCAAGCGGTTGGAGCGTACCGTCACTGGCTTTTGGAACGTGATCGGTTCCCTGGTCACCATGTTCAATCCCCAATAATGCCCGAACTACGTCGCAAGCTGTGGATATGGTGCAGATTGATCGGGAAACGCTCTAAGCCACACAAATTTCTGGCTCGGCCACCAGTTGAAACAAATGGGGTGAAGCGAAGCAGAAGCTTTATGAACCTAGGGAACTCATCAACTGCTAAGCTGTAAAGTGCTTCACCTTCTATGTCCTGTTGCGAAAACGCAGACTTCTGACCAGCTGTCGTACGTTTTTTAAAAAGCCGTGACTGAAGCTTCCCTCGCTCCATTACCTCCTCTCAAGATTGATCGAGAGCCGCTTACCAATTTCGACATTGGTCGCAATCCCGTCGCCGATACTCAGTTGAGCGCTAATAGGCGTCGATTGAAGTGGCTTAAGTTCAAAAAAGACATGGTTCCCGCGGTCAGCATAGCTCGCATCAAATGGAGATTTAATCGTACCGTCTTGGGGAGTAATATCTCCAACAAACGCTCCAGCACTGGGGATTGCGTAATAATTTACGTAAACACCCAAATCAACTTTTCGGCTTGTACGGATGTCTCCAGATAGCAAATAGTACTCACTCAAGGAGGACGATACCGGTTCGTTGAGTCTGGCAACAAACTCGGTTATGGTAGACCCGTTCCGCCCTCTGGAAGTTGAAACGGGTTCGACACTTTCAAGCCTCAGCGGGTTATTTTGAAATTCAAAGGGAACCACCGGCATCACCGGATGATAGTTGAAATTTACATCGAGGGTGAGCTTTAGCTTGTAAATCCTGTGGCGATCGACCTGGGAAGGCGCAATTGTAACTGGAATGCGGACTTTATTTGTTCCATTGCCAAGGGCAAAAGAGACATCACTTTCATTTCTGAAAGGCGATGGGGTATGTCGATAAGGAATGATCGTGTTGGCGACATGTCGAAAGTCAAAATCGCTGCGGGCGCGTCGATAGTCGGACAAACCATCATCGAAAATGCTAAACTTAAGCTCGCAGCCGTTTGGAACAGCTCTCTCCAAGGTGATCAAGAAGACGAGTTTGCCTTTGATCAGTGAGCCACCGGTTACTTGGGCGCGATCAGATCCTGTTGCAGGCGATGGCTTCGATGGCGCACTTGGGTTTTCAAATTCAATCCGAGTAATGGCCGGATAGGGCAATGGATTGGCGTTTCCCGCTGTTGGAGCGATACCCGGGCAGGAAGCCAAAGCTGGTCCACTCAATAGTGACGCGAGCACGGTGCCTAAGAGTGTGAGCTTAGAGAGATTCATAAGTTTTGCTCCTATTAGCGAAGCGGTTCTGTGGTAATTTTGGTGCGCAGCCGCTTGACACGCGCTTCAGCCGAGGCGAACGAAGAGGGAGGGGTCGCGATTACATCAGTCTGAGTACGAACAATAAAGCGGTAAAAGCGATGACCATCAGGATGGCCAGGGCCAGGAAAATAACTCGTAATACTTACATTTTCACGGCTGCAGGTTCTCGAAGCTGTCCAGAATATTGGTGCAAATACCGAGCAATAGGTGATACGCGTGATCGCGTCCGTACCCGCAAGCCCATCTCTACCTTTTGACATCAGTATAGTTGAGTAAGCCGTCGAGCGAGCCATTCCGCCTATGCCAATCGCGAAGACCTTATCCTCCTGCCCAATATTTATCTCTAGTTTAGCCTGTTGCTGAGGCGGAACTTCAAAACTGTACTTAAAGTCTCCCCTGTTATCGCAACCACCGACGACGGCTGCAAAAGTCTTGTTTGTTATATAGCCACCATCAAAACTCACATCGCTGCCAGCAATGGCACCGCAGCCTAATTGTTTAACCCTTTCATAATCCGCTGAAACCAGCTCTTTAACAGTCCTATCTTGAGAGGAACTTGGGGTCGCTTGAAGCGAGCCAATTGGGTTCTTGTTGTCAGTGCCGACCTGGCTGGTGATTTGAAGTTTTCGCGCATCAACTGGAGCACTTTTATAATTGGCAGTCAGGTTGATGCCATCAGTAACTTTAAACTCGAGCCCTGAGAGCTTCGAGTTTAATTCTGTGGCCATAGCACCCAAATCAATTCTGCCATCTGACAGGGCTTGTCGATAGGATGCATTGTGGCGCGTTTGATAGGCTTTGATCATTTCTTCTTTTTTGGCATCATTTGCTTCTGATGCGATTGCACGCAACTCTGTCTCCATGGCTGTTTTGCGGGCTGGATTTTTCTCGATCTCGGCAATAATCCGTCGATCATAGCGCGCCGATATGGCTTCGAAATCCACTTGCTCTTGCGCTGAAAGCAGAGGAGCGAGACCAAGGTTACCATTTAGCTTGAGAGCTGGATTGTTTGAGGTTGGTAAGCGGGCACTGGCTGTGGGTGTTTGTGCCATGGAGGTAAGGGGAATAGTGGCCAAGATTAGGCCAGCTGACCATTTGGCAATTAGGTTTTGTGACATTTGAGTTATCCTTTAGATTTAAAAGTCAGAGAGTTTTTAGTTGGCCCGAATACCGGCGGGAACAGTGATCTTTGGCTTGTCATTTTGTGGAACAAGCGGTCGGTTAAAGGTCGGAAGCGTAAATGTTGTGGACCGAGCAAAGGTTGGATCAGTCTCTTTTCCTTGGGGACCAATTGTCACCGTGAATGTTTGGCCATCACAATTGGCTTGGTTTGTCGCTTCGATTTCGAACGTGACGCTTGACGTGTTGCTAGTGGGTGGCAGAGTCCCATTGGTCGACCTGAAACATTGAGCTGCACTGGCTCCCGCAAGCGTCCATTTAAAGACTTGTCCCTGCTTCGTGGCCTGAACACTGGTCATCGTCAGCCGACCCGTAGAGGCAGTGCGCGTCCCAGCGGCTCCTGAAAGATTTTGGAACAATGGGCCTGCGAGGCGGGCAACACCATAGTTGGGGGTTGATCGGATTACCAAGGTCGCTGAGCTGCCTTGATCATGCGTAATCCTTCGTTCGTATTCGCCAACCAATTGGGTCAGGTCCTGCGCGTTGAATTGAACGTTGACCTCTCCTGAGCCAATGGACCTCTGGCCAGATGGCACTACGATCCGTGGAAGCGGGCCTGTGCCGGTGATGGTGAAGCTTGCTGGTAGATAATTTATTGGAGCGACAATGTCTCCAGAGGCGATCGAAGAACCTTGCGTAAGGCTCATCCATGGCCAGTTCCATGAAAACTCCAAAGGCAAAGGCTTTTGCGCGCACTCTTGAGTAATGCCGCTAGAAGGCAGGGTTATATCGATGTAATTGTCTTGAACCAGACCAATCAGGCCAAACCGATCACCACAAGATGGAAGCGTCCGATTAGAGCCGCGGTTGGTGACTTCTTGCGGCGGTTTTGGCTCACGACATACCTTAAATCTAGGTCCACCCGGCAGGGTGACCATTTTGTCGCCTGAAGCGGCAGCGGCGGCAACCCTCGCATTATAAGCATCAACTTGCGCTTGGCGCTCTTGTAGGCATGTTTGATAAGCTGCAGTCAAAGCGGGCAGGTTTTGTTGATAGGCCGCCAATCTTTGAGCGTAGCTTGAGGACCCATCATTGTGCGTGCCATCTGCTTGGTTGCTATTGTCCCATTTAAGGTCATGCACTTCTAGGGGATGAAGTTCGATGAAAAATTTTCGAGCATCGGCGATGATTAGTTCGCCAAATTTGAGCTCTTTATTACCCTCAGGGATCGTCAATTCAATGATGGCCGATCCAATCGCGCCGCACCCACGAAGATTATTGACGGTTCCGCTGATGCCGGCGAGATATCTTGCTTCAATACCTTTGGCATCGATCTTGTTGGGGCGGTTGTGCCATGTATCAATCCAATGTCCAAAAACCTCAAATTGTACCTTGCCCTCATTGGTAAGCTTGAGCACCCGTACTTCGCCCTCGCTCCAAACGGCAGTGGCTGCGTCATTATAGGGTTTGGTACAGGGGTTATCGCGGAGATGAGCCCCAATCTGTTGCTTGCGGATGCTCTCAATTCGGATGGGATCAGCAAAGGCTTGTGAGGCCAAAAGGACTGTGCTCAGCGCAAATAGGCTGGATGCTTTATGTAGATGTCTCATGATTAACTCCACGAACTTGAAAAATGGATGGGAAAATCGGGTCTTTGAGTTGGATCCCTGCTGGCGATTGCAGACGGGATTTTGGTCTATGTGATGGCGGCATTTGCCTCGGCCTGTTGTCCCAATGGTTTGAACAAGGCAGGCCAATAAATGAGCGTGTTTGCGCTCTCTCACTGGTGTATTCGTTCAGCCTCCTTGCTTGTAAGAATGTTATGGGCTTGTTGAGGATCTTGCACATCGCCCAAGTGGCTAGGCCAAATGGTAAGTCGTTTGGGAGGTAGCCCACGCTCAACGGACACCAGGCTTAGAAGCCATTTATGTGTCTCATGGCCATCTTGGGTCTTGGGCGCTGCTAGAACGTGGTCCCAGCAGGAATGTTAACGGTTAGGGAGTCGAGGATAATGGCGGCTTCATGATCATTTGAGCCGGCCATATCGCACGACAAAAGGCCGAGTAACGGCCTTAGGACGTCACGGCCTTCATTCCCGCTTTGACCTTGCGCCAGAGCATAGGGATTGCCAATCGCATGCACGGACGGGTTATTCACGCCAAATGTCGGAATATCTGTAGTGCCAGCCAGCGGCCACAGCCGAACACCGGGCAATACATGCATCGCACGAGAATCATAGATACGAGGGAGCATCCCGATGCCGCCTTCAGAATAGGCGTAGGCAATTGGCATGAACCACTCCTCGCCTGGCGGAAACAAAAATGTCTGCGCGAGGTCGGTTAAATTGCGACCCCAACTTCCTCGTGTTGGCCCACATTTGTCCCCGACTTTCTGAAGTCTAAAGGTCATTCCTGAGATCCCAACCCCCGGTGGCAGATCGTTGGGACCAAGACTAAAAAAGCAATCTGTCGGTATCTGGCCTGAGCGCACAACAAAGGCGAGCTTGCCGCCACGATTGACCATTCCAACCGGAAATTTCCCGTGGAAGTTGTCAGATATGCCCGCGCATTGCGAGAATGATAATTGGTTATGTGTGCGCATCTCTGCTTTGAGCTTTTCGCCGAGGCGCCACGTATCTGTAATCGTCACATTGCGTGTGCCCTGACTAAACCAAGGCTGACCTTCAGTAAGTTTTGGTCTGGTAACATCACTTGCAGCCCGCCAATTGCCTGCTTCATCCTGAAGCCGCCAGATATTACCTTGGCCCTCAACAGCAATGATAGCGCGAGGTGTACAGGTCTCGCCTGCGTCATTGCCAGACTCAAGTGGCGTGGCGTCAAACATGTATTTGACCCACCCTGACCCAGGGTTCTCGACCGTTCCGCCGATCATGTCATTGTTGAATTCTGTTTCGGTGACATCGACATTGGCCCAACCAAATAATGATAATTCGACCGTGCCATCGGGTTTGACAGGATAGCCCGAGCGTTGAGGGATTTTGAAGCGGTAAGGCGCTGGATTACTTTCAGATGCACGCTTGCGGTCCCAATCATCATTGCCCATGCGTTCACTACTATGGACGATTATCCCTCTGGAAGTTCTCGTGCGGCTAAGTATTCCTTGGATGGGTCTTTGCATCGATCCCCCAAACTCGCAGCCTGCCTCAAGCGCAAAGATGTGAGCGCTGCGCATGCCAGTAAGACCTGTCAGAGTAATTTTTTGGCCAAAAAGCTCGCGTGAAATAGGGAAGCGGCCACTCAAACCAATCTTAAAGCCCGGATTGAAGATTTGAATATTGGGGCGTGGAATAGCGCCCTGCAGATTGGATGGCGGGTTTACGACAGTGGCAAGTGCGCCAGGATTCAAGGGGTCTGTTTTGGCCGGCGGAGCCTTGTTTGGTGGCGAAATCAATGTCGCGGGTTGCGTAGGCGTTACCCCGCGCTCTGGAATCGGCTTTACTTGGGCTTGGGCCCCTTGATGCTATGAACCCAAAATGACAATGAGGGCGGCAGTGCTAAACAATTTGGTTTTAATCATAGTAGGGGCATCCTTCAGAAGTGACCCCCGTTTTGATGAAGACTCGAAAGAGTCACATCGGCCAACTGGCTAAGCTATCTGGCCTGCTTTTGCCGCCAAAGCCTGGCTTGCAGTTGCTCCAAGCGCATCAATGTCCGTTGGCTTCCACAGCATGGGTACAGACGAGGCTGACATAGCTTGGAGCGTTTCAATTGACCCATCGCCTGTTATCAGGATTGCAGCACAGGACGGCCACTTTTTTTGTGCGATTGCCACAGCGGCGTCCCCGCGATTTGCGTTATCGAGATGCCAATCTGAAACGACGAGGTCTGCGGTGAAACCTTCAAGTTGTTCAAGTTCGGAGAGACTTCCAACTGCACGGACATCTCGAGCGATCATCGCTAGGAGATTGGCAAGGGCGACCCGTGCCCCTTCATCATCATCGACAACGACAATTCTTAAAGGGGCCAAAGCCTCCCGCCCCACGCCAGGGACTACAAGGCTAGGCGTGGCTGGACGACTACCTGTATATAATGGAAGGTCAATGTAGAGGGCTGCGCCTTGTTGCCAACGCGCATCGACATCGAGATTGCAGTTCATGAGGCGAGCCATCGCCCGCGAGATTGTCAGGCCAAGCCCCATGCCTTGCCCCGCGCCGCGCGCAAACGCACCTTGAACATAGGGTTCGAAGTAGCTTGTTGTCGCATCGTTCAAGCCAACCCCATCATCGATAATGAAAAGATGAAGGCGGTCGCCAATCCGGCGTGTAAACAGACAAACCCGCGTCCCACGTGCATGCGTAAGGGCGTTATGAACGAGGTTTCTCAATATCCGGGTCAGCAGATGGGGGTCTGCAGTCACCCAATGTTTGCCCGGAAATGCCTTCAAGCGAACGCCAGCTTTTCGGGAAAGCACTTCGTGTTCTGCTACTAGCTTCTTGATCAAGGGTGCCAGTTCGACCGCGGCAAGAGACGCCTGCATCGTCCCGCTTTCCAGCCGAAGATGCTCGAGCATGCGGTCCAAGAGTGCATTGGCTTCTTGGAAAGCATTGCGCATTCCTTGCTCTGCCCGAATACGGACCGATTCCTTTGGTTGAAGTAGCAATTGTTGAAAAAACAGCATGGCAGCCTGTATTGGCTGCCTTAGATCATGGCTCGCGGCGGCGATGAAACTGGTGCGTTCATCATAGGCACGTTGGGCCTTTTCGAGTGCAACACCGAGTTCGGCGGAAATATCCTCTGCCTTCATCTTTGATTTGATCGCACTGCGAACCGCAAATTTTAGAACCAGTGCCACGCCAATCATTAGCACCCCAAAAGCGACTAGAAATACGGCAACAGGGATGGCGTATATGGAATCTGATTGGAGAAAGAAAACGGCCGTCGATCCAAAAATGGCGACAACGCCAAAGGAGATATTGTCGATAGACTCGGCGGTTGAAATGACTTGGCCGCTAATTGTGGCGCAAAAGAAGATTACCATCAGCAATTGTAATTGTTCGTTCGCATAGGGCAAAAGCAACCAAACCGCTGAGGCCACAGCCAGGTCAAATAATAAGGCAACAACCTTACCAACATTTGCCCAAACAGTTGCGATTTCAACGTCGTCTGGTCTGCGGATAAAAATCGTCAAGGGCACGATAGTCATCACGACTGTGACGAAGCCCATAAACCCAGTCCACAGCATCAGATTAAATCGGGGCGCGATGGGTTCAAAAAGGATGTGAATATAAACCATCGTCCCGGCGATCAGCAACGTCATGATCCCGGCCAAGGCAAATTCAATGCGTGATTCAGAGGCGCGAATTCTCTGATATTCGGTCGCCAGTCTCTTTTGTTCGGTCATGATACGCGCTCCCCGCGTGTACCTCTCTACACTCTTCAACCAAGACGCAACTGCCAAGGCCATTTGGCTAGGTCAAATGGGCGATGCTGATGCCTGTTCAGTCAGACTACACCAAGTCACTGATTTATGAAGCCAGGGTTTCCGATGTCATTCGTGTTGTTAATCTTCTTCGGTTTTTTTTCGAACGCTGCATTACCGCAGTCAAGCGCAGACGATGGCTCACTGCCAGTTTGCAGTGCCATGTCTCATGACCGCTTGCTGGTCAGGGCTGAACGGGATGTCTGTGCACCAACGCTTCACAAAAGTGGACGTCCTTTGGCGGTTGGTCTCATGCCGACTCAGTGTTCGCGCAACGAGCTGGTCTACCAAATTGATGTTGTCGGCAATGCAGATCGCTGCCTGCCACTACCATCCAAAAAGCAGACAAAATCGTCAACCCTGAAGAAAGATAAGAGTGCCTTATGAGAATGCGAGTTTTATTGATTGCAACTGTTGCTGCTACCTCCGCACTAACGCCTGTTTATGCTCAAAAAAACGATGTCCAAGCTAGGTTGGCGAGCCTTCCGGTTTCGAAGTTACTCGACAATGGCTCGCAGGCTCTACGAAAAGGCGATAGCTTGACCGCTGCCTCGTCCTTTGCTGAAGTTGTTTCGCGCCATCCCCGTGACGCAACCGCCCAAACTTTATTGGCTTTATCTTATCATATGTCGGCTGATAGCCGACCTGAAGCAATGGATATGGCTCTCGCTGGCTATGATCTTGCGGTACGCGCGGAGAAGGGACAATACTGGCCGTCGGCTTTGGCGGGGCGTGCAGCGTTTGACCGTGGTCGCTATGGCGAAGCCTTGTCGCATTTTTCGCGTGCACTCTTGCTTCGACCAAACGATGTGAAGCTTATATCGGCGGTTGCGACATCAGCCTATATGAGCGGTGATCTCGGGCTTGCAAGCGTTGCCGCCGAGCGAGCGGTAGCCCTATCGAAGCAGTCCGATGTATCAATCCTAAAAGTGGCTGCCTTGGCAAATGCAGCTTCGGGAGATCAAGAATCTGCCCAACGCCATCTTGCGACCTTGACGGCGCTGTCCCCTCAGGAAGGCGACGTCGTTCGGGTGCGCGTGGATGATCTCCTCAAGACAGCACCTTTAGATGCCCCACTTGCAGATGGAACCACCCAAGCAATTGGTCCTATTCCAGTCAGTGATCAGGTGTCGGTTGATGTGGCAATCATCTTGTCCCAAAATACCATGCGCGCACGCACAGGATTGAATCTGCTTGATGGCCTGCGCCTCCAGTATGGCGGCACAAGCAATGTGTCGGTTAATTCGGACCGGGATGGAGAGACGAGCTATCAACGGGTAATTACGGAATCGATCACGGTTCCCCAGCTCAATTATAATTTGAATGTTTTCAGCCGTGGTGGTCAGACCTATTCCGTTGTGGCCCGCCCACAATTGACTGCCTACAAAGGCGAGCAAAGTGAGTTCTTTATTGGTCGGTCTTTGAAAGTCGCTGTCGGCGGCATCAATAGTGGCTCCCTTGAGCAAATTGATATTGGTATTGAAATGAAGGTCACGCCGATCGAGATAACGGCCACAGGAACAAGGGTTAGAATCGAGACCGGCCGCAGCTTTCTAACGGCTGATCCGGCGGGGACTTTCAGCGAGGCGCTGACTACGTTTAGGCAAAAAGTGGTTGCGACGGCGGAGATTAGATTTGGTGAGACGCTGCTACTCTCAGGCCTAACGGAGAGCGTCGATGACAAGACAAACTCAAGAACGCTCCTTCTTGGTGATCTGCCAGTTGTCGGTAACGCGTTCAACGAACGTAACAAAGTTCAGCGCCGCGATGCTGTCATGATTTTAGTTACGCCGTCGCCAACGACAACGATCCAAGGCCGACCTTGGGTGCGCACTGAAACCGTCGAGCGCTTGGCAAAGTTCTGGACCCAAGTCATTGATCCCCAAACGGATGTGAAAGTAGCTGAAGCACGCTTGGGACAAAGCCGCTCCTTTACCCGCATGGCCAAATCAGATGTGGCGGCACCATTCTATGATCCGGGTAGCGCAGCCTCCGAAATCATTTCAGAATTGCTTATGCCACAACGGCCCAGATGATCTATTTGAGGCTGCGATTATAGCGATCTATGACTAGTCTAATTGTCTGCAATCAAGCCGAGGCCGCGCGCACGAGAAGCGGCCTCGGTTCGATTGGAAGCGCCCAACAAAGCGATAATATTGGCAACATGTGCCTTGACTGTTGCTGGCGAAATCAACAAATGCCGCGCAATTTCCTTGTTCGAACGACCTTCGGCTAGTTGTTGCAAAATACAGGTCTGCCGGTCAGTCAGCTTGCCGTAAAATGGAACCCCCGGTGCTTTTCGTTCTTCGACAGTGCGAGGCGGGGCCACTTCGTTAGGTTGACTATTGCCGATAGCAAGCTGGCCAACTCGGATTGGCAAATAAGTGCCGCCTGCAAGCACCAAACTAAGGGCTGCTATAACGACTTCTGTGGTCGAAGATTTTGGCAAGAACCCATGTAGACCTAAGTCAAGCGCAAGCATCAAGTCTGAATCAAGCTCTGAACCTGAAAAAAGAATGAACTTTGCTTCAGGCAATCTCTGTTTAAGATCTTGAACTTCAGTCCAAGTATCTTCACCTGGTACTCGAATATCTAAAAGGCAGAGTTTGACGTCATTACTTTGAGCAACAATTTGTTTGGCCTCTCGATAACTCGAAGCAATATGCACATTTGCATTAAATGCAGTCTCTATTGTCATGGCTACCGCCGATGCCACAATTGGATGGTCATCACACACCAGCACTTCCAAGCTATACTCTCCTAATTTAGCCATGAAATCGCAAATTTATTTGCGAAACCATAGGCAATGATCAAGGTCGCGTCCAAGTAAATCGACAGCACACGACCATTTTTTTGTTGTGGGCGCACAGGCTTGAAGCCGGTCGCCAGCCGTTGACTACCATTTTGATGATCTTTGCACTTAAGAGTTTCGCAAAGCACAGTAGCGTGTTCACCAACACCCCCTGCGCGCAATATGCAAATACCCCCATCCACCCCAGCCGCGCAAGGGACGGCTCGCGCCTCTGCGCCCTTGCGCGTCTGGTCTGGCGTGGGCCGGTGAGATGATTGCCGCGCAGGCGGCCCTGCCGCAGAGGAAGACCCAAGCATAGTTCATACCAGTGTGAATATTGGTCCACACCCTCAGATGGCCTTTTGATAGTTATCATATTTAATATTAAAATACAATGACTTAAGGATGTGGGCGATTAGTTGACCTTTTGGCCTCTGTCCACAAATGACCCATAAGAAGTCATGAACTGGCACAGCAGGTAGATGCTTCTGAGGTACCCAGAAGGACTGATTAACCAAGCTCTAGTTGCCGCCCCATGCTGGCGAACGGGACATCGCTTGCCAGACAAGGCTTGCCGTCAAGCCGAAAGGGCGTTGACGGCTGCACCTTAGGGTCTGGCCGGGAGGCTTCTGGTTCGCCGGCATGGTGCGCGGCGGCCTCAAAGAGGCTCACATGACACAATCACTTTTTACCCAAATCATCCGTCAGAAATTATTGGCCAATGGCGCACGCTCTGCCGCGGGCGAGGACATTGATCCCGTCCCAGCCGTGAAGCTATTTACCCCCGACGCTAATGCGACCTGGCTTCTGACCGAGATTGATCCCGATAATCCCGACATTGCCTTTGGTCTGTGTGATCTAGGGCTTGGCTGTCCAGAATTGGGCTCGGTTAGTCTAAAGGAGCTTGAAAGCCTGCGTGGCCCCCTAGGTTTGCCCGTGGAACGAGATGCTTATTATTCGGAGACGCGCGCTTTAAGTGAAATAGCGAGACTGGCTCGGCGTGCTGGCAACCGATCACCCAGTAGACACATGCCAGTTTGAGCGATGGCCGAGCTTCTATCACTCATAAATTCATTGATTATGAGCGATAGAAAGGCTATCTATCGCTCATGACATGGAATTGGCAACAATCAGATTGGCCCCGCTTCACTTTTTCAAGTGAAGCCTACACCACTCTTGAGACCAATTTTCTCAAGAACGCGGGCGTAATCGTAGGGGCAATGGCCCATGTTCCAAAGCTTGAGCGCCTTACCCTAACGGTCGACCTCATCACGCAAGAGACACTCGATAGTTCTGCGATTGAAGGCGAGGTCTTGGACCGTGAAAGTGTACAATCATCTCTAGCACGGCAACTGGGCCTTCAAGCCCCCTTACGTCGATCAGGCCCTAAAGAGACCGGAGCCGTCGAGCTTATGGCCGATGTTTATAGTGGCTTTGATGCACCCTTGGATCAGCATCGCCTCTATGCGTGGCATGGCATGCTGATGAACGGGCGACGAGACCTGTCAAGCATTGGCCGATATCGCAACCATTCTGACGCGATGCAAATTGTTTCAGGCCCAATCGGTCGGGAAACCATTCATTTTGAAGCCCCGCCATCAGACCGGGTTCCGGATGAAATGAATGCCTTTCTTGATTGGTTTAAATCAAGCAGCCCGACGGGTTCAGCGCCCCTACCCGCTGTCACACGTGCAGCAATCGCCCATCTATGGTTTGAATCCATTCACCCCTTTGAAGATGGCAACGGGCGGATCGGGCGCGCCATAGCAGAGCTTGCCCTAGCACAAGCCACCAGCGCACCAAGCCTCACCGTTTTGTCTGAGACCTTAAAGCTTCACCGACGTGCCTATTACGCCAAACTGCATGAGGCGAGCCTTTCAAATAAGATTGATCCCTGGATCGAATGGTTTGGCGAAACGGTGCTAGCTGCCCAACAAAATACCCGCCGACGGGTCCTCTTCGTCATTGCAAAGACAAGAATGCTTAGTGACCTGCAGGCACTCATCAATCCGCGTCAAGAGCGAGCTCTCCTCCGCCTATTTGAGGCAGGGCCGTCTGGGTTTGAAGGGGGAATGAGCGCGTCTAATTATCAGAAAATCACCAGCGCTTCCCCCGCCACGGCAACCCGTGACCTCGTTGGCTTGGTCGATCTCGGTGCCGTCATACGCACAGGTGAAAACCGAAATGCGCGGTATTGGTTGAACTGGGAAAATGAGTAAGCTTTCGGCCACATGTCTTGCGATTATTATTGAAGCTGTGAGCGAATGCGCACTCCAGACCTTCCGCTTTCGGCCAATCAGGCCAGATTTTAACGACGATTTTTCAGTAATCTCCTTGGCCAATTTGGGCCTGAGAAGGAGATGACTATGGGACTTTCAAACTTCGATCCCGGGGCCTTGGTTAGGCGGCCCTGGAATGCTGGTCGATTGTTGGGATCAAAGCGGGCTTTGAAGCCGCAGCAGGTTTGGGCGATAAGATTTTTGCTCGATCGGGAGGGCCACCTACGCGATCGGGCTTTGTTCGACTTGGCAATCGATAGCAAGCTAAGGGGCTGCGATATCGTCAAGGTCCGAGTAGGCGATGTCACGAGTGGCGGTCGCGTCAAAACTCGTGCGATCGTTATTCAAAAGAAGACTGGTCGACCTGTTCAGTTTGAGCTTCTGGGACCTGCGCAAGCGAGCATGTTGGCGTGGCTGGAGCGTCGAGGTGGATCTCTTGATGATTTTGTCTTTCCAAGCCGAACTGACCACACAAACCACATGAGCACCAGACAATATGCGCGCCTTGTCGATGAATGGGTAACTGGAATTGGGCTAAGGCGGGAAGACTTTGGCACCCATTCCCTGCGCAGAACCAAGGCTTCCATAATCTACAAGCAAACAGGCAATCTCCGCGCAGTCCAGATTCTGCTGGGCCACACAAAGATAGAAAGTACGGTTAGATATCTTGGTGTAGATGTCGAAGACGCTTTGGCCTTGGCAGAGGCAACCGAAGTTTAGCTTCTCATCGGGCTATCCTCGTTTCTCCAAGACATCAGGATAGCCCCCAGCATTTTCGGCGTCCCAAAAAGCAGACATTCTGCTTCGCGCCATAACTGGTCAAACAATTGCTTAAGTACCATGCCCCTCAGCGGACTTTGCTTTGCAAATCAGATCAGGTGGATGTTTTGCACAGATAGGATGGCAGAAACTGTTAAAGGCTTGTGCCATTACCCAAGATAGGACTTTTGTACTTTATCCATGATACCTTGGAAGCTCATTGCGGCGGCCATGTTGCCGATGATTTTGAGTTTGCCGCGCATCATGGCTGCCGGTGCGGTTGTTTTGCCTTCTGACAGTTCAAAGAAGGTTGCGTTGTCCATTTTGATGGTGGCGTCGGTATCACGGTCGGCATTGTCTACACTGGCTGGGGTCACTGTGCCATCATAGATAATTGGGGCTTCAAAACCCACGTCCATTTTGATGGTCTTGCCTGTCGAAGGCAAAGTTGCGGCGATCTCTGCGATCCGCGCGGTTACAGTGTCCAGATTGATTTCGATGTCCATTTCGCTCCGCCTATTGCTATCATTGTTCAGATAGCCAATATCAGAAATTGACACTTATGTCAAAAACAAATACTGAAGTGTCAGCAGAGAGGATGCCGCCCATGAATCTGACACTTTATCATAATCCCATGTCGACCTGTTCGCAGAAAGTCCGGATGGCGCTGGCGGAAAAAGCCGTGGCTTGGACCAGCGTGGAGATTGATCTGCTATCGCGTGAGCATAAAAATGATGCCTATCTGGCTATCAATCCCGCAGGTGTCGTACCGAGCTTGAAGGTGGACGACGTTGTTCTTGTCGAATCCAGCCTCATCAATGCTTATCTTGATGAGGCATGCGCGGGTCCAGAGTTGATGCCCAAGGGCGCGCTGGAAAGGTATAAAGCGCAGCGCTGGATCAAGCGGATTGATGAAGGGGTGCATGAGGCGTGTGGTATCTTGACATATGCGACCGCTATGCGCGTGATCATGATGCAAATGGACCCTGACGCCGTGTTGGCCGAAATCAACAAGATCCCCGACGATCATGCCCGCGCCGTGCGCTTATCCTTGTTCGAACAGGGCGTTGATGCGCCTGCATTCCAAAGTGCCTTGGATCGCCTGCTTGATTTCATCACCTCCATGGAAAACGCTTTGGCGCAAGACAAGTGGTTGAGTAGTGCCTCCTTTGGCCTCGCGGATTGCGCCGCTTTGCCCTATGTGCTCCGCTTTGATCATTTGAATCTCGCCCAAATCTGGAGCGACGGCCGCTTACCCCATGTTGAGCATTGGTTGGAGGCGGTCAAAGCCAGACCATCTTATGAAACCGCGATCGTGGCCCATCTGTCTGGCCCGGCACTGGGCATGTTTGGCGCCGTCGGCAGTCTGGTTGAGCCAAAGCTGGTTTTGAGTTGACGTGGATGGCAAGGGGCTGCCTTGTCGATCAAACACGCACGGTGCTATACTATACAGTCGCTTTTCTGGGTCGACGCTTTTCTGGCATTTGAATGGAACAGATTGTGGCTAAAGGTTCAAGCTCGGCTTTATTTGTAGCGCCCGCCCACAGCAAGAAAGAGCCAAGCGGAGGGACGCGTGACGACATCTTGAAGGCCGCCTTACGTTGCTTTTCGCTGCAAGGTTTTGACGGAACCTCCATCGCCGATATCGCGCGCGCGGCAAAGGCAGGGCACCCGTTGGTTCACTATCACTTCAAGTCCAAGGATGATCTCTGGCGTAGTGCAGTTGATTTTGCCTTCAAAGATCTGGTGATTGCTTATCGCGCGGTCAGTGCCGCCACCACCAATCTTGACCCGATACAGGCCCTAAAGATCATGGTGCGGTCTTTTGTGCAATTCTGCGGTCAATGCCCTCAACATGTCGGCTTGATGATGATGGAGAGCACGGCGCAGTCAGACCGATTCGACTGGCTGGTTGAAAATTACCTCGCCCCCTTGCACAAGGACGTGGACGCCTTGTTGGAGCGTGCCAAGGCAGACGGTTTGATCCGTGATGTTCCGCTGGTCAATCTATCCAGCATGTTTGTCGGATCTGCGGTTCATTTTGTACACAGCAGTGCCCTGATCAAAAAACTCTATGGCGTCGATACCCGCCAATCTCAGGAAATAGACGCCCACGCAGACTGGCTGATAGACGTTTTATTCCAAGGCATAATGAAGCCGACTTAAGGCCGCGTGCTCGCAAAAGCCGCTGTCGGCCCAAGGCGAGATGCCAGCGCGGCCAGTTTTGGCAAGACAGTCACATTGACCCGGTCCGGTAAAGCGCCGGATAGTGTTTCATAGGCGATAACTGCGACAATATCTGCATGGGTCAGGCGCTGCTCAAACAAAAAGCCCCCCAAGAGCACGTCATCGGATGCGCCCGCTTCTGCCGCGACAATGCCACCCACAGCTTGATCCCCACATTGGGCCGCCCATTCTGGCCAGATCTTTTCTGCCGGGCGGCGACGGGTTTCATAGAAAGTCGCGACCATCTTTTCGAGTGCGCCTGTGAGCAATGCCAGCATCTGCCCGTAGGGTCTCTGGCTTTTTTCCAATGCTGGACACAGCCGCTTGTCTTGGGCGACTTGTCGATCCAAATCAGCCAGAATCTGCTGGCTGTCAATTAAGACAGTGCCATCATCCAAGATGAGTGAGGGCACCCGGACCAAGCCATTATACTGGGCAATGGTCGCACGCCCATCCACCACGGATGCCTCAACCCGTTCAAACGCGATGCCATAGCAATTTAGCGCAATTGCGACACGGCGAACAAAGGGTGAGAGGTAAACACCAACAAGCTTCATCTTAAAATTCCTCAACAGACGAGCGGACATCGACCTCAAGTGACCAAGCCCGACGCGGTTGTTGATAAAGGTGCTGGTAGACGTCAACGATACCGTCGATATCCACCAGTCGGTCTTCACCATAAGCCTTGGCAACCTCGGGTCGACCGATGCGAATGCGGTCTCCGTCTACCGCACCATCGATCACGACATGGGCGACATGGATGCCCTTGGGACCGAATTCGCGTGCCAGCGATTGCATCATATTGCGCAAGCCACCCTTAGCGGAGGAGAAAGCGGCAAAATTGGGCTTGCCCCGCATGGAAGCACTGGCCCCAGTCATCAGGAGTGTGCCTTGGCCGTTGGGCACCATTGCACGCAAAGCCTCGCGGCTGAACAGGAATCCGCCAAAACAGGCAATGCGCCAACACCGCTCAAAATACGAAGCCTCCATGGTCAGAAAATCACCGGGCATGTTGTTTCCCGCATTGAAGATGGACAAACGGACGGGGCCATGGGCCTTTGCAGCTGCAAACAAGGCGATGACGGCTTGTTCGTCTGTGGTGTCGGCCTCTATGGCAGTGGCCAGCCCGCCTTGCTCTCGGATGGCTTGGGCGACGGCCTCGACCTTGGCGAGCGTGCGCCCTGCTATAAAGACATGAAGGCCAAGCTTGGCGAACCGGTGGCATAACTGCGCACCCACCCCGCGCTGGGGACCAACGCCAATGATCACTGCGGTTTGTTGCGTCATATCATGTCCTTTTCAATATCAAGGTGCGACCCTGATCAATTGCTTGCCCATATTCCCGCCGCTTAACAGTCGCAGAAGGGCTGCGGGTCCCTGTTCAATCCCCTCCAGGACATCTTCAGCAAGCCGGATGTGGCCTTTGGCTTGCCAGTCAGCGAGCGTCTTCGAGGCTTCTCCAAAACGGGCAGCAAAATCGCTGACCAAAAAGCCCCGCTTGCGCAGACGCTTGACGAGGATTGTGTTGTGATCGCGCGGGCCGACGTCGGCGGAAGTGTCTGACAAATGGGCCGTTGCAAGCCTGCCGCACACGACAATACGCCCGCCGATCGCCATAGAAGGCAACAAACGATCATAAAGATCGCCGCCGACATTGTCGAAATAGACGTCGATCCCTTGTGGGGCGGCACACTTTAGCTGAGCGTCAAAGTCGCTGTCATGGCGTCCAATGGCCGCATCATAGCCATAAAGGTCAATCGCTTGACGGACCTTCTTCTCACTCCCCACAAGCGCGATTGTGCGGCATCCGTGTAGTTTGGCGATCTGGCCGACAAGCGCGCCCACAGCCCCTGTCCCCGCGCTCACAACCACTGTCTCGCCCGCCTTTGGTTGACCAATATCGAGCAGGCCGAAATAGGCTGACCAGCCTGAAATGCCCAAGATACCCAAAGCACTTTGAGGCGGTCCCATAGCTGGATCGAGCACGCGCCCCACTGGACTACCTTGATCCAGCGCCCATTGCTGCATGCCAAACGCGCCAAACACTATGTCACCAATGGCTCGATCTATTCGATTGGAGGCAGTGACGCGTCCTATGCCATAAGCTTGCATGACATCGCCAATCGCCACACCAGCGGTATAGTTTTCTTCCACCCGCAATCGCGCGATCATAAAGCCGTCAACCGACAGCCACATCACTTCCACCAGTGCCTCGCCAGGGCCTGGCTGAGGGATCGCCGCTGTTTCAACCGCAAAGTCCGCGATTGCAGGAAGGCCATTTGGACGCGATTTCAGAACAATACGTGTGTTCACATGCTCATCTGACATAGCTGTGGCCCATGTGGCAGGACATATCGGCCCTACAAATCACTGGTCGAGCCTTGCTGTACCAACTGCGCCAACGGCACACCAGCATGATATTTTGCCGCCAGTACGTCAGGATCAAACTCCACCCCAATGGGATTGGTTTCAAACACCCCAGATGCAAACCACGCATTGAGCGCATCGTCGGTCTCAAAATTGTCGATTTGCAACTCGACCTGATTGCCGTCTGGATCAGCATAGTAAAGCGACGTGGTTGGTCCATGGTTGATGCACCAGCCAGGGGTCAAGCCACCTGCTTTGAGACGCTCATAGGTCGCCACCAAGTCCCTCAAGGAGCCGTAGGTAAAAGCTACATGATCAAGGCCTGCGGCCATTGGGTCACAATCACCAATTTGGGGCATGTTCACAAATGCGACGCGGTGATGCTCTTCATCATAGGTCACAAAGGATATGATAGGGGTCTCAAACGCCAGCGACCCGTCCAGCACATTGACGTACCAAGCAATCATTTCTTGATAGCGCGGCGTGCGCAGGACAATGTGGGCAAGTTTTGCTGGGGAAATCTGATCGGGCCGCTTCTTGGCAAGCGCGATGGGTTCAGAGCTGCTCATATTCATCTCCTTTAGGTCTTGGGCCATTCATGGTCAGGCAACCAATTCTGACGCGGGTGCGAAGGACTTGCACAAAATGTGATTGATCGCTGAGCACAGCTCAGACGTGGGGTCATTGACGGCTGTGATCGTGCGCCAGGCAACATGACCGTCTGCCCGCACCAAGATTGCACCTTCACCTTGTGGCCCACCAGCATTGCGCCATTGCGCATGCGGGTCTTGGTAGTCGCCTTCAGGACCGATGGAGATCACAGCGATAAACTGGCCGGTTAGACGGGCGACTTCACTGACACCAGATCGCCACTGTGTGCCCGTATCGCTGATCATCAAGGTAAAACCGTTACTGCTGATCAGATCAAGGGTTGAAACCCGGCGGCCCGCCTTGGTCAGCCAAGCATGAGGCATACGGGCACCGGGGCGCGTATTGGGGAAATAAGTCTGGACAGAATTGGCAACTGGCGCGCTACCATCATGAACAAAAGCTCCAACTTCATAAGTCACGCCCATGTCAATGCCTAAGGAATCAAAGTGTTCGGCCTGTTGGTTGATCGCGTCTTGCACCTCTGCGCGCTTGGCGTGCACCTGTGGACCGTCCCCGTCTCCGTCCCCGCCAAAGCCAAGGTCAGGTATCACTGTAACGGTCGCAAACGCATCACTGGGCCGAACCGGTGCGAGGCTTGAAGCGCCCAATACATCGTCAACCGCCCCCATTTTCATGGAATTCATCAGGCTTTGTTCGCAATTAACCTGCGCAATGGGTTGACGCTCGCTTTGGTAAGTCTCCAGCAATGCCGCGTCCGCATGACCTTTGAGGACAGCTGCCAGTTTCCAAGCCAGATTGTGCGCATCCTGCACGCCTGTATTCAGCCCAAGACCACCTGATGGTGGGAAGCGATGCGCCGCGTCGCCTGCGAGGAAAATGCGTCCTGCGCCATAGGCCTCTGCGACTTGCGCACTCATGTTCCAATTGCCGATGGACGTGATCTCAAACGGGATCGTCGGGTCGCCAATCGCTTTGGCCACCAAATTTCTGGCGACCTCTGGGGTATAGTCATCAACATGATCGGGGTCACCAAACGGCACCATCAATGCCCATACCCGCGCAAGATCAAATCCGATCAGGACCGCACGCACATCAGGCCCGATAATCCAATGCACCGGCCCGTGTCGCCCGCCCAGCACCCGGTCAAGATTGGCGGTGAAGTAGATATTGATGAATTTTTGCAAAGAACTTGGCCCCATCATCTCAATGCCAAGGCCACGTCGCACGGCACTTCCCGCGCCATCGCAGGCAACCACATAGTCAGCGGTCACTGTGGTTTCCTGGCCCACTGGATCCATAATGGTCAGCGAGGCAGAGGTGTCACCCGAGTGTGCGCTAACCATCGTCGCGTTAAAATGGACCGCACCGCCCAATTGCTGGAGGCGTTCATGCAAAATGGGTTCAAGCCGATTTTGTGCCAGATTAACCACCATGGTTGGACTATAAGACAGCCGCTCAATCATGCCCTCAGGGTTTGCCCCCATCAAAGACAGGCGGCCAAACTCCCGCCCGGCAAGGCTCTGGACCCAATTGATATAGCGCATTCGAGCAAGCGGCGCACCCGCCGCCGCGACTTTCCGGTCTATGCCCAATTGCCGGAAAATTTCCAGCGTGCGCATATTGATGACATGGGCCTGGGGTTGCCTGTGAAGCTCACGGCGGCGCTCATAAAGGCCAAAGGAGATCCCTTGCTGTTGTAACAAGCATGCCAAAGTCAGCCCAACAGGGCCTGCACCCACAATCGCAACTTCAACACGTGTGCGCCTCATACATCCACTCCCACAATTCTTGTTGACATTACAGTTGGATAAATTGACACTCTTGTCAATAGGAGGTGTCCATGAAACTCGCGACTTTTCAAACGATAGATCTCGGCCCAAGGCTCGGGGTAGTTTCCGGTGATGGGGCCAGTATCTTGGATGCCGGCGCGCTGGCTCAATCGGCCACAGGTTCAATTGGTGCCTTTGGCACGATGCTGGACCTTATCGATGCAGGGCCAGAAGCGCTGTCCCAATTGCGCGCTTGGACGTCTCAGGCAGACTTGACGTGGTTCAATATGGCCGATGTCACACTCCTTGCCCCATTGCCCAATCCTCGTCGATTGCGCTGCTTCAGCACATATGAAAAGCATCTGGTTCAAGCGTTTGAACAAGTACTGAAGCATAAATTGAGCGGGCCGGTCTTTGCCATTGTCAATGGCTTGGGCCTAATCAAAGCGCCAAAAAAATTCTTCAAGGTTCCAGCCTATTACAAGGGCAATCATCTGGCGATTACTGGTCCTGACCAAACAATTGGCTGGCCGTCCTATTCACAGATGCTCGACTATGAGTTGGAGCTTGGTCTTGTGATCGGCAAATCGGGCAAAGATGTCCCTTTGGCCTCTGCGCTTGACCACGTGTTCGGCTACACGATTTTTAACGACTTCTCTGCCCGTGATGCCCTGATGGGCGAAATGGGTTTTGGGCCATCGGCTGGACCCGCCAAGGGCAAAGACTTTGATACGTCCAATGCGATTGGGCCGTGGATCGTCACCGCGGACGAATTGGGCGACCCCGCATCAGCCACCATGACAGTCCGCGTCAATGGTGTGGCGCGCGGCGCTGCAAAAGTGGGCGATTCAGCCCACAGCATCGCCGCCATCGTGGCCTATGCCAGCCGCGGCGAAACCCTTTGTCCAGGTGAACTCATGTCATGTGGGGCGGTCGGCGGTGGCACAGGCATCGAAAGCTGGCGTTTCTTGGAACCCGGGGATCGTGTCGAGCTGACGATCGAGGGCATCGGCATCCTTGTAAACACCCTCGGGCCCAAAGGTGCCTTCACGCCATTATAGTGGGATGCCGGACGGCGTGACCCATATCCTCGGACTGCAACACAAGCATCCGCTCATAAAAGTTATGCCCTCAAACCTGCCAACTACCTTTCGGCCAGCTATAACCAGATGCGCTACATCTGCAAAGCGCCAAGGGTTGCCGAAGAAGGCGAGTTAGCGGTTTCCCGAAAGCAGACATTTATGGGGCCTAAGAAAGGGTGCATGTCAATTTGATTTGAAATACTGCAAGATTCTCGCTGGATTGTAACGGGCTGGGCCAGAAGCTCAAAGCACTTTTACGTAGAGCCGCCCTCATCAATCGCCTTTGCATGAAGCATCCAGCGACCGTAGCAGCCCGCCGCATCCCTAATGGTGAAGATCAATGGCGAATTTTGCAATGCAGCGGCGAAAGCGACGATACCTTTCGCCCAATCAAACATGCTAGGCGCGGCGCCAGCCGACGGGAGGGTAACCGAATCATCGTCGCTTGACACTATGGGACATTTTATACCTTCAATGATCTCCCAGTCATTGGAAGCGCTGGCGACAAAGCGGTATCGTGGGAGGTAAGGGATGGCTGCTTTATTGCCTCCATTCCACTCGGATGAGACCGACAAAATGTGCAAGCAGTGCTCTCCCTCCCAACGATCAATCTTCCAATCATACCTTGGAAGGAGTGGTGGTCCGGCGTTGACGATGAGCGGCACCAGCAAGTTGTCTTTTGTTTGCCATATAGCAAATCCGTCGAACCCGTCCTTGCCTGTGTCGGCCCTATGCAATGAAGCAACTTTGCTGCCATCGGGCGAAAAATGCGGTTTGCTTCCGGTGTCAATCATATCGCCTTGGCGGGCCCGGTCGATTAGGACATAGCCGGATCCCTCACGACTCCCCCAGTTAAAGCCAAGGAAACGCTCGCCAAACCGCTCCAAATTGGTGGCTTCACGCATCCCTGTCGTTTCGACGCAATATGTCCTGCTATACTCTGTCCATACTGCGATCCAGTTCCTCGAAGATGTGGCAACTGCCACCCAATCGGCTGGCAAAGTAATAGGCTCAGTGCGCTCGTCCGTTCTATTTTTCCCGTTGCTGTAGTCTGGAATGTCATCGCAAATCGTGATGTCCGGTGCTTCGGTCGCTTCGGCGGGCGCAGCATAACCAAAAGCAATGGCCACAAGCATCGAAAAACCTGCCATCCAGTCTCTCGTCGTTGGTCGCACTCTCCTAATTACCATAACATACCAACATTTATCTTGTGTCCGCGCGCCGCTGAACAAGTCCTTAGAGGCATAAAACGAGAACTCCCTTAGAATGGACTGGCGAAGGCCGCCCACCGGCGCGATCAAGTCTGCTCCGGCAGGCTGCCCAAATGGATCAAGGTTTGGCGAGCAGCTCGTCATAAGCTGCACAGGTGGCTTCAATTCCGAAACTGCCATCTGCAGACCCCTGTTGAGCCTTGGCTTCAATTTCCTGCATCTGGGTTGCCATCGCCTGCATCGCCGCCGGATCGCCAGCCATGCCCTTCATCTTCTCACCAAGCTCAGTTGCCTTGGCCATCATCGTTTCCGGAGTACAGGCCTCGGTGGCTGCGGCTTTTGATGGCTCGACTGCTGCAGCATTTTGCGATGTTTCATTGCCAAAACCGCACGCCGAAAGCAGGAGCGCATTCGATATCAATACAGAATGCATGATAACATTTTTCATTGGTTTTTCCTTTATGCCAAAGTTCATTACTGCCGCGACAGGGATAGATGCGTTGTCGCACTGCCTTGAAGCCTATTGCGCGCCGGGTTTTCACCCGATGGCCGACGGTGTGGCGCTCGAAGGCATGCGGCTGATCAAGCACTATCTGCCCCGTGCCGTCGCGAATGGCAACGATATTGACGCGCGCGGCAACATGCTGGTCGCTGCCAGTATGGGCGCGACGGCCTTCCAAAAAGGCCTCGGCGGCATGCATGCTTTGGCCCATCCAATCGGGGCACTTTATGATACCCATCATGGTGCAACCAATGGGGTGCTGATGCCTTACGTTCTGGCGTTCAATAAACGTGCGATCGAGGAACGTATCGGGCGCTTGGCTGCTTATCTTGATTTGCCATCCCATAGCTTCTCGGGCTTTCTGGATTGGGTTTTGGCATTGCGCGCGGAGATCGCGATACCCCATAGCCTGGATGGCCTAAAGCCGGGGATCGAGCGTTTCGATGAGATCGCTCAGATGGCAGAAAAAGATCCCTCCGCTGGTGGCAACCCCATCTTGTTTGATGCGCCTGCAGCGCGAACAGTCCTCGATCAAGCGCATCGCGGTACGCTAGGTTAGAGTTGTTGAGCCCCATGGGACCCCGCGTTCTGCAATCCATCCCCTCGCGCTGTTGGTCGCGTTCGAGGCCACCAGCAGCACCAGCTTCCTACCGCAAAAGGAAGGATCGTCATTAGACAAGCACGTTTTGATCCTTTGCGATCAAAGTTGCGCGTTGATTCCAAAAAAAGCGCATCTGGTTGCTGTTACGCAGGTTGCCTGCTAAACCTTAAACGTCACAACGAAGACAATTGTGGAGTCCCAACCCATGATAAACCGGCGAAATCACCTTCTCTCGCTAGCTGCCTCGCTCTTTGGCCTGGCCGCAGGCAGTCCCGCCCAGACACAACAGGCCCAGGCACAACCGGCCCAATCGCCTGAACGGATATCTCCGCGCCCTCAGCTACAATGGGTGACGCCGAGGGTCGAAGGCCAGGGCGTATCCTTCCACACGTTCGCGAGCCAGGCCGCAGGCACGGAGGTCAGCTTTCACCTATATTCGCCTCCAGCCTATGCCGCTGACCCGGACCGCCGGTTCCCGGTAGTCTACTGGCTGCACGGCTCGGGAGGCGGAGTCTCCGGCATCTCCCGCCTGTCTTCACTGGTTGACGAGGCTGTTGCGACCGGCACGGTGCCGCCCTTCCTCCTGGTGTTCGTCAACGGCCTGCGCATGGGCATGTATGTCGACTGGGCGAATGGTCACGCTCCACTCGAGACAATGATCATACACGAGCTTCTTCCCCATATCGACGCGAACTGGCGGACCATCGCGACCCGCGATGGGCGATTGCTCGACGGGTTCAGCATGGGTGGCTACGGCGCTGGACGCTTGGGATTGCGGTATCCCGAACTCTTCCGCACAGTGTCCATGATGGGTGCCGGGCCGATGCAGGAGAGGCTGGAAAAAACCCCGCGCGCCAGCAGAACCCAGGCAGCAGACCTCCTCAGGGACGTCTATGGCGGCGACCAGGACCGCTTCGCTGCGGTGAGCCCGCGCCGGTATGGGGAACAGAACGCAGCCACCCTTGCCCGGGACTCGCGCCTGCGTCTGGTCATCGGCGACAGGGATGAAACCCTGGAGAATAACCGGGACTTCCATGAGCACCTGACCCGGCTAGGCATCCCGCATGACTGGATCGTCCTGCCCGGCGTCGGTCACGACCCGATGGGCGTGTTGACCGCCCTGGGCGACCGGCATTGGGCCTTCTATCGGGAAGCCTTCGCAGATAAAGGCACCTAACCCGCCCGCGGCTGATTTTTGGACTGAAGGAAATGTCTCACGCCTGATTTTAATCGTTTTGAGACAATTCAGGCTATTATTCGCCTGGCTCTGGAGATTGGCCGAAGGGGGCTGGGCGTCAGAGCCGATGAAGCGCGTGCCTTGATGGCAGAACCGGGCGCGCGATAAGCATACCCCGTTTTTAGTACAAGAGTCTTTGGGCCCGCTTGAGTTTGAAAGCTGCCAGCTCTGGCTGCCAATGCGCCTTGATGACGTCCAGGCTTTGCCCTGCAATAATCGCCTCGCGCAGCCACGACACGCCGGCCAGCCTATCGAAGAAGGGCGGATTGGCGGGCAAGAACGAAAAATCCTTCCCATGGTGGCGCGCGACCTCGAGTAAAATCGCGATGCCGGTTTCTACCGGGGCCAAGGCGGTGCGGTCTGTGATGTGGACCTGTATGCCCGCGCATAATTGGCCCTGATGCTTGGAAAATGACGGCCTAAACCAGGCGGGTCTGAAGTGCGCGCCGGGCAAGGTGCGCTGGTTCAGACGTTCGGCAAGCCCGTGCGCATCGATAAAGGGCGCACCAATCAGTTCGAACGGCTTGGTTGTGCCGCGCCCTTCAGACAGGTTTGTGCCTTCGATCAGGCAGGTGCCGGGATAGACAAGGGCCGTGTCGGGTGTGGGCATGTTGGGCGATGGCGACACCCATGGCAGGCCGGTCAGGGGGGCATCATCGCCGCGTCGCCAGTTTGCACATTTTACGACGCTAAGGTCACAGCCAATGGCGAAATCTGTGTTCATCATTATCGCGAGTTCGCCAATGGTCATCGCGTGACGAATGGGCACCGGATAAGCCCCGACAAAGCTCGCCAAGGCCGGGTCGAGCACCGGTCCTTCGATGCTGACGCCGCCAATCGGATTGGGCCGGTCGGCCACAATGACGCCAATCCCGGCTTCCCGCGCGGCTTGCATGACGAGCGCAAGGGTCCAGGGATAGGTATAAAAGCGGGTGCCAATGTCCTGGATGTCAAAAACCAGTATATCCAGACCCGCCAGCATGGCAGGGGTTGGTTTTCGGGTGGCACCATAGAGACTATAGGCTGGCAGTCTCGTGCGCGCATCAAGCCGATCGGCCACGGGCGCCCCCGCCTGGGCATCGCCCCGCACACCATGTTCAGGTCCAAACAGGGCCGCCAACTTAAAGTCGGTCGCCGCCGCCATCAGGTCCACGGCGCTGACCAGGTTCCGATTGACGCCGGTAGGATTGGTGACCAAACCAATTCTTTTGCCTGTCAATAAAGCGCGCTTCGGCCCTAACAGGACCTCGAGACCCGGGATGACTGCGCCGGCCGGCCCGGTTTGACCGGCCCGCGTTTGAGCGGCGGCAGGTGCGCCGGTCGCCAAAGCGCTCGCTGCCGCGACGCCTCCAAAGCCACGCAGGGAAAAAGTCCTGATTTGTCGAACCAACTATACCTCCATCAGAGACAGGGCCGATCCAGGCCTGTGACCCAGAACTTATCCAGGTTGGGGTGCCGTTCCCTAACCTACAAATGAAACGAGAGCACGCAAGCCTTGAGATCGGATACCCAGAGCGTGTTGTGATCAATTGGAATCAATTGATCGGTAAAACTACGCTCTATTTCACAGTGTTGGAGCGCATTTTTTCGCCCATTTAGGCAAAAAGCGCTTTGGTGCAAATGACGCAAGGGTGCCCTCACTTTCGGTTCAGGGCAGGTTTGCATGCGCCACTTGGGCAAGGTGGACCCGGTTTGTCGGGCCTGTGCGTGTCAGGGTCTCAAGGTTTGACGCTTGAGGCGGCGCGGATGGTGATCATTTAGCCACGTTTGGGTCTGGACGGTCCGGACTTCACAAGGCTCGGCCCGGTCAAAGGATCTCCTGCGCATTTGGAGGAACGACGGCTTCGTGTCGGGCAGAGGTATCTGGGGCCGCGTCATCGCCAAGGTCGTGGCGGAGCTGGGCAATGAGGGCTTCGCGCGCCGCATCGTCGGGTGCTCGTTCCAGGACCTCGCTCAGCTTCACCAGCAGCTGGGCGCGGGCATTGTGCCAGTCGAGCTTTGCTGTTGCCTCGGGGGGAATTCGCGGCTTTTCGCCCTTCTGGGCCTTAGCCCGGCCCTTGCCAAGGCTGAACGTCTCGTCGAGCCGGGGCGCGACGAGTTGATCGGTCGGAAAACCCGCCAGTATCAGTCGTTCACGCAGCCCTTCCACGGCATTGGGTTCGCCATGGACGATGAACACCGAGCCGGTGACAGGCCGCCGCGCCAGGGCCCAGGCCTCCAGAGCTCGGGCGTCGGCATGGCCGGAATAGGTGTCGAGCATGCGTATATTGGCACGCACCTTGATCTCCTCGCCCTGGATGGTGACCCGCTTGGTCCCCTCCGCCAGCAACCGGCCGAGGGTTCCGACGGCCTGGAAGCCCGACAGCAGCACGGTCACTTCCTCGCGCCACAAGAGGCGCTTGAGGTGTTTGCGGATGCGGCCGGCGTTGCACATGCCGCTGCCGGCCACGATGATGTGCCAGCCTTGCAGCCGGTCCAGACCGTCGCTTTCGTGTGGCTTGTCGAGAAAGCGAAGACGCTGGGAAGGCCGCACCCTCTCAAACGGATTGCGCCCCGTCGCCGGATTCCAGCCCTGGTTCTGGAACACTTCGGTCGCTTCAATCGCCATGGGCGAATCCAGGAAAATGTCACCTTCGGGAACCTCCCCGCTATCCATCACGATCAAGAGGTCGGCCAGCAATTCCTGGGTCCGCTCCACGGCAAAGGCCGGGATCAGAAGGGGTCCGCCAGCGGCATGGGCCTCTTGTAACTCGCGGGCAAGCATCTTCCGGCGGGTGGCGGCGTCGGCGACGATGCGCTGGCGGTCGCCATAGGTCGATTCAATAATCAGATGATCGATGCCGGCCGGGCCCTGGGGGTCGGCAATGAATTCGCTACCGCCTGGTCCGAAGTCCCCGGAGAAGAACAGGCGCATCGGCTCGGGCCCGCACGCCGCATTTACTTCGATGGAGGCGGCACCGAGGATATGGCCTGCTTCCCAGTAGATGGCGCTGACCCCCGGCGCGACCTCGAGGGTTTGGCCAAGTTTCACGGTCTCGAACTGGCCCATGACCTCCCTTGCATCTTGCTCGGTGTAGATCGGCTCGATGGCGGGACGACCGCGCTGCTGGTTGCGCCGGTTGAGGTGACGGACCTCGCTCTCCTGGATACCCCCGGCGTCTGCGAGCATCACCGCGCAGAGGTCGCGGGTGGCCTCGGTGCTGTAGATCGGGCCGGCGAAGCCTGCAAGCATGAGCTTGGGCAGGAGACCGGAATGGTCGATATGGGCGTGGGTCAATAACACCGCGTCGATGCTGGCGGCGTCGAAGGGGAAGTCTGCGTAGTTAAGGGTCTTTAGCGTCTTGGATCCTTGGAACATGCCGCAGTCGACGAGTATTCTTGCGCCCTCGAAGCGAAGCTCGGCGCAGAAACCGGTAACGCACCCTGCTGCGCCATGAAATGTGATAGAGGGTGTCACGCGGTGGTCTCCTTGCGAAGAGCCGTGGCGAGAACGCCAGCAAGCTCCATTTTGTTGGTCGGGTTGGGAACAGAATCGCTGGAAACGATCTGGCGGGCCCCTGCAGCGCGCAGGCGGATTTCAACGTCAGCGCCGAACAGCGCGTGGGCAACAGCCACATCGACGGATGCCGCGCCGGCTTGGCGCAGCGCGACGATGGACTGTTCCAGCGTGCCGCCGCTCGAACAGATGTCGTCGAGAAAAAGAACGGCTCGGCCGGAGACCTTCTCGGGTGTATTTAAAGAGAGATGTACCTGCCGATCGCCGAGCCGTATCTTGTCGAAGACAACCCAGTCCGTGCCCAGGCGCTTCGCCGCCTCTTCGACCAGGGGCTTTGACTCTATGTCGGGTCCAACAATCAGGGGCTGGGTGCCAGCGGCGGCAAGGACGGCGAGATCGCCGGCAATGCTCACACTTTGGGCGGGCACGCCAAACACCTCTGTCAGGTCGAGTGTGCGATGGAGATGTGCCTGCACGGTGAGGATGTGATCAAAGGCCCCGCCCAACCATCGGCCCACCACGTCGCGGCTGAGGGACTGGCCTGGCTGGAAAACAGCGTCCTGTCGGAGATAACAAAGATAGGGCGCGACCAGCACAAGGCGCGCGACGCCGCACCGGCGATAGGCGTCAGCTGTCAGGAGCAGCGAAACGAGCCGTTCGTTGGCATGATGGAGCGATCGATAAAGGATCACTGTCGAGGCATCGGTCAGCGGGACCATCGGCAGGCTCTCGCCATCGGGAAACGCATGCAGATTGACCAGACCCATCGGCACAGCCAGGCGCTCGGCCAGGCGGCTGACCTCAGGGGCGTCCTCGGCGAAGCCATGGACTTGCGCGCGGATCACGGTTTGGCGATCCCGAAGCCGGCGTCTACGCCTGCGGCTTCGACGGCAAAACCGAAGTCTGAAGGTTCAGAGCCGTAGATCCTGTAGAGGGGATCCCCGCGTCTGACCACATCGCCGATACGGCAGAGGATTTCGATTCCCGCACCGGGGTCGGTTGGCGCGCCTGCCAGCCGGGCGATGCCGGCGATGCGCAGGCAGTCGACCGCTGTGACCAGACCGGTCGCTTCGGCCACGACCTCATGCTCGAGCGAACCCAGGGCACCGCTCAGCGGCGAAGGGCCCTGGGCCTCGATGATGGCATCCATGGTCTGGCGGGCAGCACCGGATTGGAGCAATTCCCGGGCGCGCGCCTCGGCCTTGCCGCCGGGCAGGTCAGGATCGGCGTCGAGCACCCGGGCGGCCAGCCGGATGGCCTTTTCCCGAAGATCCGCCGGTGCGCCGGGCGTGTTGGCCAAGACAGCCATGACATCGCGCGCCTCCAGGACCGGCCCTATGCCGCGGCCGATCGGCTGGGTGCCGTCGGTGAGGACCACCTCGATTTCGAGGCCCAGATTGGTGGCAACGAACTCGAACAGCTTCCTCAGGCGTACTGCCGCCTGGCTGTCGTGTAGCTTGGCCGATGGCCCGATTGGCAGGTCAAGCACGAGGCGCCCGACCCCGGCAGCGATTTTTTTTGAAAGGATGGACGCAACCATCTGCTCTGGCGTGTCGATCGACAGGGGGCGTTCCACCGAGATCAGCACGTCGTCTGCCGGCGACAGGTTCACCCGCCCGCCCCAGACAATGCAGCCGCCACAGGTTTCGACGACTTTGCGCATCTCCTCCTCTGACAGATCCACGCGGGCGAGGACCTCCATGGTGTCGGCGGTTCCTGCTGGCGAGGTGATTGCCCGCGACGAGGTCTTGGGAATGGTGAGTCCGTGGGCAGCGACGATTGGCGCGACGATCAATGAGGTTCTGTTTCCGGGAATGCCGCCGATGCAGTGCTTGTCCACGACAAGTTTACCGCCCCAGTCGAGCCTCGAGCCCGCCGCGATCATCCCGCGGGTGAGGCCAAGGGTCTCTTCGGGCGTCATGAAGCGGGCACAGGCGAAGAGGAAGGCAGCGACTTCCATATCGGACCATCGATGATCGGCAAGATCGCGCGCCACGGCCACAAAGGCGGCATCGTCAAGCACCAGACCGTCGACCTTGGCGCGAATGGTCGCGAGGCTGGCCGGTGGACGCGCGGGAGCCACCTGGACAAGGTCGCCGGCCTTGACGCCGAGGCGACGGAACAGCGGCTGGGGCAGTCCGATTTCGTCAGGCTGGAGCAGGGCCGGGTCGCCGATCATCGTTGAGGCCAGGAGTGTTTTGTCGCCAAACCGCAGCTCTACTTTGCGTGAGCCGCGAAGACGTTCGGGACGCAGCACCTCGCTACACCGGGCCATGACGACGACATTTTCACGGAAGCTGTCAAGGCCCAGCGGCCGGGCTTTGAGAAACTCAGTCCGGCCTGAAGCGGCCACAGGCTGGGACTCGCTGGTGCTCTTGGTCACGCTGCTCATGCTCTGTCCTTAAGGATTTCAGCATGGCTTGCGATGGTTGGGCTGTCAATCAGCATCGAACATGGGACCCAGACTTGTTTTTAAATCTGCCCCGCCATGGCCCGATGTTCTAGCAGCTCTGCGGATGGGCGCGCAGCTTATTTGTGCGCGTAGCGCCTGTCCGCAGGGCGATTCTGAGCCGGCGCTTTTACGGCTGTGTGGTTAGTCATTAGAGCGGTTTTCCTGAAAAAGGAATCGAGTGTACTCCCAAATCAGGTGTGATGTGATTCACCATTTATGTTGGTGATGGAGGCCAACATGGATGGCAAAGATACTATCGATGGATTTGAGGTCTCGCGCGATTGGTGCAGTTGAGGGA